>LXNI01002091.1_pt1 | contig 14960 bp, 13 predicted proteins | sample 809091 | NCBI WGS metagenome assembly LXNI01 (sample SAMN04870527, study PRJNA318959) | sponge metagenome | biome: 01000161; feature: marine sponge reef; material: water | host: Sarcotragus foetidus | place: Greece: Milos, Mediterranean Sea | collected 2013-05-29 | depth 5-7 m | reverse complement strand
CAATTACAGTATACTTCCAATAGGCAAGGAATCAGGCCATTGTCGGCCCCCGAGAACGCAAATGACAAATGTCATCGCTTTGTTGACTGACTTCGGATTAGAAGACATCTATGTTGGCGCGATGAAGGCGTCGATACTCAATATCTGCCCGTCGGCGCAGATCATTGATATCACGCACGCGATAAGACCGCAGAATGTGAGGGAAGCCGCATTCGCCTTGTTGAACAGCTACCACTATTTCCCTGCCGGGACGACATTTTGCGTCGTGGTAGACCCCGGCGTGGGCAGCGACCGTCTGGCGATCGCGGTGAAGAGCAAGCATTTCACGTTCGTCAGCCCCGACAATGGCGTCTTGAGCTATGCCCTGGCGCATCAAGGCATGGATTATCAGTCGGTTGCGTTGGAGAATCCGCGCTTTCTGGCCGATAGAATCAGCAACACATTCCACGGCCGCGATATCTTTGCGCCCGCCGCCGCCCATCTCTCGCAGTCTCCCGAGCTGTTCCCGTCGATGGGCGGAGCCTTGGACCGGATCAAGAGCTATCCGGCGCCGGAGCTGAGTTATGCTCGTCAGCGGCTGATCGGCGAAGTAATGCATATCGATCACTTCGGCAATATCATCACCAGCATCGGCGCCTTTCATTGGACGAGCGCGGAGACGCTGGCGGCGATGGCGGTCTGGGGTCAAGATATTCCGCCATTGGAGTTAAAGGCGCGCGAGGCCAATATCACGATCCACAGCCATACCGTGCACGGCATTTCGCAGGCTTATCACGAAGTCGCGCCCGGGGAGATTCTGGCGCAGATTGACAGCAATGGTTTCTTGGAAATCGGCGCGAATCAGGACGATGCCGCCGATCGACTGGACGTGCAATTGGGCGACAAGATTATGCTGCGGCTGGCATAGACTGGCGTCCGCCTTGCGCCGCTGGCAGCAGTATTTGACAACGCCCCGCGGATATGCTCAAATGGTGGCGGTAGGCATTCTGTACGCAATAGCCTGTTGGTGAAGATCAATTCCTTTTGCGCATTGCTGTGAATCTTTGACCCTCGCAAATCAAGTAGTCATGTTACAGTACAATAGTCGGTTCATATTCAAGACAGCGGACGAAGCAAAACATGCCTCGGCGTCAACTATTCGATGATTCTCGATGATAGACTGTCGTGAGTCTTGCGGCAAACATAACGAAAGGGGATTTATGAAGAGATCCATACCGTGTGAAGCGAGGTCTACTGACTGTGAGTTCGAGCCTCGCGTGAAATCGATTGTACTCAATTGAGATAGTAAGGAGAGCTTCAAAATGAAGAAGTACGTATTTGGTCTGATGATTGTACTGGTGCTGCTGAGCGGCGTCAGCATGGCGCAGGATGTTGTGCTGGAATTCCAGCAATGGTGGGAGCCGGAACTGCCCGAGGGTTCTTTCCGCGCGATCTTGGATGATTTTGAAGCGGCCAACCCGGGCATCAGGGTTGAAACGATCAGCGGACCCTACCTGACCACGAAAGACCAGATCATCGCGAGCGCGGCGACCGGCACAATGGCCGATGTCGTTGGTTTGGATGGCGCCTGGGTCAATGTGCTTTGGAAGCAAGGCGCTTTGGCAAGCCTGTCTGCGGTGATGATGGAAGCTGGCTACGATGACAGCGAGCTGGCGGCGCAGATCCAACTGGCTGGGGAGACCTACATGATCCCCATCGCCAACTTCATCTACCCGGTCTTCGTGAATCTTGACATGCTGGCAGCGGCCGGCATTGATCCGCCATCGACGCGCGCCGAATTCGCGGCGGCCGCCGAGGCGCTGACCGACCCTGACAACAACGTTTACGGCTGGGCTCAGCCACTTTCGCTGGAGCAGCCCAACGGCATCCAGAACGACACCATGTCCTGGGTCTGGGCCAGTGGCGGCAGCATGCTGGACGACATGGGCCAACCCAACCTGGTCGACAATGAGTTGCTGGCAAGCACGATGGAATACATCAAGAGCTTGCATGACGCCGGTGTGGTCGCGCCTGGTTCCTTCGCCATGAAAGAGAACGAGAAAGTGGAAGAGTTCGTGAATGAGCGCGTGGCTATGATTATCAACACGCTGGCGCACTTCACGCTGATCCGCGAGCGCAACCCGGACCTGAACTTCGACATCACGGCGCTGCCGGCGGCTGAGGGCTATGATGGCCCGCGCGGCTTGCCTTACGCCTCCTGGGGCATCGGCATTTCGTCCAACACCGAGCACAAGGCCGAGGCCTGGAAGCTAATCGACTTTCTGACCAGCGTCGAAGGCAACTCCAAGCTGACGTCGATCGCGAATGCCTTCCCGGGCAACGTGAACGCCACGCCGGACTTCATTCAGACGGATCCGCTCTTCATGACGGCCTTCGAGATCTTCCAGGAAGGCTTCCTGGCCAACGAGTTCACCGGACTCCCGGCTGCGGAAGAGTTGATGCGTCAGTTCGACGAGCCCTTCCAATTCTATTTGGACGGCGAAATGGAGCTGGGCGAGTTCCTGGAAATCGCGCAAGAGGAGTGGGAAGACATATTCGAGTAAGTTTTCCCGACGCGCTATATCCCTAAGTTGCAGCGCTGAGGCGGCCGGTCAGAGCGGCTGGCCGCTTCAGTTCAATCGGAGCCGGCATGGTTACAGCGGCGAAAAACCAAGTCGCGGAACCCGCGAATATTATGTGGGCGCACAGGAAGCGCAAGCTTCTGCCCTATGCGTATCTCTCGCCGACGCTGCTCTTGCTGGCGGCGCTAACCATTGTGCCGATTGTGACGGTTTTCCTCTATTCACTGGTTGACAATGTCATCGTAAACCAGAATACGCCTACCTTCGTTGGTTTGGAAAATTACGAAGAAGTGCTGACGCATCGGAAGTTTCGCGGCGCGCTGAGCAACACCCTGTACTTTTCGATTGCCAGCGTCGTGGCGCACTTCTTCATCGGCCTGTCATTCGCTTTGCTGCTAAATTCGCGCTTGCTGGGCAATAACGTCAAGGCGATATTCCGCGTCATCTACATCTTGCCCTGGGTATTCACGGCGTCGATTATAGCGATTCTGTGGCGGCTGCTGATGAATCCACACGGGGTGATCAACTTTATCCTGCTTGAGCTGGGGCTGGTCGAGGAACTTCAGGAATTCCTTTCCGATCGGCGGCTGGCCTTAAACGCGGTGACCTTCATCAACATTTGGTCGGGTTATCCCTTTTACCTGGTGAGCTTCCTGGCCGGATTGCAGGGCATCCCCGATGACCTGTACGAGGCGGGACGCGTCGACGGCGGCAATGCCTGGCAGCTATTCCTCAATATTACGCTGCCGCAGCTAAAGCCGATTATCATCAGCCTGGCCTTGCTGGACTTTATTTGGACGATACATCAGTTCACCTTGATCTGGATGACAACCGGCGGCGGCCCCATGCGCTCCACCGAAGTCTTGAGCACATATACCTATAAAGCGGCCTTCAGTTCGCACGAGTATTCTATCGCTTCCACCATTGCCATGGTTATCCTGGCGATGTGCACATTCGTGGCGGTTTTCTACGTACGCAGTCAGCGCATGGTGGACGAGTAGAAGCTCGCTGGCGGCGATACCGGCAATCGTTTAATCGCTGGTAACTGTTTCTGTAAGAGATATGCAGAATTAGCAGCTTGAGAACAGTATGATCGGCAGTCGCAGAGAAATTCTAGCCCGTAAATTCCTGCTCTGGATCGCGCTAATCCTGGGCGCGTGTTTCGCGGGCTTGCCGGTGCTCTGGATGGTGGCTTCGTCGTTCAAGTCCAATCTGGAGATATTCGCGTACCCGCCAGCGCTTATCGATTACTCGTTTTCTTTTGACGCGTACCGGGCGGTGCTGAGTGATCCCGGGCAGTTGCGATTCTTCTTCAACAGCTACCTGGTCGCGATCCTGGTGACCATTTGCACCGTCATCACCAGCATCCTGGCCGGCTACAGCTTGAGCCGTTACGACTTTCGCTACAAGAAGTTCCTGACCCTGGTCATCATCGGCGTCCAGTCGGTGCCGCCGATCACGCTGATGATTCCCTATTTCGGCCTCATTGTCTGGCTGCGCATTTACAATACCTACACCGCGCTGGTGCTGACCTATATGGTGTTTACGCTGTCATACGCCATTATCATGATGACCGGCTATTTCAACACGCTGCCACGAGACCTGGACGAGGCTGTCATGATCGACGGCGGCGGCAGCTTTGTCACGCTATGGCGCATCCTGGTGCCGATCTCGCTGCCCGGGATTGTGGCGGTCGGCGTTTATACCTTCATGCTGGCCTGGAACGAATTTCTATTCGCCCTGACATTAACGCGCACGAACGAAATGCGGACCGTACCGATAGGCATCCACTTGCTGATGGGGCAGCACTCCTTTGAATGGAACCAGATGCTGGCGCTGAGTGTATTGGGCTCCCTGCCCGTGCTGATACTCTTCCTCTTGTTTCAGCGATACTTCATCGCTGGTATGTCAGCGGGGTCGATTAAAGGGTAAACTACGCCCTGCTTGAGTTATCCGACTGCTACGAAATGAAGAGCCCACTATGTTATTGAACATGCGAGACTTGCTGGCTGTCGCGCGCGCAAACCGTTTTGCCGTGCCGGCTTATAACATCAGCAGCAATATGTTGCTTACCGGCGCGATCGAAGCGGCGCAAGAAGCCGAGGCGCCGGTCATCATCGCCATTCATCCGGACGAGTTGGCATTCGTTGGCGCCGCCTTCGTGGCGATGGCGCTGGAAATGGCTCATGACGCCACGGTTCCGGTCGTCATCCATCTCGATCATGGTTCGTCGCTGGAGCAAGTGATGACGGCTATTCGCGCCGGCTTCACATCAGTCATGATGGACAAATCCATGCTGCCGCTTGAAGACAATATCGCCGCCTGCCGCGAGATTGCTGAGCTGGCGCATGCCGTCAACGTGTCGGTTGAGGGCGAGCTGGGCACAATCGGCGAGCTCGATGAAGAAGCCGAGGCCGGCGCGGACGAGGTCGTCTTTGTCGATCCCGAACAGGTGAAGCAATTTGTTGACGCCACCAATGTGGACACGCTGGCTGTCGCCATCGGGACGTCTCACGGTCTGTATCCCAAAGATATGAAGCCGGAAATCCGTTTGGATTTGCTGAAAGAAATCAGCGCCAAGGTAGCAATCCCGCTGGTGCTGCACGGCGGATCCGGCAATCCGGATGCGGAGATCGCCCAAGCCGTCGAGTTGGGCATCTGCAAGATCAATATTTCAGCGGATATGAAGAGCGCCTTCTATCAGAAAGCGCGCGAAGTCCTGCAGAATCCGATATTGCGCGAGCCGAGCAGCATCTACCCCGAATGCATAGACGCCATGAAGGTCGTCTGTCGCCAGAAGTTTGACCTCTTCAACACCACTGGCAAAGCCGCCTTGTATTGATGCGAGCCTGTCATCAGCTGCTGACCGCAACATTGTCGAGCGGTCCACCTCGGGATTCCGGTCGTGAGTGAAAGCATCGCCCTCGGCTTCTGCAACAATGTCGATTACGAGATCGTCTGGAACGCCGAGGTTCTGGAAGACCTGGTCATCCGCTATCAGATACGCGCGCATGAACTAAGCGCGCTGGCAGAGATTCGCTCCGAGCGCGACTTGGTCGTCTCCATTCTTGGCTTTATGCGGACATCGCAAGGCGGTGAGCGCTTCGTCGGCGGCTCGGAAATCCTGGAGCGCTTTGCGGCTCGCTTTGAGAAGAAGGTGACTCTGGGTGGCACATCGGTGCGCGCCGCCATCGCCATGCGCAAGCTCGGACACCGCTCCGCGCTGCACCTGATAACGCAGAACGAACACGTGCGTCGGCTCATCCCGCAGGACAGTCCCTACGTTTGCAGCAATGAGAGCGACAGCATTTATCCGCACCTTATCGTGCAGTTCGGCGCGGGCGACCGCGTGAAAGCCGGCGAGATCGATATCTGCGCGCGTCAGCCGAACCGGCTCATATACCATTGCAATGCTGATCGAATCGCCATGCGGATCGCGCCCGACTTCGCCATTCTGATAGAAGACGCGAAAGTTCTACTGGTATCAGGCTTCAACGCCATGCAGAGCAAGCAACTTTTGCTTGAGCGGCTGCGTGAGGTCATGAACTTGCTGGAATGCCTGCCAAAGGACGCAACGGTCTTTCTGGAGGATGGCGGCTACCACGATCCGTCGTTTCGCAAGCTGATTTACGGTACTTTGGGGCGCAGGATCGATGTGTACAGCATGAATGAAGATGAGTTGCAGTCGCATTTAGGGCGCAGAATTGATCTGGGCGATGTCGGGCAGGCTCGCCAGGCGCTGAAAGAATTAAATGAGGTCATTCCGGTCGCTGTCATCGTATTGCACACGCGGCATTGGGCGATGGCTTATGGAATCGGCGCCGGCCGATATGCCGCCGCGCTGCGGGCCGGCGTGACAATGGCCACGACGCGCTTTCGTTACGGCGATGATTTTACGCGCGCGGACTATGACGACATTGCCAGCCGAGCGCCGAACGCTGCCAGCGAGGAATTCGCGCGCCTATTCAACGCTGCGGCGGGTGGCAGCGCGGTCTGCGTGCCCGTGGCCGATGTGGAGCAGGAGAACGCCACCACAATCGGCCTGGGCGATGCTTTCGTCGGCGGATTCTTGCCGGCGCTTCTTGCCTAGTCGGACCGCGCCTTAGAGATTTCGGCCCCGCTTGCGCACATCGCCGACTCGCTGCGTGACGCCTAGCGAATCGAGATGCTCCAGGACGGCAATGGCGTATTTGCGCGATGTGCCGAATTTGTCACGCAGCGTCTTGGCGTCAATTTCATCAGACTCACGGATATGACGCCGGATCTCGCTGACGAGCCGGTCGTAATTGTCGGCGGCGAAGGCGATGCTGTCATTCACTCTGACAAGCCGGCGCAGATCGCCCAGCGCGCGCACTACATTCTCGCCCGCCATTTGGTTGAGCTCGGCGATTCCGGGCGGCGAATAGGGGTCGGCCAGCAGCGCTTGCATGACGCGTCCGGCGCCGTCGCTTTGCTCGGGCGAGAATTTGATCGCATGGTCGCGCAAGCGGACGAAGTTGGATTCCTGCGTCAACTGGTCTTCGTTTTCGATCAGCGTGTCGAGCAGGCTCAGTTTTACCTTGAGGCGGCTCTGCAATTGCGGGCGCAGCATGCCCAGCCGCAGCGGATGTTGCTTGTGATAGATCCTGAGCTCAGTCGCGACTGACTGTACCGCTTGCTGCCAGGATTCCGCCGCCCAATAGCGCTGGTCGCCGAGGCGCCGAATCAGGCCCTCTCGCATCGCTTCGTCCAGCGCTTGGGACAATTCTTCGTCGCCGTAGCCGAGCGTCTTCTGCAAGTCGTCTAGGTGCTGCGGCGCGTCGGCTCGGGCGGCAAGGGCCAGGCGTTCGCCGGGTGTGCCGCTCGCGCGTAATTCGAGCTCGTCAATGATCTGCGGCTGAAATCGCTTCAGACGACGCCCGGGATGGGCGTTGATGATCAGGCCGCCGCCAATCGTCTCGGCTGGAGAGGGATAACGCAATATGAAGCGATCGCCGCGGGAGAGCGGCACGGGGTGGCGCAGGCGCAACTGCAGCCAGCCGCTTGAGCCGGGCGCCAAAGAATCGGCATCGAGCAGGCGCGCGTTGGCGAGCGTCTCGCAGGCGCCGCAGAAGATCTTGACTTCGGCATTATGCGCCAGCGGGTGCTGCATGTCGCTCAGTTGTGTGAAATGGGCATCCGCCAGCAGCGTGGGCTGGATTTGGCCCGGATAGGTCAATACATCACCTCGCTGAATATCGCCGCTGCTGATGCCAGCGACATTCACCGCGACCCGGCTGCCGGGCGCGACCGAATCGACCTTGCGCCGGTAACTTTGCAAGCCGCGAATTCGTCCCGTCTTGCCCGATGGCTGTATCTCAATGCTATCGCCGACTGATAGCGCGCCGCCGGAAAGCGTCCCTGTGACTACAGCGCCGAAGCCGCTGACGACGAAGACGCGGTCGATGGGCAAGCGCGGCTGATGGTAGTTGACGCGCTGCGGCATCTCGCCCAGGACAGTCTGCAGCGTCTGCACCAGGTCATCTAGGCCGGCGCCGGTGTGTGCGGAGACAGCGACCAGCGGCAAATCGTCAAGCTTCCACTGCGACAGCAAGTCGCCGATATCCAGCTCGACCAGTTCCAACCATTCGGGATCGTCGATCAAGTCGACTTTGGTCAGCACGATGATGATGTTCTTGATATCGAGCAGCTGGAGGATGGCAAGATGCTCGCGCGTTTGGGGCATGATGCCTTCGTCGGCGGCGATGACGAGCAGGGCGGCGTCAATCCCGCCCACGCCGGCCAGCATATTCTCGATGAAATCGCGATGCCCGGGCACATCTACGATGCCGACAGTCTCGCCATCGGGCAAGTCGAGCCAGGCAAAGCCCAGGTCAATGGTCATGCTGCGGGCCTGCTCTTCCGCGAGCCGGTCCGGGTTGATGCCGCTTAGTTTCTCTACCAGTGTGGATTTGCCGTGGTCGACGTGCCCGGCGGTCCCGATTACGCGCATCGACTAGCCGCTGCTCAGGCGCCCGGCCGGCTGGCGGATACCGGCGAAGGCCTCGTCAGCCGCGTCCACCACGTCGAATTCAAGCAGCATGGCTTGATAGCGCTCGCGGTAGAGTTCCGCGCGGGCTCGCTCCAGCAGCCAGAGACGTTCGATATTGCTCTGCAATGCGGGCGTTAACTGCTCGACATCATCTATCCGCTTGATAAAATGTTCGAATTCTCTATCGTGATTGCGCCAGACTTCGTCGTTCGAGAGGGTCAGTTGTTTCCAGCGCTTCTGATCGTCGTCGCGCCAGTCGTTCCATTCTTCGCGGAATCGCTCTTCGCTCAAGCGCTGCATTTCCGAAGCCTCGCTGATGCGGCGCTCCAGCCGATCACCGATACGGTTGAAGTCGTCAATGATGCGCTTCATCTCGCGATAGGCTTGGGCCCAAACTTCAAAACGTTCGATGTTTTTCTGCAATTCCTCATCATGTACGCTGAATCGTTTGGTCAACTCCAGCAATTGTTGATCGCGCTGCTGGACGAGCAGCAACTGCTGGTCGATGAATTGCTGAATCTGCTCACGGCGCTCACGGTCGACATTATTGAAGTCCTGGATGCGCCTTTCATTGCGAACCGCCAACTCTTCCAACAGCGCCAATTTGGGCTGAATGCCGTCGACTGATTTCTTATATTCTGGCAATTCCGTTTCGATCTCAGCCAGGCGCCGCGTGTCTGAACGTCGCTGCTCTTCGAGGAAAGTCAGACGCCTGTCGGGGCCTTCCAGTTTCTTGCTCAGGTCGTCAATCTCCTGGTTGAGCAGGCGCATGGCGTTAGTCAGGCGATCGCCCTCGGTCTGCAGGTCGCTGATGTTGGCAAGCTGACGCTCCAGGCGTTCGGCTTTGTCGGATACTTCGCGGATCGCGCGTTGAAAGTTCTCCCGCTGCAGCTCAATGCGGCGTTCGGCTTCACGCTCGGCAGTGAGCCGACGCGCCTCGGCGTTTTCCAGCATTTGCTCGGCTTCTTGCCGCATATTCTCGATGATGTCTTGCTCTTTAGTCGCGGGCATGGCCTCTTGTTTGATCATCACCTGGTCGGACTCTACGCTGTTAACACGGCGCTGCACACCGTCGAGCGCGTCAGTCTGCTGCGCCAGCCGTTGTTCCAGGGTGGCGATCAGCGCCTTGTCGCGACGGCGCTCTTCGTCCAGCCACTCGATCATGCTGGCGATTTGGTTGATATCCACGACGCTTGCTCCGAACGCCACGAACGCGTGGCACATGCTACGGATTGCGACGATTATAGCACTTCATAGGCTGGCCTTCAATCTGGGCGGCTGGCGAGCAAGTCTGCCGTTGACAGGCGGGGGCGCGCAGCTTATACTGTGGCCATCGTTGCAGAAGGTGGTTGTCATGGCCTTGCATCATCACCATCATCATCCGGCTTTCCCGTCAAAGGCGATGCGCGGCGCTTAGTGTTTTGCGTTCCAACTCAGACGTTGCTGCCTCGCTAAATCGCGGGGTTTTTTCTTTAGGGGCAAGGAGAGACTATGCTGGCGGTCATCGACTACGGCGCCGGGAATCTGAGGAGCGTTTTGCATGCTCTGAAACATCTGGGCGTGCGGGATATGCAGCTTGTTCAAGATCCCGATCAGCTCCGCGGCGCGAACAAAATCATCCTGCCGGGCGTCGGCGCATTCGGCGCGGGCATGGCGCAGATGCGCGCGCAGAAGCTGGTGGCGCCCCTCAAGGCGGCGCTGGAAAACGGCATCCCCTATCTCGGCATTTGTGTTGGCATGCAGATCTTGTACGAGGTAGGCGAGGAGATGGGCGAGCATGCTGGAATGGGCATCCTGGGCGGGCGCGTGGTGCGCTTTCCTAATTTCGCCGAGCGCAAGGTGCCCCATATGGGCTGGAACCAACTGAATATTCGCGAACAGTCGGGCTTGCTCGCTGGGTTGGATGAGCGCAGTTACGCCTATTTCGTGCACAGTTATTATTGCGCGCCGTCGGAATGCGATACCGTCATAAGCTCGGTAGATTACGGCATCGAATTCGCCGCCATCGTGCGACGCGAAAATATCTACGGCGTACAGTTTCATCCCGAGAAAAGCCAGAGCACCGGCCTGCGGATATTGTCCAACTTTCTCCGACTATAAGGCCTGTCCGGTACTGCGCCGCCGCCGCTCGCTCGGCTTAGGCGAAGATTCGACATCTTTGCCACCGAGTACACCGAGTTAGATAGAGGACACAGAGTAAAAGCATCATGCTTAGTCCAATGACAGAATCGGCGAATCCGCGTACCACCCTTGACTTGACCTGCCTCCATATGTCCCGGTATCCCTCTCTGTGCTCTCGCATTTGCTCTGTGCCCTCGGTGGTAAAAGCGTCTCGAATCCCTCAAAGCGCGGCGCCAGACCCGGCCAAACCTACCGTCATCGGAATTTGAGTAGCGGACAAGCCTTAAAGGAGCGCTTATGCTCATCTATCCAGCGATTGATTTGCTTGAGGGAAAAGTTGTACGGCTGCGCGAGGGCGACCCCAAGCAGCGGTCCGTCTTCAGCGATGATCCGGTCGCGACCGCGCAGGAGTGGATTGACCAAGGCGCCCAGTGGCTGCATATGGTGAGCCTGGACGGCACATTCGGCGCGGCCAACCAGAATATGGTGATTCTGGAAAAGGTCGCCAAGCTGGATGTTAATGTTCAATTCACGGGCGGATTACGCGATATGGCGGCGCTGCAGAGCGCCCGGGACGCCGGCGCCAGTCGCATGGTGATCGGCACCATGGCTGTGAGAGACCCGGCGGCGGCAGCCGAGGCCATCGGACGTTTCGGCGCGACAAAGGTTGCTGTGGCGCTGGATGCCAAGGATGGCAAGGTGGCGACGCATGGCTGGACCGAGCTCTCGCAGCAGACGCCTATTGAGCTGGGAAAGCGGCTGGGCGAGCTGGGCGCGGTTCATGCCCTGTACACGGACATCAGCCGCGACGGCGGAATGGCCGGTGTGAACATCGCTGATACCGTTGCCCTGGCGCAAGCCACTGGCCTAAAAGTGATCGCCTCCGGCGGGCTCAGCGCCTTGGCTGATATCACGGTCTTGGCGCGCAGCGGAGCGGTGGCCGGCGCTATCATCGGCATGGCGCTCTATCAGAAAACCTTCACGCTTGAAGACGCGCTAGACGCAGCCGGGGGAGAGTGAGCATGTTGGCAAAGCGCATCATACCTTGCCTGGACGTTATGAATGGCCGAGTGGTAAAGGGCGTCAATTTTGTCAACCTGCGCGATGCCGGCGACCCGGTCGAGCAAGCTATCGTTTATGACCGCGAAGGCGCGGATGAGCTGACATTCCTGGACATCACCGCCTCGCATGAAGCGCGGGCCACAACGCTGGAAATGGTGCGGCGGGTGGCGGACAGCATCTTCATTCCCTATTGCGTTGGCGGCGGCATTCGCACTATCGATGATATTCGCGATACGCTGCTGGCGGGCGCGGATAAAGTGTCGATCAACAGCGCGGCGGTCAGGACGCCCGAGGTGATCACTGCCGGCGCCTGGGGTTTCGGCAGCCAGTGCATCGTGGTAGCCATTGACCCCCGCAGGATCGACGGCAAATGGGTAGTTCACATTAACGGCGGCCGCATCCCCACCGACAAAGAGGCAGTGGCCTGGGCCAAGGAAGTGGAAGACAGAGGCGCCGGCGAGATTCTGCTGACTAGCATGGACAAAGATGGCACCAAGTCGGGTTACGACATCGAGATGATTCTGGCAGTCGCCGACGCGGTTTCGATACCGGTGATTGCTTCAGGGGGAGCGGGCAGCAAAGAGCACTTTCGCGAAGTTCTCCAGGAAGGCAAGGCGGATGCCGCATTGGCCGCGAGTCTGTTTCATTTTAATGAGCTGCGTATGGGCGACCTCAAAGAATATCTGCATGACGCGGGACTGCCCGTAAGGCGCAGTGGCTGGGAGAATTCTGATGCCGTTGAGTAATGAGGCGCTTGCGAGATTACAGTGGAATGACCAGGGCCTGATGCCGACGGTCGTTCAAGATGTGAATACGCGCGAAGTTCTCATGATGGCCTTTATGAACGCTGAATCGCTGCGCTGCACGCTGGATTCGGGCGAGGCGGTATTTTGGAGCCGCAGCCGTCAAGAATTGTGGCATAAGGGCGCGACCTCGGGCAACACGCAGCGGGTTGTTGAAGTTCGAATAGACTGTGACGCGGATACGCTGCTGCTCTTGGTGGATCCGAATGGCCCGGCCTGCCATACGCTGCGGACGAGCTGTTTCTTCCGCACCCTGGATCAGTTTAGCGCCGAGGCCAAGCACTACTAGTCAGGAGCGGCAAATGCAAGACATGCTTGATGTACTGGAAGCCATCATTGCCGATCGCCGGCGCCATCCAGTGGCCGGCAGTTATACCTGCGAGCTCTTTGCTGGCGGGCGGACCAAGATCGCCCAGAAGGTTGGCGAAGAGGCGGTCGAGGTCGTGATCGCAGCGCTCAGCCAGGGGCGCGATGACCAGCTCAACGAATTGGCCGACCTCTTCTACCACACTCTGGTTCTTATGGGCGAACTGGATCTCTCGCTTGACGATTTGCGCCAGCGGCTCCGCGAGCGCCATCAACCCAGCGGAGAGAGCCAGCATTAGCGCTCGGCATCGTCAGCCGTGTATTCGCGGTAGCTCAGATAGCCCTGCCAGGCTTGCAGCGGCGCCGATTCAAATGCGGCCGCAAAGATCTCCCCAGTGGCGTAGACGACCGCAACCACCGGCGATGTCTCTTCGAGCTGGCCATCGACTCCCGCTACAACCGCACTTAGCAGCATATCTTGCTCGGGATAGTAGAGCATCAGGTTGGCTTCAGCCTCGCTGAAGGGTTGGCCAAATACGTATTTCGGCTCGCCGCGCGTCGCAATGACTTGGCCGACATTCATATTCGGGGCAAGCTGAAGGAGTATGGAGCCGACCGTCTTGCCATCCTGGCTGGAGATTTGGCAGCAAGGCGCGCCGTCTCCACTACGGAACACAAAGGCGTCGCTGCTGGATTGCACGATTTCCAATGCGTCAATTGAGGTAATGATTGCCGTGGCTTCTTCCATGCTGGTCTGTCCGGACGTGATATTCTGCCAACAGGGCGGAGCGCATGGAGTCGCGCTGAGCAGGCTGGTGTCTTGCAAGAAGTCTTCGTTCAGCAGGCTGCGTTCGGGCGCGCCGATGGTGACGTCGGATACATCCTCCGCCAGCGCAGCGAGCACATCAAAGGGCAGGCCGCCGCGGGCCTGCGGCTGATCGCCGACATAGATGACTTGCAACTCGCCTTCGCTGTCGCGCGCGCGGATTGCAGGCGTTCCGCTGACGCCAGCCATTTGCCCTACATGGATGTCGACCAGAAATTGCATGGAGCGGTCGAGGCAGTCATTCAGAGCGGCGGCGTCCAATGCGAGGAGACCGGCGATGCTCCCGGCCATATCGCTTACGTTGTTGCTGGCGGCGAATTGGAAGAGCAGATCATGGGCGTCCCAAAATTGGCCCAGATCTTGCGCCGCAACGCATTCGGCGACTTTGGCGGCTGTTGTCGAATATTGCGGATTCGCCAGGGGATAGAGCCGGAATTCAAAATTGGCCTTGCCTGTTCGTACATAAGCGTCGATGAATTGTCGCACGGTTTCCTCGTAGAGTTGGCAATGCGGGCAAAAGAAGTCTTCAAAGGCGACGATGGTCAGGGGCGCATCGGGATCGCCTAGTACAAATGCGCCGTCGGACCGCCGGAAAGTTGAAAGGGGGGTGTAATCGCCAAAGCGAATGGTGACGGGGTCGCTGGTCTGCGGCCGAAGGGCGTTGACGATGGCCGGGTAGTGTTCCGGCAATCCCAGCGCTATCGGCAGCGGCTCGCTGTCGCCGTACTGGACGAAGAGAGAGGGCGTCCCGCTGACTCCAAGGCTCGCGCCATAAGCGGCATCAATGCTGTATTGGCCCGCCCGCGACGCGCAGTCTGATAGCGCTTCGGCATCGACTTGCAGCGCCTCGGCAAAGTCTAGATAAGACTGCGCGGTGAAGCCCATGCTGCTGACCATTTGAAACATCAGGTCGTGCGCCTGCCAGAACAGGCCCGGCTGCAGGGTATCGGCGCATTCCACCAGGCTGGCGCTGAGCGCGGAAAGCTCAGGGTCGACAACCGGGAAAAAGCGGTATTCGAATTGGGCTTGCCCGGACGCAACGAAATCCCAAATGAAGCTGCTTATGACGGGCTCGTAATTTTGACAACTTGTGCAGAGAAAATCGGAGAACTCGATAATCTTGACCCCGGCTGGATCGCCCAGCACAAAGGCGCCGTCTGTTGTACGTGATTGTGGAATGTCGGCGTAGGGATCGTCATTCTCCTGCGAGTGGATCATCCACGTTTGCATGACGAAAAGCACAGCAATCACGGCGATACGAGTCAGTCGAT
>LXNI01002090.1_pt1 | contig 14965 bp, 14 predicted proteins | sample 809091 | NCBI WGS metagenome assembly LXNI01 (sample SAMN04870527, study PRJNA318959) | sponge metagenome | biome: 01000161; feature: marine sponge reef; material: water | host: Sarcotragus foetidus | place: Greece: Milos, Mediterranean Sea | collected 2013-05-29 | depth 5-7 m | reverse complement strand
GAAGTGCTTCAGGCCATGTCGTTGCCTCCGTGACCCGCTCCGATTGCTACCGGCTGGAGCGACAGTTGCCGGGCGGGGTTTGCACCCGCTAGGGAATGGCGCCTTTGCACGGCGCACACGAGACCGGCGGCTACACCGGGAAGGTGACGGGCACGTTCTTCGGGTCAAGCCACAACAGGGTCGGCGGTACGCTGCGTCGTCACGATCTCGCGGCCGGCTTCGGCGCGCAGCGGCGGTGAAAGGCGCCTGCACCCGGCTGCAATCCGGCGCGCTCCTATGACCCCCGGATAGTCGTAGGTCCAACGGGTTGGCATGCCGATCGGCGTCCGACTGTCACGCCGAACGACACCCAACACATGTGATGGGCAAAAACGGGAATGATCGGGAACGCGCAATCCACAAAAAACTCAAAAAACTGTTATTTTCTGCGGCGTTCCGGGCTCAAAAAGGAGTTCTTGGGAGGCGCAGGTGGTGACCCCAACGGGATTCGAACCCGTGTCTTCACCTTGAAAGGGTGACGTCCTGACCTGGCTAGACGATGGGGTCGCTGGTGCCGCCGGGCGCGCGCCTGACCTATGGAAACCGGTTGGGAAAATCAAGCGATGCCGCCGGAGCGCACCAGCTTCGCGACATTTTGGTGAGGGCCGGCGCTGCCGGGCGCTGCATGCGGCCTCGCGCCCGCTGGGGCAACTTGGACCTTCATCTCTCCCGGCCGCTTCGCTAGACCGGGCGGCGACCGACCTGCCGACACCGCCCGAAAGAGCCGCATCATGAAAACCCGCATCACCGAAATGCTCGGCATCGAGCACCCGATCATCCAGGGCGGCATGCACTATGTCGGCTTCGCCGAACTTGCGGCGGCGGTATCGAATGCCGGCGCCTTCGGCATCATCACGGGCCTCACCCAGCAGACGCCGGAAGACCTGTCGAAGGAAATCGCCCGCTGCCGCGACATGACGGACAAGCCCTTCGGCGTGAACCTGACGATCCTGCCCTCGTTCCGGGACACGCCCTACGACGAATATATGGCGGCGATCATCGAAGGCGGGATCAAGGTGGTCGAGACCGCCGGCCGCAATCCCCAGCCGTTCCTGCCGCGGCTCAAGGAACACGGCATCAAGGTCATCCACAAATGCACTTCGGTACGCCACTCGCTCAAGGCGGAGGCGATCGGCTGCGATGCGGTCTCGGTGGACGGTTTCGAATGCGGCGGCCATCCGGGCGAGGACGACATCCCGAACATGATCCTGCTGCCGCGGGCGGCCGACGAGCTGACGATCCCGTTCGTCGCGTCCGGCGGCATGGCCGATGCGCGCAGCCTGGTCGCCTCGCTGGCGATGGGCGCCGACGGCATGAACATGGGTACCCGCTTCATCGCGACCAAAGAGGCGCCCGTGCACGACAAAGTGAAACAGGCGATCGTCGCCGCGACCGAACTGGATACAAGGCTGGTCATGCGGCCGCTGCGCAACACGGAGCGGGTGCTGACCAACGCGGCGGTCGAACGGCTGCTCGAGAAGGAGCGGAACCTCGGCGACACGATCAAAATCGACGACATCATGGACGAAGTGATGGGCGTCTACCCGAAGGTCATGCTGGACGGGGACATGGATGCCGGCGCCTGGAGTTGCGGCCTCGTCGCCGGGCTGATCCACGATATCCCGACCTGCAGGGAACTTGTCGACGGCATCATGGCCGAAGCCGAATTCCTGATCCGCCAAAGGCTGGAGGGCATGCTGGCGGCGTGAGCGAAGCGCCTGGCGGCCGGCCGCCCGCGCCGACTCGATTCACTTCCCCTCTTGATTCACATCAATGCAGCCCAGGCGCGCTTCTGCAACGATGCCTATCTGAACGCCGAAACCCGGGCCGTGCGGCCGGGTCGCCGCCGGGCGGACGGCCGCACGGCCAATCGGATCGGTACGGATCGGAGCAGACCATGTCGCAGGCCGCCCTCGATATCCTGAGACGGGAACACCGCGCCATCAGCGCGGTGCTGTTCTGCCTGAAACATACCGTCGGCGAAGCGCGCAGGGGCGCAATCGTGCCGCCCTTCGCCATGATCCATGCCGTCCTGGACTACCTGACCTCCTTCCCCAACCGGTTCCATCATCCCAAGGAGGATACCTACCTGTTTCCTGCGGTCCTCAGGCGCGCGCCGGACCTCGAACCGGTGATCGCGGAGCTGCTGGCGCAGCACGAGGAAGGCGAGGCGCGGGTCAGCGACCTCAAGGACCGGGTCGCCGAGCTACAGACCCTGTGGGACGGAAGCTGGCAGGGCGACGGTGCGGCGAAGTTCGCGGCCTTCGCCGATGCGGTGGACGGTTATGTGGAGTTCGAGCGGGCGCACGGGCGCAAGGAAGGCATCGAGGTCATGCCGCGGGCGCAGGAGGTCCTGACCGCCGAGGACTGGGCCCCGATCGAAGCCGCCTTCAGCGCCAACGACGATCCGATCTTCGGCCAGGAGCCGCGCAGCCGCTTCGACAATCTCTACAGCAGGATCGTCGCCCTCGCGCCCGCCCCGATGGGCTATGCCGAGCGCGAGAAGCCGGCGAAAGAGCCCGCGCCGGAGGCGTCGCCACTCGAACGGGGCGCCCGCCAGAAACTGCTGACGCTTAACTGGATTTGAGAGCGATGAAATTCATTTTGCGTTGATTACTGTCGGGCGACAGCATACAACAATTCGGTGATAAGAACGTTCCGCCATCGCGGCCTGAAGGAACTTTACGAACACGGGCGATCGGCAAAGGTGCCGCCGGGTCACATTCCGAAACTCCTGCGCATTCTGACAGCGCTGGACCGGAGCAGCAGTCCGAAGAGTCTGGACCTTCCCGGTTTTCGGTTGCACCCGCTCAAAGGACGTCAGCGCGGCCACTTTGCGGTTACCGTCTCGGCCAACTGGCGTGTGACCTTCCGCTTCGATGGCGAACACGCAGTCGATGTGAATTACTTGGACTATCATTAGGAGCGCGCCTCATGGCCATGAAGAACCCTGTGCATCCCGGCGCCATCGTGCGCGAGGATTGCCTGAAACCGCTGGGCCTGTCGGTTACGGAAGGGGCTAGGCGCCTCGGAGTCGGGCGCCAGACGCTCTCCAACCTGGTCAATGAAAAGGCGTCCGTTTCGATCGAGATGGCCTACCGGTTATCGAAAGCGTTCGGTTCGACGCCCGAGACCTGGCTCGGCATGCAGATGGCGTTCGATCTGTCCCGCTCGCGCGACCTGGATCGCAGGATCAAGGTCGAGCGGATCGCCGTAGCGTAGCAAGCGGTCGCGTTCCGGAAACCAGCACATCGGAATTGTGGTGCCCGCTGCGAGACTTGAACTCGCACTCGCTTTCGCGAAAGGGATTTTAAGTCCCTCGTGTCTACCGATTCCACCAAGCGGGCCTGTGCCGCCGCCGGCCGGAGTTACGGATAGCGGCGAAGGATAGGTAAGTCCTTTGTCCGGCATTGCGCAACCGGCAGCGGGCCGGTAAGGCTCGGACCCGGCCTGCCCGCCTCTCCCGAACGACAGACCAGGTTCGAATGGCCGATCCCGAAGACCCCTCCCCCGCCGAACGGCCCCGGTGGCGCCGGAAAGAACCGGTCCAGCGCATCGGCTATATCCTTTCGGCCGTCTGGATGGCCGGCATCGTTATCGTCACGAACGGCGATACCGGGCACTACCTGTTCGACTTCATTTTCACGGTGCCGCTCGCCGGATGGATTATCGGCCTCGTCATTGCCGCGCTGCTCCGGCGCGCCGAACGAAACCGCGGGCGGTAGGCGGCACGCCGGCGTCCGCACCGCGGCGCGAGGCTCAATCGTCTTCGGGCACCGGCACGCCGCCGAGGCCGGTCACCATGTCCGCCACCGCGGCATAGGCGGCGTCGAGCGCCGCCCGCTCCGCGCTGCGCAGCACCAGGCTGGTGCCGAATTTGCCCTCCCGGTAGAAGGGGTAGCTGCCGATATCGATGTCCGGCCAGCGCCCCTGTATCTCCGCCAGCCCGCCGGCGACGGCGCCTTCCGGCAGATGACAGCCGATCGAGCGCGATTTGACAGGCGCGCCGCCGATCAGCCGGTTCTGCAATGTATCGGCCATCGCCCGCATGATCGACGGAACGCCGGCCAGCACGAACACATTGTCGATCTGGAAGCCCGGCGCGACAGAGACGGAATTCTCGATCGGCACGGCGCCGTCCGGAATGAAGCACATTTTCCGGCGCGATTCGTTGAACTCTTCCGGGGTCTCGTAGCGCGACGCCATCAGCGCGAAGCTCTTGGGATCCTTGACCAGACCGACGCCGAACGCCTTCGCCACGCTGGCTGCGGTGATGTCGTCATGGGTCGGCCCGATGCCGCCGGTGGTGAAGACGTAGTCGAACGCCTGCCGGCAGTGGTTCACCGTATCGACGATGGTCTGCTCGATATCGGGAATGACCCGCGCCTCACGCAACTGCACGCCCCAGCCGTTCAGCCGTCCGGCGAGATACTGGAGGTTGGCGTCGCGCGTCCGCCCGGACAGGATCTCGTTGCCGATGACAATCAGGCAGGCGGTGTATTCGGTCTTGGTGCTGGTCATGGATTTCCGGTCGATGCGACATCGCTTGTGCGGCGGAGAATAGCGCCTCGCCCGCGCCCTGCAACGGACAAGCCGCCCGCGCCGCCCGGCATCGACCGGCATCGACCGGCGGGCAGCTTGCCGCCGCGCCGCGGATTCCATAAACCGGGCCGCATGCTGTTCCCCGCTCCCCTGCGCCGCGGCACGCTGGTCCGGCGCTACAAGCGGTTCCTGGCCGATGTCGATCTGGATTCGGGCGAGCGGGTCGTCGCCCATTGCCCCAATCCCGGTTCGATGGCGGGGCTGGCGGCGCCGGGCGCCGAGGTCTGGCTGTCGCCAGCCGCCAACCCGAAGCGCAAGCTGCAATGGACCTGGGAACTGGTGCTCGACGCGGCGACCGGCAGCCTGGTCGGCATCAACACCGGGCGGGCCAACGCTATCGTCGAAGAAGCCCTGAAGTCCGGCCGCGTCGCGTCCGTTCCCGCCGGGTCGACAATCCGGCGCGAGGTCCGCTATGGCACCGGCTCCCGGGTCGATTTCGTGTTGACGCCGGAGGCCGGACCGCCCTGCCATCTCGAGGTCAAGAGCGTCACGTTGCGCCGCTCGCAGGCAGCGCCCCATGTCGGCGAGTTCCCCGATGCCGTGACCGCGCGCGGCGCCCGGCACCTGCGCGACCTGGCCTCGGTCTGTGCGGCCGGCGGCCGGGCGACGCTGCTCTACCTGGTGCAGCGGGAGGATTGCGCGGCCGTTCGCCTTGCAGCGGATATCGACCCGGCCTATGCCGAAGCGGCAGGAGCGGCGCACGCAGCCGGGGTCGCATTCCATGCCGTCAGCTGCCGCATTTCGCCCCGTGGAATTGCCGCGGCCGGTCCCTTGCCGGTCGAGTTTTGAAGGGCTAGGTATCCGAAACGCCAATTCACTCCCGGCTCGATGAGAACAGAAACCCTTTACGACAGGTCGGGCAAATCCCGCACCCTGGTCAAGCTGCACGACGCCGCCGATTTCGACGGCATGCGCCGGGCCGGCCGGCTCGCCGCTGAAACGCTGGACTTCATTACGCCATACGTCGAGCCCGGCGTTTCCACCGGCGAGCTGGACCGGTTGTGCCACGACTTCATCTGCGATCGCGGCGCAGTGCCCGCCCCGCTCGACTATCGCGGTTTTCCGAAATCCATCTGCACCTCGGTCAACCATGTCGTCTGCCACGGCATCCCGGACGAGCGGAAAATCCTCAAGACCGGCGATGCGCTCAATATCGACGTCACGGTGATCCTGGACGGCTGGCACGGCGACACCAGCCGCATGTTCCCGGTCGGACAGGTCGGCGTGAAGGTACAGCGATTGATCGACGCCACCTGGAACGCGATGATGAAGGGTATCGCGACAGTCCGGCCCGGCGCGACCCTGGGCGATATCGGCGCCGCGATCCAGGGCTATGCCGAGAGCGAGGGATTTTCGGTCGTCCGCGACTTCTGCGGCCACGGGCTCGGCACGGTGTTCCACGATGCGCCCAGCGTGCTGCATTACGGCGAACCCGGCACCGGGCTGGTGTTGCAGGAGGGCATGTTCTTCACCATCGAACCGATGATCAATGCCGGCGGACCGGCGACGAAGATCCTGCAGGACGGCTGGACCGCCGTGACCCGCGACCGCAAACTCTCGGCGCAGTTCGAACATTCCATGGGCGTCACGGCGGACGGATGCGAAGTCTTTACCGGCTCGCCGCGCGGCTGGCAGAAGCCGCCCTACGAAACCGTCGAACGGGCAGCCTGACTTCCTGCACATCGAAAAAAATCGATTGAAATACCCGGAACGTTCCGGGTACATTGGATCATGCTGCGCGATTTCGATCATGGCTGGCCGGTATCCGGCCCCGGCAAGGACGCGGAAAACGGTATGCCCTGCGATGCCGTGCCCGATTTCGATCCGAAGGACAAAACTCTCGGCGGTCACAGGGACAGGCTGCGCCGGCGCTTTCTCGACGGCGGCGAGGCCGCCCTGCCCGACTACGAGCTCCTGGAGCTGATTCTGTTCGCCGCCAGCCCGCGCGGCGATGTCAAGCCGGCCGCAAAACGGCTGATCGCCGAGTTCGGTACGCTCGGCAATGTGCTGGCGGCGGACCCGGCCGACCTGCTGCGCACGAAGGGGATCGGGCTCGCCGGCGCAGCAGCGATCAAGGCAGCCGCCGCCGGGGGTGTCCGCCTCGCCCGGCAGGAGGTGTCGGCCCGCCCGGTCCTGAACAATTACCGCAAGGTCGTCGGCTTCTGCCGCGCCGCCATGGGCCGCGAGCCGGTCGAGCAGTTCCGCGTGCTCTATCTCGACAAGCAGAACCGGATGATCGAGGACGAAATCGTCCAGCGCGGCACGGTCGATCACACGCCGGTCTATCCGCGCGAGGTCGCCCACGGGGCCTTGAACCGGGGCGCGACGGCAATCCTGCTGGTGCACAACCATCCCTCGGGCAATCCGGCGCCGAGCGACGCCGACATCCGGATGACCAAATCGCTGAAAGAGGCGCTGGCGCCGATCGGCGTCACGGTGCTCGACCACCTGATCGTCTCGGCCGAGGGCGACACTTCGTTCCGCTCTCTGGGCCTGTTGTGATGCCGTAAACGTTCCGTCATTCGGCCCGGATGCGCCGCCAGGCCGCGGCGTGCAGCACGGCGGCGGTCACGAGCAGCATGGCGCCCGCCTGGTGCAGCGCGGACAACCAGACCGGCGCGAACAGGAGCAGCGTCGCGATGCCCAGCCCGGTCTGAATCAGGGCGGTAGCGAGCAGCCAGGCCGCCCATCGCCGCTCCGGCCCGCTGCCCTGACCGCGGGTCCGCCACCACAGGGCGAGAATGAGCAGCACGGTGACGATTGCCAGCACCCGGTGATTGAATTGCACGGCGACCGGATTGGCGACCAGTTCGGCGAGGCCGCCGCCCGGCCGGAGATAGTCGGGAGGAACCAGCACACCGCCCATCGTCGGGAAGGTGTTGTAGATCCTGCCGGCGTCCAATCCCGCGACGAACGCGCCGTAGACGACGGTCACAGCGATCGCCGCGTAGACGGCGAACGGCAACAGCCGGCTTCCTCCCGCAACCCCAACTGCTCCCGGCCGGCCCGTGCGGGCGATCGTCCAGACGATCCAGGCATAGAGGATTATCGCCAGCGACAGGTGGGCGGCGAGCCGGTAATGGCTGACCGAGGGCCGGTCGACCAGGCCGCTGGCGACCATGTACCAGCCCAGGGCCCCTTGCAGGCCACCCAGGACGAACAGCGCGATCAGCGCCGGGATCAGCCGGAGTGGCAGGCGTCGGCGGAGCAGCAGATAGACGAAACCGCCCAGGAAGACGACGCCGATCAGCCGGCCGAACAGCCGGTGCAGGTATTCCAGCCAGAAGATCGCCTTGAACCCGCCGACGGTCAGGTCGGGAAAGACCTGCCGGTATTGCGGCGTTTGCCTGTAGAGTCCGAACAGGCGCTCCCAGGCCTCGTCGCTCGTCGGCGGCAACCAGCCGAACAGGGGCCGCCATTCAGTCATCGACAGGCCGGACTCGGTCAGCCGGGTCAACCCGCCGAGCACAACCATGGCGAAGATCATGCCGGCCACCAGCAGGAGCCAGCGGCGGACCGACGGATGCACGGGTTCGGAGTGCGGCGCGACCATGGCAGCAGCAGCAGGATCGGGTGGCGGTATCGGGTGGCGGGTGCGCGAAAACTGACGCGCCCTGTTGCGCGGTGAATCGAATGATGCCTCTGTGCTAAAGCCGGGAAAACCCGCACACCCTGTGCAATTCGCCGCGCGCATACGGGCCGGCAGGGTATCGGCGCGCTAGAGACAAGGAGGCCCGCAATGGCTGCCCACACGGTCACCGTCACGCCGGACGCGACGACCAATTCTGCCGGCGGCGCGGGCCTGCACTTCGCGACGCCCTTCAATGCGGCCGTAGCGTTCATCGACCGGCACGCCAGGGAGGGCCGCAGCGGCAAGCCTGCCATCCTGACGACGGCCGGCGCGGAGGTCAGCTACGAACAGCTGGCCGCCGAGGTGAACCGCTACGGCAATGCCTTGAAAGGCCTCGGCATTGCGACCGGCGAGCGCATGCTCATGGTGGTGAAGGACTGCCCGGAGTTCTTCTTCGTCTTCTGGGGCGCCATCAAGGCCGGCATCGTGCCGGTGCCGCTCAACACGCTGCTGACCGGGAAAGACTACGCCTACATGATCGACGATTCGGCCGCGGCCGCGATCGTCTGGTCGCCGGAATACGACGATGCGGTGCGCGAGGCGTTGGCGCAGGCAGCCCATACGCCGGCACATCTGCTCCCCCAGGACCGGGCCGCCGCTCTGGCGGCGCAGGCTACGGACAGCCTCGACCCGTATCCGAGCGCGGCCGAAGACGATTGTTTCTGGCTCTACTCTTCCGGCTCGACCGGCTTTCCGAAAGGCACAATCCACCGGCATCGCGACATGGTTGTGACCAGCCGGCAATACGGCGTCGACGTGCTCGGCGTGCGGGAGGACGATATCTGCTTTTCCGCCGCCAAGTTGTTTTTCGCCTACGGCCTCGGCAACGCCATGACCTTCCCGCTCTGGGTCGGCGCCACGGCGGTGCTGGCCGCCGAACGGCCGGCCCCGCAGATGACCTTCGACATTTTCGAGCGCTTCCGCCCGACACTCTATTTCGGCGTGCCGACGCTCTACGCCGCGCAGCTGTCGGCGATCGACGGCGGCGCGGCCTGCGACATGGCCAGCGTGCGCTGGTGCGTCTCGGCCGGCGAGGCCCTGCCCGCCGACATCTTCCGGCGCTGGCGGGAGAAAACCGGCACAACGATCCTGGACGGCATCGGTTCGACCGAAGCGCTGCACATTTTCATCTCCAACCGGCCGGACATGCAGAGGCCGGGCACCAGCGGCCTCATGGTGCCCGGCTACGCGGCGCGCATCGTCGGCGAGGATGGTGCGCCGGTCCCTGCCGGGGAAGCCGGCGCCCTGCAAATCCGGGGCGGCTCGACGGCGCGCGCCTACTGGAACCAGCCGGAGAAAACTGCCGCGACCATGCTCGACGGCGGCTGGCTCGACACCGGCGACACCTACCGGATCGACGAGGACGGCTGTTTTGTCTACGAGGGTCGCTCCGACGACATGATGAAGGTCGGCGGCATCTGGACGTCGCCGGTCGAGATCGAGGCCTGCCTGATCGGCCATCCCAAGGTGCTTGAGGCAGCCATCGTCGGGCGCACGGACGACGCCGGCCTGATCAAGCCGGAGGCCTGGGTCGTACGCGCCAACGGCGTGGCGGACGACGAGGCGGCGCTGCAGCAGGAACTGCACAGCCACGTCAAGGCGAACCTCGCGCCCTACAAGTATCCGCGCTGGTGGAAATTCGTCGATGCGCTGCCGAAGACCGCGACCGGCAAGATCCAGCGTTTCAGGCTGCGTTCGTAACCCGCATTGCCCGGCGCAGCACGCGGATCCGGCTCAGCACCTCTTCCCGCTCCATGTAGCAGCCCTTGAGCGCCCGTTTGCCGGTTGTGTCGTCGAAAGCCGTGCGGCCGTGCAGGATGCGCCGGTTGTCGAAGAAGACCAGGTCGCCGGGCGCATAGTCGAAGGTCATGCGGAAGCGGTCGCCGGCGGCCAGGGTCTGGAAGGCGCGCAGGCCGGCATAGGCTGCTTCGACATCGGCGAAATCGACGTTGAGTGGCCCGCGCAGGAAGGTCGTGGCGCGAATTTCGAAAGGGTTGCCGGCCCGGTCCAGCACGACCAGCGGCGAGCGCCAGCGATAGTCCGTCGCCGGCGAACGGTTGGCGAAGGTCCACTCGATCCCGGTAATCGCCCGCCACAGGTCCGTGTCGGTCCTGCGGATACGGTCGGCGACCGCGAAGCCGTCAACATAGATCGCCTGGCCGCCCCGGGTCGTATTGACCAGACAGTGCAACAGCTGAAGCCCGGGCTCGTATTCGCGGGTCGCCAGATCGGTATGGGGCGCCAGGGCACCGGAAAAATAGGCGTTCGAATCCGCGTTTCTGCGCGATTCGGCCGGCGCCGTTTTGACGTCGAACAGGAAGCCGAAATTGGAATTCCGGATCGTGCCGATCCGCTCGGCCACCCGCTGCACCGCGGTCTCATCGGTCGGCACGTCGCGCAGGCGCACGATGCCGAATTCCATCAGGGTTTCGAGCGCCGCCAGCAGCGTCCCGTCGTCGCTCAGGCAGGCCGGGCCGTCGAAGGACGGTGGCGTTTCAAGGCTTCGCGAGTCCCAGCAGGTCGGCGCGATGTCGCCCAGATCGTCGTGCGGGCCGTTGGAATAGTCCAGCGCGCGCAGCCAGCCGGGATGGTAGGCCACGGTCAGGCCTTCCGGCGAGAAGGTCACTTGCACACTCCCGCCTTCCGCCACGCTTGCCGACGCTGCTGAAAGGTTTTCCGGGAAGTCCCAGGGGTGACCGACCTGTTCGCGCGTCACCGGGTTGTGGGTTTCCGGATCGGCCGCGTTGTCGCGCAACCAGATCGCGTGATAGCGGCTGACCCGGCCGTCGTCCCAGACGATGGTGACGATTCGGCCGTCCGTGGCAGCCTCGACCGGCAGATGTTCGACCGGCCAGCTATCGAAGTCCGGCGTCGGCGGCCAGACGCGGTCCGAAGGCGCATCCATCCCTGACATGGCGGCGGTTCGCTTGAGGCACTGAAGGGGCGCCCCTCTCGCGCCGTTCGCACGTCCGGTCAAGCGAAAACGTCTTGATCCCGAAAAATTGCGCTGCCGGACGGACCCTTAGGTCCTGCTACCGAACAGCGCGCGCGAAATCACGACATTCTGGATCTCGTTGGCGCCGTCGAGATACTGGGCGATCTTGGCGCCGGCCAGATGGCGGGCCAGCGGATGGTCGTGGGTCAGGCCCCAGGCGCCCATGACCTGCATGCAGTCGTTGAGCCGGTCGAACGCGACCCGCGTGGCGTATTTCTTCGCATGGGCGGCGAGCACCCGGCCTTCCGGATCGTCTGCGGCGAGCGCCGTGGCGGCCTTCGCGGCGAGCGCACAGGCCGCTTCGAGTTCGCTGGCAGCGTCGGCCAGGATCCACTGGATGCCCTGTTTTTCCGTGTTGCGCGTGCCGAACAGGGAGCGCTGCGAGACGAAGGCGATCGCCGCATCGAGCCCCGACCGCAGCATGCCGCAGGCGCTGTAGGCGACGTTGACCCGCGCGATATCGATGCCCTGCATTGCCACCGCGAAGCCGCGCCCGGCCGGGACGAAACAGGCCGTTTCGTCCAGTTCCAGCCCATCGAAACGGAAGCCGGCCGCCCCCAGCGCATGACCGCCGAGCATGGCGTAGGCCGGCAGGCGCTCGACGCCCGGCGCATCCGCCGCCGCCAGAAAACAGGCGACGCCCCGGTGGCCGGCCGCCGGATCGGTCTGGGCGTAGATGCTCAGCAGGTCGGCGTGGGAGCCGCTGGTCACCCAGGCCTTCTCGCCGTCGATGCGCCAGCCGAGTTCCGTCTTCGTCGCGGCCGTGCGCACGTTGGCGGCGTCGCTGCCGCCCTGGGGCTCGGTCAGCAGGAAGGCGCCGATGCGCCGCCCGGCGATCAGGTCGGGCAGATGGGCGGCACGATGATGGGCGGCGCCGTTGCGCGCGATATTGCCCGCCAGATTGTTGTGGACGACAAGGCTGAAGGCGAAGGCCAGGTCGGCGGCGGCCAGCACTTCCATGATCCGCGCCATCGCGGCGAAATCGAGGCCGGCCCCGCCCAGGTCCTCGGGCACCAGTAGGCCCATCAGCCCGGCTTCGGCCGCCGCTTCCAGCGCCTCGCGCGGCGCACGCCGGTCCCGTTCCCACGATGCGGCGTGGGGCGTGACCGTTTCGGCGGCAAAACGGCGGGCAGTCTCGACGAAACGGTCGGCTTTGGCGGCGAAAGCGGCGGTCATGGCAGGCACCCATAGCGGCCAAGGGATGCACACAGCAAACCGCAAAACCGGAGCGGAATCAAGAAAGCAGCGAATGTGCTCCAAAGCATCAGAATGACAAGACGTAACGAGATTGTGCGAAACGAAGTGTTACGCTGTATTGACTCCTTCAGGCATTAATCCGGCAACCTTATCCAACACTTTGGTAACTTCCGGATGGATTTCCTCGGGCTCCATAGTTTCGGCTATGCGGTAATAGTCAGTTTTCCTAATCGGCGGCTTCTCGCTCTCAAACAATTTCGGCAGGATGCTCTTGGACGCGGGTATCCGCATCACTGCTTCGCTGTCGCGAAGAGGATTCTCGAAAACCGTAGCAGGCAATTCTTCAACGAACACGGAACGGATGAAAAGATCGTTGTGATCCCTCTTGAGGAATCGTCCAATAGCGCTGGGCATCAACAGATAGTTCTCAATTTCGTAACGCTGCCAAACATGGACATCCAGGCCCTCAGCGCGGATTTCATGTGCGTCATCGCCAAGATTGTCGCCATCGAGTAGCAATAGACCGCGAACACCTTCATGCACCGCCCTCAAGCCGAACAGGTGATAACGGGCATCATGCGGTCGCCGTCCCCTGAGAGGATGAACAAAGGGATTATCGAAAAATTGTGCTGCCGGATGGTTCAAACATCTTGCCCAAGCCTCAAGGATTCGAGCATCAGATTCGCTTTCACAATAAAGTATCGCCCTGCCTTGTTCCGCCAGCAGTTGGTCGAGCGGCGATACCTGCCCGATTGCAGCCACCATTGCGTCCCTCGCGGACTTACGACTCAGGCGATGTGGTTGACCGATAAAGGACAGGATCTGGTCGGGTTCCGCTGAGCTGAGGATGGTCTCTGCATGAGTCGCAAGGACGAGTTGGCAATTTCGATCCTTCGCTAGTGCGCGCAAACGATCGAACACCCTGGTTTGGAGCCAGATATGAAGATGAGCATCCGGCTCATCCACCAGCAACACGGCACTGCTGCGGGCATAAATAAATGCAAATAACAACAAAACCTGATGGAACCCGCTGCCAGCCGAGGCTACATCGTAAGTTGCGCCCTGCTCCTCGTACTCGCATCGAATAAAGGGTTGTGCAGGATCGTAATCCGGCTTCTTTAGACGTACTTTGAATAGGTCACTAATATCAGTCGCCAAGTGGTCCCAAGCTTGACTGTTTTCGTTCTTTCCTATGTCAAGCAAAAGGTTACGCAACACGTCTCCGGGCTTGCCTTCTCCGATCCTAAGGTCCCGGAATCCCGGATCGAAGCGTGGCTCTTCCGCTCCGATGCCGGAGAAAGCCGGACAGTGCGTGACACCGAGATCCAGCGCTTCCTGCGGCAAGTTTTTGGTATCGAGTGGATTGGCGTAGATTTGCTCCGGCCCCTGATAGCGAAACTCCATGACGAGTTTCCATGGTCCGCCATCGACAGCCTCGCCCTCGACGCCGATGTGTATCGGGCGCGAGCGGCCTACCGTAACATTTTCGCCCGCTCCCTCGTCCTTGCCTCGCCAGTTTGTTGCACGCTCTGTCCAAAGTAAGTTGAAATGGCTTAGCGGTAGCGCTGTGAAATCCTTACGTGTAATAGGCTGTCCGATACGTCTGCGGGCACCCGCCTGCCCACCTTCGATAGCCGCACCCCTTCCCGCGCGCCAGCGCGCCAACCCGAACGCCCACGCGGAGAGGGCTTGGATCAATGTCGTCTTGCCGGAATTGTTTGGGCCGGCAAGGACCGTCACTGGGTCCAGCACAAACTCCTGACGTCCAAACCGCTTGAAGTTTTCGACTGTAACGCGCGTGATCACTTGCTCGCCCTGTCCCGCCACATCCCTCGTTCGACGACTGTTTTAACAGGTATCGCAGCGTTAACGGAAGTTGTGCCGTTAACGGGCGAGACCGTTTGCAATGTGCGTGGCGATGGGCCCTGCCTGAGTACCAACATTTACTGACAGCTAGACCGGCCCCGATGGGCTCTCCCGTCGGTCGGCCCGGACGGTCGATTCGATTGCTCAGTCAGCCATCAGGCCGATCACCGCGCCGCCCGGATCCTGGACGATGGCGATGCGGCCGACATTCGGAACGTCGAAGCAGTCCTGGAGGACCGTGCCGCCGGCGCCGGCAACCCTCGCCGCGGCCGCATCCACGTCGTCCACGCCGATATAGGCCATCCAGTGGCTCGGCATCTCCGGCGCCCCGGTCTTCGACTTGTCCATGATGCCGGCGGCCACCCTGTCGCCCGATTTGGCGACCGTATAGGTGAAGTCCGGCATGGGAACGTCGTCATAGGTCCAGCCGCACACCTCGGCGAAAAACGCCTTGCATTTCTCGACATCGCCGGTGAGCAGTTCGTTCCAGTGAAAGGTGCCGTGATCGGCCATCGTGTGTCTCCTTGGTTTGGCGGTTGAAACTCGTCTATCGAGTGGAGCACCGGACGGCAAATGGCGATTTTGTCCTGTTTCGCGATCTGCCGTCACCGCACTCCGGCACCTCCCGAAATTAA
>LXNI01002089.1_pt1 | contig 14965 bp, 10 predicted proteins | sample 809091 | NCBI WGS metagenome assembly LXNI01 (sample SAMN04870527, study PRJNA318959) | sponge metagenome | biome: 01000161; feature: marine sponge reef; material: water | host: Sarcotragus foetidus | place: Greece: Milos, Mediterranean Sea | collected 2013-05-29 | depth 5-7 m | reverse complement strand
TGCCTGTTCACCATGTTCGCCGAGGATGTCGGCCTGCTGCCGGAGAAGGGCTTCGAGAAGCTGCTCGGCGACATGGTCGAGACGCCGCAGTATTTCGCGCCGGCGCTCGAAAGCCTGTGGCGGATCATGGACGAAGGCGGCTACGACCCGTATCTGAAAGCGACGCTCAAACGCTTCAACGGCGCGCTGTTCCGCAACCGCAAGGCGATTGCGCTGGACAAGGACGATATTCGCGAACTTTGGATCGCCGCCAGCCGCGACTGGCGCGATGTCGAACCCGCCATCTTCGGCACCCTGCTGGAACGCGCGCTGGACGAGCGGGAGCGGGCGAAGCTCGGCGCCCACTATACGCCGCGCGCCTATGTCGAACGGCTGGTCGTCCCGACGGTTATCGAGCCGCTGCGCGCCGATTGGGAGGATGCACTGACCCGCGCCCACGAGCAGGAGGCGGCCGGCGACCGGGACGGCGCGCTGAGGACAGTCAAGGATTTCCACCACAAACTCTGCACAACGCGGGTTCTGGACCCGGCCTGCGGCACCGGCAATTTCCTTTACGTTTCGCTGGAATTGATGAAGCGGCTGGAAGGCGAAGTGCTGGACGCGCTCGACGGGCTGGGCGAGGACGCGCCGCGCTTCGCGATGGAGGGCGAGACGGTCAGCCCGCGCCAGTTTTACGGCCTGGAACTAAACCCGCGCGCCGTCGCCATCGCCGATCTCGTGCTGTGGATCGGCTATCTGAAATGGCAGATCCGCACGGTCCCGCTAAAGCTGATTGAGGAACCTGTGCTGCACGCCTTTGGCACGATCCGGCAGCAGGACGCGATCCTGGCTTGGGACAAGCAGGAATTGATGCGCGGCGAAGAGGGAGAACCGCTGTCCCGCTGGGACGGGACGACCACGAAGCAACACCCGATCACGGGCGAGGACATTCCAAACCCCGACGCCACTGTACCTCTATACCGCTACAAGAACCCCCGGTCGGCGGATTGGCCGGAGGCCGAGTTTATCGTGGGCAATCCGCCCTTCATCGCCGGTAAGGACATGCGCTCGGAACTCGGCGACGGCTACGCCGAAGCCTGCTGGAAGGCCCGCCCGAAAATTTCCCGCGCCGCCGATTATGTCATGCATTTCTGGGACGAGGCCGCGGCGCGCCTGCTGCGCAAGCCGGAGAAGAAGGGCGAGGTCAACCCGCTGCACCGCTTCGGATTCATTACGACCAATTCCGTGACCCAGACCTTTTCCCGCCGCGCGATCGAACGACGCATGACGGCGGGGCCTCCGCTGTCGCTGGTCTACGCCGTGCCGGACCATCCCTGGCTCAAGGCGGCGGATAAGGCTGCAGTGCGGATCGCCATGACCGTGGCCGTGCGAGGGGAGCGGGACGGAAAGCTGGCGACGGTCGAGCGCGAGAGCGGGCTGAACACCGATACGCCAGCCGTCGAATTGCGAGAGCGAACCGGAAAGATCGCCGGCAACCTGAAGACCGGTACGGACATCACAGCGGTCGAACCGCTGATGGCCAACGACCTGATTTCCAGTCCAGGCGTCAAACTGCACGGTTCCGGCTTTATCGTGACGCCGCGACAAGCCGCGGCGCTCGGTCTGGGCCGGGCGCCGGGCCTCGAAAATTATATCCTGCCGTATCGCAACGGCCGGGATATTACGCAGCGCCCGCGCGGCGTCATGGTCATCGACCTGTATCCCCTTACGGCCGACGACGTGCGCACGCGGTTTCCGAGGGTGTACCAGCATGTCGCCGACCGAGTGAAGCCAAAGCGGGACCGGAACAACCGCAAGACGTATCGCGATAACTGGTGGATTTTCGGCGAGCCGCGTTCCGATCTGCGGCCCGTTCTGGAGCCGCTGGACCGCTATATCGCGACGGTCGAAACCTCGAAGCACCGGTTCTTCCAGTTCCTCAATGCCGAAATCCGGCCGGACAACATGCTTGTCTGCATCGGTTCAGACGCGGCGAACTTGCTAGCAGTCCTTTCTTCCAGATTGCACATATTTTGGATGCTTTCGCTTGGGGGGACACTCGAAGACCGGCCCCGATACAACAAGTCGAGAATTTTCGACCCGTTCCCGGCCGCCGTCGGCCACAATCTGCACGTCGACGCATCGCACCGACTTCAAACCCTTGGCGACCGTTTAGAATCCTTCCGCAAGGAACGCCTCGCCGAGCACGATTTCCTGACCATGACCGCTCTCTACAACGCGCTCGAACGGGCGCGGGAGTTGGAAAACGGGTGCAGTGCGCCGCCGCTTTCAGACAAGGAACGGGACATCCACGAGGCCGGGCTGATCTCGGTACTCAGGGAAATCCACGACGACATCGACCGCGCCACGTTCGAAGCCTACGGCTGGACGGACCTGATCCCGGCGCTGGTCGGCAAGCCGGGCGCGACCGCGCCGTCGCCGCACAAGACGCCGGAGCAGGAGAAGGCGGAAGAGGAATTGCTGTCCCGCCTGGTTGCGCTGAACAAGGAGCGGGCGGCGGAAGAACGGCGCGGCCATGTCCGCTGGTTGCGGCCGGACTACCAGATTCCGAAGCTCGGCCATAAGGTGAAACGGCCGGAGGACGGCGAGCAGACCAAGACTGACCTCGCCGCGCCCGCCGCGGGCAAGCCGGACTGGCCGAAGGACGGGCTGGACCAGTTGCGCGCCGTCGCCGACATGCTGCGCCGGGCCGACGGGCCGCTGGCGGCGGAAAGTCTGAGCAAAGCCTTCAAGGGCCGCAACACCGCGAAGCGCAAACGGCGGGTCGCCGAAGTGCTGGCCGCCCTCGCCGAAACCGGCCCCGCCCGCCAGACCGCCGACGGCCGCTATTTCATCCCGCGGTAGGGGCGCGTCGCGCACCGGGTTCCGCAACGAACGGCTTGACAATTCCGTAATATTCCCTATAATAGGTATTCATAACGCTCCGCCCGGTAGCGGATCGCGCGCCACCGCAATCCCCGGCCATGACAAATCATGACATTTCATGACATCGCCGCACATCCTCCGAGGGCGCCGCTCGAATCCCCCTCCCCTTGGGGAGGGGCAAGGGGAGGGGTCGTCTGCCACCGCGCCGATGCGGGGTTCAAGGTCTGCGGCAACGTCGGCGGACCCCTCCCCCTAACCCCCTCCCCCAAAGGGAGGGGGACGCATCGAAGCCCGGAATTCGGCCGGAAACGGAGAGACATGACAAATCATGACATTTCATGACGCCTGCGAATGCCTTGTTCCGTCATCCCGACCGAGCAAAGCGAGTGGAGGGATCTCGGCGCGATCCATCGAACGGGCACAGGAGTCCTGCGACGGGATTCCTCCGCTTCGCGGACTGGCGTCCGCTCCGGTCGGAATGACGGGAGGGGGTGAAGCGGGCGGCGTGAGACGGAACATGACATTTCATGACGCCTGCAGAAGGCCGGCTTTCCGGCGCCGCGGTCGTGCTGCCGCATCCGCGCGGCTGCCCGATGCGGACGAAATAGGTAAATGTTCATAAACTGCCATCGTTTGTGCACGGCCGCTGGAGCGGGAATGGCAGATTTCAGCGGATTCCGTGCCTGAAATGCGGCTCTACTGCAAAAAAAACACTGTATATAGACCGGTCTGTCTCAGCTTTGAGGTTAGGCCGCGAATGCGCAAAGGAGGAGAATGCCGCCACGAATCACGACAAATCATGACATTTCATGACATTTCATGACACATCGGTATATCCCGCGGCGCGCCATGTCCGGCTGAGGAAGCGGGCCGGCGGTTACGCAGCGGCCGGCAAGCCGGCCTCCAGACTGCCGATATCGCCGATCTCCGGGCAGCCGGTCTGGGCCTGGAAGCGGTCGAACTCGTCGCGCAGGATGTCGAGCGAACGGGCGGCGCCGGGTTGGCCGGCGGCGGCGACGCCGTACAGCGTCGCACGGCCGACCAGCGTGAAGTCCGCGCCCAGCGCCAGCGCCCGGCCGATATGGGAGCCGCGGCGGATGCCGCTGTCCAGGATCAGGGCCATCTCCGGGCCGACGGCGGCGCGGATCGCCGGCAATACGCCGATCGGCGCCGGCGCTGCATCGAGTTGCCGGCCGCCATGGTTCGAGACGATGATGCCGTCCACACCCAGCGCCTTCGCCCGGACGGCGTCGGCGGGGGACTGCAGCCCCTTCAGGATGAAAGGCCCTTCCCAGACGTCGCGTATCCAGGCGAGATCGTCCCAGGTCAGCGTCTGCGAGATTCGCGCTGCCATGAAGGCCGCCAGCGTCCCGGCAGTGGCATTGTCCGGGGCGTAGGCGGCGATGGTGGCGAGGCGCGGCGCCGGGTTGACGAGGAAGCGTATCGCCCAGCGCGTGTGGAGGGCGCCGTCAAGCAGCATTTTCGGCGTCATCCTGAGCGGGAGGACGAAGCCGTTGCGCATGTCGCGCTCGCGCTTGCCGGGATAGGGCGCGTCGACGGTGAGCACCAGCGCCTGCGCGCCGGCCTCGCGGGCCCGCCGGATCAGGTCCAGGTTGGTTTCCCGGTCGCTCTGGGCATAGAGCTGGAACCAGAAGCGGCCGTCCGTCGCCTCGCCGATATCCTCGATCGAGGTCGTCGCCGCGGTGCTGAGAATATAGGGCACGTTGGCCGCCAGGGCGGCGCGCGCCAGGCACAGGTCCGCGTTCGGCCACAGCAGGTTGCTCATGCCGGTCGGCGCGATTCCGACCGGACGGTCCCAGGTCTGCCCGAACAACGCCGTCTTCTGGCTGCGCACGCCGATGTCGATCAGATAGTTCGGCGTCACCCGGACGGCGTCGAGCGCTTGCGTGTTGTGGGCCTTGCCCAGCTCGTCTTCGGCCGCGCCGTCGACGAAATCGAAGATCGCCCTGGGCAGCCGGCGCTGCGCCGCCTTGCGCATGTCGGCAATCGTCAAAATGCGGGAAAGTCCGGCCATATTTTCTGCCGGCGCGGCCGCCGGCCACCTGTTCCTGGAAATTCGCGAGTGTCCTGCCATGCCGACCGTGCCGCACGCCAGCCTCAAAATCGCCGTCAAGGCCATGCTTGCCGCGATGGGCAGCGGCGAAGCCGAGGCGGAGATCGTGGCGGACCATCTGGTCGAGGCCAATCTCAAGGGCCATGACAGCCACGGCGTCGGCATGATGCCGCTCTATGTCCGCAACTGGCAGGCCGGCACGCTCGCCCTCAACCGGTCCCTGGAGACGGTGCGCGACGACGGGCCGTTCCTGATGGCCGACGCCGGCGGCGGCCACGGCCAGGTCGCGGCGATGGAAATTACCCGGCAGACGATCGAGCGGGCGCGCGAAACCGGCGTCGCGGTCAGCGGCCTGGTCCTGGCGCACCATATCGGCCGGGTCGGCACCTACGGCGAGGTCTGCGCCGAAGCCGGCATGGTCTCGATCCAGTTCGTCAATGTCGGCGGGCACGCGGCGACGGTCGCACCCTTTCGCGGCGCCGACGCCCGGTTCCTGACCAACCCGGTCTGCATCTCCGTCCCCGCCGCCGGGGACAAGCCGGCCATCGTCCTGGATTTCGCCACCAGCAAGGTCGCGCTCGGCAAGGTCCGCGTCGCCATGAACGAGGGCCGCCGGATGGAAGACGGCCTGCTGATCGACAGCAAAGGCCAGCCGACGACCGACCCCACAGTCATGTTCAGCCTCCCGGGCGGCGCCATGACCCCGATGGGCGATCACAAGGGCTACGGCCTTGCGCTCATGGCCGAACTGCTGGGTGCGGCCCTGACCGGCGGCATGACGATCCGGCCGGAACGGGGCCGCGACGCCGGCATCCGCAACAATATGCTCACCATCGTCATCGATCCGGAGCGGCTGGCCGGCCGCGGGCCGTTCCTGGCGGAGGCCGCCGCCGTCATCGATTGGGTCAAGGCGTCGCCGCCGGCCGACCCGGACGAGCCGGTCCTGGTCGCCGGCGAGCCGGAACGCCTGCACAAGGCCGAACGCAGCCGCGCCGGCATAGCGATCGACGATACGACCTGGGCGGAATTGCAGGCCGCCGCGACGGCAAGCGGGCTGGGCGCTGCGCGGTTCGTGGAGATGGCGTGCGCCGGCTAGCCGGACCGGCACGGCTTGACGAGTCGGGGTATCCACCGTCCCGTGCAGCGCGGGATTGCACATCGGCCATCCGTTCCGCATATTCCCAGGACCGAATGCTGCCGTTTGAGGCCCCGAATGCGTGTTCTTCCCTTGACGATCGTTGTGCCGCTGTCCGCATCGCTGCTCGGCGCCTGTGCTTCCACCGGCGGCGTTTTTTCCTCCGCAGAGGTGGCGCAGTGCGAAAAGGCCCTCGCCGTGCTGATCCGGACCGGTCCCAACAAGGCAAAATTCTCTTTGGACGCCTCAGCCGAGGCAAAGCGGACGATCGACGGTCAGCGGGTCACGGGTGTGACGGTAACCTATATCCAGAACAACACCCGGAAGCTGGCAAGCTGCTACTACAAGCCCGGAACGAAAGCAGCGATCGGCTACGTTTTCGAAGGCAAACGGCTGTCCGACGCCGACACGGCGGCGATCAACCGCCAGCTCTGAGGAACCGACTGCGCCGTATCGGGGCCGCCCTTCGACAAGCTAAGGACAAGCTCTGCGGCGGCTACTCAAGATGAAGGAGGTTGCAGGGAAAACGGCAAATTTAGGCAATTATTTTTCCTAGTACATAAGCTGTTGACTTGTGTGCTAGCTGGTATTATTTTCTAAATGAATGGAGTATAGAAAATGAAACGAATTTTTCTGTCATGTATTATTCTCTTGATTACAACACCGGCGTTTGCATTTGACGGTTGGTTTTTCAGAAAATCATTTGAACCGGGGCACAAGCCTTGGGGTTATAGTACCGTTGAAGTACCCCATCCTGTTAGATACGGTAATACATCCGAAAGATTTGAGGTTAGAGCCGGTGACTGTGGATGGAATAACAATCATTCTTGGAATGATTGCGATAACGACAGGGAAAGACACGAATTAACATCATACGGTACCGGCACACATCGTCCAAGTGCGGGTGACAATATATGGTATCGGTTTTCGCTGTATCTTCCCAAGTCGAACCCAGATATTCGGGGAATAGATACAAATTATGCTCAATTATATTTGACGCCGAATTGCAGCCCTGCTTATCAAATTGTTCACTCTTATCCATTGGGAATATGGGTGAAAGGTATCGGAAATGAAGAATATAATTCAACGATAATACCTGAAAAAGTCGTGAACGGTCAATGGCACGATATTGTTATCAATGTCCTTTGGGAGCCGCACAATTTTGGATATATTCAGGTTTTTGTGAATGGTGAAAGAAAACAAATACAATTTGGACCTACTATGACTTTTGATTGTCAAGGGGTTTATTTCAAATATGGTATTTACAGGCACCATATGACAAAGGAAGATAATACACCAACAACCGTTGCATATTTCGACGGTCTGCGTCGTGCGCGGTCAGAAGATCGTATGTTTATGGATTTGGATGAATAATCAGGCCAGCGTTATCTAAGATTATGGGCTGTGTACTAGGGTATATAATTACCCAAGTTTATTTCGATCCTCATCCCAAGTAGGCGCGCTTGCGCGCCGTATCGAGGGGTGGCCAGAGGGTTACACCACGCCCTTCTTCCGCAGGTCGGCGACCGCCGCTTCGTCCAGTTCGAGCAGCTCGCCCAGCACCTCTTCCGTATGTTCGCCGACGGTCGGCGCCGGGCGTGTGTATTCCGGCGGCGTCTTCGACATCTTGAGCGGGCTGGCGATATAGGGTTCGGCTTTGCCGGTCGCGCTGTGCGGGATCTCCACGACCATGTCGCGGGACCGGACCTGCGGGTCGTCGAAGGTTTCGCCGATGCTGTTGACCGGCGCGACCGGCACGCCGAGCGGCGGCAGGCCTTCCAGCCAGTGGCTGCGCGGATGCTCGCGGGTCAGCACCGAAACCGCCTCGACGCAAGAACCCCGGTTGCGCACCCTGAGCGCGTTGGTCGTAAATCGGGGGTCCTCAGCCAGGTCCGGCGCGCCGGCGAACTGCGCGAAGGCGACGAACTGCCGGTCGGTACCGACGGCGAGAATGAAACTGCCGTCCGACGCCGGAAAGGCCTGGTAGGGCACGATCGAGACGTGGGCCGAACCCCAGGCCTTCGGCGATTCGCCGGTGTGCAGATAGTTCATGCCCTCGTTGACCAGCCAGGCAACCTGCGAATCGAGCAACGCCATATCCAGATGCTGGCCTTCGCCGGTGCGCTCGCGATGGCGCAGGGCGGCCAGGATGCCGACGTTGCAGTAGAGGCCACACATCAGGTCGGCAACGCCGACGCCGACCTTGCACGGCTCCTGGGTCTCCGGCCCGGTGATCGACATGATGCCGCCGGTCGCCTGGATGACCAGATCGATGCCGCTGCGCGGGGCGTAGGGGCCGGTATGGCCGAAGCCGGTGAGCGAGCAGTAGATAAGGCCGGGAAAGTCGTCCTTGAGATCGCCGTAGGCGAGGCCGTATTTCGCCAGCGCGCCGGTCTTGTAGTTCTCGAACAGGATATCGCATTGCGTGATCATGCGCCGGGCCAGACTCTGGCCTTCCGGCGTCGCCAGATTGATCGTGACCGAGCGCTTGTTGCGGTTCGCGGCATTGAAATAGACGCTGTCGTTGAGCAGTTCTTCGCCGTCGGAATCCTTGAGGAAGGGCGGCCCCCAGCCGCGCACATCGTCGCCGGTGCCGGGCCGCTCGACCTTGATGACATCGGCGCCCAGGTCGGCGAGCACCTGGGTCGCGGTCGGCCCGGCGAGAATTCGGGTAAGATCGAAGACGCGAAGGCCTTCCAGCGGACCGGGCATGGGTATCCCTCGTACGGATGATGCGGATGGGGCGGAGCGGGCGGCACGGCGCTTATAGGCAAGCGCCGGAAGCGGCGCAACGGCAGGGCGGTAGCGGGGATCGCGAGGATGGTTGAAATAGGGTCGGCCGGTGCGAAGCCCGTCGATTCGCCCGGCTTGCCGAGCCTGGGCCTCTCCGTCGCCGGCATCGACGGTTGCAGGGCCGGCTGGGTCGTGGTCCGGCGCGACGCAACGGGCCGATTCGAGGCGCCGCTCGTCGTCGCGGCGCTGGACGATCTGCCGGCCACCGACATGATCGTCATAGACATCCCGATCGGCCTGCCCGAGAGCGGCAGGCGGGCCTGCGACCTGGAAGCGCGTGCGGTGCTCGGCAGGCGGCGCAGCAGCGTGTTCACCGGCGTGCGCAGGCCGTTGCTCGCCATGGCCGGCTACGAAGCGGCCAACGCCTGGGGCAAGCGCGACGGCGAGGGGCTGACCCGCCAGATGTGGAACATATTGCCCAAGATCCGCGAAGTCGACGATTGGATCACGCCGGTGCGCAGCCGGACCTTCCGCGAAGGTCATCCGGAACTTGCGTTTGCCGGGGCGGCCGGTCGCCCGATGGCGCACTACAAGAAAACGCGGGAGGGCGAGGCCGAACGGCTTGACGCTCTCGACGGTTTCATCGACCGGGCCACGGTCCTGCAATGGCTCGATAGTGCGCGCGGCTCCGGCGCGGCGCGGGACGACATCGTCGATGCGCTAGCTCTGTGCAGGACTGCGGCGCGCGTCGCTTTGGGATGTCACGGGCAAATACCCGACAACCCGCCGAAGGACGCCCGCGGCTTGCCGATGGAAATGGTATATTGACAAATCCGGGCCCGGCCCCGCGCCGGTTGCCGCCGATTTCGTTTCGGGCAACAATCCGGCCCCGCCTGACGAAGCCGCCCGCGACAACCCCAGGAACCGCCCCGATGCTGACCCTGTACGGCTACTACCGCTCGTCCGCCGCCTACCGGATGCGGATTGCGCTCAATCTCAAGGGTCTCCACTACCGCAAGGTCTCGATCCACCTGCGCGACGGCGCCCAGTTCAGCGAGGAATTCGGCCGCATCAATCCGCAGCACCAGGTGCCGACCCTGGAAACGGACAGCGGCGATCTGCTGGTCCAGTCGCCGGCGATCTTCGAGTGGCTGGAGGAGACGCATCCGGAGCCGCCGTTGCTGCCGGCCGATCCGCTCGGCCGCCAGCGGGTGCGCGCCATGGCGGCGGTACCGGGTTGCGATATCCACCCGATCGGCAACCTGCGGGTGCTGCAATATCTGCAGAACGAGTTGGGCCAGGACCAGGCGGCGGCCGCGTCCTGGGCGAAGCACTGGATAGAACTCGGCTTTGCCGGCCTCGAGCGCACGCTGGCCGGACATCCCGCGACCGGCGCCTTCTGCCACGGCGAGACGCCGACGATGGCGGACGTCTTCCTGGTGCCGCAGCTGTTCAACGCCGCGCGCTTCAAGGCGGACATGGACCGGTTCCCGACGATCCGGCGCATCGGCGAGGCCTGCAACGCGCTGGACGCCTTTGTGCAGGCCGCGCCGGGCAATCAGGATGACGCTGAATAGCGCGGCTTTGCCTCGCAGCGGGAACGTGGTTAAACGGGTCGGACAATCGGCAACCGCCAAACGCCCCCCGCAATCGTGCAGCGCGCAGGCCCGAACCGCATGTCCACTCCCGCCGACCCGCCTTCCGCCGCCATCCCCGAGGCGCTGACCTTCGACGATGTTCTGCTGCAGCCGGGCCGTTCCGATGTCCTGCCGGCGGAGACCCAGACCGGAACCCGGCTCACCCGGTCGATCCGCCTGGGCATTCCGCTCGTCTCGGCCGCGATGGATACGGTGACCGAGCACAAACTCGCCATCGCCATGGCCCAGGCCGGCGGCATCGGCGTCCTGCACAAGAATATGGAGCCGGCGGACCAGGCCGGCGAAGTCCGCAAGGTCAAGAAATACGAATCGGGCATGGTGGTAAACCCGGTGACCGTTACGCCAGACAGGACCCTGGCCGACGTGCTGCACCTGATGAACCATCATCGGATTTCCGGCGTTCCGGTGGTCGAGCGCGGCAACGGCCGGCTGGCCGGGATCATCACCCACCGAGACGTCCGGTTCGCCGACAATCCGCAGCAGTCGGTGCGCGAGCTGATGACCAGCGAAGACCTGGTCACCGTGGCCGAGTCGGTCGACCGGGCCGAAGCGAAGCGCCTGTTGCACAAGCACCGGATCGAGAAGCTGCTGGTGGTGGACGAGGGCGGCATCTGCACGGGCCTGATCACGGTTAAGGACATCGACAAGGCCGAACGCCATCCCGACGCCTGCAAGGACGAGCAGGGCCGCCTGCGGGTCGCGGCGGCAACCGGCGTCGGCGACGCGGGGCTGGAACGGGCCGAGGCCCTTCTCGACGCCGGCGTGGATGTGCTGGTCGTCGACACTGCGCATGGCCATTCCGAAGGCGTCCTGGCGGCCGTCGAGGGGGTCCGCCGGCTGAGCAACGTCACCCAGGTCGTCGCCGGCAATGTCGCGACGGCGGACGGCGCCAAAGCGCTGATCGACGCCGGCGCCGATGCCGTGAAAGTCGGGATCGGGCCGGGCTCGATCTGCACGACCCGGATGGTGGCCGGCGTCGGCGTGCCCCAACTAACGGCAATCATGGAATGCGTCGAGGCCTGCGCGGCGGCGGAGGTGCCGGCGATCGCCGACGGCGGCATCAAATATTCCGGCGATCTGGCCAAGGCGATCGCGGCCGGCGCCTCTGTCGCCATGATCGGCTCGCTGCTCGCCGGCACCGACGAGGCGCCCGGCGAGGTCTTCCTCTACCAGGGCCGGTCTTACAAGAGCTATCGCGGCATGGGCTCGGTCGCCGCGATGGCGCGCGGCTCGGCCGACCGCTACTTCCAGCAGGAGATCGCCGAGCCGCTCAAGCTGGTGCCCGAAGGCATCGAGGGGCAGGTGCCATACAAGGGGCCGCTCTCCGCCGTACTGCATCAGCTGGTCGGCGGCCTTCAGGCGGCAATGGGATATACCGGCAGCCGCACGGTCGCCGAGTTGCAGCGCAATGCCCGGTTCCTGCGCATCACCGGCGCCGGCTTGCGTGAGAGCCACGTTCACGACGTCACGATCACCCGCGAGGCGCCGAACTATCGCGGACTCTAGGCAAATTCCGTGACCCCCGGCGGCCGGGTCCAGGCGGCAATCGATATTCTGGACGCCGTCCTTGCGCCGCCGCCCGGGCGGGAGCAGGCCCCGGCCGATGCGGTGGTCGCAGGTTACACCCGGAAACGCCGCTATATCGGCTCGAAAGACCGGCGGGCCGTCACCGGCCTGGTGTGGCAGGCGCTGCGCTTCCGGGGCCGGGCGCTGTGGGCGGCGGGATGCGAGAGTATGTCCGGCCGGGAACTCGCCATTGCGGCGCTGGCCGGGGCGGCGGGCCGGTCCAATACGGAAATGGCAGGCGCCTTCGATGGTTCCGGCTATGCGCCCGCCAGCCTGACCGAAACGGAACGGGGGCTTGCCGATGCGGTCCGCGACGCCGCTGAGCCGCCGCCCTGGGCCGCCGCCAACATGCCCGCCTGGCTGGCCGTGGAGGCCGAAGCTGCGATTGGCGGGGCCGGGCCCGCCGGCTGGCGGGTGCTGGCGGAAGAAGCGCCGGCAACCTTACGGGTCAACAGCCTGAAGGCGAACCGCGACGCCTGTCTCGCCGCGCTGGCGGAGGCCGGCATCGATGCCGTCGCGACGGTGCTCGGCCCGCTCGGGATTGCGCTGCGGAGTCGGGCCAACCTCTCGCAACTGCCCGCAGTCCGGGAAGGCTGGTTGGAGAGCCAGGACGAGGGCTCGCAGATCGCTGCGGCGCTGGTGGCGGCCGGGCCGGGCATGCGAGTGCTCGATTACTGCGCCGGGGGCGGCGGCAAGTCCCTCGCGCTTGCTGCGGCCATGGCGAACGAGGGAGAAATCGTCGCGACCGACACCGATGCCAGCCGTCTTGCGCCGCTTGAGCGCCGCGCGCAGCGGGCCGGGGCGATGATCGTCGAGAGCCGGATCATCGAGCCGGGCGACGCCGTTGAGGCGGCGGCCTTCGACCGGGTGCTTGTCGATGCGCCGTGCAGCGGCAGCGGGTCCTGGCGCCGCCAGCCGGAGGCGCCCTGGCGGCTCGCCCCGGCGCGCTATGCAGCCTTGCAGGCGGCCCAGTCGGAGATACTGGCGGCAGCCTCCGCCGCGGTCGCGCCGGGCGGCCGGCTGGTCTATGTCACCTGTTCAATCTTTCCGGCCGAAAACGATGCGATCGTAGAGCGTTTCTTGCAGGAAAATGCGAGCTTCCGGCCGGTCGGGGCCGGCGCGGTCTGGCCGGCGGTTCTCGGTACTGACCCGCCGCCGGGCGTTATCGACGGCGACTTCGTGCGCCTCCTGCCCCACATCGCTTCGACCGACGGCTTCTTCGTCTCGATCGTGGAGCGCGCGGGGCCGTGAGCCGAAATGGCGGGATCCGGATCGAACGGGCCCGGCCGGCCGACGCCGGACCGCTCGCCCGGGTTTATGTCGAGACGTGGCGGGCCGCCTATGCCGGCCTGGTGCCGGACCGGGTTCTCGTGGCCATGAAGACAGACGTTCACAAGGCGCGATTTGCCGGCTGGATCGGCCGTCAAACGGACAGACAGTTCATTCTTGTGGCGCGGGCGGCCGACACCGGCGTCATCGGCCTGTGCAGCGCCGGGCAAGCCCGCGGCAGGCCGAAAACGGATGGCGAAATCTATCTGCTTTATGTCGATCAGGACTGGCAGAACAGGGGCGTCGGGCGGTCCCTGCTCCAGGCGGCACTGCGCGGGTTGCGGGCGGGCGGCTTCCGCACGGCCATCCTCTGGGTTCTCGCCGACAATCCGTCGCGCTTCTTCTACGAGGCCACGGGCGGCGTGCGCGCTGCGGAGAGAACGGAACGACTCTGGGGCGCGGACCTGCGGGAGATCAGCTATGTCTGGTCCGATTTGCAGACGGTCTGAAGCCGGGCCGAATTCTCCCGTGGCGCGGTGAAACCGCCTGCTGATATAAGCCGGTCCAATCCTCAACGCTTGCGGGCCGCCCCTGCCGACATGACCGATCGCGTCCTGATTCTCGATTTCGGCTCGCAGGTGACGCAGCTGATCGCCCGGCGGGTCCGGGAGTCGGGCGTCTATTCGGAAATCCACCCGTTCAATATCGGCGAGGACGCAATCCGGCAGTTCGGCGCCCGGGCGATCATCCTGTCGGGCGGTCCGGCCTCGGTCGCGGCGGAGGGCACGCCCGCCGCGCCGCCGCTCGTCTTCGATCTCGGCGTGCCGGTGCTCGGCATCTGCTATGGCGAGCAGACCATGGTCGATATCCTGGGCGGCGCGGTCGAATCCTCGGACCATCGCGAATTCGGCCGGGCCACAGTGAGGGTCGAGGCGGATTGCCGGTTATTCGGCGATGTGTGGCGGCCGGGCGAAACCCACCAGGTCTGGATGAGTCACGGTGACCGTGTGATCTCCCTGCCGGAAGGGTTCCGGGTCGTTGGCACCAGCGAGGGCGCACCCTTTGCCGCCATCGCCGACGAGGACCGGCGCTTCTACGGCGTCCAATTCCATCCGGAAGTCGTGCATACGCCGTCGGGCGCGCAACTGCTGAAAAATTTCACCCACAGCATCGCGGGCTGCTCCGGCGACTGGACGATGGCGGCATTCCGCGAGCAGGCCATCGAACGAATTCGCGCCCAGGTCGGCCGCGGCCGGGTCATCTGCGGCCTGTCGGGCGGGGTCGATTCTTCCGTCGTTGCGGTACTTCTGCACGAGGCGGTCGGCGAGCAGCTCACCTGCATCTTCGTCGACCACGGCCTGCTGCGCGAAAGCGAGGCCCAACAGGTCGTGGAGCTGTTCCGCAACCACTACAACATCCCCCTGGTCCATCGCGAAGCCTCCGACCGTTTCCTCGACGCGCTGGACGGCGTCGACGATCCGGAGCGCAAGCGCAAGATCATCGGCGGCCTGTTCATCGACGCGTTCGAGGAGGAGGCGACCGCCATCGGCGGCGCGAACTTCCTGGCCCAGGGCACGCTCTATCCGGACGTCATCGAATCGGTCTCCGCGACCGGCGGGCCGAGCGTCACGATCAAGTCGCACCACAATGTCGGCGGCCTGCCGG
>LXNI01002088.1_pt1 | contig 14972 bp, 12 predicted proteins | sample 809091 | NCBI WGS metagenome assembly LXNI01 (sample SAMN04870527, study PRJNA318959) | sponge metagenome | biome: 01000161; feature: marine sponge reef; material: water | host: Sarcotragus foetidus | place: Greece: Milos, Mediterranean Sea | collected 2013-05-29 | depth 5-7 m | reverse complement strand
CCGTCCGCCCAGCGACGACCCGCCCCGGTCCCGCCCCCGGCGGCACGACCGCGTTACCGTCTCGCCGCCAGGCCTGCGCCCGCGGGGCGGTCCCCTCGTCCACGCGAACCCGAAGCCGCGTCCCGGCGACGTGTTCCAAGGCGGGCGAGCTGGGCGCTCGATGGCGTCCGGCCTGATGATGTCCCCTCCTGTGCGCCCGGTCGGCAGTGCGGCTGCGCTGCATCACGGGCGGCAGCCCAACTTATGAGTATTCGGCATGGCATGACGCCCTGCAACTTCCTCTCGTGTCCAACGGTGGAGATGGGCACTCCGGGGATCCTCGTGGCGAGACCTACTTGCGATAGCTGCGCCTTCCTCTCCCCGCTCTCTTGCGACGATTGACCACGGTCGCTAAGGTCAGGCGCGCTGGACGCGACCAAGGGAACGCACCGTGGCCGACGACAGGTCTACAACCGCATGGAGCAGCCGACGGTGGCATGCCGGCGGCGCGGGCCACCGACTCACGATCTCCGTTGCCGCCCCCGACCGCTTCTTCCGCCGGGAATGGCGCAACGGTCACGCTGCACCTCGTCGCCGGACCGGTCGTCCCGACGTCGTGGTCAACGGCGGCAGGAACTCGTTCTGGAACAGAACCCGTCGCGTACTCTTCGCGCCGGACATCGGTCGCTGCCTCGTCGGCTTGGGCGCGCTCGCGTGAACACGGGCCGAGACGGCGGCGTGGCGTAATGGCGCCGGAGGCTGACCTGGCACGTAGCGGCGGCCAAGGAGCGCCAGCGACGCGGCCGGGCCGGCTCCCGGGCGCAACCGGAGACAGTCGCACGGCGTTCGGCGTGGCGGGTGCGACCGTGGTGTGGCGATTCGTGGACGGCAAGCCGGGCCACGAGAAGCAGTCGGCGGGCCTCTTGCAGGCTCTTTCCGAGTTCACGGCGTTGGCGGTCTACGGGTTCGACATGCGCTTCAAGGCTCTGCTCTGGCGACAGTTGCACCGCCGCCTCCGGCGTCGGCCGGTCGACATCCCGTCACCGGATCTCATCGTCGGCGTCGGGCACCGGACCCACGTCCCGATGGTGGTGGCCAGCGCGGTCTGCGGGGGGCGCAGCGTCGTGCTCATGAAGCCGACGCTGCCGTACCGCCTGTTCGACCTGGTCTTCGTGCCACGCCACGACCGCTACCGGCGCCAAGGCAACGTGGTCGAAACGCGCGGCGTGATCTGCCCATCGGACAGCACGGCCAAGGATCCAGCGCGCGGATTGATCCTGCTCGGCGGAACGAACCGGCACTTCGAGTGGTCGAGCGACGACGTCGTGCGCCAGGTCGCGGCGATCGCCCGCGCATCGCCCGAGGTCGACTGGGAGGTCTGCGACTCGCGACGCACGCCCACCGACCTGGCACGCGTCCTGCCTCGACTGCCGAACCTCGTCTATCGGCCCTGGCAGTCGACACGCGGCGACTTCCTCGAACGGGCACTCCGCGTCGCGCAATCCGTCTGGGTGACGGCGGACAGCGCCTCCATGCTCTACGAGGCGCTGTCCGTGCGCGCCTACGTCGGCGTGATCGCGCTCAAGGTGAAACGGGCCGGCCGGAACAACAAGCACGCGCGCGGCATCGCGCTCCTGCTCTCCCAGGGCCACGTTTTCTCGACCCGCGACGGTTTCCGACTACAAGGCCGGCTGCTGCCGCCGCATTTCTACCCCGAGAACCGGCGCTGCGCCGAGATCGTCCGCGACCGCTTCGTCACGGCATCCTGACGAACACGACTTCCCGACCACGCGAATCGGCGAAGTCCAGCGCGAATCGATGCGCGAAGAGATGTCGCATGAGCGCCACCGTGCGCTCATAGCCGCTCGCCTGCTCGTGAATGGTGATCAGAAGAACCCTGACGGCGCGGAAATCATCGACCGCAGTGACGATGTCGCACTCATGGCCGGCCGCCTCGAGGTTCACCGCCGTGACTTCGCGCTCCGCCAGGAGCGTCGCCAAGTCGACGCGGGGCACCCGGATCGCCTCCGTGCCGCCCGCCCGCGGCGAGCAGGCCGACGCGCCGAACACGGCGTTCGGGTAGAACGCCACGGTATCGCCCTCCACTGCGGCGACCGGGGCAGCCAGGGCGGCGTCGAGGAGTTCGATCGACCGGTTGTTCAGCGCGAAGTTGGCCCGTGCCAGCGCGGCCGCCCGCGGATCGGCCTCAACCGCGACGACGTTCGACTCGCCCACCATCGACGCCGTCTGGAGCGCCGTGAATCCCATTCCTGCGCCGATGTCGAGGAAGCTGTCATTGGGCTCGATCTTGCTGGCAAGCTGGCCCGCCTTGGCCTGCTGGTACAGGCCGCGGCGCAACTCGCGACGGGTCTGCGCGTCGAGGACGCCTGCGTGGGTCTCCAGTGCGATGCCATGCAGTACCACACGGCGCGGTGACACGACGCGGCGCCACAGGGCGGCCGACAGACCCACCTTCATCGGACAGGACGACCAACGACCTCGTCGGTCATTCCTTGTGCTCGAGCCACTCGTACATCACAGGCAGCAGAACGAGCGTGAGCAAGGTCGATGTGACGAGCCCGCCGACGACCACACTCGCGAGCGGCCGTTGCGTCTCCGCACCAACGCCGGTCGAGAGCAGCATCGGCACAAGTCCCAGGATCGCGACGCTCGCAGTCATCAAGACCGGTCGCAGGCGCAGTTCCGCGCCCAGCCGGACCGCCTCGCGCACGCTCGCCCCCCGAGCCCGCAATTGGTTGATGAAGCTGACGAGTACGATGCCGTTGAGCATCGCCACGCCGAACACCGCGATGAGACCAATGGCCGACGGCACCGACACGTGGTGGCCCCCGATGAGCAGTGCGGCGACGCCGCCGATCGCCGCGAACGGTACATTGGCAATGATCAGGCCCGCGTACCGCGCGGAGCCGAAGGCCGTATACAGGAGCACGAAGATCAGGAACACCGTCAGCGGTACGATCACCGCGAGCCGCGCCAGGGCGCGTTGCTGATTCTCGAACGCGCCCCCCCACTCGATGGAATATCCAAGTGGCAGGTCCACCCTCGACGCGATCGCCGCATCAGCCTCCTTGACGAAACCGTCGACATCCCGCCCGCGCACGTCCATCTGGATCACCGCATAGCGACTAAGCCGCTCTCGGCGCACGAACGAATAGCCCTCGGCCACGCTCACGTCCGCCACGGCACCGAGCGGTACGATGGCCCCGTCAGAGGCCCGCAGCGGAATCTGCCGGATCGCCTCCACGGACTTCTTCGACGCGTCGTCCAGCCGAACCGTGATGTCGAAGCGCCGCACGCCGTCAAGAAGCGCCGACACGGGCTCGTTCCCGATGCCCGTTCGCACCACCTCGAGGATCTCGTCCGCATTCATTCCGTACCGCGCGAGCCGGTTGCGGCGCACCTCGATTCGAATCTGCGGCTTGCCGAGATTGGCTTCGAGGGACAGGTCGGCGACGCCTTCCACGCCGGCAACAACATCCTTCACTTGATTGCTCAGCCGGTCGAGTTCGGCCAGATCCTCGCCGTAGATCTTGACCGCCAGGGTGGCGCGCACCCCGGAGATCAGTTCCTCGACACGCATCTGGATCGGCTGCGTGAAGGCCACAACGGTCGTAGGCGCAACGCTCTCGATCTCCTCGCGCATTGCCGCCGCAAGGCTCGCGTAGTCGTGTTCGGACGCCCACTCGTCGCGCGGTCGTAGCGCGGTGTACACCTCCATGTAGTTCACGTCGACGGTCTCGCCCTTCTCCGCTCGCCCAATCATCGCGACGGTCGATTCGACCTCCGGGAACCGGCTGAGGGCGTTCTCGATCTCGATTGACACCGCGATCGACTGGTCGAGCGAGGCCGAAGGGATGCCGGTGACGCGCCACATGATGTCCCCTTCCTGCAACGTCGGCATGAATTCCCTGCCAAGGAACGGGAACACCGCCAGCGCCGCGACCAGCAGTCCCAGCGCCCCGCCCACGACCGTCCGCCGGTTGGCGAGCGCCCAGCCGAGGAGCGGCAGATACGTCGCCTTGGCCATCCGCAGGAGCCAGGTGTCCTTCTCCTCCTTCGGCTTCACGAGCACCGCCGACAGCACGGGTACCAATGTCAGCGCGAGCAGGAGCGACCCTGCCATGGCGAACGCAATGTTCAGCGCCATCGGCTTGAACAGTTTGCCTTCGAGCCCCTCCAGCGTGAACAGAGGGATAAAGACCACGACGATGATTCCGATGGCGAACGCGACAGGGTTCGCGACTTCCCGGCCGGCGTCGAGAACCGCCGCCGCGCGGTCCACGCTACCACCGCCCGTGCGCCGCTCAGCCATCGTGCGGAACGCGTTCTCCACCATGACGACGGCACCGTCGACCATCATGCCGATGCCCACCGCCAAGCCGGCCAGCGACATCAGGTTGGCCGAGATCCCGGCCTGCCCCATGCATATGAACGCGATCAGCATCGCCATCGGCAGGGCTGAGATCACGACCGCCGCGCAACGAAGGTCACCTAGGAAGAGGAACAGGACGATGGCGACCAGCAAGGACCCCTCCACGAGGGCCCGAACGGCCGTCGAGGTCGCCTCGTCGACCAGTCGCGAGCGGTCGTACACCGGGCGGAGCACGACCTCTTCCGGTAGTGCACCCTTGAGCCCTTCGACCCTGTCGCGCACGGCCTCCACGACGTCGGCGGCGTTCTCCCCGGTTCGCGACAACGCCATCCCCAGCACCACTTCGCGCCCGTCGCGGGTCACGGCGCCAAAGCGGGCCGCCCCGCCTTCCGAGATCTCGGCCACGTCGCGCAGAAACACCGGCGTACCGTCCAACACCTTCACGACGATCCCGCCGAGGTCGGCACCGTCGCGAACAAGACCCATGCCGCGCACGAGGTACTGCTCGGCGCCAATGTCGACGTACTGCCCGCCGACTTGGCGGTTGTTCGCGGTGACCGCGCCGACCACGTCGGAGAAGCTGAGGTCGTAGGCAATCATGCGCATCGGATCAATCACGACCTCGAGCTGACGCTCCTGCCCTCCCCACGACATCACGTCGTCCACCCCTTGCGCGGTTCTCAGCGTCAGCCGCACCGTCCAGTCGTGCAGGGTGCGTAGGTCCATGTCCGTCATCGCGTCCGCGAGGGACTCGTCGGCTCGCTCGAGCGTGTACCAGAAAACCTGGCCGAGCCCTGACGAGTTCGGCCCCATTTCCGGTGTTCCGTAGCCCTCGGGCAGCCGCTCGCCGACCTCCTGCAGTCGCTCCATGACGAGGCGCCGGGCAAAGTAGATGTCCATGTCGTCCACGAAGTACACGGCCACGTACGACAGCCCGAAAAGGCTCACGGAACGGATCTGGGTAACACCCGGCAGTCCGGCCAATCCGGACTCGACCGGGAACGTCAGCAACTGCTCAACGTCCTCGGCTGCCAGCCCCGGGGACTCCGTGTAGACGTTGACCTGGACGGGGGTCACGTCGGGAAACGCGTCGATCGGCACGGTCTGCACGGCCTGCCAACCCAGGAACGCAACACCGCCGGACGCAATCAGGACCAGCACCCGGTAGCGCAGCGACAGTTCGACCAGTCGGCCAAGCACGCTCTACACGCTCCGTCCCACCGAGCGGCCTCCGCCGCCGCGGCTAATGGGCATGCCCGCTTCCAAGCGACGACTTGAGGAGTAGCGACTTGAGGTGGAAGACGCCGCGCGTAGCCACCATGTCACCGGGTTCGAGCCCGGCCGCGACAACGACCCACTCTCCCAGATCGCCGCCGCCGGTGATCCGAACCGGGTGGAACTCGTCGCCTTCGAGCCGAAAAACACTCTCGCTACCCTCGACCAGTGTGACGGCCGCACGTCGAACGGCGAGCACGGGCTCGGTTACCCCAGTTTCGACTTCGACCGCCACGAACTGCCCCGGGTGGAGGCGGTCGTCGACGTTGTCCACCTCGATCCGCAGCGCCCTGGTCCGCGTCGCCTCGTCGAGCCGGTGGTGGCGTTGGACCACGCGGCCCTCGAAACGCTCACCGTCGTCCGCCACGACGTCCACCGGGTCGCCCCGCTCCGCATCCGGCAGATCGGCTGCCCGGGCTTCGACCCATACGCTCGACTCGTCGACGATTTCCACCAGCACACGCCCGGGCTCGACCAGATCGCCGACCACGAAGTCGTCGCTGAACACCGTGCCCGCTCGCGGGGCCAGCAGGTCGAAGCGACCGGAGAATGCGCGCAGATCATCGGACGTCGAGAGCGCGTCCGCCTGGCTCTCCGTCAAGCCGTAGGCGACCACTCTCGCCATCGCCCTGCGCTGTGCCGTCTCCGCCTCCGCGTAGCGCCGTCCGGAAACCGCATCGCGACCCAGTTCGCGCACCAGCCGCCACTCGTACGCCGCCAGCATGAGTTCGCCCGCCGCCTCGGCCATCGCCACGCTGGAGAGGCTCGCCAACGGCTGTCCCGCTTCGACGACATCGCCGAGGCGGACGTGCCGTGCCTCGACGACGGACGGGACCTTCGGCGTGACACGCGCTGACAGGTAGCCGTTCACAACCACTTCCGCCGGGAGAGTGGCCGTGGTCCGGAGTTCACGGAGTTCGACCGGCTCCGTCTCTACTCCGGCATCGATCCGCTCGTGCCGGGTGAGCGATACGGACCCGTCCACCTCGTCCTCGTGGTCCGCCCCTTCTTCGCTACCCGCGGTTTCACACACCCCGGCGAAGACGACAGCCAGGGTGAGCGTCCGCGCCAGTGCGGCCGTGCCGGCACTCACTTCACTTTCCTCCTCCGTTTGCGCGCATCGCAAACCAGTCCTCGAGACCGCCGGATGCCACCAGCCACTCGAACCAGGCACGCCATGCGGCCTGGCGCAGGTCGAGCGCGCGCAAGCTCAGCTCCATCGCAGCGTCCAGATGCGCCAGGTAGTCGGCAGCCTCCAGTTCGCCGGCCTCCCACGACCTTCTCGCCAGGGCCGCGCGTTCATCCAGCGAGCCAGCCCCGCCACGCAGCCATTCCGCCCAGGCACGCCTGGCAATCCGGTAGCGTTCGGCGCTCGCCTCGAACCTGACTCGGGCGCGCCGGAGGACATCGTCCGCAATGCGCGCCGCCGCCGCCGCGTCCGCCGTGGCCGCCGACACCGCGTGCACGCCGCGGTCGAGCACGGGGAGCGGAACCGACACGCCGATCTCGGCGAGCCCGGCGCCCGCTTCCCGGCCAACGCCCAGGCTGACGGATGGGTCGGGTCGCCGGTTTCGCCTCGCGGCGCTCGCCTCCGCCGCCGCCACACGCGCCGTGAGCAAGGCCGCACGCACCACGGGCAGCGTCGCAACTCGGTCCAACCGCGCCTCGCCCAGGGACGGTAGATTGAAGTCCAGCTCGGGCCATGCCTGTTCGTTGCCGGCGAAGGTCACGTTGCGGACAGCCTCCTTTGCGACCGACCGTTCCGCTTCCACCGCGGAGCGACGCATCCGCGTCTCTGCGAGCGCCAGCACCGCCAGGTCCGCCTCCATTCGGTTGATGTCGCCGGCCTGCCACCGTCGCTCCGCGAGCGCCTCGAAGGCCGCCATGTTTCCCTCTTGCGCCGCCACCACGGTGGCCCGATCCGATGCCGTCCGCCACTGCGCCAGCGCGTTGAGCAACTCCGCGGCAACGTCCATCCGCACGCGGTCGAGATCCGCATGCGCAACCGACCTTCTGGCTTCGGCCACCGTTATCCGCGCGCGCCGTTTGCCGTGGATGTCGAGCCGTCCGGCCACGCCGATCACGAAACGGCGCTCGGTTTGGTGGCCGTTGCCGCCATCGAAAACACCGACCTCCTCGTTGTGGATCGACAGTTCCGGATTGTCGTAGGACCGCACGGCCCCTGCGCGCCGTTCCGTGTGCCCTCGCAGCACCGCCTCCGCCGCGAGTACCGCGGCATTGGCAGCCACAGCGTCGCGCACGAACTCCTGGAGCGCGATGGGCTCCTCCGCCATCGCGGGCGACCACAGCGCAAGGGGCAGCAGCACGGTCCCAATGGTGACCGCCATCCCGGCGTTCGGCCGCATCGTCGCACGACCGCAACGCGTCGAAGCGTCTCCCGACATCGTCTTCCGACCTTCAGTGATGCGACTGTCCTGCATGAACCGCAATCGTCTCGACGAAGTAGAGCGCGTAGGCGAGCGAGACGCCGGACAGCAGTGCGAGCAGAAGCTTGCCACGGTCGTGGCGATGGAAGTGAACCTCGGGCAGCAGATCGCTGAGCGCGATGCACAGGAACGCGCCCACGCCGAAGGCGAGCGCGCAGCCGAGCCCCGGACCTTCCGCAACGGCCCCTAGCATGCCTGCGCCGAAGTAGCTCAACGTTGCAGCCAAGGGGCAAATCAGCGCATAGCCAACGTTGGCCATGAGCCGGGCCCGACGTCCGTTGCCGTTGTGCTTCATCATGCCGGTGATGGAAAACGCATCCAGCGGCTTGTGCAGCAGGACGGCCAGGCATACCCCGAGCCCGGGCAGCATTCCGTCTTCCATGAAACCGATGCGCACGCTCGCCCCGAGGGCGATCCCTTCGGTGGCCGCATGCAGACCCAGCCCGAGCGCGATCCCAACCAGCCCGCCCGCCTTGGTCCGATCGCCCCCATGAACGCCGGCTTCCGCGCTGAAGTCGTGCTGGTGGAACGGGAATGCCCGCAACAGGACGATCATGGCGACCATGCCGAACGCCACCCAGAGCACCGCCGTCTCCACCGCTTCAGGCCCGGGAATCCGTTCTAGGCTGTGGGGCAGGAGGTGGAACAGGGCCACGCCGCCGAGGAAGCCCGCCACGAAGCTCATGACCGCCTGCGTGCGCATATGGGTCATCGACCCGTACTCGGACAGGTGCCCACCGATCACCGACGCCGCGAACACGGCGACGGAATAGCCGCCCAGCAGCAACGGCGGGGAGGCACTCATCGACGCCGCCGCCAGGTGCCTAGAAGAAAAGCGTGAGCAGCACGATACTGGCCACACCGCCCACCATGAAACCGACTGCGCTGAGCACTCCGGAAGCCGTCGCCAGATCGGCGATGCGGAAGGTCTGGTCGTCCACCGTGAAGAGGACCTCACGGCGGTCGATCTCTCCGTCTACGAAGCGTTTGAGGCCGGTTTCCGCACCGTGCGCCTCCTTGATCGCCACCAGCGCCACCAGGATCATAGTCGACGCCGACGCGAGTATCCCGATGCCGAATACCACCAGCGTCAACAGCGCGATCCAATGGTACGCCGGATCCTCCGCGCCACCGGATGCACTCATGATGCCGATGATCAGCGCTGCGCCGCCTGCGTTTCCGAGCAGCAGCAGACGGGTCGATTCGGTGATCAGCCGGAACATCACGCCGCGGCGCTGCGCCACCACCTTGTAGAGTTCCCGCAGCCACTCCTCGCCGGTCTCTTCGACCGAGAAATCGTCCATCCGCTTCACGGGACGTCCCCGTCCACACCCGCCCCCCGGTCTCCGGAGTCGAAATCGGTCAGGCGAACATAGGTGGATCCTGCGTTCTCGCCCGACGCGAATCGCACTGTCCAGTCGTCGATGCGCAGAGGATCGGGCGGCATGGCTTGCGCCATCAACGCGGCGCGCGTCGGTTCACCATCGACCCGTTCCAGCGTGGCCGCAAGATAGCGCCCGAGCAAGTAGCCCTCCAGCGAGAGTTCGTTCAGGACCGCGTCGTCGTCGCTCTCCCGAGCCGCCATGGCGCGTCGGAAACTGCGGGCGAGCGCGCTGTTCCCGTCGTGCGGACTCGGCACCACCTCGGTGACCAGAACCCGCTCGCTCGGCGCGTCCACACGGCGGCGGAGCTCGTCGGACAGCGAAAACGACAGGTTGGCCATCGTGTAGTGCTGCCCCAGGGAGTGCGCGAGATTCATGATCTCGGCGTTCGCGGCATAGCTTCCCACCAGCAGGATGGCGTCCAGATCCGCCTTTGCGAGACCGAACAGGCTCGCGTGCACGGCGTGCGTGTTCCGCGAGTACGTCGTCTTCGCCAACAGCGGGATGTCGTGCTCGGCCAGTGCGGCCAGATAGCTGCGCATCACCGAGCGGCCGAACGCGTCGTCCTGGTAGATGATGCCGAGCCTCCTGTGACCGCGTTCCTGGACCATGTGGCGGACCAGAACCTGGACCTCGTCGAAGTAGCTCGCCCGCAGGTTGACCACATTGGGAAACCGCTCGGCATCGTGGAGGAAGTCGGCGCCGGTCACATGGCCTATGAAAGGGATTCCGGCAGTCCGCAATACGGGCGCGATGCGGGCCGCAGTCGGCGTTCCCACGCCTCCGACGACGGCCAGCACGTCGTCGGCGTCCGCGAACCGCTCGGCATTCCGAGCCGCCCGCTCCGGCTCGTAGCCGTCGTCAAGCGTGATGAGTTCCAGGCGCCGTCCGCGCACGCCGCCCGCAGCGTTGCGTTCATCGAAGGCAGCCCGGATGCCTGCCCGGTAGTCGATGCCGAGGCGCTGGTTCGGGCCGGAGAAGCATGCGCTCTGGCCGAACGTCACGGTATCCGCGGTCACACCGGAAGCGGCCGCACCGGGCAAGGCCAACAGGCCGGCGACAACCTTGGCGGAGAACCGCCTTGCGGCGCTAGGGCTCATGCTGTTCCGCCGCAGCCGTTTCCGGGGTCTCCTCGGGAATGGTCTCCACGAGCGGCTTTTGCTCCGGCTGCTGTTCCACCACGGGACCGATGCGCTGGACATGGCCGTGCGCGAAGATCGACGGCGAGTCGAAGATGAGGGATCGAGGAGAAGCGGGATCCAAATGGTCCCTTTCCGCCCGGCGGTCGTGGAACCGCCCGTCCATCGTCAACTGGTCCATCTCGCCGTCGGTCCCGCCATGCAGATCCCGCGGCGCCGTCGACGCGAGCAAGGCCCGCCCGCCGCCGTCATCGCCCGTAGCGGGCAGCGCGCCGACCGCGCCGAGACCGATCGGCGGCGCACCGACGCCGTCGATCATGTTGATGTCGATGGTCGAGGCGTCGCCCGGATTCACAGCCGCGAGGCTGGCCTGGGCGAAGATCGTCCGCATGCGTTGCCAGTAGCGCGTGACTGCCACCTGGTTCGGCTCGGCCCAGTATTCCGCCAGCAAGGCCCGGAAGGCGCCTGCCGCGCTCCGCGCCTGACCGATGCGCTCGTTAGCCCGCGCCCTGGCATTGAGAACCAGCGACTCGCCCTGGCCGCGGGTGCGTGCCAGGAAGTGTTCTGCGCGGCGGTTCGCCTCGCTCTCCGCCTGCGCCCGTTCGGCCATCGCGTCGTTGACGTCGCGGAACGCCGCGACGGTTTCGTCTATGGGTCGCACGTCTACGATGTTAAGCGCAGTCACCTCGATGCCGATTCCGTATTCCGCGACCCGGTCGGCGACGTCTTCGAACAGGTGCTCTTCGATGATGTTGCGGTTGCTGGTGAAGATCAGGTCGATGAAGTTGCTCCCGACCGCGTCGACGAGTCCTTCGCGGATGACCATCTCCATCAGCTTCCCGGGGTCCGCGGCCGCGAACAGGTAGTCGCGCAGATTGCCGATCAGATACTGGACGACAACATCGATCTCCAGCAGGTTGGTATCGCCGGACAGGATCGTGAAGTTGACCGTGTCGCCGCTCTTGCTCGCCACGCGCAACCGGGCAATGCGCTTCACCGGCCTTATGTGGACGGCCTCGATCACTGGGATCCTGTAGCGCACACCCGGCCCGACCTCGGCGTCCACCACCTTCCCGAACCGCGTGCGAACGGCCTGCTCCTCCTTCTTCACGACGTATAGGCCGCTCGAGAGCAGCGCGGCCAGGGCGAACAGGCCGATCCCCGCCAGCAGGCTACGCCAGCGACCTGCTACGAAGTCGAATCCGGCGTAGATTGCGCGCGCTCGTCCCCGAGCGGCGACGCGGCCGAGGACGACACCGTCATCGCGGCGGACGACATCGCCCTGGAGCCACGCTTCGATGCCCGGATACATGCGCATACGCGGTTCGACTCGACCCTGTTCGACCGGAACGTGCGCGAAATCCAATCCTGTAACCGCGACGCTGCCGCCGCGCTACCCGTGCTGCACTATTCGGTGAAGCAAGCGTGTGGACCACGTCGCGGACTATCGGCCCCCGGCGTTGCGCGATCTCGATTTCAGGCTATGGCTGGGCGACGGACGGCTCAGCCCGCCCATTCGCGGCATCGGCGGGTTGCGTCGCTACCGTCTGCCGTGGTGGTGGCGACTGCGGAAAATGACCTTCGGCGCTTGACCTGCTTACCTTTCAAGCTGGAGCAAGCCCTCGCGGATCAGGCGCTCGCGGTCCATCTTCGCCAGGATCCGCTCCTTCTCGGGATCCCTAGGTCGTCGCCCGGGGACGCGACCGGGCGTCTCGGTCGACAGTATGGCGACCCACCGTTCACGTTTGAGACGCCGGACCTCCGCTTGGTACTCGTCGTAGTCGACCTTCACGGTGCGAACTCCACCTCAAGGCCGCGCAGGGCGGCCGCCTTTTCGGGAAGCTGCCGAGTGCGTTCGCGCAGATAATTCCAGTCAATCCGGTCGCCATGCAACCCAGCCAGTCGTCGCGTCCAGCGCCCGTCTCTTCACTGCGCCAATGCACCCATGCCCGAAGCCGGTCGATGAGCAAGTCCTCAACGGCTTTGTAGGACCGGTCGGCTGCCATGGCGGCCTTAGCTCTCCCAGCGTCCTTCGTCCGGCCCGGCGAACGTCGGCAGCGACGCCTCCAAGTGCCTCATCACCGCGAGAACGATGTCCTCCCGCCATGGGTTGGCGACCACTTGGACGCCGATCGGGATGCCGTCCGGCGACGTGCCGCCGCGCACGACGCCCGCAGGCCAACCGGTCAGGTCGTACGCTTCGGTGTAGCTCGCATCCCCAGTGGGAAACGGCGACTCGCCGGGGGTCGGATGTCTTGGCGCCGGGTGGGCGTTGACGGGCGAGATCAGCACGTCGTAACGGGCCATGTGCTGCTGCATGCGGCACCGATAGTCCTCGAACCGCGCGAGTTGGCGGGTCAGCGCCGCCGCCGGAATCTCCTCCGCCCCGGCGGACTGCGCGAACTGCCGGAACCAGTTGTTGGCGTAGTCCCCGACCGCGGTTCCGGCCTCGTCGAGCAGCGCCCGCACGCCCGCATGGGCGCCCACCGGCCAGAAACCTGCGCCGAGAGCGGTCGTCTCCCCGACCCCATCGAGACGGTCGCGTTGCATCGCAAGCCCGGCCCGCTCCAGGATCGCTTCGGCGGCCTCGACCGCGGCGACGGTTTCCTCGTCCGGCGTCGCAACGCCGTTGTCGACCATCACGGCGCAGCGCAAGCCCGCCAAGTCCACGGCGTCGGACGCGGCGAGCGGAATCGGCTCGATGCGCGTGTCGAGGCCGTCCGGCCCCCAGATGAGCGAGAGAATCAGCTCCAGGTCGTCAACTGTCCTTGCCATTGGGCCTGCGTGGCTCAAGAAATCGGTCAGCATCCCCGGCGGCAAGCAGAGCCCGGTACGCGGCACGCTGCCGCTGGTCGGCTTGATGCCCACGGTGCCGCAGGAATGCGACGGCACGCGAATACTGCCGCCGTAGTCGGTGCCGATGTCGAACGAGGTCAGCCCCGCGGCGATCGCCGCCGCCGCGCCGCCGCTGCTGCCGCCGGGCGAGCGCTCGAGGTCGTAGGGGTGGTTCGTGAAGCCGTGGATGTTGTTGTGGGTCTCGAAGGAGAGAGTGAACTCCGGCGTATTGGTCTTACCCAAGAGGATCGCGCCGGCCTGCTTGAGGCGCGCCACGACCGTGGCGTCCGCGTCGGGCACGAAGTCCTTGCGGCCCATCGTGCCCCAGGTCGAGACCACGCCCGCCGTGTCGAAGCAGTCCTTGATGGTCATGGGCACGCCGTGCAAGCGGCCCAAGGGGCGCCCTTCGACACGTGCCCGGTCGGCCTCCCTCGCACGCTGGCGGGCATCGTCCGCCAAGGCGACGATCGCATTGAGCTTCGGATTGAAGCGCTCGATCCGCTCCTGATAGCGTGCAGTGAGTTCTTCGCTCGCGAGATCGCCGCTGCGGATCAGCGCCGCCTGGGCGGTGGTGGAGAGGTACGGGAGTCGGTCTTCCGAGGTGGCCATGGTCGTGGACTCGCTTGCTGATTTCGTCGGGTGGGCTGCCAGCGCAAGCGCCGGCACGATGGCGGACTTCACGACCGTCCGCCGCGACACGCCAGGAGCCTTCAGCCGCGGCGCGCGAGGGGCCTCCCCTCGCGGGCAAACCGGCGCGTCGCTCGACATGGGCACGTCCTTGGCATTGTCCGGCGTGGCGGTCATTGAGCCATAATCGAAGCACCGGCGACAACGCCACCGGGAAGCAAGCCGACCCATGACCGAACTGACCTACGTGACGGACGAGATGCGCGCGGCGCAAGGCCAATGGGGCGAACCGTGGACGGCGCCGCCGATCACCGAGACCGACATTCGGCGCTGGGCGATGGCGACCTTCTATCCGGAGCAGCCGCCACGCATCTACTGGGACGCCGACTACGCCGCGACGACACAGTGGGGCGGCATCGTGGCACCGCCCGACTTCAATCCGTTCGCCTGGCCCGTCGAACGGCGCAGCCGCGGCGGCTCCCCCGTTTTGGCCGGGCGTCGCCCCGACGGCAAGCCGCTGACGGGAATGAACGGCGGCCAGACCGACACCTACGGCGTACCGATGCGTCCGGGCGACGTGATCAGCGCGCGCAACCGCCTCGTCGACTGGTGGGAGCGCGAGGGGCGGTTGGGTCATACTCTCTATGTCCGCTCGGAGACCGAGTGGCGCAACCAGGACGACGAACTGGTGCGTACGCGGTTCTCCATTGGCATTCGCTACTGAGGCATTCGCTACTGAGTGAGGAGGTTTGAAGATGAGCGTCAACTTCGACGATGTGAACGAGGGCGACGAACTGCCCAAGTGGTCGCGCAAGACCAGCTTCGCCGAGTGGAACCGCTACGCGGCGGTGAACGAGGAGTTCGTGCCCTTCCACATGGACGACGAGGCCGGCCG
>LXNI01002087.1_pt1 | contig 14986 bp, 14 predicted proteins | sample 809091 | NCBI WGS metagenome assembly LXNI01 (sample SAMN04870527, study PRJNA318959) | sponge metagenome | biome: 01000161; feature: marine sponge reef; material: water | host: Sarcotragus foetidus | place: Greece: Milos, Mediterranean Sea | collected 2013-05-29 | depth 5-7 m | reverse complement strand
ATCGCCCAGGCGCGGGGGCCGGAGGGGCCGAAGCGGGTGACGGTGGGCCGGCACGGCGTGCTCAACGCCGACGAGGCGCGCCGGAGGGCGGCGCTGATCGTGACGCGCATCAAGGCGGGCGAGGACCCGGTGCCGCTGCCGCTCGCGGCCAGGGTCAGGGGCGGCCCGACCGTGGCCGACCTTGCGGCCCGTTATCTGGAAGATCATGTCGCGGTCCGGCTCAAGCCGAGGACGCAGGCGAAGCTCCGCGGCGTGCTGCGCCGCCATATCCTGCCCGCGCTCGGCCGGCTGCCGGTCGAGGCGGTGGAGCGCCGGCAGGTCGTCGAACTGCACCGCAGTATGAGCGGCCGCCCGGTGGCGGCGAACCGGGCGGTCAAGACGCTTGCGCACATGTACCGTCTGGGCGAGGGCTGGGGTCTTGTGCCGGCGGGCTGCAACCCGTGCCGGTCGATCGGGAAGCATCCCGAGCGCGGCCGCGAGCGGTTCCTGACCGACGCCGAGTTCGCCCGGCTCGGGCGGGCGCTGGACGAGGCCGTGGACGCCGGCACCGTATCGCCCGCGGCCGCGGCGGCGATCCGCCTGCTGATGCTGACCGGCTGCCGCAAGGGCGAAGTTCTCGCGCTGCGCTGGACGGACGTCGATCTCGACGCCGGCGAGCTCCGCCTGCCCGACGCGAAATCCGGTCCCCGCGCGGTGCAGCTGCCGCCGCCGGCGGTGCGACTGCTGGGGGCGCTGCCGCGCCGGGCGGGCAGCCCGTGGGTGTTTCCGGGCAGGGCAGCGGCCGGGCGCTTCAGCGAGAGCGGCCTCGACCGCGCCTGGCGGACCGTGCGGGAAGCCGCGAAGCTGGAGGACGTCCGGATTCATGACCTTCGACATTCCTTCGCTTCCAGGGCGCTGGCGCTGGGCGAGACCCTGCCGGTGATCGGCAAGCTGCTGGGGCACAACGATATCGAGACGACGGCGAGATACGCCCACCTGGCCCGCGATTCGGTCCATGAGGCGGCGGAGCGAATCGCCGCGAGCATTGCGGCCGATATACTGTAAGGACGCTGAGCGTCAGGCTAGACGTTCTACGTCACACGTATGCGTCGAGGGCGCTGGCCCTGGGCGAGAGCCTCACGATGATCGGCAAGTTGCTGGGCCACACGCAGGTGCAGACGACTGCCCGTTACGCGCATCTGGCCCGGGATTCAATCCAGAACGCCGCGGCGCGGATCACAGGGAGCATCGGGGGCAACCTCCTGGGCGGCGAGGATGCGAAGGCGCCTCCGGCGGGGCCCTAGCCCCATCGCCCCTCTGAGACGGGACCGCTCGCAGGCCTCGGAGAATTCGCTTGCCGATACTCCGGCAGACGGCTACCTGCTGCTCAAAGGATCGGCCATTTCCTGGACGACAGAAGGGTCCTGGAGCCGCCGGGCCCTATTGCTTTTTCCTGCCCCGGACGCTCACTGAAGTTGAATCAACCCCCAAATCTTGGGTCGGAAGATCTTGAAAGCGTAGTTGAGCAGGTTCGGACGCAGATGCGACGGCGCGATGGCCGCGCCTACAACTCTGCAAGCTGGTCGCCACCCGCCTCTTTAGGAGCACGCATACCTTCCAACGACCAGCGCCCCAGACCGCGCCTCTCCCGCATAGATCCTGTGCCAAACCGACGGCCGCCCGCTCCCCCTCAGGCCCTCAACCGGTCGGTTTCGAGGGCGCCGTACAGTCGGCCTGCCGGCGACCTGAATTCGGTCGACCCTCACAGCCTGTTGTCCGGCGCTCAGATTTGACGCCGATCAGCGTGACAACGTGTTGATCCAATTTTTCTTGAGGTCAATGGGTGACGCCGAACAACACACGATCACGAACAGAAGGCCGGAATATCCGTCAGCGCTTCAGCCGTTACACACCTCGAGGGCAAACGACGGCATGCACCGCGAACTTTCTCCCTGATTCCGCGACATCGCGTTCGAGGGCTGTAGGATTACGGCAAAGACTGCTCGGGTCGTATACGAGGCACACCAATGTGTCCACACGCTCCATGGCTGCATAGCGCGCCGCATCCTCGATGAGCTCATCTGCAACTTGGCGCTGCTGCAAAGACTGTCGCGTCATCTTCACCTCTACCACCAAGCGTGCGTCGGGCAAGTAGAAGTCCACCCTGGATGAGTTCCCCGCGTATGAAGGCGTCACTTCCTCCGCCCGCACGTCGTCGAAATGCAGCAGGAGGATGGCGTGGAACAAATCCTGCACGTCGTATTCGTCCCGTATCGACACCGCGTCGCGCCCGCCGTGGCGGCGTCCCAGCTGCATCGCAAAAAGATGAAACCGGCGACAGAGCACCAGTACGGTATCGAGCGAACTGGCCGATGCATTGCGAAACGGCAGCTTGTCGAGAATGCGTCTGCAAAGATACATGAACGCCGCTGCTTCGCTGACGTCGGTAACGCTCACCCGGTCTTCCGCAAGTCTCGTTTCAAATGCAGCTTCGAGTACGTTCGTCGACAGGATGTCTTCGGCGCCGATCGCAAAGCTCAATCGAGCGACCAGCGACAATTCACGCATGCTGAGGGTTTTGATGTCCGGAGCGATTCCCCCGGCACTTCGCCCCTTCGCGGGATCGACATGGTTGAGCGCCATCATCGCGGCCAGTCGAAGCTGGGGGTTGTGGAAGCGGTTCGATGCAAGGCCGCGGATCAGGAGGTTCGCGAACCACTCGACATGGCCGTGCGGGTCGGTGTCCAGGGAAGCGAGCCCGCAGGCGACGCCCACCAGTTCTCGCGGACTGTACTCGAACGACCCCCGGTCACCCGGGAACGCGGCCCGGCCGCGCAGCGTCTCGATGGCGGCCATCCACGCTTCGCGGACACCGGGGCTCACTTTCTCCAGGACCAAGCCATAGGCCGCTATCACGGGAGCGCGGCGGAAGTCGGGCCTCTCCGATTGCGGGATGTCGGTGAGCCAACTCTCGGGATACTCCATGCCGTGGCGCTCGCATATGCGTATGGCAAGCGCGGCGGCGAGGTCGGGCCAGTCGATGGCCTGCCCGATCTTGCGCCGCGCGGCAGCCTGAATCTCGGCCAGAGGGCTCTCGATGACGTGCGTCACAGGAACCATCGGCTATAGCGGAGCTTCACGTCTAGCGGTGTTGTCGACCACTGTGGCACGTCGCGCAGACGACCCAGGAGCTCCGCGATACGCTCGGAATAGAAGATCGTGACCGGTGTGTGGACGGGCAAGGTGGAACGCCACGACAGGCTGGTAAATTTCAACACCTGTTCGGATAGGTTGCGGAATTTCACGAAAGTAGCCACTGAGTTTCACGCAAAGTAGCCACCGAATATCACTCAAAGCAGCCACCCGGTGTCACCAAAGTAGCCACCCTTTCGGGGCGGCGGATTTTGGAGCGACTCAGGGTGCCGTCCTACCGCTCGGGCTTCCGCGATTTGTCCGAGGGGGGAGCGATGGCACGGGGAAGGCTGCCGATGAGGAAAGCGAAGAAGGTACTTGCGTTTCATTTCGACGAGGGCCGCAGCGCGCGGGCGATCGCGATCCACTGCGGTCTTGCCCGGCGCTCGGTGGCGCTGGTTCTGGAGCGCTTCGCGGCGTCGGGTCTGAGCTGGCCGGAGGCCCGCGATCTCGACGACGAGGCGCTGGAGGCGGCGCTCTATCCGGCGCCGCGGGAAGCGCCGGCGGAAGACGTGGACTGGGCGAAGGTGGAGAAGGACCTGTCGCGCCGCGGCATGACGCTGAAGCTGTTGTGGGAGGAATGGCGCGAGACCCATCCGGACGGGATGAGCTATGTGACCTGGTGCCGCCGGTTCCGGCACTGGCGGCCGCGCCGCGACGTGACGATGCGCCAGAACCGCCGACCCGGCGAGCGGCTGTTCGTCGACTACGCCGGCATGACGGTGCCGATCCTGATCGATCGGGTGGCGCGCGAGGCGCAAGTCTTCATCGCGTCCATGGGGGTGTCGGGGCGGCTCTACGCCGAGGCCACGCTGAGCCAGAAGATCGACGACTGGTGCGCCTCGCACGTGCGCTGCTTCGAGGACATGGGCCGGGCGCCGCGGGTCGTGGTTCCCGACAACGTCAAGGCGGCGGTGATCAAGCCGTCGCGCTACGAGCCGGTGCTGAACGAGACCTATGCCGATCTGCTCGACCATTACGGCGTCGAGGGCTTCCCGGCGCGCGTGAGAAAGCCGAGGGACAAGGCTCTGGTCGAAAACGGAGTCTTGCACGGCGAACGCAGGATTCTCGCGCCGCTGCGCAACCATGTCTTCCATGATCTGGCGTCGCTGAACCGGGCGATCGCCGTCCAGGTCGAGAAGATCAACAGCCGGCCCTATGCCGACGGCACCGGCGAGAACCGCCAGGGGCGTTTCGAGAGCGTCGATCTCCCGCACATGAAGCCGCTGCCGACGCGGCGCTGGCAGCGCACGCTGTGGCGCAAGAACACGGTCCATCCCGACTATCACATCGCCATCGAGCGGCACTTCTACTCGGTTCCCCACGAGTATGTCGGCAAGGAGGTCGACGTGCGTCTGCGCGGATCGGTGATCGACGTCTTCCACCGCGGCCGCCAGATCGCCAGCCATCTGCGGAGCAATGCGAAGGGCCGCGCCACCACGGTCGAGGAGCACCGGCCGGTGGCGCATCGGCGCGCCGGCGTCGAGCAGACCCGCGCCCGGCTGGAGCAGCGCGCCCGCGATCTCGGTCCCCACGTCCACGCCTTCGTCGCCGCGCTGATGGCGCGCCAGAACAATCCGGAATACGGCTTCCGGTCTTGCTACGGCGTTCTCCGCCTGGCCAGCAATCATCCACCGGAACGCTTCGACGACGCCTGCCGCTACGCGCTGGAGCTCGGCACCAGGACCTATCGCGGCCTCGACAACATCCTGCGCACCGGCGCCGATCTCGCCGACGCCCGGACGGAGCCCGAGACCATGCCCATCGATCATCCCAACATCAGAGGAGCGGAGTACTTCAAATGACCGAAACCGTCCTGTCCCACCCGGTGGCCGAGCGCCTCACATCGCTGCGCCTGCCCGGCATGAAGGCCGCCTTCCTCGAGCAGATCGCCCGCCGCGACCTCGGCGACATGCCGTTCGAGGACCGGCTCGCCCTGCTGATCGACCGCGAGGTCGCCGACCGCCGCTCCAGAGCCCTGCAGCGGCGCCTCAAGAGGGCGAAGCTGCGCCACCAGGATGCCTGCTTCGAGGAAATCAACCTGAGCCGGCCCCGCGGCCTCGACCGATCCGTCGTGCTCGCTCTCGGCGATTGCGCATGGATCCACAACGGCGCTCCGATCCTGATCACCGGCCCGACCGGCACCGGCAAGAGCTGGATCTCCTGCGCGCTCGCCCACAAGGCCTGCCTCGAAGGGTTCCAGGCACTCTATCTACGCGTGCCGCGGCTGCTCAACGATCTGCGCATCGCCCATGGCGAGGGCGCCATCGCCAGGTTCTACCGCGACCTCGCCCGCATCGACCTCCTGGTCCTCGACGACTGGGGCCTGGCGCCCATCGAACCCGCGCGCGGCCGCGATCTTCTCGAAATCCTCGACGACCGCTCCGGCCGCCGCCCGGTCATCGTCACCTCCCAGTTGCCGGTATCCGACTGGCATCGCCAACTCAAGGATCCATCGCTCGCCGACGCCATCCTCGATCGTCTGGTTCATGGCGCCACCCGCTTCGAGCTGCACGGCGCCTCCATGCGCATCGACGACGCCGGCGCAGGAACCAAGGCATGATCGCGAACAGGGGGCGCCGAGCTGCGCTCGGCGCCATCGTCGCTCCGCTCCGGGGCACCGCAACAACCGGACCGGCCGTGCCACGGCATGGCGCGCGCGCCGCTCCGACTCGTGAGGGTCTCACGCGTCGCGCGCGCCATGCTCGACCGTCCTTGCGACAACGCCTTCGGCGGTGGTATCGCTGAACAGGAAATCGCGGAGAGGAGAACCGCCGACAACAGCGTGATCGCGTCGCTTCGCTCCGGGGCGGCTACCTTGCCGACACCGCCCGGCTACTTTGGGTGACATCGGGCGGCTACGTTGGGTGACATTCACCGGCTACATTGGTGAAATCCGGCAGATAGGTAGTCCACATCCCTGAATGTCGATGCGGGATCGACGCGAATGAGGAGCGGCTTGGGTAGCGGCGCGTTAGCTCGCTTGATCAGATTGCCGGAATTGACCGCCAGGAGTCGGCTTGAACGGCCGATTTGCGCGATGGTACCGCGATCGGGCGCATAAACCCCTTTCATCTCGCGACCCTGCTTCTTGACCGGAACGCCGAGCGCGTTTCTGTCAAGGAGCGTGAAGGGATGGTCGTGGGTCACGGTGACAAACGCCAGTTGAACGTCTTGTTCCGATCCGACTTCCCGCGTGCATTGGAAAACGATCCGAGCAATGTCCACGCGCTTCAGCGGGCGATGGGCATGAAAGACGACGCGAATTCGGTCGCCGGGTTGCCAGTTATTGCGTTGCTTGACGTCCCTGAGGATGGACAACATGGAAGTCCTGACCACCTCCGGATATTCGGCATACGCGCATTCGCGCGATACGTTTCCGAGAACATAGGTGCCGTCCCCGCTGAATACGGTGGTGATGCCAACATGGCGTTGCCGATCCTCGATGCGGCTGCCTGAAAGCTCCGCAAAGCCCATGCCAACGACCAGCTCGTCGCCGATCTGCCGGTCCTGGTTGACCGTCCAGGGCGTGCCGTTCAGCTTGGCGTAGAGAGCGACAGAAAAATTCTGCAGCGCATAGGAAAGACCATAGCGGTCCTTGTTCAGGGTATCGACCCGAATCTCCTGGGCCGGGATCCCCACGGTCATGAGCAATGCTTTGGTTCTCAAGTACGGATTGCGAAGACCCGGCAGGAAGGCGTGGCGGTCCTGAAGGACCACGATGGCCGCGTCCATGCGGTGGTCATGTTGCAACGTATCGGTGATCGCGTCGCGATAGGCCTGTTCCACCTGGTCATCGGCAATGCCGCCGAGATCGACCGGGCAGTTGACAAACTCAATCTTGCGGATGCCGAACACCCGGACGAATCCCTGCTCGAATCCGGGTCCGGTCCTGCCCATTCCGTCCCGAAGGCCGGCGAGAAAGCTATTGACCTTACCTTCAACCCCCTTGGGAAAGACCACCAACAATCTGGGAGAGCGAGTGGGGAAGCTGTCGCGGTCGTACGGGCCGTAGTCGAGTAGCCCACGCCAAGCGAACCTCGCGCTGTTCGAACCCGTACGGTCGTACACGTAGTCAACCGGTGGCGCCCTGTAGATGGAATTTGCGCTTCCATCGTTCGCAATCGTGATCCGTCGACCGACTTGCGCATGCATCTCAAGCCCGAGAGGAATAGGACTGCGTGCGAGGAACTTTCCGACCTCTTCGACCTTCGTGTCGAAGTCCGGTCCGAGCCGGTAGCCCGTTTGCGCCTGCTCCATCGCGGCATTGAACGACCGGGCGCGCTGGCCCAGCAGCCCCTGGAGGCAGCGTGCAAAGTTCTCCTTCGACCCTTCGAGCTTGGCGTCCTTCAGAGCGACGTGGCTGTCGTCGTGAGCTTCGCAAAGCCACACGGTATCACCATCAATCCGCTCAAATTGACCGAGATGACGACGTTGTCCCGGTTCGGACTGGCGCCGAACCAGATGGAGTCCGGCGAGATCAACCTTGGCGTCCTGCAGGCGGGTCAGACCCGTGTCAATATCGTAATGCATGTTGATGGTAACAAAAATGCCGACACGGGCGCATCCGTCCGCGAGTTCATAGATCTTGGGGTGTATGCGATAGCGCGGCCTGACACGAAAGCCATCGAGCAAGGCGGGGTCGATTCCGGCATCTTTGGCGGCCGTCACGACCAAGTCCTGCTTTTGCGCCAGAAAGGTGAACGGTCGCCGCCTCAGCGGTTCATACTTGTGGAAGACTTCAGCCACGCTGTCTTCCAGGCATGATCGCAGGAGCCAGGGATGCTCGCGTGTGCGGAGCGTGGCCGTGCGGCCAGACACATTAACGCCACCGCCCTTGAGGCGGAGGTAGTAGAGCATGCCCTTGAACCAGTGAACGAACCAGTGGTCGGACACGCGCTCACGCTCCGCCTTGACCTCAGCACCGTCAGGAAAGTCGCGAACCAGAACTTCAACGGTCTCCGGCAGAACAACCTCGAAACCGTTGGTGACGAGGGGTCCTGCGGCGGAGATGGGGTGAGCGATCATCGGCAATGTTCCTCGGCAAGATCGAAGCGGGGGCGCCATTGAGGCCCACTCTCCCTCGGCGCCCTGCCATGCATTGGCGTCCTCCTCGAAGTCCGTATCGGACAGGAGCGTGCCAGAACCGCAAAACAGATCGACGCCCTGCAAATGCAAGAGGCGGTAGGCGCGGGAGTAACTCGGCAATCGTTTGGTCGCAATTCTCGACCTGCACGCGACCTCAATGCGCGATATGGTTTCACGCCTGTCGACCAATCAATGCGTATCAATTCAGCGTGCCGACTTGCCAGGGTAAGAGCAAGCGGTTGTCTGGGACACTTCATTGCGGGACTTCCACGCGCGAACAAGGCACGCAACTCGCCGAATCGAGTCTCGGATCGCAATTCACTCATCACTTCAAAATACCAACTACCGTTGACAGTGAACTGGTCAATTGTCCACTGTCATTTCTCCTATCAGCAACCAAGGGCAGCCGTACCGGTCTCAGCCATGAACCGCGGCGTACGAAGCTCATTATTCTCAATCATCACTAGTATCTCATCTAGATCCCTCTCGAACGTACTCGTGCTGACCTGTAGATAGCGCCAGCAGCTGAACTCTGATCGTCCGCCAAGGGCGGTCAGTGCTCGTTTCGCCCGGTTCGCATGGTCTACGGCCTTGTCGGCTTCTCCTATTGCCCAGTACGCAATCACCATGCACTGCAGATAATTTGCGGTCTCTTCATTCTCTTCGCCTGATTGATCGATTTCCACTACTCGTATGAATGTCTCCCGATCAATGGCTCCGTCTATCCCCCAAAGTGCCATGCCGTAGTTGAACGCTTCAACGATCTCCATCTCCGCGACTTCGAGTTCCGTGTCACGGAACAATGCCGCAGCTGCCGCACATCGACCGAGGCCCATATACGACAATCCGAGACAACGTCGGGCTCTCTTGCGCATATCCGGCTGAAGATCTGACAATGCAACGATCGGCTCCCACAACGCCACCGCAATCAACAAATCGTCACGAGAACGGTTGAAAGTACCGGCAAGCCAGAACTTTCCATTAAGGTCCAGAGACGCCACCGCGTTCGACTCAACGAACCGTTGCGGTTCCCGCTTCTCAAGTCGCACCAAGCGCCAGATCGCCTCTCGTACCATTGGGGCAGCAATATGTTCTGACGCCAATACTCGCCACGCGTCCTCGACAGCACCATCCAATTCACCGTTGTCAGCGCGGAATCGCGAACGTTTCAAAAACGCCTCTGGTCGATCGTATCCATGGTGAATCGCTTGATTGATCAGCTGTGCTGCGGATTCCGTTTGACGATCGGTTTCTCTGAGCTCGGCAAGTCGAAACAGGATTTCTCCGTCATCCCGATGGCCCTCTTCGATCTTCACGAGCCTTTCGTCTCTTGTGAGTATCGAGTCGTCTTCCAACCATCGTCTCCGCTCTCCTGCTCTTTGGATGTATTCAAGTGCACCGTCCCGGTCATTCCAATTTCGAGTCGAAATTTCTCGAACAATATCGCTGTATTCATGTGCTAGACGGCTTCTGGGACGGTCCTTCGCAAATACCACCTGGTTGAGGAGAGAAAGAGAATCGTACCGGTGTACGACCATGGGATCGCGCTGGAAACCAAGCTGCTTCTGAAACGCTGATATCTTATCCTTCAATATCAGATCTTCGTCGTCTAGATCTGGCACGTTGGACATCACGAAGTGTAGTGCAATATTCTTCCTTCGCGGCTCATCTGCCTCGGCGCGAATGTCGCGGACAACTTGAGTCAGACCGCGAAGGTTCTGTTCATTTGGAAAAAATAGAATGACTACGGAGTCGGGTAGTTGTCGTGTACAAATTCCGCTAGAATCCGTGTGCCCAGTGCGGGAGTCTATCAGGACATAATCCGGTTGAACGGTCCGCGACCATTGCTTTCTGAGATCTTCGAACAGCACAAACCCATCACGCCGCTCGTATAAATCTACCCAATCGATCTGACCCAATGTTGCGGCGTAGGTGTCGTTTCTTCCCGAGGGCATGATCCATAATTTTCCATCTTCTTGACCGATGTCAGAACAGTCTCCGATGTAACCCGCAACGTTCGGAGCTTTTCCCGACTTCACATACTCAGCGACAAAGTCGATGATTCCAGGAACTTCTTCTCGCGGCCGCAGCACGTCAAAGGTATCCAGTCCCGGCGCCTCAACGTCGAAATCCACAACAAGAACGCGCCGCCCGCGAAGCGCGAGAGTGACGGCCGTATTCACCAAGGCCATCGTGCGGCCGACGCCGCCCTTGAACGAGTAGAACGTCGTTATGTACATGCCCGTCACGCAACCCGTCGCAAGCGAAACGCCGCCTGTTCCTTACGCAGGACATCGGTCACTTCCACAAATCGAAATCTTCCCGCCACAACGCCAGCCACGTGACTTTCTGGAAGCCTTGCCGCCGTGAACTCCTGCAACCTCGACATGATCTCTGGACGCGCAAGAAGGCGCAGATACCGGTCGTTAGCGTGTGTCTGGATAGAAAGGCCGTTTTCCCACCGATTCAGCGATGCCTCGCCAAGCCCGGTCACATGGGCAAAGGCGGCCCTCGTCATCCCATGATCGTCTCTGATTCCCCGAATCTCGTCGGGTGGCAGAACGCCAAGATGATCGCAGATTGCAATGTGCTTCAGTCGTTCCGCCTCATCATCCAGATATTCGAACTCGCACGCCCCGCACCGACGCATCGGCACGCTCACCCGCAACCCGACAGAGGACTCCCCAGCTCCGTAATCGAATCCGTGGACATTCCACGTGGTCGTGATGCCCTCCTCACCGCACATAGGACAAGACGGCGCCGACTGCACGACCCGCATTCCAGTCCGCGAGTGCGCTTGCTGCTGGGTGTTCAAGCCTCTCGGATCCATCTCCTGGCTCCCTCAATCTTTCTATTCGGAATAGTGAAAACTACGCCCGATGATCTTCCCCGATCCCAGTTGAAGCTTGACGTAGAGCTGTGGCTGGCCGGGCTCAAGGTCGATTTTCATCACGTATCCTGTGGCTCCTCTCGGCGTGTGCAGTTCCATTGTCTCGATCGGGTGCCCGTCTTCGATCCTTGCCGCGATGAGTTCCCATGCCGCAGCATCTGTAAAGTGGGTATCCAGCACCCCCTCAGGGTTCCGTACCTGTCCTGGACGCCAGTCCGTCGGGCGCTCCCTGCTGAACGCTGTCACGCGAGCATGGCTCCTCCGCGCGAGGACTGCCAATTGATCTCTCGTCGATTCGCTCGGCGCCGTCATCGACCAGAGCCCTCGCCTTTTCCAATCATATGATTGTACATGCCCGATTTCAAGTATGAATTTCAACTAAGTTTGGCGAATGCCGCTTCATGCCGCATCATTTGATCTGCTTTGGTCCATTGAGAGTCGGTGCACATCCTCATCCCCCGCATTCAAGAAGGATCAATGCTTAGCATGTTGAACAGCGTCCGACAGCTACACCGATCAACAATTCACAAGGCTTAGCCCATGAGACTCTCCGCTGCCGAGAATGACCCGCCGGCCCGACATAGATGCCCTGAAGATGGCCCTTGCGCCGGCCGAGTCGCGCGCCGCGAAGGCCGAGCAGGGGCTGTTATGGCCGAGCCCTTCGGCTCGCGGTAACAGGTCGAGCGCGCCATCCCCATCAGTCGGCATCTTTGGACGATGGAGAGGCCTGCGGGCCGGTGAGGACGGACATGGGCCCGCTTCCCGCCTGCCGTCCTTGCCGCTGTGCCCCTTTTAGAAACTCGAGCTCCAGGGCCTGCTTGCCGACCAGGCGCTCGAGAGCCGCGATCCGGGCCTCGTATTCCTGGATCGTGTCGGCCGCCTCGGCATCCTCGTCGAAGGCGCCGGCCTCATACTTATCCACCCGGATCCGGATCAGGGTGCGGAACAGGTCGTGCCGACGGGCCAGGCCGTGCAGGGTCTCGCCGGCGAGATACTCCTGAACGACCTGGCACTTGAACGCGACGCTATGGGTTCGGTGGGTTCGGTACTTGGCCATGGGCGTCGATCCTTCGAATGCCCGACGCACCGGTCAAATCAATTCAATCCAACTGTCCGACCCCAGGGGCCCACTCCAGTGGGGAGTCAATTTTCCACGCCGATCAACAGGTGAGGAAGCGTTTCCCACTCGGCGGCGCTCTCGCTGGTGGCCAGGCGGAAGTCGACGATCTCCTTCTTGCCGTCGGGACGGATACTGAGCGCCACCAGGACCGGGCGCCTGAGCGCGCCGGCGCCGGTCTTGCGGGTGGAGATGCCACATTGTCCTTACTCGTTCACGTGTCCAGCATGTCCCAGTCGTCGCCCAGTACCCAGCGAAGCGCCGACAGCTTCCCGTTTATCATGCCCCACTCAAAGTCATCCCATGGACCGAGCTGACTTTGACCAAGTTCCTCTTCGGTCTTCTTGGCAGCCGCAAGCGCACCTTGCCAAATTTCGTCCACGACGACCTCCGGATGGTATCCATCCAGTTTCGCGAACTCCGTCCCGGTGATAATGCGGATGTCTCCATTCTCAACTCCGAAGCGCAGAGACAAGTGCCGGTTGTACCAAACCTGTCGTACCAGCACGTGTTGCGCTTCCAGTATGTCAGACAGGCCGCGAGGCTCTTCAGAGCAGCTCTCCTCCCACTCCAGTTCGATAAGCAATTCGCTGTCGAGTTCATTGATGACCTCGGCAATCGAAGTAGCATAGGTGCGGTTCTCGACCTGAAATATAGGTTCAAGATCTGCATGTGGCAGACGCCGGTCTCCGTTGTGTTGAGAAAAATCCTTCGTGTTCAAGGTAACAAAGAAGAATCGTGTGTCTGATTCTCTATCTGCCTCCACCGCCTCTACAAACATCTCGACTAGCATCGCATCTGCCACGGAGTTCTTCGACCGATGGAACGGCGCACGTTTTGATAATGCCCGTTCAACTGCCTTGAGCTTGACATCGTCGCTGACGACGGTGACCGGGCTCGTTGCCATGAGACTTGCAATTGCGTCGAGTGTCTGGCGCGACAGATCTCCCGTCACGGCCACGTTGTGCTCCATATCGTCAAGCTGGGCGATTGCGGCGGAACGGCGGCCCTCGTCGCCGAAATCTGCCATTGCTACCCGCACGCGCTTGATGTGGGACGACAGGCTGCGCCTGCTGCGTTCGACAACGCCGTCGCGATTGCGCCTGAATTCGGCGAGCACAATCTCAGGCAGAATGAGCTCGACCACGCCCGCACGAACCAGGCTGTCGAGTGCAGTTAGCACAGGCGCCTTTCTGTGGTCTCCGGCCAGATCGAGCCAAACATCCGTGTCCAAGAGGATCTTATTGCCCATTACCCCAATCTCTCCGTTTTGCCCGCAAGACCTGCACTTCCCATATCCGGCAAGACCCGCACGAGACAGACACCTATCGCGTAACGCCCCCAATTCCCATCGGCTTCAGCATCGAGCGGGATCTCTGCCGCACGGCGTGCGTCCGACCGCGCTCGGAGCGACGGCGGTGGAGCGCGCCCGGCGCATCCTCGCCGAGATCGAGACCGCCGACCGGGCCATCGACGCCGCCCGCTCCGGGGGCACCGGCGTGTTCCGCGTCACCGCAACCCCGCCGTGGATCGAGACCAATCTCGCACGGCCGGCGGCCCGCCTCCGGGAAACCTTCCCCGCCCGTCCAGCTCCGGATACGGAGCGCCACCCGCGCCGAGGGGCTGCGCCGCCTGGCCGACGGAGACTGCGATCTCCATTGCGGCGGCGTCGACACCGACGAACCCCTGCCGGCATTCCTGCGCCGCGAGCGGTTCCTCGACATGACCGCCGGCATCGTCGCCTGGCGCGATCACCCGCTGTTTGCCGGAACAGTCGTCCCGCAGGATCTCGCGCGCTACCCGTGGATCGACTTCGATTGGCCGGCGCCCGCCTCGCTTGACAAAACCCCTCAACCCGGCCAGATGCACCAGACACCGCACATTCACGGGATTCTCGCCACACTCCAGACCACTACTCGGCCGGCCCGGACCTCTCGTATCAGTGTTTTTCCGGGCTGGGGGCTAAAGCCCGTCCGCTTACCGGTAAACTGTCAATGTAGCCACGAAGTTGCTGCGGGCAACGAAAAGTAGAAGAAGAAAGGAGAGCAGCCATGGGGAAACCTAAGTATTTTCTGGTGAAAATGTCCGATTCAGAAGACTTCGCCAAAGCGTTCCGGAGCGGGATACTGTATGCTAACCGTTTGTCTTGCTTCCGCAAATTGGAAGCGGGGAAACGCGGTGACCCCCATGAAGGTGTCTTTGCCTTGTCAGATAAGGGAGTGCTCACCCTGACGGCCACATTCCCGGGTGGTAGTGACACTATAACCCTCACGGAGAGGGACTTTGCTGGTCCGCCCCTTCTGATGCCCGACAGCGTGAGTTTTCTCAACATTTTCTGTATGCATATGGCTCATTGTCGGGAGTTCACGCTCTTGTCTGCTGGACCGGAGACTCGGGTGAAACTTGATTTGGAGATTCCCGACGCGTGTATACAGGAGTTTGGTCGGTATGCGGTTATCATTACACATCCAGGGAAGTTTTTTGCCCGCGTGAAGAGAATGGCTGAACTCCAAAGCCGGCAATGGCGACGCGGTCCAGTCGAGTACCAGGATCCACCTTGGAATCTGATGCATTCCATTAAAGCCGCGTTCTATAAGCCCAAGTTGGCACTTTTCCGCTGCCTGTGTTCCCTATCGGTTTGATTCAAAGCGATATTTTTCTCGGCCGATTCCAACATGGCCCCACATTCTGTGAGAATCTATCAGATCGTCAGGCGGGTC
>LXNI01002086.1_pt1 | contig 14988 bp, 14 predicted proteins | sample 809091 | NCBI WGS metagenome assembly LXNI01 (sample SAMN04870527, study PRJNA318959) | sponge metagenome | biome: 01000161; feature: marine sponge reef; material: water | host: Sarcotragus foetidus | place: Greece: Milos, Mediterranean Sea | collected 2013-05-29 | depth 5-7 m | reverse complement strand
GGGTAGGGGATTCAGGCATGGATGCGGTCAAGCGTCTCCGAACGCGTCGTAGAGGAGCCGGCCGATGCGGCCGAAGGCGGCGTCGATGGCGATGGGCTGCTCGCTGCGGGCGATGGGGTCGTCGGATACACTTTCGTCGTCCCAACGGGAGAAGACGGTGACGGCGACGTGTGCGTTCTCGCTTGCGTAGATGATGCCACTGTCGTTGCGAATGCCGGGCAGGGTGCCGGTCTTGTGTGCGCAGGGCGTGCCGGGCGGAAGGTAGCGGGGCAGGCGGTCGTTGAGCTGCTGCTTGAGGAGAATCTCCAGCATGGCGTCGCAGGCGGTGCGGCTGATGATTTCTCCCCGCCAGATGCGCGCCAGCAGTTCGGTGAGCGCGGCCGGCGTGCCGACGTCGTTGTCGGGACCGTGGCTGTAGCAGATGCCCGCCCGATTTCGGGGCCCGGCGCCGGCGAGGGCCAGAAGGTTCTGGGTGGGGTCGGAGGAGGGGAGCAGGTCGTCGAACAGCTCGCGAATGGTTAAGGGCACGTGGATGTCGGTCAGACCCAAGCTGTGCATGGTGCTGGTTACGCTGCCTTTTCCCAGGCGATGCATCACCATGTCGGTGGCGGTGTTGTCGCTGACTATCATCATCAAAGTCAGCAGGTCCTTCACGGTGGGCTCGAGGCCGTCGTCGAAGAAGACGAGGATGCCGCTGGGCAGGTTTTTTTCAGCGGTGGTCAGTTCCCAGCGGTCGTCGAGGGTGAAGCGGCCCGCTTCGATCTGGCGGAAGGCTTCGACGAGGACGGGGATCTTGAGGACGCTGCACATAGGGAAGACGCGTTCTCCGTCGACGTCGATCCGTTGACCGGACTCCAGGTGGAGAGCGGAAAGGGCCATCTCGGCGCCGCTGTTTTCGATGATAGTGCGGATGTCGGATTCGAGAGACATGGGGGCTCCGTTCCAGCCGTCAGGGCATGAAGTTCTTGAGATAGCGGCCGCTCTGGACAAGGGAGGCTTTACGGCTTTCGAGTGAATCTTCGTAGGCCCGGTCCTCGACTTCGATACAGACCGGCCCATCGTAGCCGACGTCGCTCAATACTGAGAAGAACTGTCCCCAATCGATATCGCCGAGGCCGGGCAGTTTGGGCACATGAAATTCGAGCGGGGTGGCCATGATGCCCACTTCGTCAAGGCGGTGCCGGTCGAGGCGCACGTCCTTGGCGTGGACATGGAACAGTTTGTCTGTGAAATCCCGGATCGGCTTGAGATAGTCCATGTGCTGCCAGATCATGTGGGAGGGGTCGTAGTTGAGGCCGAAGTGGTCGCTGGGGATGTCGGCGAACATACGGCGCCAGATGGCCGGCGTATGGGCCAGGTTTTTGCCGCCGGGCCACTCGTCATTGGTAAAGGCCATGGGGCAGTTCTCGATGCCGACTTTGACGCCATGGTCTTCGGCGAAGCGGATCAGCGGGGTCCAGACTTCGAGGAACTGCGGCCAGTTGTCGTCGACCGATTTGGTCCAGTCGCGGCCGACAAAGGTGTTCATGATGCCGATGCCCAGAAGTGCGGAGGCTTCGATGACGCGTTTTATGTGGTCGATGCTGACTTGCGCTTCGTCCTGGTCTGGGGTGAGGGGGTTGGGGTAGTAGCCCAGCCCGCTGATGGTGATGCCGGCTGAGTCGGCGAGCGTGTTGACCCTGGCGGCGTCCGCGTTGGTGAAGCCGACGACGTCGATGTGGGTGACGCCGGCGTAGCGGCGTTCGGCCTTGCCGGCGGGCCAGCACATGAGCTCGACGGTGCTGAAGCCGTTGGCGGCGGTGAATTGGATGACCTCTTCGAGGGAGAGGTCGGGGAGGATGGCGCTGGCATAGCCTAGTTTCATCATTTGGGGACAGTCTCCTTGTTGTTGTGATACGCCAGTGGCACTTTACAAGGGGGAACGCATTGACACTATAACAGATGCCACTGGACACAGGCTACCATTATTGGCTTAGTTCTACCCACCGCCTTCCATCGTGACTCTCAAGAATTGCCTCGCACAGAAGGATCTCTTTATGCCCATCGGCGAAGGTGGGGAAGGGCTCTGGAGCGTTGAAATCGGCGGCGGCGATGTAGTCGTAGAAGGATTTGAACGAGTGCTTGAAGGAGTCGTCGTAGCCCTCGTTGTGGCCGCCGGGATAGCCTATGTGAGCGAGGGCTGCTTCGGAGACGAGGCCCGGGTCGCGGAGCAGGAGCTGGTTGGCCTGGTTGCGGTGGCCGATCCAGAGTTCGTTGGGCTGTTCGCTGTTCCAGGCGACGGTGGCTTCGCTGCCGGCGATCTCGTAGCGCAGACAGTTCTTGCGTCCGGCGGTAATCTGCGAGACCCATAGTGAGCCGTGGGCGCCGCCGTCAAAGCGCAGAAGCGCGGCGCCGCTGTCTTCGGTCTCGATGCCGATCGATTCAGTGGCATCGGGCGCCTGAACTTTGGCGGAAAAGGTTTCGACTTCACCGGTGGGGCGCTGGCGGGTGGTGTGAACGGTCTTCAGGTCGGCCTGCACAGCGTTGACGGAGAGACCGGTAACGAACTGGACGAGGTCCAGCCAGTGGGTGCCGATGTCGGCGACGGCGCGCAGCTTGCCGCCCTCGCCGCTGAGGACGCGCCAGTTGTAATCGGTGGGGTAGAGCAGCCAGTCCTGGACATAGCTGCCGGTTATGGAGTGAATGCGGCCCAATGCCCCGCTCTGGATCATCGAGCGGACTTCCCAGTTGAGAGGGTAGAAGCGCATGTTGTAGTTGACGCCGGCCGCGAGGCCGCTCTTGCGCGCCATTTCTACCAGTTCGCCGGATTCTTTCGAGGTCATGGCCAGCGGTTTTTCGCAGTGGACATGCTTGCCGGCCTGGAGCGCGTGGCTGGCCTGCTCGAAATGATGGCGATTGGGCGAGGTGATATGCACGGCTTCGATTTCGCCGTCGGCCAGCAGCTCGGCAAAGTCGTCGTATGCTTTGGGAATGCCCAAGTCTGCGGCGGCGCGGCGGGATTTCTCAGCTGAGGAGCCCAGGATACCGGCAACGTTGATGCCCAGCCGGCGCAGGGCTTCGGTATGGGCCGGACCCATGAAACCGGTGCCTACAATCGCTACGTTTATTGCGCGCATCGTTTCACCTCACTTTTTTCGAACAGAAGCAAGTGTCGGTTTCCGGCTGCAGGTCACCGCTGTCAGGCCCGACGAGTAAGACCTGCATATCCCCACGCCAGCGCCAGGACGATTGCACCGTATACGACCTGCTGGATGGCCTGGCCGACGTTGAGGAAGGTGAGCATCGAGTTCAGGACGCTGAGGATCAGCGCGCCGAGGATCGTGCCCGCGTATCCGCCTACGCCGCCGAAGATCGAGGTGCCGCCGATCACCGCCGCTGCAACCGATGGCAGCAGAAACGCGTTGGCGAGTTGGAGATCGACGGCGCCGGTGCGGCCTCCAAGAAGAATGCCGCCGATGGAGCCCAGCACGCCAGCTGCAATGTAGGCTGTGATGCGAACTTGCCATACGCGCACGCCGGCGAGGCGCACGGCGATTTCGTTATCGCCAATTGCATAGAGAAGCCGTCCCCAGCCGGTCCGCCTGAGGAGCCAGATCAGGCCGCCGGCGATGAGTGCCCACACGACCACGCTATAGGGGATGCGATTGCCCAGGAAGGAGCCTCCGCCGATCAGTTTTATGAAGGGGCCCATCTGTGTCGAGCCCTGCAGGATAGTCTGTGCCCAGGCGGTAAACAGGCCCAGAAGGATGCCGGACATGGCCAGTGTCATAATCAGCGGGTTGACGCGAAAGACGGACACACCTACGCCGTTGGCGCTTCCCACCACCAAGCCAACCACGATGCCCAACACGATTGCGATGACCGCGCCCTCGGCGGACTGGTTGGCGGCGACATAGGCGGAGCCGGTGGCAATCATTGTAACCGACAGGTCGATACCGCCGGTGAGCATGAGGATCGTCTGCGCGCCTGCCAGAATGCCGAGCGGCGCGGCCTGGAGGAGCGTGTTGCGTGCGCCGCTGACGGAAAGGTAGTTCGGTTCGACGAGGCCGGTGATAAGGACGAGGAGGGCGAGAATGCCGGTCAGCGCCAGCGTCGGGCGTTCGGCGACAAGGGCGGCGGCGCGGGCGGCCAATCCGGCAGGCGCGGCGGCGGCTGCGTTGGCCTGTGTTGGCAGGGGGGACTGGTTCATGCGGATCTCTCCCGCAACAGGGTGACAAGGCCGCCAACCATCATGACGCCGGCGATGAGCAGGCCCTGGATGATCTGGGCGTTGTTGGGGTCGATGCCCATCGCGCTCAGGATCGGGTTGAGCATGATCAGAATTACGCCGGCGGCGACCACGCCAAGCACGAGGCCGGTGCCGCCAACGAGGGCGACGCCGCCGAGAACGACGGCGGCCACACTGTTCAAGGTGGCGTTGGCGCCGACGCTGAAACGGGGGTCGCCGGTGCCGGTGAGAGCGACCGTTGCCAGACCGGCAAGCGCCGCCATTGCACCCCCAATCGCGTAGGAGGATATCTTTGCACGGCGCACATCGAGACCTGCGAGGCGGGCGGCAATGCTATCGCTGCCAATTGCATAGATGGACAACCCAATGCGGGTATGCCTCGACAAGAGGAATACGAGAATAGCCGGGACTGCCATCATCAGGATCGGCATGACATAGGTGCCGCCAATCCCGGACTGCGCGCCGGTAAACAGCCACCGGAATTCAGGTGCGGTGCCGCCGCCGGGGGAAGGCAGAATCCACAGTGCAAAACCAGACCAGATGTAGCCAGTGGCCAGGGTGACAACGATATCCGGCACGCGGGAGACGCTGATCACATAGCCTACCAGAGCGTTGAGGATGCCGAGGCCGGCGATCAGTACGATGGCGATAAAGAGGACCATCGCAAACGGTTGATCATCCATGAGCCGAGCCGCGAGCGCGTTGGTTAGCAGAAGCAGCGCGCCCAACGAGAGGTCGATGCCGCCGGCAATCACGATAATGGCCTGACCGATAGCAAGATAGACGAGTGGAAGACTGTTCTTGCTGATGGAGGTGACCTGGAACTGGCCGAATACGGGGATAAGGGTGGCATACCAGATGAGCAGTGCGCTGAGGAGCAGCCACACGCCCAAAGTCCAAGTATTGCGCGCCAAACCCGTGCGCCATAGGGCGACGCCCGCAGATCGAACCGCCGTCATCATGCCGGGACCTCCAATCCATGGGCGGCGGTGAGCAGGGAAGATTCGGTTGCGTGCGCGGCATCCTGTTCGTCGACGAAACAACCGTCGTGCATGATGAGTACGCGGTCACAGACGAGCTGAATCTCGGCAAGCTCACTGGTATAGAGCAGGATCGCCGCGCCGCCGGCCGCCAGCTCGCGCAGCAAGGAGTAAATCTCGTGCTTGGTCTGGACATCGATGCCCCGGGTGGGGTCAAAGCAGAGCAGCGTACGAAAGCCGGCCACGAGCCAGCGGCCAATCGCGACTTTTTGCTGGTTCCCGCCTGAAAGCCGCCGCACCTGGGATGCCGCCCTGGTATCGATCGAAAGGCGGTCGATCGCGTTCATTACGCGGTGGCGTTCATCGGACGGGAGGCGCAGCCACTGCCGGATGCGGCTGAAAAGGGGAACAACCAGGTTCTGGCGCACAGGAAGATTGGGCAAAAGGGTTAGCAGACGGTCACCGGGGATGAGGACGACGCCGTCAGCGACAGCATCAGAGGGCGCGCGCCAGCGGCGCTGGCTGCCGCGGACGAGAATTTCACCGGCGGTAGGGCTGCGGTCGCCGGACAGGAGGGAGAATAGACGCTCCTGGCCCTGGCCCTCCAACGCGACAAGGCCGAGAATCTCACCGCGACGCAGTTCGAACGAGACATTTCGCACTACATCTGCGGAAGTCAGCGCCTGGACGGCAAAAGCGGTCTCTTCTGACGAGGAGCTGGAATCAGGCTGCTGTAGGGAACGGGAATTGCTCTCTTCTTTTTCCTCGACATCCAGTACGTCTGTGCCGAGCATGGCTTCGACCAGCTCGTGCTCGCCGACGTCGTACATGGTTCCGGTTGACGAGCCGTTTGGGGCTGCCGGCGCCGCGCCCGGCTCGAATAGGGCAACGTTGCGCCCATCGCGCAGGATAGTAGCGCGGTCGCAGATGCGCCTGACCTCCGCCAGCCGGTGCGTAATCAGAACGGCTGCGCGGCCCTGTTCTCTCCATTGCGCCAGCAGGGTAAAGACCCGTTCGGCCTGTTCAGCGGTGAGCGCGGCTGTGATTTCGTCGAGCAACAACACTTGGGGGTCACGCGCCAGCGCGCGCGCCAGATCGACCACGCGTAAGGTTTCGAGCGGCAGATCGCGCACGAGCGCGTCAAAGTCAAGCGCTTCGAGATCGAACCAGGCGAGCCAGCGCGTGAAGGCCGCCTCGTCTATCTCACTGAGTTGGAGATTCTGCCTGACGGTAAGATCGGGGATAAGGGCCGGATCCTGGAAGACGGTCGCGATGCCGACAGCCATGGATTCGGCGGGGGCATGGAACTGCATCGGCTGCCCATCGACGTGAACAGCACCGGCGTCGGCCGGATGGACGCCCGCAAGGATTTTTACGAGGGTACTTTTGCCGGCGCCGTTAGCGCCAAGCAGCGCATGGATCTCGCCGCGGCGGACTGCGAGGTCAACTTCTCGCAGCGCCACGACGGATCCATACGATTTTGCTACTTTGAAGGTCGCAAGCAGTGGCTGCGACTCACTCATAGCGAGTTCAATCCAACGGTGGGTTGCAGCCTACTCACCCGGCGCCGCGCAGGCGGAGACATCGGCGCTGCCGTTGTAACTGGTGTAGGGTTCAATATCGACGTAGGTGCTCCAGCCCACCTGCTCGTCGGGCGCGTAAATCCCGTTCAGCCCGTCGATATTATCGGTGGTAAACACTTCGGGCGTGAGGATGGTCTCGTGCGGCGGGTTATTGCCGGTCAGCGCATCGAGCGCGATCGCCATGCCGACAGCGCCGATGGCGGGCGGGTTGGTCACGGCCGCGCCGATCAGACCTGCGTCGGCAAGTTGGATCAACTGCTCCACGAATCCGTTGTTGTCCGCGCCGACGATGGGTACGAAGTCAACGTCGGCTACCTGGAACTGTTCGACGACGGAATAGTCGATGCCAGAGGTCCAGATGCCGTCGATCTCCTGGGTCGTGATCAGGTCGAGGGCCTGCTGTGCGCCGGTTGAGGGGTCCCATCCGGTGAAGGTAGAGGCCACGACTTCGATGTCAGGGTAGTTCGCAAGCGCCTCCATGAAACCGTCGTGGCGGTCAGTGTCGGCGGGTACGCCATCGATGCCGCGCATTTCCACGACCTTGCCGGAGCCGCCGAGCTGCTCGAAGAGCCATTCAGCGCCGAGGCGGGCGTATGCGGTCTGGTCATTGGTGGCGACGTAGGCGCCTTCGGCGGTAACCGCCTGATCGACGGCCACGACGACGATGCCCTGGGCAATGGCGGATTCGATGACGGCATTGAGGCCCTCGCGATCGGTCGGGTTGAGGATAATGGCGTCAACACCTTGCGAGATGAGGCCCTCAAGGTCGGCAATCTGCTCGGTCGGGCCGCCGTTGCGGTTGACAACGACGACGCTGTCGACGAGGCCGCTGGCGGTGGCCTCAGCTTTGATGGCGCAGATCATCTGCTCGCGCCAGCCGTTGCCGACGAGTGTGTTGCTGACGCCGACGACGAAGCCGCCTTCCTCTTCCATCATGGCGTCATCGCCGGATGCCGGTGCGACGGCGACACATGCGGTGAGCGCCAGCGCGACTGTCAGCAGCAGGGTGAAAATTGTAAATCGTTTAGTCGGGTTCTTCATCTGTTTCTCCTCCTGAGAAATGGTTCACAACATTGTGGTAAGACTTGGTCTATATGTATGGTGCTACAAATATAAGCACAACTCACGCGCCGTGTTTTGGGGAAGGTTCCGTCGATTCAACACCGGCTTGGGACTAACCTACGGCTCTCGACAAATTCGGTTAGACGCTGCGCCCTGTAAGTTTGCCAAGCTCGTCAAACATCGCATTCAGCACTTCCGCATCCACCGCACCTATACGGCCCCGAAGACGACGCCGATCAATGGCTCGAAGTTGAAACATAAGCACTACCGATTCCTGATTCAAACCGTTCTCCGAAGTGGGATGGACGAGCGTCGTACCGGCGAATCCAATGGTCGCCCTTGCAGTCGTAAGAGGCGCTACCAGGACTACGGGCAGATTTCGGCCGTAGTTGTCATCCTGCATAACCACTGCTGGGCGCATGCAGCGTTGCTCACGACCATTTTCGGAAGGCAGGTCAACCCTAAGTATGTCGCCGACGCTCACGGCGACTCGGCCTCCCATTTATCGTAACTACTAAGCCACAGTACTTGACCAGCCAGTCATCCTTGGAACCATTCAGGCTCTTGGTGACGTAACTGGTGTACAGCCGCCGCCATGCTCGCCAGCCGACACGTTGCGAAGAATGCACACGGTCGGTGAGAGATGGTTTTGTAGGGGGGCGTTGCGGGGGCGCAGCCCCTGCACAAGGGAGGGCGCTTGCGCCCGACCGCCCAAAATACAACAATGTGGGGAGAAAGAACACCTTTGCTCCCCTCGTTCAGGGTTGCGAATCAGTTGCGGCTGAGTAGTTACCATTTATCAATCATCGCCCATGCCTCAGCACTAGCCTTGTCCCATTGGTCCAGTTCGGATTCTAGCTCCGGCGTCATATCTGCCGGTTTGACATGAATTTCTACGCTGATACCTTCGGGCAAAGACATTTCGTGCTGAGGCACTGCCACACCGCCTTTGACGATTCCGGGAATTACCAAACGCTTAGGTGCCATAGCACAGACCTCTCTTGCTAGTCACGTTCCCTAGGATCCAATGCATCACGCAGGCCGTCGCCCAAAAAGTTGAAGGCCAGCACCGTGATCACTATCATCAGACCGGGAAAGAATGCAATATGCGGGAATCGCAGAATGAAGGCGCGTCCATCCGACAGAATGCCGCCCCATGAGGGGTTAGGCGGGCGAATGCCAAGACCGAGAAATGAGAGCGCTGATTCCAAAATAATAATGCCCCCGATGCCCAAGGTCGCCAAAACGATTACTGGACCCATGACGTTTGGCAGAAGATGCCGCCAGATTATGCGCCAGTCGCGCACGCCCACAGCTCTGGCTGCGGTGACGAAATCGGTCGCTTTCAGGGACATGACGTCGGCGCGCACGACGCGGGCGAAGCGGGCCCAGCCGGTGAAGCCGATCACGAGAACGGTAGTAACCAAGCTCGGCCCCAGTACTGCAGCCAGGACAACGAGCAATGCGATAATGGGAAAGGCCATCAGGGTATCTACTACCCTTGAGATGAGCATATCCACCCAGCTGCCGAAGTAGCCGGCCACGGCACCGATGACGACGCCCATTGTGACGGTGATGCCGGTAGCCGCCAGGCCCACCAGCAGCGCGATCCGAGTGCCGAAGATGACGCGGCTGAGAAGGTCGCGTCCAAGATGGTCGTAGCCGAAGGGATGGGCTGGGGTTGGGCTGCCGCCGCGCATACCGCGAAAGATTTCAGTAATGGGATCATAGGGCGAGAGCAGCGGCGCGAAGATCGCCATCAACGCCAAGAGGATGATTATAACCAACCCGCCAACCGCGAAGCGATTGGCGCGAAAGCGCCGCCACGACTGGCTCCATTCGGAGCGGCGGTCAGCGTCGGCAATGAGTTGGAGGTTCGGCTCAGCGGCTGAGGTAGCGGTCATGGGCTGGTCTGGGCCAATATCAGGAATGAATTTAGTTGATTCGAATACGCGGATCGATGATGGCGTAGGTCAGGTCGGTGTCCAGGATTCAGAAAGAGTACTCCGGCGACCTAAAAGATGTAGGCAATCGAACTAAAACGTCCGACCTATATTGATTGCGTCAATGCTCAATGACCACTGTAATTGCTCTGACAATCGATCTCATGACCGTTTCAGAGACGATGCCAAGCTTTTGAACGAACCGTTGCGTATCAACTCCACGCAGTTGTAGTGCGTCAACCGCGGAGGGCTTGCTCAATCCATTGGCGCTATCGGGCATCAGCCTGACATGCCAGAGGTTATGGGTAAAGTACTCTTTCCACTCCGTCAGCGGAGCTACCAATCGAATGGGCAATACGCCAATGGCATCGGAGTTTACTACAACTACGGGACGGGTCTTCCGGATTTCAGCGCCGAGAGTCGGGTCGAGGCGCACCATCCAGACTTCGCCGCGTTTACTATCCATCACTGAAGTCTCCCGCTTGCCACTCACTGCGTTCATCGACCGTCTGTTCGTAGTGCTCCTTCAGCAGTTCTGCCTGCTGCGTCAGGATCCGTCGGCGGCTATCGTGAGAACTGTCCCCTTGCGCCCTACCGGCAGGGCGAGCATGATCCCTTTGAGAAACGATCTCTGCGTCTTTCTCAGCAAGGTCCTGCAAGAGGAGAAAGGCGAGCGACAGTTTTGTCTCAGGTAGATTATTGACTAACTCCTGGACTTGAGCGTGCGTAACGGTTCCCACGAAGTCTCCTCCGATTCGAAAGGTACTCGTCTTCAATGTTCTATATCAGCGTCCGAGTCGGGCGGCAGTCAAATGTCAGCCCAATATGATGCCACGACTATAGGCTTGTCCGTTCGAATTCGCAACAAATCGCTGAACAGGTCTTTTTGGTCAATCGGGTGAAAAAGTAGTGTTGCAGTAAATGCACTGCCCTTTTAACAAGGGCGCACCGCAGTTATTGCATTTCTGTTGCGCCCACCTTACGGGTTGCGCAGTTTCTTCCGGTTTGACAGCGGTAGCGCCACCTGAAGGATTGACTGCTCCAAGTGTTTCCGCCAAGAGATAGCTGTTCAAAGTTTCTATTTCACTGTCCGCTAGTTTCTCGATCGACGGCGTTCGGTTCGCGCTGACCAAACGACAAAGCCGGTCGCGGGTTTCTGACCAAGAGCTGCCAAATCTCTTTTCTCCCCATGACTCGAAGTGCTCGGATTGCCGTTCCCGCATGATTCTATCTTGTCTGATTATCTCCTCTGCCCATTTTTGAGGCAATTGTCTCACTATCATCCTCCGGCGGTTGCGCTCTTCAGTATCCAATCCCGGCTCATAAGGATTTGGAGGTCTTAATCTTTCTGGCTCACGAACTTCACTTGGACCATAGCGTTCGACCGACCATGCCTCAAATATCCTCTTTTGACTCTCATACTGTTCCTTTTGTTTCCTCTTGTTCGCAGCGTCGCTTCTCCATGCAAGAATCACGACCAAACCCACCATACCGAGACAAAGGAAACCAACAAGGGATTCGGCCATTACTCTAGCTCCTGAAGAAGATGCCACTCGACTTCCTGCAAATAATGGCAATTCTCGTTGCCATATCCATGTAAGTTCGGGCGGTCAGTGGGGATCGACATTGACCTTACAGAGATATCGTTGATAAGCTAATTAATGCGAATACGCGGATCGATGATGGCGTAGGTCAGGTCGGTCAGCAGGTTCACGGCGACTACGAGCACGGCCAGGACGACGACCAGGGACTGTACGACCTGGTAGTCGAGGCGAAAGACCGAGTCGGTGAATAGGCGGCCGATGCCGGGGATCGCAAAGACGGTTTCGACGACGATGGTGCCGCTGAGAATAAAGGCGATTCGAAAACCGATTACCGTCACCACTGGCAGCAAAGCATTGCGAACGGCGTGGCGGACAAGCACAATGGTGTTTGGAAGCCCCTTGGCGTAGGCAGTACGCACGTAATCCTGGGACAGCACTTCGAGCGTGGACGCACGCATGACGCGCGTCATCACGGCCATCTGTTCGGTCGTCAGCACCAGGATCGGCAGGATGTATCCTTGCCAGGACTTCAGTCCAAAGGGAGGGATGCGTCCAATCAGTGGCAGGTCGCCAAACCAACGCGGCACGTACAAGGCAAACAGTACGATTAGCATCAGCCCCAGCCAGAAGTTTGGCAGAGCCACACCCAATGTCGAGCCAACCGCGGTTGTGTAGTCGAAGGAGGAGTTGCGGCGGACGCCGGCAATGATGCCGGCCGGGATTGCGACCAACAACGCCAGCCCCAAAGAGGTGACATTCAGAATCGCGGTTACCGGGATCGCCTCGAAGATCATCTGCCGCACGGGTATGCCGGTGCGGATCAGAGAGTCGCCGAAATCTCCGCGCAAGAGATTCCAGGCCCAGACCAGATACTGTTCATGATAGGGGCGATCCAACCCCCAGCGGCGGCGGATCGCCTCCATCTGTTCTTCGCTTATGCGGATCTCCCCTTCGCCGAGCAGCAGGTAGGTCGGGTCGCCCGGCATCAACCGTATAACGACGAAGGTGCCGACGCTGATCAGCACGATCACCAGGATGCCTTGAAGGATGCGGCGAGTCACGTAGGGAAGCATGAAGGGCAGTGGTCAGTAATTAGCGAACTATGGACAGGTTATAGTGGCCGGCGACCCTACCGATCACGGGTCACCGACCACAAGCGTTATCGTTATTCCTCGATCCACCATTTATGGGCCTGCTGGTACAACGAGCTGTTCTTCGGGCCTTCGGGCAGCCCCTTGATGCGGCTGTTGAAGACGTTCATCCACTCGTCGAACTGCAGATTGAGTACCGGCTGCTCCTCGACGAAGATCTCCTGGATCTCGTGATAGTAGGGCTCGCGCTCTTCGTAGGAGACGACCTGCAGCCCTTCCTCGATCAACTCGTCGACGCGGGCGTTGTTGAACTGGGCAAAGTTGTTGCCGCCGCTTGAGTGGAGTGTGCTGAACGGGTCGGGCTCGACCGCGGATCCGTAGGTCCAGTTGTAGAGGGAGGCGTCCATCGTGCCTTCGCGCATACCCTGGAGGATGGTCGCTACCGGGGCCTCTTCCAGCTGCACGTCGACGCCGACGTCGGCAAACATCAGTTGCGCCAGTTCGGCGATGGGACGACGGGCCTGGTCGCCGGTGATGGTCGTGATGGTGAAGGAGAGCTGCTGCCCATCCTTTGCGCGCATGCCATCGCCGCCAGCGGCCCAACCGGCGCCGTCGAGCAGAGCCATGGCTTCCTGCGGGTCGAAGTCGTACTGCTTGAGCCCGGTGTGGTGATAGGGGCTGGCAGGCGTCAGGTTGGAGTGGGATACCTGGGCGGCGCCGTTCCAAAGGTCGTTGATGATGCGCTGGCGGTCGAGCGCGTGCATCAGGGCCTGTCGCACTTCTTTCTGCGCCAGCTGCGGAATGCTGTTGTTGAGCGGGAAGTGCTTGATCGAGTTGGCGAGGGTACGGAAGTTGACGAAGTTCGGCTCGTTCTCGAGGAAGATGCTGTCTTCCACCAGCAGCGGCCAGACGGCGGAGTCGGCCTCACCGGTCTGCAAGGCGATCATGCGCACTGACGGTTCCGGCACGATGTCTTCGCGCAGGACGTCGATGTAGGGGCGGCCGCGGAAGTGATCATCAAAGGCTTCCAGCTCGGTAAACTCTGCCGGGCGCCATTCGCGCAGCTTGTAAGCTCCGGTGCCGATCGGCGCGGTGCTGTAGGTCTCCTCGCCCACTTCGGCGTGGTAGGCCGAATGAACGATGGGGACGGTGGCCCAGGAAGCCAGGGAAGCGGCGTTTACATTCTCCATATTGACCTGGACGGTGTACTTGTCCGGCGCTTCAACCGAGCCAATGCCGGTGAAGGAGCCGACGATCGGCGCGCCATTTTCCGGGTTGCGATAGTAGTTGTAGGTGTAGGCGACGTCTTCGGCGGTCAACTCACTGCCGTCGTGGAACAGAACGCCTTCGTGCAGTTGGAAGGTGTAAGTGAGTCCGTCGGCCGAAACGTCGACTGATTGCGCCAGGACATTTTCGAGTTCATTGAACTCGTTTACGGTCACGAGCGGATTGTGGATGTTGATAATCATCACCCAGTGGACAGTCGGGCCCATGAAAGCCGGGCTGAGACCGGCAACTTCCTGGTGGCCTACCCAGGTCATGGTGCCGCCCTGTTTGGGACCGCTCATATCGGCGGCTGGGGCTTCGTCAGCCTCGGCTGCAGGGGCGGCTTCGCCGCTGGCCGCAGGGGCTGCGGGCGCGCAGGCTACCAGCAGGGCGGCCGAGCCGCTCAGGGCGGAATAGCGCAGGAAATCGCGTCTGGTAATCGATCTTTTCTGAGTCATTGGTGGATGTCTCCTTGGCGTGTTGGAAATAAGGTGTGGTGACTGTCAAACGGCAGCCGACGCAAAAGAATATGATGTGGTTAATGCCCCCAAAGTCAAAGGAGTCGTTATGTGGCCAGGCTAACCAAAAGGACGGGCGAGCAACTCTTCAAGAACTGCGGATTGGCCGTCCAGCCTCTCCCGGCTCAGGAGTTGGATGACACAAGGGAGGTGACTGTTTGGCGTGGAGAGTAAGTTGGAGGCGTCTTTGCCCGAAGGTTGGGTGACGCACTCGCCTCGTCAGTCTGTGAGAGTATAAACAGAGAAAGGGGGGCTGTCAAGAAATGCAGGTATTCTGATTGCTGCACTAGAGAGTTTAGTGCTGCATTCGGCCCTTGCTAATGGTAGATTCGCGCCTGATATTAGTCGATGGCATCTTGTGCGTGGGGAAATCTGCGGGCAGGTGCGGGGGCCTGCAGTTGTGATAGAATGTCAGGATGCAACTAGCTAGAATCTGACAGGGATAAGGGAATGCAATGCAGGAAGATACGAGGTTTATCAGGTCGCTGCAGTTGCGAAATCTGCTATCTTTCGGTCCAGACTCTCCGCCGATTGAATTTGGGCCACTGAATGTGCTGATTGGGCCGAATGGGTCGGGGAAGTCGAATGTCATCGGGGCTATTGACCTGCTGAGGTCTTCGGCTACCGACGTGGTTGCGCCGATTCGTGAGGGAGGAGGAACGGAGGAGTGGTTGTGGAAGGGATCTACCGCTGCTCCGGTGGCAGAAATAAACGCAACGATAGAAAATCCAGGTTTGGACGCTTCTCAATCCAAAGAGGAAGCCATCCCATTG
>LXNI01002084.1_pt1 | contig 14995 bp, 14 predicted proteins | sample 809091 | NCBI WGS metagenome assembly LXNI01 (sample SAMN04870527, study PRJNA318959) | sponge metagenome | biome: 01000161; feature: marine sponge reef; material: water | host: Sarcotragus foetidus | place: Greece: Milos, Mediterranean Sea | collected 2013-05-29 | depth 5-7 m | reverse complement strand
TGCTGCGCCATGGATTGCAAGTAGCAGTAGCCGAAGATACGGCAGTAGTCGGCCGTATCAGTACGATCGACGGCTGGAACAGCCTCGCTACCTCTCTCGATCCAAAACAGACATTCTCCACAGTGCCTGCCGTGACGTTACAAAACTACCGTGTCAAGCATTCCATGCCTGCAAATTCAGGTAGAATTATCGGGAAGAGGATGAGTAGTTATAATAAATCACCCTACACAACGACGTAAATAGCTCCCGTTCGCTGATTATCTGAAAAATTACCAGGAGACTAACCATGCTCAAGCTCTACCACAATGACATGTCCACCTGTTCCCAGAAAGTGCGCTTTATATTGGCGGAGAAAGGTGTGGCATGGGAAGGAACGGAACTGGACCTGCGCCGGGGCGATCAGCAGCAGCCGGACTTTCTTAAAATCAACCCGAAAGGGTTAGTGCCCGCGCTGGATCATGACGGCACAATCGTAACGGAATCGAATATCATCATCGAATACCTGAACGACGTTTATCCGGAACCGTCGTTATTGCCTGCCGATCCTGCAGGACGGGCAAGGGTGCGCTGGTGGATGAAAAAACTGGATGACGGGATGCACCTGGAAGTAGCGGTGCTGAGTTTTGCCATCGCGTTTCGGCACCAGTTAATCAAGGCCTGTGGTTCGGATGAGGCTCTGGAGAGACATTTTGCCGGGATCAAGGACCCGTATATCCGGGAGGTACAGCGCCAGGTCGTGCCGCACGGCGTTGCCTCACCGCGTTTTACCCAGGCTGTGCGCCAATATGAACAACTGTTGTCTGACATGAACGAAGCGCTGGCGTCACAGCCATGGCTGGCCGGGGACAGCCTGACCCTGGCCGACATTGCCTACTCGCCTTATATCACCCGCCTGGACCACCTGTGCCTGCATGGGCTATGGGAGGACAAGCCACAGGTTGCCGACTGGTACACCCGTCTGGCGCAGACCAAAGGCTATCGTGAGGGTGTGACAGGCTGGTTTAATGAAAAATACCTGCCGTTAATGAAAAAAGCAGGGTTGGAAGCATGGCCGCGCGTGGCTGAGATCAGGGATGAGATATACACCAGATGAGAGAATAGACTATGCTGAATGATCCCGTAGCGCCGACAGACATACTCACGGCTGAAGAAATAAAAGCCAGAGCCGAGGCGGTCATAGAGGACCTGAAGCAATATGCCGACCAGGCTGAGGCGGAACGGCGTCTGTGCAAGGAAAGCGTTGAACTGATTAAAAACAACGGACTGTTGCGTACCGTGCAGCCCAGGTCCTGCGGCGGTCATGAATTGCCGTTCCGGTCCTATATCGATGTCTTGTCGGCTGTGGGAGAGGGTTGTGGCGCAACCGCCTGGGTGCTGGGCGTATGGCATGCGCATAGCTGGTTGATGGGGCATTTCCCGGCGCAGGCGCAACAGGAGGTCTATGGGGATAACCCCGACACTTTTGTCTCCGCGGTCATAGCGCCGCGTGGCAAGGCGGTCAAACAGGCTGACGGTTCCTGTGTGTTAAACGGTTTCTGGCCCTTTGGTTCCGGTTGTGAGCACTCGCAATGGTTGATCCTGGGGGCGGAAGTGTTCGATGAGTCCGGCGCCAAGATCGATGAAGCTGACCTGTTGATACCGACCACCGACGTGGAAATCCAGGATGACTGGTACGTGGCAGGATTACAGGGCACCGGCAGTCATTCCCTGGTTGCCCGGGACGTGAGGGTGCCGTCTCATCGCTATCTTTCCCTGCCGGCATTGATAGCGCGGGAAGCGCCCGCGTACCAGGCTGAAGACACGGGTTGGGTCACCCTGTCACAGGCCGTGCCGGTGCTGGCCATTTGCCTGGTAGGCGGCGCCCTGGGGGTTGCGCGGGCTGCATTGAAAGAATTTCAAAAGGTTGTGCCCGGCAAGAAAGTGCCTTATACCGGCCATATCGCTGATGAGTGGATACCGGTACAGGTAGCGCTGGGTTCGGCTGCTGCGGAAATTCACGCCGCAGAACTGGTTATGTACAAAATGGCGGACGATATCGACCATTATGCGAGGCTGAATGAAGCCATGCCCATGGCAATGCGCGGTCGCATACGCATGGATTGTTGCCTGTCCGTGAAGATGTTGCTGGATGCCGTGGACAAGTTGTTTCTCTATGCCGGCGCCTCGGCCTTATCGTTGAGAAACATGTTGCAACGGGCTTCACGAGACCTGCATGCGACCAATATGCACGCACTGCTCATGTATGATGCCAGCGCCGAGATTTACGGGCGGATTTTACTGGGCAAAGGCTCCAATTCGCCGATAATCTGACTCACCGGACAACTTAAAGAGGGTAGCCGAGCATTAACACTACTGGTACGGCATTCCGGGACAGACCGCGCGCGGTCCTCGTCCATATCAATTTTCAGAACCGGCGCTACAACGAAGAGTTGGAGGAATTTGTGCAGTTGACCGAGTCCTCGGGACTGCTTCCTGCCGAGACGATTACCGGCAGCCGCGCCCGACCGGATGCCAGGTTTTTTATCGGTTCTGGCAAAGTGGAGCAGATCAAACAATCAGCCACGGATCATGAAGCGGACGTCGTGATCTTCAACCACGGACTATCCCCGGCGCAGGAGCGTAACCTAGAGCAGGCCATACGTTGCCGGGTGCTGGATCGGGTCGGCCTGATCCTGGATATTTTCTCGCAGCGCGCCAGGACTTACGAGGGCAAGCTACAGGTGGAACTGGCGCAGTTGCAGCATTTGTCCACCCGCCTGGTGCGAGGCTGGTCGCACCTGGAACGGCAGAAAGGCGGTATCGGACTGAGGGGCCCCGGTGAAACCCAGTTGGAAACGGACCGGCGCCTGATCGGCAAGCGCATCAAAACGATCCGCGGCCGGCTCGATAAGGTGAAAAGCCGCAGAGAACAGGGCAGAAGGCTGCGGCAACGCAATCATGTTCCCGTGGTTTCCCTGGTCGGCTATACCAATGCCGGCAAGTCCACCTTGTTCAACCGCTTGACCGGCGCGGACGTGTACTGCGCCGACAAACTGTTTGCCACCCTGGACCCGACCATCAGGAAAACCCGCCTGGAGGATGACCTGTCGGTGCTGTTCAGCGATACGGTAGGGTTTATCCGGCATATACCACACGACCTGGTGGAGTCGTTTCATGCTACCCTGGATGAGATAAAGAGTGCGAACCTATTATTGCATATCATTGATATAAATGATGATTATCATACGCGCATCGATGAAGTAAACCAGGTGATAGCAGAACTGGGCGCGACCTCCATTACCCAGATCCTGGTCTTTAACAAGACAGACCTGCTGGAAAATGGCGCGGGAAACGGTACTGCGGAGACGCTAGCAAGCAATGGCAGCGATGGCATCTGCGCCCGCGCCTGGGTCTCAGCCCGTACCGGCCAGGGTATACCGGAACTGAAGCAACTGATCCGGCGGGAGCTTGTTTACTCGTCCGTCCCGTCTTCGTTTGTCGTTCCTGCGCGAGTGGGAGTCTCTTAAAAATCTCCATGTACCCTGTGCCTTCGCATAACAAAAATAAAATCCCTGTCCGCCCTGTGATAAAAAAACCGGGAGTCATTTTTCCCCCGGGCAGACAAATCTTGTGATAAACTACAGCAGTTTTTTGACTAGCTGAGGTAAACCGTATGGCCTGGAATGAACCGCCTGACAATAGAGGACAGGATCCCTGGGGTAACCGGGGCAAGGGAGGTGAAGGCCCGCCTGACCTGGATGATATCGTACGCAAGATGCAGGAAGGCTTTGGCGGCCTGTTTGGCGGCAAGTCCTCCAAATCCTCCAAACCTGAAAAAGCAGGTGGGGGCTTTCCGTTCACCTGGCTGATAGCGGTCATTATCCTGGTGCTGTTGCTGCTGGTGGACATCACCTACCTGGTGGACCAGCAGGAGCGCGGCGTGGTGATGCGTTTCGGCGGTTATGAGAAAATCCTGCAACCGGGTTTGAATTTCACCTTCCCCAGTGTCATCGACAAGGTCGTCATCATCAACGTCGGCCAGGTGCGTTCCATTACACATAAAGCCTCCATGCTGACCCAGGATGAAAATATCGTGGACGTGGAAGTGGCGGTGCAGTGGCGTATCACCGACCCCGCGGACTTTATCTTCAACGTGAAGGACCCGGCATTAACCTTGCGCCAGGTGGCCGAGAGCGCGGTGCGCGCCATCATCGGCCAGAGCGAACTGGACTATGTGCTGACCGAGGGGCGCAGCGAGATCGCCCAGAGACAGCAAGACCTCATGCAGAGAATACTGTTTGAAGACTATCAGGCAGGCATTCTTGTCGTCACTGTGGAAATGCAGCCGGCCAAGCCACCGGAACCGGTTAAAGCGGCGTTTGATGACGCCATCAAGGCCAGGGAGGATGAGCAACGCCTGGTGAACGAGGCGGAAGCCTACCGCAACGACATCCTGCCCCGGGCGCGCGGCGCCGCGGCGCGGGTGCGTGAAGAGGCAAACGGGTACAAGGCATCGGTCATTGCCAAGTCTGAAGGTGATGCGTCCCGTTTTGAGCAATTGCTGACCGAATATGAACAGGCGCCGGAAATCACCCGCAAGCGTCTGTATCTTGAATCCATCGAGTCGGTGCTGGCCAGTACGAGCAAGGTGTTGCTGGATGCGGAAGGCAGTAACAGCCTGATGTACCTGCCGTTGGACAAGTTGATGCAGTCACGCGGTTCGGGGTCCCTGAACCTGCCCAGGGAACTCAACAGCGACGGCGCGGCTTCCCAGACTGCAAAAGACCTTGCTGAGCGCGCGGCAAACCGGGCGCGAGGAGTAAGATAACCATGTTGAGAATTCTTCTACCCCTTATTCTGCTGGCCATCGTCGCCTATTTCTCGCTGTTCAGGGTGCAGGAGTACGAGCAGGCCATCGTGTTCCAGTTCCGGGAAATCCAGAAGTCCGACGATGAGCCGGGCTTGCACTTCATGATCCCCATCGTCAACACCGTGAAGAAATTCGAGAAACGTCTGTTGAACCTGGACCAGGAACCGCAGCGCTTTCTCACCGTGGAGAAAAAAGACGTGATCGTGGATTATTACGCAAAATGGCGCATCTCCCACGTCAGAAAGTTTTACGTGGCGACGCGCGGCGGTGATGTCGGTTATGCCAACGGGCTGCTGGGGCAACGCATCAACCGCGCCTTGCGGGATGAGTTCGGCAAACGCACGGTGCAGGAAGTGGTGGCGGGCGAGCGCGGCGAGATCCTGGACGTGGTGGAGAGTACCACCGAGCAGTTGCAGGATGAACTGGGTATCACCATCGTCGATGTCAGGACCAAGCGCATCGACCTGCCTGACGACGTGAGCGAATCCGTTTATGACAGGATGCGGGCAGAACGTACCCGGGTGGCCAAGGACTTCCGCGCGCGCGGCGAAGAGGCGGCTGAACGGATCCAGGCGAATGCAGACCGCGAACGGGAAATCATCCTGGCCAACGCCTACAAGGATGCGGAAACCGAAAGAGGCGAGGGCGATGCCCGCGCCACCGAGATCTACGCCAGTGCCTACGGCAAGAACCAGGAGTTCTACACGCTGTACCGCAGCCTGAACGCGTACCGTACCAGCTTCAGCAATAACAGGGACATCCTGGTGTTGGAGCCGGATTCCGACTTTTTCAGGTATTTCAATAACCCCCAGGGTGAATAACCAGGAATTCCCGGCGCGGAGCAGCAGCCATGTGGACGGAACTGCTGAGCGCTATTGCGCTGGTGTTCATCCTGGAAGGAATCATGCCTTTCCTGAACCCCAACTGGATTAAGCGCATGTTCCTGGCGGCAGCGCAACTGGACAACAACAGTCTACGCTTCGTGGGCGTGAGCAGCATGCTGCTTGGGGTCGTCCTGTTATATATCGTGCGCTGACGCGGCGCGGGCTACACAGAACATGCGCACCGGAAACAAGTGGCTGTTGCCTGAAGGGATTGAAGAGGTGCTGCCGCCCCGGGCCGCCCGGCTTGACGCCTTGTGCCGGCGCATCACGGACCAGTTCACCGCCTGGGGCTATGAACTGGTCACCCCGCCGCTGCTGGAGTACCTGGATACCTTGTTCACCGGCAGCGATGATGACCTGGAATTGCAGACTTTCAAGGTTATCGACCAGTTAAGTGGCAAACTGATGGGCATACGCGCGGATACCACCCCCCAGGTGGCGCGCATCGAGGTGCACAACCTGAAACGCAAGCAGCCCAGCCGGTTGTGTTATATCGGCGCCGTGCTACGCACCTTGCCCGGCGGCCCCGGCGCGGCGCGTGCGCTGTTGCAGGTGGGCGCGGAACTGTACGGCCACAAAGGCATAGAGAGCGACGCCGAAATCCTGGCGCTGATGCTCAGGACACTGCAACTCGCCGGGCTGCACGACGTGCACGTTGACGTTGGCCACGTCGGTATCATGCAAGGCTTGACAAATCCCATGCAACTGGACCCGGAACGCGAGCGCCTGCTGGTCAGTTGTGTGCAGAGAAAAGCCATTGATGAATTGCAAACCATGCTCAATGAATGGCGCCTGGACAATGAGTACGGCACGGCCCTGCTCAGGCTGATGGAACTGGAGGGGGATGCCGGCATACTGGAGGAAGTAAGGACCATCCTGAAACCCTGCGGTGCGACCTTGCGCGGCTACGTGGATGAACTGGAGCAGATTGCACAGCTCACTGCACGCCAGGTCAGCAGTGCGCCGCTGTATTTTGACGTGACCGAGTTTCAGGGCTATCACTACCACACCGGCATGACGTTTGTCGCCTATGTGCCGGGTGAGAGTGAGGGTATCGCTTTCGGCGGGCGTTACGATGGGGTCTGTGAAGCATTCGGCCGGGCGCGCCCCGCAACCGGTTTCAGCACGGATGCGTTAAGGCTGTTTGAGTTGGCGCCGCCGGCGCACGCGCCGAAAAAAGGCATCTACGCGCCCAACTCCGACGTTCCCGGGTTGTATGAACTGGTGGACAGTTTAAGGGAGCAGGGGGAAATCGTGATCTACCGGTTACCGGGGGAGGCTGCCGCGGCTGAGCCGGACACTACCGTCTGCGACCGGGAGCTCGTGCTGGTATCCGGACGTTGGCAGGTCAGGAAGATTTAGCCGGTGTCAGCGGGTCACAGCACCGTCGTAGTCGGCGCCCAGTGGGGTGATGAGGGCAAGGGCAAGATTGTCGATTTGCTGGCCGAAAAAGTGCAGGGCGTGGTGCGTTTCCAGGGCGGGCATAATGCCGGCCACACGCTGGTCATCGACGGCGAGCAGACAATCCTGCACCTGGTGCCGTCCGGTATCCTGCATGAGGGCGTGCGCTGTTTCATCGGCAACGGCGTCGTATTGTCACTCAGGGCGTTGCGTGAAGAGCTCGCGATGCTGGAGGACCGGGGCGTGAATGCGCGGGACAAACTGTTCATCAGCCAGTCCTGCGTGCTGTTGTTGCCGCACCACGTCCTGCTGGACCATGCACGCGAGGACGCCCGCGGCAAGGCGGCCCTGGGCACCACCGGGCGCGGCATCGGCCCGGCCTACGAGGACAAGGTGGCAAGACGGGCGCTACGGGTGAGCGACCTGGACGACCCCGGCGCGCTTGAGGACAAGTTGAAAGCCTTGCTGGAGTACCATAATTTCATCCTGAAGAACTATTACCGGGCCGGCACCGTGGACTATGCCCAGGCGCGGGATGAACTACTGGAACTCGCGGCCGAGGTTGCGCCCATGACGGCAGACGTTACCGAAATGCTGTACGGAATACGGGAGCAGGGCGGCAACCTGCTGTTTGAAGGCGCCCAGGGCGCGTTGCTGGACGTGGACCACGGCACCTACCCGTTTGTCACCTCATCAAATACCACCGCCGGCAACGCCGCCACCGGTTCGGGTTTTGCGCCCGGCCTGTTCGATTACGTCCTGGGTATCACCAAGGCCTATACCACCCGGGTCGGGGCTGGTCCGTTCCCGACCGAACTCACCGGCCCGGACGGCGCGCTGCTGCGGGAAAAAGGCCAGGAGTTTGGCGCCACTACGGGCCGCCCGCGGCGCTGCGGCTGGTTTGACGCGGTAGCCCTGAAACGTTCTGCACAACTGAACGGCCTGTCCGGCCTGTGCATCACCAAACTGGACGTGCTGGACAGCCTGGAGACCATAAAAATAGGCCACGCCTACCGGGCTGACGGCAACGCGCACATCACCGGCGCCACGGCAAACTGCACCCCGGTCTATGAAGAACTGCCCGGCTGGCAGGGCACGACCAGGGGCTTGCAGGACTACGCCGCCCTGCCGGAAAATGCCAAACGCTACCTGAACCGCATAACAGAACTGACCGGCGTCCCCATCGCCATGATCTCCACCGGCCCGGACCGCGCTGAGACGATAGTGCTGGAGAACCCGGTGGGGTGAGTTGGGAATTAGGAATTAGGAATTAAGAATTAGGAATTAATGAATTGGAGCAATAAAAACTGCCGCACCAGGCGGCACATTCATTCCTAATTCCTAATTCCTAATTCTTAATTCAACAGGTGGTGCCGAGGAAAGGACTTGAACCTTCACGGGGTTACCCCCACTAACACCTGAAGCTAGCGCGTCTACCAATTCCGCCACCTCGGCATGATCTGGTGGGCACCTCTAAAAATTAGAGGTGCCCTTGCAGCATAGGGATATGCTGCCATTTTTAATCACGTAAGTGATTGAAAATGAAGGAAACGGAAAATCGACATTTTTCGTTTCCGTCTCTAAAAATGCCACGGATGGCATTTTTAGAGGTTACTTGGTGTACAATCAGGTTTTTTGAAACGACGGACTCTACCGTTACGGGCAAGGGCTGTCAATGGATATGTGAATGGGAAAGAAAAAAAGTAGTGAGAAGTACCTTGTCTCAATCCCCGAACGAACTGAGATTTTGGAGTTTTTGCAACGTTCGGGAGTACCGCTGCAACTGACGGACATTGCACACGCCCTGGAGGTCACCAGTTCTGCCGAGCGCGCGGCGCTGAGCAAGCGCCTCAAGGCCATGTTGCGCGACGGCCAGCTTATCCGCAACCGCCGCGAGGGCTATGGCCTGCTGGACAAGATGGACCTCGTGGCCGGGCGCGTCATCGGCCACGGCGATGGTTACGGTTTCTTCCGGCCTGATCAAGGCGGCGAGGACCTGTTTCTGTCCATGAAGCAGATGCGTGGCGTATTGCACGGCGACCACGTCGTGGTGCGTTACGGTGGTTATGACCGGCGCAATCGCCAGGAAGCGATCATCGTTGAAGTGCTTGAGCATGTCAACCACTCGGTAGTGGGGCGCTTCTACAAGGAAGACAACGTCTCGTTTGTCGTCCCCGACAACAAACATCTGCACCAGGACGTCCTGGTGCCACCACAAAAGCGCAAAAAGGCCAGGTCCGGCGAATTTGTCGTCGTCGAGATCACGCACCAGCCCGACAAGCACACCCAACCCATGGGCAAGGTAATCGAGGTGCTGGGCCATGCCGGCTCCGTTGACATGGCCACGGAAATAGCCATACGCGCCTACCAAATTCCCCACCAGTGGCCGGACGACGTGACTGACGAACTGGCTGGGCTCAAGGGAAAACAGGCGCCTAAGGGTAGGGAGAACCTGCGTAACCTGCCGCTGGTGACCATAGACGGCGAGGATGCCCGGGATTTCGATGACGCGGTCTACTGTGAGAAACAGGCCCGGCAATGGCGTTTGGTGGTTGCCATTGCGGACGTGTCACATTATGTAAAACCGGGGACGGCCCTGGACCGGGTTGCCCATGAGCGGGGCAATTCGGTGTATTTCCCCAACCGGGTTGTGCCCATGTTGCCGGAACTGCTTTCCAACGATCTCTGCTCCCTGAAACCGGATATCGACCGGCTGGCCATGGTATGCGATATGCGTATCAACAAGATCGGGCAAATCAAAAAATACCGTCTGTACCCGGCCGTGATCCGCTCCGGCGCCCGCCTCACCTACAACCAGGTCAGCGCCATCCTGGCCGGTAACAATGCGCCCGAAAATAATGGGCAGGAAAAACATAACTCCCTGGTGCCGCACCTCAGGGACATGCACGAGTTGTTCCGGCTCATGAATGCACACCGGCAGCAGCAGGGGTTACTGGATTTTTCTTCCAGTGAAATCAGGATGTATTTTGATGAGCAGGGCGGGGTGAGTGATATCCGCGCGCTGGAACGCAATGACGCCCACAAAATCATAGAGGAATTCATGCTGGCGGCCAATGTTTCGGTGGCACAGTTCCTGCTGGAGCAGCAGGTTCCCTGTGTGTTTCGCAATCACGGCACGCCGAACCAGGAAAAACTCAACGACCTCGGCAAGTTCCTGGCCGATTTCAACCTGGAACTGGGGGGCGGCCTGGATCCCACGGCCGGGGATTATGCCAACCTGCTGGAACAGGTCAGAACCCGGGAAGATAAACACCTGATCGAGACGGTGTTGTTGCGCAGTATGCCGCTGGCCGTGTACGAGGGCAGGAATCTGGGTCATTTCGGCCTGTCCTTCGATCACTACACGCATTTTACCTCACCGATCCGGCGTTATCCTGACCTGCTGGTGCACCGCGCGCTGCGCCATATCCTGGAAAAAGCAGCTTATGAGTACGACAAAAACGACGTACACCAGCTAGGCGCGCATTGTTCCATGACCGAGCGGCGGGCCGAGGAGGCGGTGCGTGACGTCAGCGCCCGCATGAAGTGTGAGTTTATGCTGGACAAGACCGGCCAGGTGTTTAACGGGATTATCTCCGGTGTGACCGGCTTCGGCCTGTTTGTCGAACTGGATGATATTTACGTTGAGGGCCTGGTGCATATCTCTGCGCTGCCCACTGATTACTATCACTTTGATCCCATTGCCCATTCGCTGTCAGGCGAACGTTCGGGCCGGAAATTCTTCCTGGGCGACCGGATCAGAATCAGCGTACTGGCCGTCAAAGTGGATGAGAAGAAAATCGATTTCGAATACGTCGGGTAAAAATGTCGAGTTCATCTGTGGCTACCATGCCGTCCGGCAGGTGCTGGCGCAACGTTCCCATGACGTACTGGAGGTGTATATCGCCACCGGCAGGGGGCGCTCCGCAAAACTGGATGACTTGCTGAGCGCCTGTGCGCGCAATTCTATTTCGGTCCAGCCCATTGCCCGGCCAAAACTTGACAGGTTGACCGGCGCCGGCAAGCACCAGGGCATCGCGGCAAGATGCCGTCCGGACAGCCGGGAACAACGTATGACCCTGGATGACCTGTGTGCCGGACTGGCGGAACAGCCCGCGCTCATCCTGGCGCTGGACCGGGTACTGGACCCGCATAACCTCGGCGCCTGCATCAGGAGCGCAGACGCGGCCGGCGCGGCAGCCGTGATCCTGCCCAAAGACCACAGCGCGCCCCTGAACGCCACCGTGAGCAAGGTAGCCAGCGGCGCCATGGAAAGTATCAACATCATTACAGTCACCAACCTGGCGCGCAGCTTGCGCCGGTTACGCGACGCCGGCTGTCAGGTCATCGGCGCCAGCGGCAGCGCCGGGTCCAGCTTGTACGAGCTTGACGTCCACATCCCCCTGGTCCTGGTCATGGGCTCGGAACACGCCGGCCTGCGTCGCAACACCCGGGAGCACTGCGATCACCTGGTAAAAATCCCGATGCACGGCTCAGTGGAGAGTCTTAATTTGTCCGTTGCTACGGGGATCTGTCTGTTTGAGATCAGAAGAAGAGGGTTGGGAATTGGGAATTCCTAGGAAAGGTGGGGTCAGAGTAAAATCGCCGTTATCGGGGTTGATGGCAGGATCGGCGGTGATGTTACTCTGACCCCGGCATTCCTGATTCCCCATCCCCCTGTTCTTGCCCAAACCCTGCCGTTATGAGATGATTTCCGCTCCAGCTATTAACAGAGGGGGGAATATCATGACTGAACCGGATTGCCCGCAGAAGTATCCTTATGCGATTGAGCTTGAGGCCGGGGTTTATTTCTGGTGTAAGTGCGGTCGTTCTGCCAATCAGCCGTTTTGTGACGGGTCACATTCCGGCACTGACTTTACGCCGGTGCGCTTTGATGTGGCGGAGACCGCAACGCAGTGGTTGTGCGGTTGCAAGCGCAGTGGCAACGGCCATCTCTGTGACGGTTCGCACAACGCGCTCTGAACGGCGGCATGAACACCGTCCCGGATGATCAACGGGAGCTGGCTGCAAGCCTGATTGATCGGGCCAGGGCTATCGCCGTTGACCTGGACGCCAGGGCGGGCGCGGCCGAGCAACAGCGGCACATCCATGCGGAATCGTTCCGCGCCATGAAGGATGCCGACCTGTTGCGCGCCTACACGCCGGCGCGCTTTGGCGGCTATGAACTGCATCCCCGTTATTTCTGGCGCATTGCCGCCGAGCTTGCCCAAGGCTGTCCTTCCTCAAGCTGGGTGTACAGCGTGATGTGCTGCCATACCTTCGTAGTGGCGCTGTTTCCGGAACAGGCCCAGCAGGACGTGTTCGGCGCCGACCCCAATGCCGGCCTCAGCGGCATCCTGCCGGATCGCAGCACGGCGACCCGCGTCGATGGCGGTTACCTGCTGAAGAACAGTGTCTGGCCGTTTGGTTCCGGCTGCCATCATGCGGACTGGTTTGTGCTGGGCGTGCAACTGCCCGGCCTGCCGCCCGGCCACGACAAGGCGTTTTTCCTGGTGCCGCCGGAAGACATCGCGCGCAACGATGACTGGCACGTAACGGGCCTGCGCGCGACCGGCAGCAACAGCGTGCGTCTGAAAAATGATGAATGCTTTGTGCCGGAACACAGGGTGCTGAAGGCGGAAACCGCCTTGGCGCACAAGCTGGGAACGTGGCGGCCCTTGCTGTACCGGGCGCCGTTCGCGCCCTTGCTGGTGCTGTCACTCAGCGCCGGCACCACCCTGGGCGCGGCAACCGGCGCGCTGGAGTATTACGAGGAGTTGTTACAGACCCGTTCGGACCGGCCCATGGTCTATACCGACAAAGTCCCCAAAAAACACCTGCCCGCAACCCATCAAACGCTGGCCGACGCCACGGCAAAACTGGCCGCGGCCAGGTTGTTGACCGACCATGCCTGTGACCTGTGTTACGAGGCCGCCATCAATAATACCCGGATATTGAGCGCCGCAGACCGGGCGCGTATCAGGCTGTATGGCGTGCAGGCCATGCACATGTGCCGGGAGGTGGTGAATCTCCTGTTCCAGGACTCCGGTGGTTCAGCCCTGCATGAGCGCAGCCGCATGCAACGCTACCAGCGCGACATTAACGCCATGTCCATGCACGAAGCCATGCACGAGGGGATTATCAAAGACGTTTACGGCAAGCTGCGCCTGAATCTGCCGACGACGCACTGGTTACTTTAACCGCATCTCCTGATGGAGAATACGGCTCACCGGGCAACTTCAGGCATGCGGGTTAGGCCAGCGCCAGCAGTTCCGTGACGAACTGCTCCGTGGCGGAGGCCATGGGCGCATGGTCAGTGGCAAACGTAACGACTTTCTCGCACGGCAGGGCCTGCACCATCTGGCGCTGGCATTCGATGGGCACTGCCCGGTCTTCCAGCGCTTCGAAGTATACCCGCGGCACCCGCCCGAAGTTCTCCTCGCTCAGTTGCAGGGGTGTCCCCAGGGGTTTGCGCGCCATGGGGCGTTGCCGGCGGGCGGCTTTCTGCGCCGCGGCAGGCGCTGATGTATTGTAGATAAGTTCAGCAATATGCTCCTTGCGGAAGCTGACTACGCCGTCCGCGCTGACGTCGCAATGGCTCATGACCGGCGAGGTGATGGACTGGTTGCTCCAGAAATGTTTGGGCGAACTCCCGTGCGGCAGCAGGAACGCGGCGACGTAAACCAGCATTTTGACCTTGTCAGGCCGGCGTTCTGCAGCCTGGGAGATGGAGATACCCCCCAGGCTGTGACCCACCAGTAGCACGGGTTCTGCCTGCCGGTCCAGGACTTCAATGACCCTTTGGCAATAACTGTCCAGGCCCACTTCAGACAGAGGAGTTTGATCATCCCCCTGGCCGGGCAGGTCGGGGGTAATCACCTCGTGTCCGGCCTGTGTCAATGGCCCCCGCACCGCATCCCAACTCCAGCCACCGGAAAATGCGCCGTGGATTAAAACGAATGAACTCATCTGTACCCCCGCCGGGTTTTTAAGGCTATAGTGTACACCAACGACAATCCACAGGAGATATAGCATGAATAATCCCGTTCTGTCCCATTCCGGCATGGAGCTGTTCTACCCCATGATCGCGCTGGCCTGGTGGACCGCCATCATGTTGGCGCTGGTGGCCTGCCGGCGCTTGAGCCCGTCCCTGAATAAAGGGGTCGATCTCTCGGAATACACCGTAGGCGAGCCTGATGCCGTGCCGCCGTATGTCTCCCAGGCAAACCGCAACATTGTCAATCTGTTCGAGATGCCGGTGCTGTATTACCTGGTCTGTATCCTGCTGCACCTTGCCGGGGGCGCCAATAGTCTCACTATCAGTCTGGCCTGGGCCTATGTTGCGCTGCGCATCATCCACAGCTTGATTCATGTGACTTATAACCAGGTCTGGCACCGTTTGGCGGTATTCGGCCTGAGTACGGCCGTCCTGATGGTTTTAATGGGTGAAATGACCAGGATATTATTGGTGGGATAGCCTGATACTCTTTATCAACCGGAACAACTGTTCACGTCCAACCGGAATCAGTGTTCACATGCGCCGGAATACGCACCTATTTCACTGGGTAACACTTCTTTTAGTGCAGAGCGGATGCATTTCTCTCAACCACTGAACCAATTTCTGCCGAGTGTGGAATTAAATCTCGAATGCGATCAATTTCTGCTTTAAGGTTGGCTTGAACGCCTGATAGTGAGGCACGATATATTTCTTTTCCATTCATATTATATATTTAACATTTGCGCTAAGTTCTTTGGGCTATTCAGGCGTTCTGTATTTCTTATCACGCGTTATAAACCGCACTGTTTTCCAGTAATATAAGCTGCTCACTTTTTACATGCTCTTGATATGTACAAGGCGAGG
>LXNI01002083.1_pt1 | contig 15003 bp, 24 predicted proteins | sample 809091 | NCBI WGS metagenome assembly LXNI01 (sample SAMN04870527, study PRJNA318959) | sponge metagenome | biome: 01000161; feature: marine sponge reef; material: water | host: Sarcotragus foetidus | place: Greece: Milos, Mediterranean Sea | collected 2013-05-29 | depth 5-7 m | reverse complement strand
GATACTGCTATAGGCCACTGCCGATCCGAGAGCAGCAGAAGATCCGTGAGGATATACTCGCACTAGAGATCGAGGCCAAAGGACTACTCGCGGAGATCGTCGGCGCACATACTGCAACGGAGAGACGAGAATGAACAACGAATGGGCAGGTCCGACGGAAATCGCCGAGATCATCTTCGAGGTCGCTGAATCCGCCGAAGGAGGATACGAAGCCCGGGCATTGGGCCACAGCATCTTCACGCAGGGAGACGACTGGAATGACTTGAAGGAGATGGCAAGGGACGCTGTGCTGTGCCACTTTGACGAAGGCGCCCACGGTGATTCGGGTCCGGTTGGAATTTTGCAAAAGGCCCCGTTGATAATCGGGCTGCATATGACTCGGAAGAACTAAGTTCAAAGGTGTTTGCTCGGGCAGGCTATGAGCCTCGGTCTCGCAAACCCGTGGGGGAGCCTACTCAAGAAGATCCCGACACTGCTGATGAGATTGGCCGTGGCGATCGCCCGCGGCCAGAGTCACAGCCAAAGTTACAGCCAAAGTCGCTGGCGGTGAAAGTGCTTCAGCAGCTTGCAGATGGGCCGATGTCGAAAGCCGACCTATCCGGCAGACTGGGGCAGAAGCAAATATCGGGTCAGCTCAACAAAGTGATCCGTGTACTTGTTGCTGACGGAAGCATCGGATACACGATCCCCGAAAACCCCCGAAGCCGGCTCCAGATGTACCGCCTGACGGGCAAGGGACAGGCTGCAATCAAGAGGTTGCCGTCCGGGACCGCCGAGACCTGAGGACAAGGCGGCGAGCAGGAGGCACATGAAACTTCACTTCGAACCCGATCTCGACTTCCAGATTCAGGCGATTGAAGCCGTCTGCGATCTTTTTCGCGGCCAGGATGCCTGTCGAACCGAGTTCACCGTCACAGCGGAGTCGTCTATAGTTCAAGCGCGGCTCGCTTTCGCCGAGAATGATCTCGGTGTCGGTAACCGCCTGACCTTGCTTGACGAAGAGATTCTCAAGAACCTGAAAGACAGTGATTTGGGCACTCGACGACACAATCCCCCTCTCTTTGTCTGATAACGTTTTGGGACATGGAAGGGACGGCTCTCGGAGGCCTTCCGCCTGCCATCCAGAAGTTTTGGGTTGGATAGGGCATGAGTGCGACGGGCTGGCCCCAGTTTGTACTCGGCAAGCGGAGTCCGAGGGGATCGCCGCAGTCGTAGCCCCTGACGATTAAGCTCTGGACTTCGACTCGGACAGCGCACCCGGCGAGCGATGTATGACAGTCGGAATGCCTGGCGCGGACGCCCCCGCGGTTCTTCGGGGCAGCCCGCTATCTCCGCCATTTGCGGCGGCTTCCTACACCAGTTCGATGTTCACGCGGCATCCGACTACAGCTGCCGCTCGTTGCAGACTCCCGAGCGTAATGTCATTCTGGGGGTCGAGCAGGCGGTCTACCTGCGAACGGCTCGTCTTAAGCAACGCTGCCATCTTGCTCTTCGAGATCTTTCTCGTCTTCATCGCCTCGGCAAGCTGCCACGCGACGACTTCCTTGACCACCAAGGTCTGCGCCTCCTCAAGGATGCCCTCCTCCTGGAGGAAGTCATCAATGCTCGATCCCATATGCTCTTGGCTCATCTCTCCAACTCCTTCTGGCGTTTACGTGCCGTTGCGAGGTCCGATTCCGGCGTAGCTGGCGTCTTCTTGATGAATCCATGCAGCGCCACGAGGTGCTCGCAGTAAAGGCAGAGCAAGACTCGGGCCGTGCGTTGCGTCGGCAGGTCCGTCCGGATCTCCCAAAGTCCCTAGCCGATCGGCCGGCATAGCGGCATGCCTACCGGCCACCGCCATTGCGCCCTCAGCAGATCCATTCCTATCGATTGACGCTCAGCCTTGTCCAACCCTTTCAGCCAATCCCTGACGGGCTCCCTTCCCGCCAGCGTGCGGAAGAAGACCAGCGGGATCTTTCGTGGTTTCGCGGGCTCTGCCACTCTGCGCCTTCCATAATGCAGTGTACCAAATAATGTGCATTCTCGCGAGCTGGAGGATCTCAGGATAGATTCTTGCAAGAGTTGATCCAAACCTTGAAGGCAAGGCCAACACCCGCTCAGGACCGCAGTATGGATGGCGTCGTGGATCAACCTAAGCGCTCCTCAGGGCTTTTCAATAGTCGAGTAGCAGGAGGCCGGAGGGAGAGGGAGAAGGTGCGTGGATGGTTGGAGTTGCGGGCCGCAGCGTTGAGGGGGGTACGCGGGGACTGAACAAACAGACCGCGAGTGTGCGATAAGTCAAGCGATGGAGAGGGACGCGGTCCCGTTGCGCGAGGTGCGCGTGCGCGTGGTGCGGGCGGACGAGGAGCGCCGTTGGAACGAGCTTGTCCGGACGCACCACTATCTTGGGTTCCGCAACTTGTGCGGTCGTCGTTTGCGGCACGTCGCCGTGCTCGGCGAGCGCTGGCTGGCCCTGCTGGGCTGGCACGCGGCCGCCTTGCATTGCGCGGTGCGCGACCGCTGGATCGGCTGGTCGAGCCTGCAGCGTCGCCAGCGCCTGTTCCTAGTGGCCAACAATTCGCGCTATTTGCTGCTGCCAGCGGCGAGTGGCGTGCCCAACTTGGCCTCGTGCGTGCTGGGCCTGAGCCTGCGCCGCGTGCGGGCCGACTGGCTCGCCCTGCACGGCCACGATCTGTTACTGACGGAAACATTCTGCGAGACTCCGCGCTTCGCCGGCACCTGCTATCGCGCCGCCAACTGGGTCAATCTGGGCCAGACGCAGGGCCGCGGCAAGCTCGACACGCGTCACGAGTACAACCAGCCTGTCAACAACGTCTTCGTCAAACCCCTCTGCCCGGACTGGAAACAAATCCTCAACCGCTAGTCCCACAGGCTCCTCTCACGGCCCGCTCGAACGAGTCAAGCCTGGGATCGCGAGCGCAGGAATCGCGCAAGCCGTTGCCATTCAAGCGGTTACAGGAAAGCGTCTATCGATGGCCTGCGCCACCATGTTCGGAAATCCGAGTCTGTCATTGCTATGTCTCGGCCGCATCAATCGGCATCCCAATTCCGGAAGGCGTTACCCTGGCAGGCCGGACACGCGGAGCGTGCTTGGAGATTCCTGCCCTGCAACCAGCTACCGGAGGCTAGTGGCTCTCAAGTTGGGTCTTCAGCTTGGCAACCATGTCCTCTGCTTCGACACGCATCTGCTCTTCGTACGCCTCTCTTCGCCTGCGGTAGAACCGGTCCCAAACAAGCGGGCTTGCCCGGCGGAGCAGGTAGATCGCATTTTGAAGTTTGCGCGAGAGTCGCTTGGCCTCGCACTCACTCAGGTCATTGTGGGTGAGCCCTATCCAACGGCAGTCAATCAGGTCTCTTAGGCGGTCCGACTCATCGGCGGCCTGACCATGGCGTCGCGCTTCAGCCAGCCCCAAGAGGAAGGTTGGCACGAGCGGTGCGGCGACGAATACGGCAAGTTCCGGTAGGTTCATCTCGAGCCCGTAGCAAGAAACTATCATTAGCACCCCGATCAGCGCCAAGATCCTGTAGATCCAAGATCTGTACAGCCGTCTCAGTCGTGCGTCCCACGAGCAGTTGGTCATTTGACAAATGACCCGAGCTTGGTGAATAGGCAACGAATCGACGGAGAGCGGGTACGAATTGCGCAGTTGTGCTTCAGCCTCGGACCCAGCGCTCTTGGCTGCCTCGTATATGTCCGCAGCCCTGGGCTGCCTGCCGACCAAGAAGCTATCCCAGGGCAATTCCAGCACGTGACAGTCAAAGTCTTCTAGGACTCGGGCAGCGGTCATTCGGTGCCTGCGTTGCAATGGATCGAGGCAGGCGTGGATTAGGAACGCTATGAGAATGCTTCCCAGAACCAGCCAAGGTAATGATTCGGCGCAAAATCTGACGATTACGGCACTTGCGACTGGCGTCCCTACAGCGAGCGACATCTGAGTCGTCAAAATGCGCTTCGCCAAGGAATAATGGTGGCGCTGCGCAGCGAGTCGCCTGATATTTTGCTCTTGATGCTGTCGAGTCGAGATGTCTGTCATAGATCAAGGATCCGGCAATCTCCGGCAATCCGCCGATTACAGCTGACGCTTCACCCAAGCATTTCGGAGAAGTCCGCCAAGAGCCTGTCAGCTCTAGGTTTCTTGCCTCACGTTTGCGCCTCACGGAGCAGGCCCTCGATGTAGACAAGAGCCTTGGTGCGCTGGGAGTCGTTCAGTTCCAATACTCGACGGACTAAGGCTCTGGTAGAGTCCTTACCTTCGATATCTTCGTTGAGTTCCTCTCCTGAGGCATGCCAGCCAGCCCATGTCGCCAATGTCTCGAAGTTCAATCGGTAGAGATCTGCGAGTTCCAAGAGGACAACAGGATCGGGTCGCTTGATGAGGCCACGCTCGACCTGCGACAGGTAGGCGTTCGACCGACCGATCTTTCGCTCGACCTCCCGAAGTGAGAGCCTAAAATGCTTCCTTGCACGTCGAAGAGTCTGGCCCACTAGTGGAGCCCGCTCTTGACTGCAGGTGCCCTGGAGTGTCGGCTCTTGCGAGTTCGACTGGTGAGAGCTCTTCGAATCATCCATGAATTCATCCACCGTTGCCGAGCCCAAGTTTCAAGTGTTCCCTAGGACGGCGCGTTCATGGTATCAGACTTTCGGAAGATCATTCCGTCAAGCAAAGCCCCGATTTCTCGTTGATTCCTGTTGCTCCCACCAACCGGGCACAGTGCCACAGCTCACCAGTTTCCTCCCACTTTCCAGCAGGCCGCTAGGTGAGCTACCGGTCTCGACTAGTCAAGTGGGAGAACATTGTTACGCTACGGTTGGATATCGGACCGAGGCCGCACTGGCCCAACAGCCGTTCGCTAAGTAGGCTGGCCAATGTCATCCACTCCAAGCTTGCCGCTGCACCTGGCGGCGCCTTGGCAGTTTCATATGGAGTCGGCTGTACAAGGGTCGGTCGTCGCTTGCCGAATAGGGCCTGTGGTGTAGCGTAGCGGCACAGTCGTCAGAGAGAGTTGACGCTCCCCGCATCTTTCACCAGCCTCCACTCTTTGAGCGGAACTAGTGCATAAGCGTTAGTCAACAAGTACTTTACTGCGAACCATCTGGCAAAGCGATGCCGCTTGAAGTTCGTAATCGCGACGCCATCGGAAATTTTTTCCGAACTTCACTTGACAAGTGCCACGTTACACTGCAATATTGCAAAGGAGAGTTGCAATGACTACTTCTGAGATGATCCAGACGAACTGCTTGATGCCGCACGAGGGGTATGCGGGGCTCTGGGATTCAATTGTGGTCGAGGCCTCTGTGAAGGAACGCCTCCTGCGATCCGCTGCTCTGGCATTGCGCCTGCGCGCAAGCCTGCCGTTCGAAGTTACCGCCCTCCACGGAATCGCTCTCCTCCACGGGCCGCCAGGAACCGGAAAGACGACCCTTGCGAGAGGGCTAGCACAGCAACTGGCCCCCTTCACGAAGGACAAGAGAGTCCGTTTCATCGAGGTCGACCCACACGGGCTCATGAGCGCAGAACACGGCCAGAGCCAGCGGCAGGTCACACAGTTGCTGACCGAACATGTACCGAGTCTCGCAGGTGATCGTGAGGCAGCGGTGGTTCTTCTTGATGAAGTGGAATCAATGGCCATTGCGCGAAGCGAGGCTTCACTCGCCGCGAATCCCGCCGACGTTCACCGAGCCACTGACGCAGTCCTGGCCGCCCTCGACTCGAACACTGCCCGCTTTCCAAACATCTACTTCGTCGCAACGAGTAACTTCACCGGCGCTCTCGACGAGGCGTTCCGCTCGCGAGTGGATGTTGAGGTCTACCTTCCTGTGCCTGACGCAGCGGGTGCCCTAGCGATTCTGCAAGGCGCACTCGAGGCGATGGCGCCGGCGTTTCCTGCAATGACGCAGCTTGGCCACGACCCAGGTCTTCAACGGGTTGCACAGCGAGTCGTAGGCCTCGATGGACGGCGAATCCGAAAGACGCTGACGGAAGCCATGCTGTCTCGTCAAGAAACGGTCGTAGACCCAAGCTGTATCACCATCGACGACATGATGTCTGCTGTTGCTCGGGTGACCGCGACATCCAGTTCCAATGGCAAAGGACAAGGAGAACGATAGATGACGAGGCAAAGGACTGTTGCGGCTGCACCGATTCGTAGTGCGCAGGAGGCGTGGCGCGTGGTCTCCGAGCTGTTAGCCAGCACGCTTGAGCGTAGTCATGAAGTGCCTGATGGAAGCGTGGCTCAGGAGCTAGAACCGCTCCGCGGGCTAGGACCGGCACTCATTGCGGGAGGCCACCTCGAATCCGATGGCTTGGTGCTGGTGGATGACGGCCTTTACATCGAGGTTCTGGTGGTGACCGCTGATGCCGCGACAAAGGTTACCGAAAACCTCAACCCCGTGCCGGGTGGCGCGAGAGCGACATCTCGGTGGATGCTTTTTCTGCCTCGAGGTGGACCACATGGCTCGTCAATTGCTGATGCGGTGAAGGCATCAACGCACTTATCGTCCGACCCGCCTCCCAAGCCGGTACCGGCCCACAAGCCCGCAGGGCGTGCAAACGAGTCGTTGATCGACTTGGACGCGCTCCGAAAAATCGGAGCAAGATGATGTCCTACACAGCAACTTCCACGTACACCATGACCCACACGGCAACACACCTTGCCGACGTCATTCTTGGATCGATCGCTGACATTCTCGCAAGCTTGAGGCTGGATCCAACACAGATCTTCGGCAACTGGGAGACATACCAGCAAGCAATTTCGAATTGGATCGATGAGCGCTCCCTTACCTGTGTGAGCTTAGAGTGTCATAGGCCAGGTGGGGCGGTGAGTCCAATCATCGAGTTCCCTGTCGGGTACACAGGCACAGGGGAGGGTGATCGTCGTTTCACGGCCGACAGAGCATCGCTGGCTAGGTATCTTGCGAAGCTGCAGACAGTGCCTCCGCGGACAACCTATAGCCTAGTCTGCAGCTTCAATGAACCTCCTTCCGACCAACCAGGATGGGGCTCAGGTCAGCGAGCGTCCACGGCTGGTATGAGTTCCAACAGCTTCGGCACACTTGCGGCTGGCCCCCACGCAAGCGCGGGCCTGCGCTATTTCAGAAGGTAGGTACAGGACCATGGGTTACCTCAACGATGCGTTCCAAAACTTGAAGTCCAATCTCGAAATCACTCAGACCGAGAGCGGACTCGCCCAAACGCGGCACAAGTTGATTCGCGAGCATATCGAATCTTCATGGAAGCTAGCCGATCACTTTCTGACCGGCAGCTATGATCGGCACACCAAGACGAAGAAGTTGAAAGACGTCGATATATTTGCGGTCATTGACCCACAGGGTCCACAAAGCGGGCTAGCAACAGGATCTGGACTAGCGGCGGTCACAGCCCTTCGCGATGTGCTCGCAACACGTTGGTCCGATCTCGATACTGACGACAACGTTGTGAAGATCAACTACCAGGGCGAGGATGTTGCATCGTATGAGATAGCTCCAGTGTTCCAAAGGGCTGGAGTTGGGTTCCGGATGCCGAACGGTGCTGGCTGGATGGATACTGACCCGCAAGCACATGCGGCGCTAGTGACGGCGAAGAACAAGGAGTGTAGTGGAAAGTTCGTTCCATTCGTGAAGATGGTGAAGGGCATCAATCGCGAAGCAGGAGATCCGATCGATCCTTCGTTCTTAGTAGAAGTCATGGCGTTGGATCTCGTGCTCCCGCCGTTCGGACGCTATCCTGACGAGATTCGATTCTTCTTGGCATCAGTCGCAGACCAGTTTAGAAACGACTGGCCGGACCCAGCTGGCGTTGGACCACTTGTGAACGGTGAAGTTTCGAGTTTCCGGCGCGAACAGATTGCCAGCATCGTAAGCGATTTGCAGGCGGTAGCGGAGGAAGCGATACTGCTAGAAAACGAAGGCAGAGAACGTGCCGCCGTGGAAAAGTGGCGCGAGCTATTCGGGTGGCGCATGCCGAGACCGTGAGCTATCGCATAGTCACTGCCCGGTGGCGCCAGTATACTTCTTACTCGTCAACCACGCTCCAGTGTCTGGTGCGCGCCCTTCCTGAGTAAGTAGAACCAGTCGGGCACGGTTGGGCACGACCGGCGATGCTCGAAGATGGCGTCCTGCGCAAGACGTACGTCGCACATGGAAACCGGTCCGACCTGCCCTGCGGCAGAAAGATAGCGCTGAAGCCTAAGTGTACGCTTCTTGGCGGCCGACTGTTGCCTGAACTCCACAACCAGCCATGTGAGAGCCCTCAGCGCGACGGAAACCGACAACACCAAGTCCATCACCGAGACTCCGGTGATCGCAGCTAACACCAAGATCAACACGAGGGCCAAAATCAACCCAGTGCTCATCGACCATGTCCACTCCCTCCGCAATCTCTCGTCCCATCGACAGTTGGTTGTTTGGCAATGCACCCTTGCTTGGATCGGGTCTGCCGGAATCCCGTCACGCCCATACCAGTCCGTCAAGCCCTCCGTTACCGCAGCAATGCTTGCGGCCCGCACCGACAACTCCCTGATCCTGCCCTCCATCGGCACTTCGATTCCCCGATGGGTCGCCCAAGGTATCTGCAACACGAAACAATCGAAGTCTTCTTGGATTGTCGCGGCCTCCTCCTTCAGTCGAGTGGACCATCCGACTAGTAGCGCCTGCTCTGCGCACCAAAGCAAGACGACAATGAGCATTGCCCATTGACTGAACGAAGGCGCACCAATGAAGAGATCGAGCGCTAGGATCGAGACCGCGATCACCACAGACGCCAGTCTCAAGCCTTCGACGCATTTGGCTCGTCGGTAGAGATACCGCTGGGCGATCAGCCTGTCTAAGGATCTCCGGCAGTTCTGCCGCTCAATCATGCTCACCGGTAGTAGCTCGGAAACTTATCGTCGAACAACAGGTTCCACCAATGGAACGCGTTCTGCGTATTGTCGGCTCGTTGGGCCGCGATTGCCTTTATTGCCCGCGCAGTCGCAGTAGCGAGCTTGGATTTTGCCTCTTGGAGTTGAGCCTCCGTCCTACAGGGTGAGACATAGCCCGACACACCCATCGGGTCCTGAATCCTGGCCAGTCCAATCCGATGCAGCTCGCGGAGAATCCGCTCTACGTCACACGCATACAGAATGCGGGACTCCTCCGACGCGTACTTCGCCACGCGGAGTTCCAGATAGAACGAAGACACTGGCACGCTGCGGAAGTACTTCCACGCCTTGATGAATCTGACTAGCGGCTTTACTCTGTGCGACAGCGACTGATCTACCTCTCGAACAAAGCTGGTGTGTGCATCCGGACTCGACTTTGTCCAGCCGCCGGCGCAGTCCGGAATGTCGTAGACCGCGGATTCTCCACTGACGCCAACTTCATACGCAGGCGTGATCTCCGTAGTCTCCTTCTTTTCGGTCCCGAATGGCACTAGTATGGCCGGGCATGCCGTGCGGACCCCGGTGTTCGGGAACCTCCGGTCAAGAGCCTCGCGAAGTCTCTCCAGGGACGGCGATGGCCGCTGCATCAGAATGCCCTTCGGGATGCTCGCCATATAGTCCACATCGCTGTAGCCGGAGATCGATGTGCCGTTCCCGAAAGATCCAGTGCGCCAGAAACGATTCAGTCCTAAGTTCACGCGGATACATCGCTCGATCGACTGCCGATGCCGTTTGGCCGCAGCCGTCTCACTGCTCGACGGGGTCAGCCTCCTCAAGAAGTCCCGGAATCCTTCATCGACGGTTCTAGGCATTCGGCACTACTCACTCATCCTAGGCCATCACAGCCTGCGGTTTGGCAGCCCGCACCATTGCGCCTCGTGCGATTGCAGCCGCACGCGCTACCCTCAGTTCCGGGCGCAGGGTCTGTGCGTAGGCTCCGGCGTGGCGCAAGCCGGTTGCCGCACGATGGTGGCGGGCCGCGTCATGCGCCCTGGGATGTCTTGGACCGTCGAAGGCGCCACCGCCACCCTGCCCTGCGATGCTGCGTTCTCAGCGGCAACGACGAAGACGGCTGGGCTGAGCGAGTTGAAAACTCACCCGTCCAAGCCGAACTCCCACAATGCTGCCGCGCACCCAGGTGAGCGCAATAGCGTGGGATAGAACATCGCCTCGCGGAGCCCCCTGGCAACAGCCGGGTTCGAGAGCTCGCCCAGCCGTTCGCGCAACTGCGAGTCGATCAACTCGGCCGACGGCCCGGTCGCCGGCAGGCTGCGGCGAATGGCGCCCAGCGCCTCGAGCATAAGTTCGTTCTCGGACGGACTCGCCCGGTCGCCGAGCACTTTCAGAAGCATTCCCGCTATCGCCGATTTCGACGCGCCACGACCGCTGCCGAGCGAGGCAACAAACCCTCCCACCCGCTCCAGAACCATCGATCGCAGGCCCGCGGCGCCCCGGCTCAAATCCGATCACGGCACCGATAGCGGGAACGAATACCGCGTCGTCCGACGAGTTCGACAAATTGCGGTCGAGGATGCGCGTGACAAGCTCGCCCACCTCCTCAGCCGTAACGTGGTCCACGCCCAGGGCGAGAACGTCCCTGGCGAACATCAGGCTGTCCACCCTTTGGGACCTCGTGCCGCTAAGGTAGTCGCGGAGCCTGGCGGAGCCGAACAGGCCCTCGAACACCTCCTCTAGGGTCGTCGACGAGAGACTGGCAGACTGGCGACATCCTTGACAAACTCCGAAACCAGCAACTCGCGCTCGTGCGTGCCCGCCGAGCGGAAACTTCCGAGCGCTCCCCGGGGGTCGCTTGCGATTTCCGATCGCGCTTCCGGCGTTCGTATCGAAAGCCGGAGTTCGGGGCCGAACTCGTAGTCATAGTCGTAGACCCGTCCCCGATATTCGACCGTTCCCTCGCAGTCGCGCAGCAAGCGAGCGTCCGGATTCCCGGACATGTCCGCCACGATGCGACGCAATAGCGTCAGACAAGCCCTCGTATCATCCGGGAACAGTCTCTGGATTGCGGACTCTTCGCACTGCCCGGCTATGCCCAGGTCGCGTTCGTACTGGAACGTGAACGATGCCAACTCGTTGTCGTGCGCGTCGTACATGGTCGCCACAAGGTCCCTGCGCAGGAAGAATCTGTCCAGATTTACATGCCCGTGGGTTGCGAACAGCCGATAGGTCTCGACATCGGCTGGATCGAGGTTAACGCGAAGGAACCTGTGCTTGCCGCTGACGACAACTTCGGTCTGATCGACCTGCATCTTCCCGCCGAGCAAGGGCAGGCTCGCACCCTCGAATTGCCTGCGCGAGCCGTCGATCACTACGACCGGCGCGTCACCGCTCGACGTGTGCATCAGGTGCAATGCAGGACTGAATGTGATCAGCGCGTACAGCCCTCCGACTAGTGCCGCCGCGCCAACGGCAGTTGTTCTGTGCGAGAACAGGCCGAACGCTTTCTTTCCGAGAAACTTCTCAGGGGCCGTCAGGATCTCGAGCCTGCCGCGAGCCAAGGGTGCGCCCACGTGCAGCATGAAGGCCCCCCACAGCACATCGATGACCGTGTCGACCCGTTCATAGGAGACAGATGGAATCCAGGCGGAAAACCGATAGACGTTCTCCAAATACCACCGGAGGTCGAGGCGGTCGGTGCGCGACCGGGGTTGTTTCAGTATCTCGCCGCCGACTTGACATGCGACGGCGCCCGTCCAGATGGGCGGTGGCCCATCCGGTGGAAATCAACGGAAGAACCCGCGGAGTCTCGGCTGGCCCACAAAGGGTCAGCCTGGGACGGTCGGTTCGATGCTGGTCTCGGGCACGGGGTTGCCGATGCACTCACCGACCATCATCGCTGCCTCTTCGGCTCGCACTCTATATTCGCGATACCCCTCCGGGGCGGCGGCTCGTGCCGTGTCCAAGGATCGATCAGCGCGTCTGCCGGCCGGGACAGGCCTGCGCGCTCGATCAAGCCTTCCAGCGGCGCCAAGCCCCGATCGTGCGACTCCTCACTTCAGCTGTGCTCCACCGCTTGCGGTGGCGTGACCGATGGCTCCGATTATGTCGCTGTGCGCCCGCCGCCTGCCGCACTGGCACGCTATTCCACGCCAGCGCTACGGAACGGAGTTCCAACGAGATGCCTCGATCGCACGGCCGCACCGTCACCGCTTGCCTCGATTCAACCTCCGGCTCCCGATTGCTGCAGGTGGAGGTGCTCCAGCGTTAGGCGTTCGCCCTGTTCGGCGACCGTCCGCCGCAGACTGCTTCCATAGCCGTGACACGCTTAGATGCGCGGCCAATGAAGCAGCTAGAGCCTGCGGACCCGACAATCGTGAGAAGAATACCGGTTGAACCTACTTTGAAGCTATTCGGTCTAGCGACGGAAGACCTTGTTCCTCTCATCTGCCAGATAACTGGTCAGTGGCTCTTGGCGGGATTCGGAGCCGTGCACCTGGCGCTCCCACTCGTAGAGCGAGTGCATCGCTATGATCTCCATGTGCCGGGCCAACTCCTTGAGAACAGCCATCCTTTCGCGGTGGCGAAGCTCATCCAAGTAGTATGAAGTTCCGTAGGACGTATAGGGGTCTTTTGAGTCGTGAGCCTCGATCAACTCTTCCACAGAGGCAGACTTGAGATCTTTGTACTTCATTGGCGTGATCCTTTCCAGACGCGATCATTCTGGTGTCAAGCAAATCAGTTGTCATTGTATACTTGGGATTCGGAGACTGCCCAATTGGAATAGGATTCCCTTGTGAAGCACCTTCTTCGGATCAGGGAGGCCGCTGGCCCCGGTAGAGCCATCCGGTCTCAAGTATCGGTGTGCACGCGCAACCTCAGTTCCATCTGGGCGGCGGTATGAGAGCATCTGGCTCTTTGTGCAAAAGGGTTCGTTAGCTGCGGTCTGCGAGGGATGCTTGTTCTTGACGATCTCAATAGCAAGCTCTCCAGACTCCGCTCTTGAAACGAACTCACCCTCGTTGAACAGCTTGCGAAGATGGTCTTCGTCGACTATGGTGATGATCGGTTCAGTCATGTTGACAGAAACTGAAATCAAGGCTCACGTCGCTCAGTTCTTGAATGGAAGCCTCTCCATCGATGACTTCAATACTTGGCTGACCCGTGCAAGCTGGAACATGCATCTTTCGGCTAGCGCTCGTGTCCAGGAAGTCGTCGGCACTGTCGAACTTTGTCTTGCTGAGTTTAGCCTAGGCCATCTTCGAGAAGACGAATTCCGGAAGGAGCTTCGAGCGATTCTGGATCCCCCGATTGTCAACCTCAGGTTTTGGACGGTGGGCCATGCTGATCGAGAATACTCCACCCTCTCCAGCGAGGAAGAACCGAAGACCAATACATCGGGACTCTACGCCATGAGCCTATCTATGGCTCCTGATCCTGACGGTTACTATGTTCCGGTGATTCCTGACGCTGTGACAGTCCTCCAAGTGGCACAACTGAGAATTCCGCAGACTTCACAACCTCATCGCCTAGATAGATACAACATGAGTAAGCCCCAAACTCCGGCAATTCGAATTCGATGAGGTTGCAGTTGAAGTCCAGGGTACCCGTATCCCTAATGTTCCCGTATACTTCTCCGAACCAGAAACCGCCTCGTGGCAGTACCATCCGAATCGACGATTTGACTTCCTCGCCGGGAGAACCTGAGAATCGGAAAGCAAGAGCCATCCGGCGTAAGGTCGTGGGAACTCTAGCGACTGCGATTTGATCAAAGACACCTATCAGACAGACCTTGCCGAGATCCTCCCTGAAGGTGTGATCGCATAGAATCAGCCAGTCGCACTTAACCATCACTTCTCCTTCGGTACTATTCCAGTGTAGGCAAGCTTCGGGCCGTCTAACGGATACAGTACTTGCTATGGAACCAAATTGACATTCGGCGTAGGGCTTGGGAGTGCGGTTGGGTTTGCCTCCTCGTCGGACAACGGAACGGCTCCAGACCGCGCTTAGCGTCGCACGCGAGTGCGGCTTGCTGAACCCTAAACAGTTCACTGCTTCCTAGCCGCTCCGGCCCGAGAAAAGTAGGAACGGTGGCGACGGGAACGCCACCTCATTTGGACTGGCAGGACCAGGCCCGACAGGGTGGCGTGCTACTGGCGCCAACGGCTCACCCAGTTCACCTAGCGAACCGGCATGAACGACTTCCGCAGGAACAGGCTCAGGGACGCCTCCGCGATCGAGTTGCTGTTCGCCAGCGTGTCCACCGAGGACGTCAGGGTGCTGGTGAGCCACAGCATCCTGCTAACCGCGGAGCGCTACTGCGCCCCGTGGGACCGGTCCCGGCGCGACCGCCCCACGCGGACCGTGCGGGACGCCCACCAGCGGGACCCGCTGCTCGCGGAGCTGTACGGGGATCCCGCGCAGGAACCGGGCGGGAGCTGCAACGGTAGCCCCGTCCTGCCGTCTGGCCCGGGCGGCCAGATTCGGCTCGGGCGCGCAAGCCTATCATTTCAGGGGATATACGGCCCATCTGGCATCGTCCGCTGTCGATCAGCACTCAAAACTGGCCGGCGACAATTACTTTGGCCTCCGGTAGCGGTCTTTACGAGGCAATGCGCTCGCCGAGCCCCATCACGGCGCTCTGGTGACAAACTCGTCGCGCACCATGTTCGGAAGTCTGATGCCAGACCCCCACGACACACCCGCCCTCGAGCAGCAACGCGACCACATCCGCAGCCAACTCGCCTCCATCGGCGACTTGCGCCCCGGACCGCTGCGCGAGAAAGTCATGCGCTGCGGCAAGCCCACCTGCCGCTGCCAGCACGAGCAGGATCCCGGCCACGGGCCCTGCTTCGTGCTCGACTGCCAAACCGGCGGTCGCAAGACCAGCGGTTGGTGGCGCGTTCGGAGCAGACCCCGGCGAGGCGCCCGATGACCGCCCCGAGGGCACAGGCGCGGAGCTGGCGGGACAGGCCCAGAGAGCGCAGCAAGGCCGGCAGGCCAAGTTGTTCGAGAGCCCACAAGGCGACATGTTCGAGGCCGACGCCGCGCGGGCGTTCGCAGCGCAGCGAGTCGGCGTCGACCAGCAGCAGGTCGGGAGCGTCGCTGGCCGGGCCGCCATGGAAA
>LXNI01002082.1_pt1 | contig 15009 bp, 8 predicted proteins | sample 809091 | NCBI WGS metagenome assembly LXNI01 (sample SAMN04870527, study PRJNA318959) | sponge metagenome | biome: 01000161; feature: marine sponge reef; material: water | host: Sarcotragus foetidus | place: Greece: Milos, Mediterranean Sea | collected 2013-05-29 | depth 5-7 m | reverse complement strand
TTCGATCGACCTGCCGGGCGTCAGTGCGAAACAGGAGACCGGAGGAACCTGCGAGGCGAGCGAAACCCGTCTATGCCTGCACGACGGCCGGTTCTCGGTCGAGGTGGAACTCGTCGATCCCAAGGACATGGAGCGGAAGGCCGGCAAGGTCGTGAGTGCGGTGGGGACGAAGGAAACCGGGTTCTTCTGGTTCTTCAGCCCGACCAACGTGGAGCTGGCGGCGAAGCTGCTGGACGGCCGCTCCCAGAACGGAAAGTACTGGTTCCTCTACGGTGGACTGTCCGATGTCGAATACACGGTCACGTTGACCGACACGGTAACCGGGGAGTCGAGGCCCTACCACAACAAGGCGGGCAGCCTGTGCGGCGGCATCGACATCAACGCTCTACCGAAGTAGCGAGGTCTATACTGATTCATCATGACTACTCTCCTGCATCGCGGAGGCCTAACCCTAACCCTAACCTCCGGTAGATCGACTTCCAGGGCCGCTGCCCATTCGCTGCAGCGATTCCTGCCCTTCTGCCTGCTCCCCCTGCTGCTCGTGGTCAGTGGCACAGGGGCTTTCGGGCAACGGTTCCTGAACGTCGTCCCGCTGGGCGATGACCCGACGTTGGACGGCTGGTCGGCCGAGGTCGACCACGACCTGGTGCGTTCGGCGCCGCAGCGCCTGGAGTTCGAGGCGCCGGACGGCCGGGTGCTGGCGCCGGAGATGCGCGTGTTCGAAGACCGTGGCAACGGCAACGCGATGTGGGTGGGCGGCTACGCCGAATTGGGGTACGACAGCGTGGTGCTGACCCTGCAGGATGGTCATTTGCTCGGCCGTCTTGGTCTGCCGGAGGGCGGCACGTACTGGATTCGTACCGCAGACGACGGTGCGGGCCGCTTGACCGAGGGGAGGCCGACGGGGGCCAACTGCGGCGGCGGCATCGTGCCGGAGGGGGAATTGGCCATCCCCGTGAGGGAGGCGGTTCGCACCGACCCGCCGCGGCGCGTGGCAAGCGAGTCGAACCACGACCGTCTCGACATCCTGATCCTGTACACGGAGGCCGCCGAGCAGCGGCTCGAGCAGGCGGGCTGGGGCCCGCCGGCGACGTTCACGCAGCACGCGATCGACTACCTGAACCTCGTGTTGCGCAACAATCAGGTCACGCTGACCGCGAACCTTGTGCACCAGGAAGCGGCGCCGGCGGCGCTGGAAGGGAACGGCGACCCCCTGTATTCGTTTGCGACGAACCGGGACGTGCAGGATCTTCGCGCCGAGCACAAGGCCGACCTGGCCCACCTCTTCTTCGGCGTCACCGCCGCGTTTTGCGGACAGGCCTACGTGCCGGGGCGCGGGCGCACCGCCGCGAATTTCTGGCCCAGCGCCTACGGCGTCACGACAGTGGCTGGCGGCTGCGTCAGCGCCGCGCACCTGGTACGCGACGGCGAATACAGCAACCACGTCGAGACCTTCGCGCATGAGATCGGGCACAACCTGGGCGCGAACCACGATCCGGACAACACGAGCATCGATCCGGCGAACGCCATCTATCCCTACGCGTTCGGGCACCACAACTTCACGCCGCAGCCCAACGTGAAGAGCGTGATGAGCTACAACGAAGGCCAGCAGCAGCCCTACTTCTCGACCACCCGCGTGCGGCCCGGAGGATTCACGATCGGCGTCGCCGGGGAGCGGGAGAACGAGCGCGTGGTGCAGCAGACGATTCACATGGCCGCTCAGTTCAGCGACCATCTTCCGGAACCTGGCGACCCGCCTCCGCCGCCCCCGCCGCCTCCCGAGCCCGGCCCGCGGGCGCCGAGCGGTCTCCAGGTCATGGCGACCGGCAGCGGCAGCGTGAAGCTGACCTGGAGCGACGAGTCCGGCAACGAGAACGGCTTCGAGGTTCAGTCCCGGCTCCAGGGCGCGCGCTGGCAGACGGCGAAGAGGGTGCCCGCGAACACGGAATCGGCCGACGTTGACGGCCTCCAGAGCGGTGGTCGCTACGACTTCCGCGTTCGGGCCTACAACCGGGGCGGCAGGGGCAACAGCAATGTCGTCACGATCGTCCTGCGGGCGATGGAGTACACCGACTGCGCACCGACGGCCGCGCAGATCTCCTTCGAGCACGGCTACACCGTGAGCATGTGCATCGAGTACCAGGAGGGTGGCGAGACCGTGACGGCGGACGCTCAGGACTATGGGCTGGAGTCGAGTGAGTCGGGGCTGCTGTACTTCTTCGATCGGGACAACGCCGAGGTGCTGGTCAAGGTGCTCGACGCCTGTGACGTCAACGGGTATCGATGGGTGTTCGTGGCGCCGGTGACGACGCTGGCGTTCAACCTCCGGGTTGACGAGGTGGGTTCGGATCGCTACTGGATGCACCAGAATCCGAGGGGCGGTCAGACGGCGACGACCGAGAGCAACACTCAGGCCTTTTCCTGCGAGCCGACGGGGTCGTCCACGGCGTCCCAAAGCGATGTCGGCGGCATTCGCGGGGTCGACCTGGTCGATGCGGGCTTCCCGGCGCTGTCGTCTGCGACAGTGGCTGCGAAGCCGGACTCACTGCCGGCCGAGCTGCCGGTCTCCGTGGCTCAACCGATCGGCGCTGGCCGAGACGCGGACTGCGAGCCGCAACCCGTGGCGACCCTTGAGGGCGGCTACACGGTGAACATGTGCGTCGAGCACCTCAGGGGCGGCGAAACGGTGGTGGAGGAGGTCAAGGACTACGGTCTCGAGTCGGACCAGTCCGCCATCCTGTACTTCTTCGATCGGGACAACGCCGAGGTGCTGGTCAAGGTATTGGACGGCTGCCGGATCAACGGCCACCGCTGGGTGTTCGTGGCGCCCGTGACGACGCTGGCGTACAACTTGTCGATCGTCCCTCCCGATGGCGGCGAGCCCTGGGCCCTCAGGAACGCCTTGAACCAGACCGCGGCAGCGGCGAGCAACATCACGGCGTTTCCCTGCAGCGACTGACGAGGGCGCCGAGCGTGGTTCCTCCCGCCGGACGCGGTCAGTAGACCGTCGTCTCCGGGTAGAACGCGTACCAGCCGAACCAGAAGGCGACGTGACCGGGGACCCGCGGCAGCGGGCTGCCGCCGCCATCGGGCGCCAAGCGGTCCTCTCCGATCCACCAGAGCGACCCGTCGTCGGCGCGAAGCCGGCGAAGCGGCGTCTCCTCGGGCGTTGCGAACCTGCGCTGACCGCGCTCGTAGGCGCGGACGGCGCCGCTGGCCGGATCCACCGTGAGCACGATCGGCACGCCGCCCAGGCTGTCGTTCACGAGACCCTCATCACGCAGCTTGTCCAGCGGGTAGGCCTTCGCTTCGCCGGCAATCCGCAGCGCGTAGATCCGGGCGGTTCGCTCGAGCGCGTCGCTTTGCCGCCACACGGGAAACTCGACACCGGCCCGCGCCTGGTCCGCCGCGCCTTCCACGTAGCGGTAGCCCGTTCGCTGCGCGGCTGCCGGATCGGGGACCATGACGGTCGTGTCGGGATGCCGTTGCCGCCATGTGCCCCAGCGCGTCAGCGTCATCGGCAGCATGGTGAGCCGCGAGCCCTGGTTGGCGTGGGTCCCGACCACGGCTTCGCCGGTCAGGTTGCTCCACAGGCTGAGCGTGGCGCGGTCGAACATCAGCTTGTTCGAACGGTAGAGGAGCCCCGAGGTACCGAACACGAGCCGGTTGCCCTTTTCGTCGACCGCGGAGTACAGGATCCCCGAACCGCAGAGGGTGCAGAACGAGAGCGTGATCGGCTGGCCGCCGAGCGTGTCGTTCAGGAGTTCATGCCAACTGAGCACCTTGACCGGATAGGCGCGATGCTCGCCGCCGACACGGACGCCGAAGACGGTGTCCGTGTCCCGCATGAAGCGCGCGGTATCCGCGGGGACGGCGTCCGGGTCGTCGATGGCGGGGATCCCGTCCAGCGGAACTCCGCCCCACTGGACCTCCCTGAGGCGGAGGCGGACCGCGGTTCCGGGCGCCAGAATGCGCCGGTACACCGGGTCGATGCGGGAGAACACCTCTCCCTTCCAGGCGACGTAGCCGGCCGGCGGCGTCAGATCGTCGCGGCCGCCAACATGGAGAAACCAGTCCCGGTAACGGCCGCCGAGTCGTTTCCCCGACAGTTCCTCAAGGAGCTGCCGGGCGTCCTCCCGGGCCTCGTTGGGCATGAAGAAGTAGGCGTCCACCAGGGGGACCAGGGTTGCGGGGTCGGCCTTTGCGAGGGCCTTGGCAGCCCGGCGCCTCGCCTTCTGCTTGTCCGACGTCAACCGCCGCAGACGGTCGTAGACGGCGCTTTCGGCACTCTTGGGGTCCAGCGTGGGGTACGCGGGGGTTGCCGCCGGGGGATCGTCGGAGTCCCTCGGTTGAGCCAGCAGGACGGTGGAGCCGACGAGCGCCAGAAAGGCGACCGCCGCGACGAGACGGAACAGGTAGGGAAGGGCCATGGTCGAAGGGCTCCCGCCGATAGTATGCATGTCGTGTGGAACGCGGCCTCCCGGACCGGAGCTTCCGGTGGAAGAAACAGGTCACGGCGCCGGTCAGCGACGTCAGGGATCGTCAGCGTCTGGTCGGTCTTCCTCTTGCTGTCCGTCACCGCGGTCGTCGCGGAGGATCAGCGGGATGTCGTTCTGACCGGCATCGAAGTGAGTCCGGCGGCCCCCGGCGCCGAGACGCTCTGCAAGCTCACGGCGACGATCGAGAACACAGGCAACCGGGCGGTGTACAGCTTCGGCTTCGATGTCGAAGTGAACGGCCATTCCCTGCCCGTGTACGAGAAGCAGCTCTTCCTCCAGGTGATCGAAGCGGGCCAAGCGGAGGAAGTGGCGCTCTACAACTTCTGGACCTCGGAGACCGGCCGTCCGCCGCCGGCGGACGGCACACTCGAGGTGGCGGTTCGTCTGCGCGAGGCGCGTTGGGTCGAGGTGTCCGAGGTCGAAGAGGACGGCGAGACGGTCGAGGTGTGGACGCCGGTTGGGGACGTTTCCGGTCTGCCGCAGACGGTCGAGCTGACCCTCGAACTGAAGTGAGGTATCTCCGCGCTCTGGCGTCGCTGCCCGCGGCCGTCGCGGCACTGTCGGCGCTGGCGTGCAATCCACCGCCGCCCGGCGGTTCGGAGACGGCTGCCGATGCGGCCCGGCCGCCGATCGTCCTGATCTCCGTCGACACTCTGCGGTCGGACAGGCTGCCGGCCTACGGCTACGACGGGGTGGAAACGCCGGCCATCGACCGGCTCGCCGCCGAGGGCGTGCTGTTCGAGCGTGCCTACACGCACGTCAACGTCACCCTGCCCTCTCACGCCAGCGTGTTCACCGGCCTGCTGCCGCCGGAACACGGCGTGCGGGACAACGCCGGCTACCGGTTGGACGAGGCGATCCCGACTCTGGCGGCCGAACTCGGGAAAGCGGGCTATGCAACCGGAGGATTCGTTTCGTCCTACGTCCTGCGTGCCGGAACCGGGATTGAACGGGGCTTCGAGGTCTACGACGACGAGGTCGGCTTCGAAACCGGGAGGCAACTGGGGCGGCTTCAGCGCCCGGGGACGGAGACGCTGGCCGCGGCGTCGGACTGGCTCGGAGGCGTGGCGGATTCGCCGTTCTTCCTGTTCCTCCATCTGTACGAACCGCACGCGCCGTACGAGCCGCCGGCGCCGTTCGCCGACCGCTACGACAACCCCTACGACGGCGAGGTGGCGGCAGCGGACGCGGTCGTGGCCGATCTCATCCGGCGTCTGGAGGACCTTGGGATCTACGACGAAGGGGTGGTGATTCTGCTGTCTGACCACGGGGAGGGCCTGATGGATCACGGCGAGATGGATCACCTGATCCTCATCTACCGGGAAGTCATCCAGGTACCCCTGATCGTCAAGCTGCCAGGAGGAGAGCGCGGTGGCGAACGGGTCGCGCTCGGCGCCCAGCTCAGCGACGTCGCGCCGACGGTCTACTCGCTTGCGGGGCTGCCGTCTCCCGACGGACTGGCGGGCCTTGATCTTCTCGAGTTGGAGCCGGGGTCGCCGGGCGGTCCGCTTCGTCCGATCGTGTCGGAGAGCGTCTATCCCCGGATCCACTTCGGCTGGAGCGATCTCGCCTCGATCGTCGAGGGCGACCTGCACTTCATCGAGTCGCCCGATCCGGAGCTCTACCGGCTGGCCGAGGATCCGGACGAGCGGACGAACGTGATCCAGGAGGAGCGCGCGGCTGCGCGGCGGCTGCGGGCGGCCCTCCGGGAGATCGACCGTACGCTGACTTCGCCGGCGGAGGACGATCCCGAGACCAGGCGACGCCTGGAGTCGCTCGGCTACCTGTCCGGCGGCGCGCGTGCCGGCGGCGAGTCGCTGGCGGATCCGAAGAGTCGCATTGGCGTCGTCGCCGACCTGGGGCGAGCCTCGCGGCTGATCGACGACGGGGACCTGGCTGGGGCCGAGGAATCGCTGCGGACGGTGCTGGCCGCCGAGCCGCAGCTCGTCCTGGCATGGCAGCAGTTGGGAGACGTGCTGGAACGGCGCCGGCGGCCCAGGCAGGCGCTTCAGGCATACCGCAGGGCGTTCGAAGAGTCCGCGGGCGACGCGGCAAACGCCGGACTCAAGGTGGCGGAGTTGTTGCTGCTGGAAGGCCGAATCGAGGAGGCGCGGGAACACGCCCTGGCGGTCGTCGATCGGTCGCCCATGGCGAACGACGTGCTGGCCCAGGCGGCGCTGCTGGAAGGTGACCTGATGGAGGCGAAGGCGTACCTGGACCTGGCGATTGCCGAGCGAGGTCCCCGGATCATGCCGCTGATCACGAAGACGGCCTGGTTCAACGAACAGGATCGCTTCGAGGAGGCCCTCGTGCTGAGCGACGAGGTGTTGGCCGAGTTCGGCGACCGCGGTGACCGGGAGATCCTCGGACACCTGTACCTCTATCGCGGCGCCGCGCTGGCGGCGCTGGGCCGAGAGGCCGAGTCGGAGAGCGCCTACCGGGAGGCGATCGCGCTACGGCGGGAACTGCTGGGAGCGTACTCCTCACTGGCCTTCCTCCAGGCCCTGACAGGGCGAGCAGGGGAGGTGGGCAGCACCCTCCAGGAGATGGTCACCGTGAACCCGAATCCGGCCGCGTACGCCGAGGCGGTGCGGGCGCTGCGGGCGATGAACGATCAGCGCTCGGCGGACGGGGTGCTGGGCGAGGCGCTGCGGCGGTGGCCGGAGGCGCGGGAACTGCGGCTGCTGGCCGGCTCGCGGTAGGCGTCTCGTGAAGCGTCGGCGCACCCGCGTTTGCACCAGACGGGTTAGTCTCTCGCCGTGATTTCCGCGAGGATCACCGCGTTTCATCCGCGGAACAGACCATGGTTGGCCTTCACGGTGGCGGGCGTTGCCGCCTGGGTGACGGGCGAGCCTCCCGCGGCGGCCCAGCCCGAGCCCGGACCCGCACCGTCGGGCCCAGGCTTCACGGAGGTCGTCAACGTCGAGGTCGTGAACATCGACGTGTACGTCACGGGCGCCGACGGCAAGCCGGTCCTCGGTCTCGGTCCCGACGACTTTGAGCTCAAGGTCGACGGTCGACGGGTTCCGATCAGCAACTTCTACGCGGTGGAACTCCGGGACGACGAGCTGTTCGTTCGCCGCGGCGGCGAGGTCGAGGCCCGGCCGCTCCTGCCGCCGCCACCGGAGAATCCGCTGGAGGCGGACCGGCTGCGCCGGGCGCCGCCGGAGGTACCGGCGGAGCAGGCGCTGCACGTCGCCGTCTACATCGACAACTACAACTTGACGCCGTTCAACCGCAATCGCGTCCTGCGCGAGCTTCGGGCCTTCGTCCGCGAGCAGTTGCGGCCCGAAGACCAGGTCATGCTGGCCAGTTTCGACCCGGCCCTCAACCTGCGGATGCCGTTCACGAACGACCGGGAAGAGTTGAACCGGGCGCTGCTCGAGCTGGAGGAGGTTTCCGCCCAGCGGCTCCACCGGAACAACGAGCGCCGCGACCTGATCAACAACGTGAACGATGTGAACAACGAAGAGTCGATGGAGAACAGGCCCGGGGTCGCGGCGGCCGAACGGGCGGGGCTGACAGTCGGCGGCGGCGCCAGCTACGCGCGCACCGCGTTGATGGCCTACGCCGGTTCGGTCCGTAACGACACGAACCTCGCGATCGACGGCCTGACGCGGGTGGTCGAGAACCTCTCGGCGGCGCCGGGCCGCAAGGCGGTGATCTACGTCGCCGACGGCATTCCCATGATCGCGGGCGAGGACGTTTTCTACTTCGTCGAGCAGCTCTACGAGCGGTCCGTGTCACTGATCGAGATGTCGGAGTACGACATGTCGAGGCGCTTCCAGCAACTCGCGGCGGGCGCGAACGCGAACCGGACGAGCTTCTACACGATCGATGCCCGAGGGCTGACGGTTCTGTCCCAGAGCACGGTGGACGGCCAGGTCGCGGGGGCGCCCGGACAGGCCGCGCTGATCGACCAGATCCAGTTGACGAACCTTCAGGCGCCGCTTCAGCTCATGGCGGAGGAGACGGGCGGTCGCGCGGTGATCAACGCGAACCGCGTGATGCCCGATCTGCTGAAGATCGCGGACGACTTCCGCAACTACTACTCCCTCGGCTACATGCCGATGTCGTCGGTCGCTTCGGGGCGCTATCACTCGATCGACGTGCGCTGGAAGGGGATGCCCCGCGGCGCTTCCGTCCGCTTTCGCAAGGGCTACCGGGACAAGTCGGTCGAGTCGCGGATGAAGGAGGGCACCCTCTCGGCGCTCAACCTGAACATGCAGGAGAATCCGCTCGGTGTCCGGGTCGACAGCCTGCCGGCGAAGCGGCGGCCGGACGGAAACTACGACGTGCCGGTGGTGATCGAGGTCGCATGGAAGGAACTCACGCTGATTCCACGCGACGGCGCCCACCACGGCCGGATCCAGCTCTGGCTGGTGGCAAAGGACGAAAACGACCACGCGACCGAGCCGCAGCTCACCGAGCTGACGATCGCCGTTCCCGAGGACCGGATCGGTGAGATCGACGGCGGCTTCTGGCGCTACGGCCTGGTGGTCACGATGGAGGCCGGCTACCACGACATCGGCGTCGGCCTGCGCGACGACATCGGCGGCCGCCAGTCGTTCCTGCGCGGCGGCGTCGACGTCCGGTAGGAGCGCGGCGCCTCTCTACAGCACCCGGATCGTCGTCGACGATGCGTGCTCCTGGTTCTCCCGGTCGGTCACGACGACCGAGAGAATGTAGTCGCCGGCTGAGAGCTTGCTGCCGGCCACGAACACCCCGGAGAGCTGCGACAACCCGGGACCGGCCTGAGCGCCGGGTGCAAGGACGATTTCGCCGCCGTCGGCCACGTGCTCGCCGTCCGGCCGGAACACCTGGGTTCGAATCGACACGGGGCCGGCGCCGAGACCGGTGCCCACAAGGCTGATCGGCGTTTCGCCGCCCGCCGTGACCTCGGGCCGCGCGGCGGGGATGAAGGGCTCGCCGCTGCGAAGGAACGGGAAGGCGACGTCCTTGCGCTGTTCCGACTCCTCCTCGCGGACCAGGACCCACTTTCCCGGTTGTTCGGTAAACAGCGGCGGCTGAAGGGTCGCCGCGGCGCCGGGCACGTCGAGATCCGACGTGGTCAGGGCGCGGTGGCCGGTGGCGTCGTTGCGGATCAGAACCCGCACGGAGTAGCTGCCCGGTTCCAGGTCGAAGTGTCCCCAGTACTTGAGGCCGCTTCGGCGCAGCGCGGCGCCGGCCTGGGCCAGATCGAGGCCCATGGCGCGGACGAAGAAGTCGCGCACGATCCCGTGTTCGTCGAGCGCGTAGGCGTAGACCTGGAGCGGCACGGTACCTTGCTGGAGGCCGCCGATCAGGTCTTCACCCCTGGCCTCGATCAGCACCGGCGCGTAGGCCTTGCCGCTGCCGGCGGGGAAGGCTGCGGCCAGGACGGTGGCATCGATTTCGCCGGTCTCGACGCCCCCCATCACCTGCTGCGCCGATGTCAGTGCCCGTTCAAACCGGTTCGTCTGAGCGTATGGCTTGGGCGGGTAGTAGCCCGGGCGGTGGACGATCTGGGTTCCTCGGGGCGCGTTCTTGAGCCGGACTCGCAGCCTGCGGAACTTGCCGTCGTACTTCAGATCGTTGGGCTGGAAGGCGAGCAGATAGGTCACACTGGTGCGCTCCAGCATCTCTGACATCGCCTCGCCCAGATCGGTGAAGTTGGCGAACATTTCGCCGCCGCTGTCGCTGGCCATCATGAGCAGCGAGTCGCGGTTGCTCTGACCCTCGGTCAGGACTTCGCCGCTCACGTCCACAGTCTGGATCGCGCAGTCCGCTTCCCGGAAGGCGGTCAGCATCTTGTTCATCGCGCTCTGGGCCGAGCTGCTGCCGAAGATCTCCTCGTTGTTGACGCGCCACGACTGCCCGTCGGTGGCAGCCTGGTTCAACTCCAGCATCCGGTCCTGCTCCTCGGAAGTCAGGCCGCGGTTGCCGACGACGACCGAACTGTCGAAACCCTCCGAAAGGAACACGACGTGCTTGCGGCCCTGAACGGTTCCCATCCAGGCGGCGAGTTCGCCCATGCCGGAAGTCAGGGCGGCGATGTCGCTGGCCGCGCGATCCCGCTGGGCCGTCTCCTGCAGATTCCGCAATTCGGCGCGGGACTGGGAGAGCATGGCCTCGGCATCCAGGCCGGCGCGGTCCGTGGTCTCGCCGAGGTCGCCGGTCGGCAGTTCGCCGCTCATGTCCGAGATCACCAGGCCCAGGGGATCGCGGACCGCCTGACCGGTTTCTATCTTGCCCAGGGTCGCGATGGCCTGACGGAGTTGGCTGCGGTCGGAAGTGAAGCCGAGCACCAGTCGGGGCCGCGTGTCGTAGAGCGCCACGGCGGCCAGGTCGGTGGGATGCAGCTCCTGGAGAACGAGGTCGGCCGCCGCTTCCTGGGCGCGGCCGACAGAGTCGGGCGTGGTGAACCGGAGATCGAACAGGAGAAGGAAGTGCCGCCGCGCGGCCACCGGCACCGGTTCGTCGGTGATCTTGCCCTCGACCGTCGAGAGGTCGACCATGTCGAAGCCGGTGATCTCGACCGGCTTGCGGCCGTCGAGGAGCTCGAAATCGTCCCGGCTGAGATCGCGAAGCGGGTCGCCGCCGCTGGTCACCTGCACCGGAACCTCGACCACGGTTACCGTGGTCGTGTCGCTGAACTGCGCTTGCCGCTGGCGTCGGTTCCGCTGGGCGTCGGATGCGGCGGCGGAGAGCAGGAGCGCGGCCGTGCAGAGCAGGCACGCGACGCGCGCCGATATGGAGGATGGACGATCGATGAGCCTGCGTTCGTTCATTTCGGGCTCCTTGGTCCTGAGTGGTTCGTTGGGGTTGGCGCCTCGATGCGGCCTTCCGGGCGTCAGTTCAGCACCTTCAGGGGAATCGAGTTCGCAAGCCGGTGCCGGGTCCCGGGGTCGGTCACGGCGACCATCAGAGTGTAGTCGCCCGCCGGCAGATCGGTGGCGTCGAAGGTCGCGACCAGTTTGTCGAGTCCCGGGATGCCGGTGACGGTCCGCTCGCGAAGGCTGACCTCGCCGCCCTCGACCGGTGCGCCGTTCGCGTCCGTCACGGAGGCCTGGAGCGCGAGCTCGCCCTGCGCCAGGTTGTAGCCGACCAGGCAGATCTCCACTCCGCCGGCGTCGCGGCCGCCTTGTACCTGGGGCGCCGCGGCCGGAACGTACGGTTCGCCGTTTACCGTGAAGGGGTACACCGTCGTTTTGGCGTACTGGTCGGCGGGCTGTTCGCGGACCAGGAACCAGCTTCCGGGTTCCTGCTCGAAGAAGGGCGGCAGCAGGGTCGGCTCGCCGGTTGCGAACGCCGGAACCTCCAGCTTGACCGTCTCGACGCCGGTGTTTCCGGTCACGCTGTTGCGGACCAGAACACGGACGAGATAGGCGCCCGGATCCAGTTCCAGGTGGCCGTAGTACTTCAGGCCGGTGTTGGCGAACGCGTCTTCCCTGCCGGCCAGGTTGAGGGTGACGACCCGGCTGAAGAAGTCGCGCATCTGCGTCTTCTCGTCGGTGACGTACGCGTAGATCTCGATGGGCAGCACGGGTTGGTCGTGGTTCTCGACCAGGCCGCCGCCGCCGACCTCCACGATCACCGGAACGTAGGCCGCACCGTCGCCCGCTCGGAAGGCTGTCGCCAGAACGTCGATCCTGAGGTCGTCCCTCTCCTGGGCGGCGGCGATGAGGTCAGAAGCCAGGAGTCGCTTTTCCAGCGGATGCAGGTCGCCGAACGGCCGGGGCGCGTAGTAGCCCATGCGGTGCGAGATCTGGGCGCCCTTCGGCGCCCGCGCCCGTACCTTGAGCCGATGATGGTCGCCCGGTTCGCCCGGTTCGGTGGGCTCGAAGCTGAGCAGGTATGTGACGGTCGACGACTCGAGCACGTCCCCGAGTTCGGCGCCGAAGTCGTTCGCGTCTTCGTGCAGTTCCCCGCCGGTCTCGTTGGCCATGTAGTGAAGGGCGTCCCGGTGCACGACGCGCGTGCGGTGCTCTTCCGGCAGGTCGGCCCGCAGGCCCGAGATGTCCACTGTGTGGATCACGGTATTCGCCCGCTGGAACTCGTTCAGCATCCGGTTCACCTGGCCCAGCAACTGGGTATTGCCGTAGCGGTTGTCCGTGTCCACGCGGCCGTACTGTCCGGTATCGATGGCCTCCTGTTCGCGCTGCATTTCCTCGTCGAAGAAGTCCGGCTGCCGGCCGAACAGCAGCCGGCCGTCGAACCCCTCGGAGAAGAGAACGACATGCTTTCGGCCCTCGACGCTGGAGAGGATGCGGGCCATCCCCTGCAAGGCGCCGGTCCAGCTCGAGATCTGGCCGCGGGCGTAGCTCTTCTCGTACTTGGCCATCTCGTTGCCGATCACCCGCAGGTAGGAGTCGATGTCGCGCTCCATGGAGCGGATGTCCTCGTTCACGCCGCCGATGTCCAGCGAGCCGACGGGATTCGCGCTGGGCGCGTCGATCATGAATCCGAGCGGGTCCTTCGTCGCCAGGTTGAGCAGGCGCGGATTGCCGAGCGTGGCGATGGCCCGCGCGAGCTGCGCCCGGTCGGGCGTGAACGTGATCAACAATTGCGGTCCGGTTTCCACCGTGTGCACGGCGACGGCGGCGAGGTCGGTGGGGTGCATCCGTTCCAGCACGAAGTCCTGGGCGGCGGCCCGTGCCTTGCCGACCGAGGTGGGCGCCGAGAACGAGAGGTCGAACAGGAACAGGAAGTGGCGCCGCGCGGCCGGCGGGATGCCGTAGTCGGTCTCGATCACCTGGCGGTCGTCGGGCGCGATCAGATCCAGGTCGACGACCCGGAAGCCCGTGATCTCCTGGGCGGCGCCCTCGTCGAGGATCTGGAAGTCCTCGGGTTGCAGGCCCCGGACCGGTTCGCCGCTCCGCGTGACCACGTTGATCGGCACCTGCACCTCGAACACGGACGCGCGGTCGTCGAACTGCCGCAGGTCGTCGGGCCCTTGAGCGATGTGGGGCGCCGCCGTGGTGAGCAGACCGGCGAGAGCGAGAACCGCGATCAGACGGAATTGGGGCTCGGACGACGATTCGGGCGGCATGACCTTCCTTGTCCTGTCCCGGGGCATCGTTGACGGTAAGGCTAACAGTTCAAGGCGGAGTTTCTTCCCGCTCCGCCTCAGGGGCGTTCGGGGCCCTACGGCGGCCCGCGTTCAATCAGGGCCGCGTACTTTCGGGCCTCTTCGTGGGTGGCGTCGAGCCGAAGCGCGCGCTCGACGTGGTGCTTCGCCTCGTTCAGGCTGCCGGTTGCCAGGTAGACCCGCGCCAGCCCGACGTGGACCTCGGGGATCTCCGAGTCCGCGCGCAGAGCCCGGCGCATGTAGTCGAGAGCGGTGGCCGAATCGCCGGCGGCAAGCGCGGCGTCGCCGCGGTAGACGTAGAAGAAGGGGCTCGCGCGGTTCAACCCTTCCAGGACATCCAGGAGTTCGCCGGCGCGTTCGTGTCGCCCCTGGAGCTGGTAGGCGCGAACCAGGTTGGTCAGCAGGGGCACGTTGTCCGGGTGAAGCTCCAGCCCCTGCTCGTAGGCTCGCACGGCGTCGTCGAGCCGGTTGCGCCGCAGCAGGACGATGCCGTAGTTGTTGATCGCCTTGTCGAAGTCGGGCGTCAGCCGGGTGGCGATGTCCAGCCACCGCTCGGCGGTGTCGAGGTCCCCGTCCATCAGGGCTTCGGCGCCGAGGTTGTTGTAGTAGTGGCCGGTCGCCGCGAGGTCCGTGATCGGACGGAAGTCGCGGTAGGACTTCGGCCGGTAGGGGAGGAAGTCGTAGGTGGCCATCTCGCCGTCCACGTACATGCCGGCGACGATGTGGCCCCGACTGACCACGACGCCGTCCTGGTAGTTCCAGCGCTGGTAGTCCCTGACCTCGACGAAGAACGGGTTCAACCTCCGTTCGCGTCCGACCGCCACGAACAGGTTGACGAAGGAGAGACAGTTGCCCCGCGCCGAGGTGTACGTCCGCGCCGCGGTACGCGTTGGCGTCAGGGCGTACTCGAGATCGACCCAGCCGAAGATGAAATCCAGCACGGCGTCGCGCCGACTGGTTTCGCTGCCGACCGGACTGACCCGGTCGTCGACCGCCAGTCGGAGCTCGTCGTCGACGGCGAACGGCACGACGATCTCCTGCTGCCATTCGGGGCCCAGTCGCCGCTCGAACTCAGGCGCCAGCGCCTGCGTGCCGTTGAACGGGACGTAGCCGGCGCAGGCCGCGAGCGCGGGTAGCGCGAGGAGGATTCCGCTGCCGCGGGCTGCCGCGGCTCGTGAGCGCGGAGTCTGGTGGGGACGCTTCATCGAGGATCGGGTGGAGGAGTGCTCGGTCGGGTTGCGGCGGTGGCCATCGACCGCCGTAGTGTTTTCCAATAGAGAAATGAGCGTGGAGCGGCGCCGGTAGAGAGGCTTCGATTCCGGTTCGGTTCGGGGTTGGTTTCTGGAAGCGGCAGACGGTTCCGTACCGTCTGCCGCCTGAGGGTAGCGCGCTGGGCACGGGGGCGAGGCCCTCGTGTCGGGGGGCCGCGGTCTTGGACTT
>LXNI01002081.1_pt1 | contig 15013 bp, 10 predicted proteins | sample 809091 | NCBI WGS metagenome assembly LXNI01 (sample SAMN04870527, study PRJNA318959) | sponge metagenome | biome: 01000161; feature: marine sponge reef; material: water | host: Sarcotragus foetidus | place: Greece: Milos, Mediterranean Sea | collected 2013-05-29 | depth 5-7 m | reverse complement strand
CCCGGACAAAATCGCCGACGATGCTGCGGAAATTTTCGGCGCTTAGCCTTGTCGGCATAGCATCCATCAACGAAGTCACAATATGCTCGGTGCTCTGGCCCTGCCGCGCCCGGCACTTAAAGACGGGAAATCGGAATCGAAAGTCACCAGCGTCGATGCCGAGATTTAACAGGACATCATCGCCATTGTCGGTTACTGAATGTATCTGATTAATGAAGGAACTTTTTCCAATTCCTCTGGGACCGGTGACGATCATATGGCGCGCGTTGCCATGGCCAGTGTTAAACATTGAACGAATCAGGACGGTCAGTTCGTGTGCCCGGCCCGCAAATTGCTCGAAATTGTCAATTGGCTTGTCTGGCCGGAAAGGATTAGGTCTTAGCTGCATCAGTGGTGACCGATTTCCTCATATGAGCCATTGCACAATGATACATCATCTGAATCGCGAACGCTAGAAACTCTGGCATTGCCAATACTGAACGACCATTTGCGCTACTCCGCCCACATCCCGCCACACTTCGTGACCTCTGTGGTGAAAATCATTTCTCGGCGAACTCGGTGTACTCGGTGGCTAGAAGAAAAACCTCTGTGACTCTGTGACTCTGTGGCAATCAACAATACGCGACCATCCACTCACCCATCCCCGCCCCCTGCGCCTCTCTAGCAAACCAACTCTGTGCCCTCTTTTTCCTCGGTGTCCTCGGTGGTAAAAAAATACCCGTCTTACGCTACAATACGCCCATCAATCGCCAACCACCTAAAGGAGCCCCCATGTCCACCACCAACGGCGTCCGCGCCGCCCTCAACCAGCGCAGCCGAACCCTCGTCCATGGCGCCGAACGCGCCGGCGCCCGCGCCATGCTCAAAGCCGTCGGCTACAGCGATGACGACCTGGCCAAGCCCCTAATCGGCGTCGCCAACACCTGGACCGAAATCGGCCCCTGCAACTTCCATCTGCGCAAGCTGGCGGTCGATGTCAAGCGCGGCATCCGCGCCGCCGGCGGCACCCCCTTCGAGTTCAACACCATCAGCATCTCGGACGGCATCACCATGGGCACCGAGGGCATGAAAGGCTCGCTAATCAGCCGCGAGGTCATCGCCGACAGCATCGAGCTGGTGGCCATGTCGAATATGCTCGATGGCGTGGTGGCGCTCTCCGCCTGCGACAAGACGATTCCGGGCACAATCATGGCGCTGATCCGCCTCGACCTGCCCTCGCTGATGCTCTATGGGGGCACCATCTATCCCGGCGTACACAAGGGCCGCGATATCGATTTGGTCAACGTCTTCGAAGCGCTGGGCCAATTCCAGGCCGGGCAGATCAGCTATGAGGAGCTGATGGATGTCGAGAATGTCGCCTGCCCCGGTCCGGGCGCTTGCGGCGGACAGTTCACCGCCAACACCATGGCCATGATCAGCGAAATCATCGGCATCTGCCCCATGGGCATGGGCGATGTGCCCGCCGAAGACCCCGAGAAAGAGACCGTGTCCTATCAGGCCGGCGAGATGATGCTCGACATCCTGGAGCGGAACATCCGCCCCTCCGACCTGGTGACGCGGCGCTCGCTGGAGAACGCGCTGGCCGCCTCAGCCGCCACCGCCGGCAGCACCAACAGCATCCTGCACTGCCTGGCTTTCGCCCGCGAAGCCGGCATCGAATTCACGCTGGACGATATCGAGGCCATCAGCCGGCGCACGCCCATCATCGGCGACATGCGCCCCACCGGCCAATACGTGGCGCTCGACCTCTTCAAAGCCGGCGGCGTGCCCATTCTGGTCAATCGCCTGATCGACGGCGGCTACATGAGCGGCGATACGCCCACCGTCACCGGCCAGACCCTGGCGCAAGCCTGCGCTGACGCGGTCGAGACGCCCGGCCAGGATGTCGTCCGCGACCTGGACAATGCCATCAAGCCCAGCGGCGGCCTGGTCGTGCTGCGCGGCAACCTGGCGCCCGATGGCGCGGTGGTCAAGCTCAAGGACAGTCCGCCCCCGCTGACCGGTCCGGCGCGCGTCTTCGATACCGAAGAGGACGCTTTCGAAGCCGTCTCCAACCGGCAGATCGTGGCCGGCGATGTGCTGGTCATCCGCTACGAAGGTCCCGTTGGTGGACCGGGCATGCGCGAGATGCTGCAGATCACGGCAGCGCTCTACGGGCAGGGGCTGGGCGGCAATGTCGGGCTGATTACCGATGGGCGCTTCTCCGGCGGCACGCGCGGCTTGATGATTGGCCACACAGCGCCGGAAGCGGCCGTCGGCGGACCCATCGCGCTGCTGCAAGAGGGCGACATGATCACGATTGACGTGTCGCAGCGGCTGCTGCAAGTCGATCTCAGCGATGCCGAGCTGGCCGCGCGGCGGGCCGCGTGGAGCGCGCCCGAGCCGAACTACAGCAAAGGCGTCATGGCCAAGTACGCGCGCCAGGTCTCGCAAGCCAACGACGGCGCTGTCACGGGGGCGTAATCATGAAAATAGAATGAGAGGAAAGGAACGAGTCTACTCAGCGGGCTCGGCCGCTATTGCCGTTTTTGACTTTCTGTGCCTGATTTCGATTGGAATGTGGGCGACGGGTACAGAGTCTTTATCGTCCGTCAAATGCAAATTTAGCCAATACATACCGTCGATCGTGTAGAGAAAAGTTTCCATGACACCAGTTGTGCGGCTTCCGTCGGGTGGTTCCAACGCGAATTCAATTCTGAAGTTTCCGATTTCCTCTCCGGTTGGGTCAATAATCTTGACGATGACGTCGTAATTCTCAGGAACGTCGTCCTTTTCGCTCATCCAAGTTGAAACGAAAAAGTAGACGGTAGGCAGAGGAACTTCAAAGGGTCGATTGTCGGGCAATTCACCCTCGAATGTTAGCCGATCTGTAATGTCGATCAGACTTACATTCTTTGATGTCTCGTCAACTATATGATGTCGACACAACACAGACCAGACGTGTTTCATTGCTTTGTCCTAAACGGTTTCGCGCAACTCAACCGTGCGAAATGATGACGAAACATATTTTATCTGTTTTTCACCTGAGGCAAACATCCTGTCGCGAACAACAGAAGTATCCCCGCCCCTGGTTTGAGGAAAACTTAACCGCTTGAAAGCGTGAGTTGATTTTATGCTTATGGTGTCGAATCCGCGGCCTACAACGTTCACATCTTTATCGTGCGCAGCGGCACGATTGCCGGCACGGTAGAAGTTCTGCTCCTTCATGCCGGAAGCTGTGTCAATACTCTGTATTAGCTTCGAAACGTTCTCAGTTACGTGTTGAGCAAGTTGCACAGACCACCACAGTCCTCCGAAGTCGAGGATTCTCCAACTTGCCCTGTACGCGGCAATCGGTTCCTCTTTGAAGAGGCAGAACAGATATGCTGAAATGCTTTCATCATAAGAAAGTTGAGTCTCAAACTCAACCTTTCCAAGTAGGAAAATAATGCGACGAAAAACTTCGTTCGCCCATTCCGAATCTTTTGCGATTTCAGACCTTAGGGCCTTAAGCGTTTGATGCTGCTCCATTGCCAACTGCAGTACTTCGATTCCGCCGACTACTGAAAACTGAATCTGGAATTGTAGACTTTCGATTTCCTTAACGAACTTGAACAGTGACATTATTCGCCCTCGTCGTATAGAAATACGTTGGTTCGCCTAAGAGAATAGGCACGTCTCTGTATTCGTGTTCAAATTCCCCATCCTTACCCCATTTGCTTATCACTCTCAAGTCTATCCTAGAAACACACGAAACCATCGCAATATGCGAATACTTATTTGCGAGAGTATAAAGCACCAAATCTCCTGCAACAACTTTACACCTTGTGATCTCATTATATCCGTCTTGTTTAAGAATCTCATCAATGTGCTTAATATCTACATCTGCTGATCGACTGCAAAAGATCATTCCGACACAGTTGTACTTATCTTCCGAAACAGAAAGTATTTTGACGTTTCGCTTATCGTTTTCTTTCATCAATTCAACGAGTGCTTCGGTCCGGATTTCAACAAGTCCGGAATGTTCCTTTGACGGAATCTTATCGGTGCGAGAGAATCTAGGAACGGTAATGGGCCATCCAGAAACGCGTATATGCGACTAACCTTCGCTTGGCATCCTTTGCAAGCTCAGAATCATATTCACGCAAGACAAGGCTCATAAGCAACGCTTGGAAAACCGATAGCTGTTACGGATACATTCGGCGGATTGTATCAAAGTCAGATTGACTTTGCCAAGCCACCGCCACCCGCGCTAAACTCCACCCATGAAACCCCTGTACGCCACCCGCATCCTCGACCTCACCCGCCTCCTCCCGGGCGCGGTATGCACCATGCTGCTGCGCGACTTGGGCGCGGAGATCATCAAAGTCGAAGACCCGCGAACCGGCGATTACGCCCGCCTCCTGCCGCCGTTGATCGACGGCATGGGCGCTTACTTTCGCAGCAGCAACAGCGGCAAGAAGAGCATCGCCCTCGACCTGAAAACCGCAGAAGGACAAGCCGTCTTGCACAAGCTGGCAGCCACGGCCGATGTGCTGATCGAAGGCTTCCGCCCGGGCGTGACGGCGCGTCTGGCCGCCGACTACGAGACGCTGCGCGCCATCAATCCGCGGTTGGTATACTGCTCGCTTTCCGGCTGGGGGCAGACCGGGCCCTACGCGTCTCTCAGCGGGCACGACCTCAATTACATCGCGCGCAACGGGGTGCTGGGCGCGAGCTTGGAGCCAAGCACGCCGGGCGCTCAGGTGGCCGATGTCAGCGGCGCCTATGTGGCCGTCATGGGCATCCTGGCGGCGCTGCTCAAACGGCATCACAGGGGCGAAGGCGATTATGTCGATGTCGCGCTCTCCGAGGCGGCGATGCCGCTGGCGCTGGCCGCCTGGGTCGAAGCACAGACCACGCCCGCAAACAGCGGCTTCCTCAGCTTGCGCGGCGAAAGCGCCTGCTACCGCGTATACACTTGCGCCGATGGCGAAGCGGTGGCGTTAGGCGCGGTTGAAGCCAAGTTTTGGGCCAATTTCTGTAACGCCGTCGAGCAGCCGGAGTGGATTGAGCAGCAGCACGTGCGTAGCCTACAGCCGGCGCTGATAGCTGCGCTAGCCGCGATGTTTGGGACAAAGCCGGCGGCGGAATGGGCTGCCCGGCTCGACGAGGCCGACTGTTGCTTAACACGCGTCATCGCGCCTGACGAGATGTTGGCCGACCCGCAGATTGCGGCGCGCGGCATGCTTGGCGTGGACGAGCGTGGCGTACCCTGGATGCGCAGCCCGATTCGATTGGGCGAGGACACTATCCGCTGGCAACCCGCGCCGACGCATGGCGAACACACCGCGGAGTTGCTGCGTGAAATCGGCTATTCGGACGGAGAAACCAGGACGCTGATGAAAGACGGCGTCATTCGTCCAGCGCCGTGAAACCCTCGGCATCGGCGAGGATTTTCTTGGGACCGTGCTCCTCAAACAGCACGCTTACGATGCCACTCTTACCCTCAACGCCGATGACCTTTCCCAAGCCAAACTTCCGATGTTTCACCGACATATTGACTTTGAAATCAGACTCGTCATCCGCCCGCTTGGGCAGCCCCGGGAAGGGGATGATTTTCTTGCGCAACTCTTCGTTTGGCGCGGAGACGCTACCGCTGCGCAGGTCGCGTTTCAGACGGCTGGGCGGCTGAGGATCACGATTCCACTGCGTCTGCGACTCAATGCTCTGTGGGCGGCGCAGTGTTGCCAACGTGGCTGGCGCGCCGTCGAGCAAATGCGGCGGCAGATCCGCCAGAAACTCGGATGGCGCGGCGATGCCCCCACTGCCGCTATAGAGCGCGCGGCGGAAGGCGTAACTGAGGTAGAGCGCGCGTTTGGCGCGGGTGACGCCGACGTAGAAGAGACGACGCTCCTCTTCCAATCCCCCGACTTCTTCAAAGGAGCGGAAATGCGGCAGGATGCCCGTCTCCAGCCCGGTAATGAACACCACCGCATATTCCAGGCCCTTGGCCGCGTGCAGGGTCATCAGCGTTACGGCATCGGTGTCTTCTTTGAGGCTGTCGACATCAGCCACAAGCGACTGCTCCGCCAGAAATTCGTGCAACGGCTGCTCGTATTCCATCGCGTATTGCAGCAAGCCCCGCAGCTCTTGAACATTATCAGCCCGCTCAACCGCCTCTTCGGGGATCTTGCTGCTGTCCTCGAGGTGCAGGTAGTAGCGCGTCTGGGCGGTGATATTGTCGAACATGGTCAGCAGATCGCCGACTTTGGCCATCTCTTGCCAATCCAAAAGCATGGCGGCGAAAGCGGCAAACTTCTTTCTCGCCGCCGAGCCGAGCGGAGTCGGATCGTCGTAGTAAACATGGTTGAGGGCACTGGCGATGCTCAAGCCGTCGCGCGTGACCCAATTCAGGAAAGCCTCTTGCGACTTCTTGCCGATGCCGCGCGCCGGCACGTTGATGATGCGCTCGAAGCTGACGCGGTCGTCGGGATTGTGGATCAGGCGCAAGTATGCCAGCATGTCCTTGACCTCGCGCCGTTTGTAGAAGCCCACGCCGCCCACCAGCACGTAAGGCACGGCCGCGTTGACGAAGGCCTGCTCCATCGCCCGCGACTGCGCGTTGGTACGGTACATCACGGCGAAGTCTTTGTAGTCCAGATCGTTTTCCGTGCGCAGCTGCCGGATCCGCTCCAGCACTTCGCTGGCTTCGTAGCGCTCGTCGAAGGCTTCGAACACCGTTGCCGATTCACCCCGACCCAGATCAGTATGCAGCGCCTTGGGCGTACGATTGCGATTGCGGTCAATGACGGCGCGAGCGACATCAAGGATGTTTTGTGTGCTGCGGTAATTCTGCTCGAGCAGGATGACGGAGGCCTGGCTGTAGGTCTCCTGGAAACGCAGCACGTTGCGGTAGTCGGCGCCGCGAAAAGCATAGATCGCCTGATCTTCGTCGCCGACGACAAAGACGTTATTCTGCGGGGCAGCGAACTGCCGCACGAGCTCGTATTGCACCTGATTGGTATCCTGGAACTCATCCACCAGCAGATAGCTGAATCGGTCCTGATAGTAGCCGCGCAGCTCGGCGTTGCCCCGCATGAGGTTCACCATGTTCAGCAGCAGGTCGTCAAAGTCCATGGCGTTGGCCTCAAGCAGCGCCTGCTGATAGCTGACGTACACCTGCTTGACAATCTCGCCAAAATAGTCGAGCGCCTTAAACTGCGCCGGCGGAATCATTTCGTTCTTGGCGCTGGAAATCTTGGACAGGATAGCGCGCGGGTTGTAGCGTTTGGGGTCGATGCCGACCTGTTTGACCACCCGCTTGACCAGAGCGACTTGATCGTCGCTGTCGTAAATGACGTAATCCGGGCGGTAACCGGCGCGTTCCGCATCACGTCGCAAGAAGCGGGCGCAGGTGGCGTGGAAGGTGCCGATCTGCAGGCCGCGCAGGCGGTCGCCCAGCAGCACCTCAACGCGCGAGCGCATTTCTCCGGCGGCTTTGTTGGTGAATGTGACCGCCATAATGCGATGATGCGGCACGCGATGCTCGCGAATCAGCCAGGCGATGCGGCGCGTCAGCACGCTGGTTTTGCCGCTGCCCGGCCCGGCCAGCACAAGTACCGGGCCGTCCACAGCGGTGATGGCGGCGGTCTGCTGTCGGTTCATGCCCTGCAGCAGCGGATTTTGACTCATGCAGCGGTTCTCCCTGGCGCGTCTATCCATTGTATCAGAAAGTTTGAGCTATGCATGCCTACGTCTGCGCCGTAATAGTCCACGACAAGTGTTGAGCCTGCTTGCACCAAGAGCATACACGTACGCTGAATAGTGTGCAGGGGCTTTCGCCGTAAGGTAGAGTTATCCGCTTGTAGGCGTCGGAATGAGGATCTCTTCGACGGTCGGGCCAAAGGCGGGTTCGCCCGGCTCGGGACTCGCGAGCGAATTATCCAGCCTGATGTTCAAGTCGAAGTTAATCGAGCCGCCATTGAGCGACGAGGCCGCCAGGCGCAGGATGTAATTGCCGTTAGCGACTTGCCCGGCGACCGTATCCCAAGTTCCCAGGGGCGTGCCATATTGCGGCATCTGGACCAGCGATGCGCTGATGGGATAGAATGTCCCCGGTTGCTCGGCGCTGGCGTAAAGCAGTTCGAAGCGGTCGAAATCGGGCGCCTGCGCCTGCCCGCGTATTTCGACGGCGCCATGCAGCACTTGACCCTCGTTGGGGCTGCTGATGTTGATCAGTGGCAGTTGCTGCCCTTGGGCGCAAGCTTGCTGCGGCGGCGGACGCACGGGTATGCCCAGGCCCAGGCGCTCGGCAAAATCGCTGCCTTCTTCGGTGCTGTTCAGCCAATCGAGCGCGGCGGCATCGCCAATGGCGGCGAAATTGCGCTCGACGATATGGCTGGGACAGAACTCGTTGGCGCGCAGCAGCGACCAACTGTCCACCGTGAGGCGCTGCAAAAAGCCTTGATCCGCCGGCGGCGGATACTGCTCGTGCAAGAATAGATCCGTGGTCGGCGCCGGACAAGCCGAGAAGCTCAACGTGCCGGTACTGCGGCAGATTTCGCGCGCGATGACGCCGCCTGGATTCTCAAAGGGAATGGGCGGATACCAATTTGTCGCGGCGGACATAACGGCATTCCATACAGGTGCAGCGCTGCGAGCACCGCTGGTATTGTAGGTGGGCGAATTGTCCGATGTGCCCAGCCATACGCCGACAACCGCATTACGCGTGAAGCCCATAGTCCAGAGGTCGCGGCTGCCGTTGGTGGTGCCGGTCTTGGCGGCGACGGTGTTCTGCGTCGGAATGCCGAGGCGGGCTAGCGTCAGGTTGGAGCCGCCCTCGAAGCTCGGCTGTCGCGCGCGGTCGTCGCTGAGGATGTTCTGCATCAGGTAGGCCAGCGCTGGCGATATGATCTGCTCAGGCGCGGGGCGCTCACGCTTGATCTCCACCGCTTCGCCGTCAACGGACTCGGTGATGCGCTCAATGGCGTAGAGCGGGATGCGCTGTCCCCCGCTGGCGAAAACGCTATAAGCGCCCATCAGATCAAAAAGCGTGACCTCGTTCGAGCCCAAGGCGCTGGCGAGCGAAATGAAGGACTCTTCAGGAAACTTCAGGCCGAATTCGTCCGCCATATTGGCAAAGCGCCCCACCCCGACGTAATCGCGGAAGACCTTGACGGTCGGCACGTTGTAGCTGTTTTGCAGCGCGAACCGCAGCGGCACAGCGCCATGGAAGCGGCGGTCGATATTCTCCGGCTCGTATATGCCGCCAGCGCCGAGATCCTCAATAATCGGCACATCCCAGATGATGCTGGCCGGCGTGAGGAAACTCCCGTCGTTGTTCTGCAGCGCTAACATGTAGACGAAGGGTTTGATGGCGGAACCCGGCTGCTGATATGTCAGCGCGTTGTTGACTTGACCAGCGAGCTCATCGTTGAAATCGTGACTGCCGACCATGGCGCGGATGGCGCCGGTCTTGGGATCCGTCACCATAAGCGCGCCGGTATTGACGCCGCTGGCCGCCGCTTTCAGGCCGCGCACCTGGTTGCTCAGCGCAGCTTGCGCCGCTTCTTGCAGCGCCGGGTTCAGCGTCGTGTGGATATTCAGGCCGCGCTGGAAAAGCGCCTCGGCGCCCAACTCGGCTTCCACCAGCGCGCGCGCGTAATCGACAAAATGAGGATAGGTCACACGCGCTTCACCCTGCTGGAAGGCGGTCGTTTCGATTTCCGCAATCTGCAGGATCGCCATGCCGCCGACGATGCCGCCCGCTTCGCTGGTTCGCACCAGCACTGCCGGGCCGCCGCCGGCGACGTCAATCTCGGCGCCGTCGACGATGCAGAAGGGCCCGCGCGTGGGCCAGTCGTCATGCTGAAATTGCAAGCAGCCGACTTCGATCATCTTGCGCATGGTGGAGCGCATGCCGGCGACAGCGACATCGCGGTTCCTGACCGGGTCGTGCTGTACCGGCGAGGGCACGATGCTGGCCAGCAGCGCCGCTTCAGCGAAATTTAATTGCGCTGCGCTGTGGCCGAAATAAAAGTTCGCGGCGGCTTCCACGCCATAGCTCTGGTTGGCGAAGAATATTTCATTCAAATACAGTTCCAGGATCTTCTCTTTATCGTAGCGATTGGCGATTTCCAGCGCGACCAGGATTTCGTTGATTTTGCGCTCGACGGTGACATCGCGGTCATGCAGCACCAGGTTGCGAGCGATCTGCTGCGTGATGGTGCTGGCGCCGGATTCGATGCCGCCGCCGCTGACGTTCTGAATGAAGGCGCGGGCGATAGCGACCGGGTCGAAGCCGGGGTCTTCAAAGAAGCGCTCGTTCTCTTGCGAGACAATGGCGTGAATCATGTAGGGGCTGACCTGCGCCAGCGAGACGGAGGTGCGCGCGCCGGTCTCTTGACTGTTGATGGCGGCGAGCAGGTTGCCGTCGGCGTCGAAGATTCGGGCGGTCTGATAAGCCGGCGTGTAATTCTCCAGCGCGGCGATGCCATCGGCGAAGGGCTCGACCTTGTCGCGATACCACATCATGATGACGCCGACAGCCACGATCACGCCGATCAAGGCGACAATCAGAAGACCGGCGACCAGGGTCGTCGCCCAGCGGATTCGATTGTTGCGGCGCGTACTCAGCAATTCCTGGACGATCGGCGACGGCTGCATCTCGAAGTCGCTGTCGATGGCGCGCGGAATGACGCTGTCGGCGTCGTAGCGTGCCGGCAACTGCATGGTGGCGTTGTCTTGGGCGTCGGCGGCGAGCGTCGGCTGCTGGCCGGGCAGCTCATCGACCAGCGCTGCCGAGCCGGGCACAGTGTAGAGCTCGTCTTTGGTGGGCGGCATCGCGCCGACCTTGACACCGCGCTCGTCATAAATGGGGTCGCCGGCTTTCGGCTCGCCGTAGCCCGGCGGCAAATCGAAATCGGCCTTGGGCTGCGTCAGCGTGGCATCGGGATCGCGGCGAGCGCGCTCAAGCTCGCGCAAGGCTGGCGGAAAGTCAGTTTCCCATTGATTGCTGACGGGATCGTGGCGATACCATTCGTCGTTTTCCGCGTCGATCATCCACCATACGCCCGCCTCGTCTTGCACCATCGCCTCGTAGAGCAGCCGCTGGTAGTCCTCAAAGCTGATCTCTTCTTTGCTGAGCAAGTCGGCCAGTGTGGCGGCCCGGTTCTGCATATCAAGGAAACGCTGCGCCGCCTCGCCCACTTCGACTTCGGGCGCGCTCGCAGGCAGCTCGTCTTCGGGGCGAGCGAAGTGCTGCGGGTCGCGCGCGGGGGCGAAGTCTTCCGGCGGCGGCAAGTCGTCGGCGGCGCGCCCGTCGTCGAAGAGCGCCCCCATCATCTCTTCGGGAGACGCGGGCTTGTCTTTCTCCGCAGGCTTGTCGCGCGTCGGTTCGTCGGGCATGGATCGCGTCCAGTTTCAAGTGGGTTTGCTACAGAGGGTATTATAGTGGAATGTGGAATTCGGGGGAAACGGAAGGCGAGAATCTACGCCACAGCAGCGTCTTCTACTTCTACCAGATCGTGGGGATGGCTCGAGAGATAGCGCTGTACGTAGGGGTTGCCGACCACGGCCATATCCGCCTCGACATCATCGCGGCGAATGGTGAAATGGTAGACCTCAATACAGCGCATGCCGGCGAACCAGTGCCGCTGCAGGACGACCTTGCGATCAATTGACCAGCCGCGCGCGATCGCGGTCAGCAGGTTGTCGCCGCCAGCGTATCGTTCCGAAGAATAGCTCCAGTGCTGCGAAGTAATGTCCTGATACCGGCCCTGCAAATTCTGCTGATTCTCGTCGGTCATGCGCGAGATGGCTCCTGGAGCAATCAATACGTCGGGAGATTATACGTCTCAGCGTTGTCAGCGGCAAGATGCCCGATGCGACTTAACGCGATTTTAACGGATGGCTATTCCGGCAAGACGTCGGCTTGGGGCGAGACATCGTAGATGATGCGGATGTCGTGCTTGACCAGGAATCGCTCCACAAAGGGATTGCTGAGTACCGGCATAATCATCAGCCGGCTGCCGCGCATTAGCGTGAACTCGTAGACGGTGCTGGGTCTGCTGCCGCTGTGCCAGATTTGCCGCGCGCTGACGCGGGGTAGAGCCAACATCCAACCGGCGCGCAAGGCTGTCACCAACTGGCTGGCGGCGGCATAGTCCTCCGAAGCCGGGCTCCAGTATTGATCGCTCTCGGTGAACTTTTCATGCGTGTAAATGTTCTGCGCCAATTCCATGTCACCCGCCTCCAACTGCGCGCTGCCGCCAGCGGTTTGCTGATCCTTGGAAATCTACCCGTAGCGATCTTCGCTGATTTCATTATATACGAATCTTCAAGCGATGAAGCTAGAGTCAGCATTAAAACGCCTTAATACGGCTGGCTACTCTTAATTGAATCTTGTATTTCCCGGGTTAAGGCGTCGCTATGGCAAGCTATTCGCGCCTGGCGCAGTATTCGGCGAAGGCCAGGATAATCGCGCGCAAGCCAAATGTCGGCGAGGTGATCACGCAGTGAAAACCTACGCTAGCGGCAGCTCTCGCCGTCGATTCGCCGAGGCAGAGCGCGGGCAATTCCAGCGCGGCCGACCCGCTGCAACGTTGACGGAAGAACCGGACTGCTGAAGGGCTGGCGAAACTCAGCGCGTCGATTTGGCGCTTGGCGATAAAGCTGGCTAAATCAGCGCCGCCGCTGCCAATCACCGTGCGATAGGCCACCAGCGTCGTCACCTCCGCGCCGCGAGAGCGCATAATCGCAGCTGCCCCCTCATCCGCCAGGTCCGACTGCGGCAGGAGGATACGGCGCCGCTGACCGATTGGAATCTCGCGCGCCAGCGCTTCGACATTGAATGCGGTTGGGACAAAGTCAGCGTCCCTGCCCGTTTGCCGGCGCCATTCTGCCGCGGTTGCCGGACCAAGCGCCGCGATCTTGATGCGCTTTAGCGACGGCAGCACTGCCAACGCTCGCGCGCGATCCGCCAGCGCTCGGACGGCATTGCCGCTGCTGAGCGCCAGCCAGTCGTATTCAGCCAGACTGCGCAGGCATTGATCGAAAGCGGCGGTATCCAGCGGCGGCTCGATGGCTATGCAGGGATAAGCAATCGGCACGGCGCCGAATTGGCGAATCAGGTCTTCCAGAGCCGCGGCTTGATGACGGGCGCGCGTAACGACGATTCGCTTGCCGGCGAGGAATTCTTCGGTGTTTACAGCCTCATTCATTTATAACGCTCCGTTTGTCGCATCGGGCAGCAGATGTCCCGCGCCTTGCTCCAGCGCCTGCGCAGCCAGGTCAGCGCCCAGCTTTCGGGCGGCGCCCAGACTCTCGCGATTCTCGCTCATGGCGGCTTCACCTCTCAGGTCCAGTTGCTGCGAGCCGTCGATGGCGATCACGCGACCTTGCAGTCGCAGCCTGCCGCTCTCGAAGCTGGCATAGGCGCCGACGGGCAGAGAGCAGCCGCCTTCCAGGCCGCCCAAGAAAGCGCGCTCGGCAGCTACAGCCAGCTCAGTCGCCGCGTTGTTGAGCGGGGCGAAAAAGGCGCGCGCCTCGGGTTCATCTCGGCATTGCAGGGCGAGCGCGCCTTGGCCGGCGGCGCTGAGCATCTCTGCGGGCTTAAAAGTCTGGCGAATATGCTCGTCCAGTCCCAGCCGAATCAAGCCGGCAGCCGCCAGCACGATGGCGTCCAGTTGCCGCTTGGCATCGTCCAGCAGGCCAATTCGCGTGGGAATGTTGCCGCGGATTGGCACGACCGTCAGATCGGGGCGCAGCGCGAGAAGCTGAGCGCGCCGTCGCAAACTGCCCGTGCCGATGCGCGCGCCCGGCGGCAAATCGGCCAACGTGCTGGCGCCCCGGCTTACCAGCACATCCCGCTGGTCCGCCCGCTGGGGGATCGCGCCAATGGCCAAACCCGCGGCGTCTTCCACCGGCAGGTCTTTCAGGCTGTGCACGGCGCAGTCAATTTCATCATTGCGCAGCGCCGCTTCGAGCGCCTCGGTGAAGAGTCCCTTGCCGCCAATCGCGGGCAGCGGCGCTGTCGGGTTGGCATCGCCGCGCGTGGTGAATTCGCGGATTTCGACGCGCGCCGACGGATGATGCCCGGTGATGAGCTCAGCGACGTAATTGGCTTGCCACAGCGATAATTTCGACCGCCGCGTGCCGATGCGAACAAGGGTCTTCAAGGACTATCCACGGGTCCTGCCATTAAGAGCCTAACGCGATTATACAACGCCGCTGCTGTCGTAGGGCAATCGTACAGCTCGTTTTTAGGATAGTCCGGTTTGCTGAGCACAGGGAATCGGCGGAAAGCGGCGAAAGCGCGTCAGAAAATCGTCCGCACCCTGGGTTCGAAACCGATTAACTCGCGGGCGCGGGCGATGTTGACCGGACTTTCGGCGCCGATTATCGGCTTGGCTCGGCGCTTGACATCGGGGTAGAAGAGCGACAGCAGCGCCTCAGTCTCGTATTCGAGCGAGTTCTGATCGCTGTTAACAAATAAGGGGTGAGCGCCTTGGTATTCCGCGGTGATCGCCTTCTCGAAGGCTTGGGTCGAGTCATCGGTGTGGATGAAGGTCCAGAAGTTGAAGCGGTCGTAGAACCAGGCGGAGAAAAGCCAGTCGTCCTTTGGCGCCTCCCGCTCGAATATGCCCCGCTGCAGAGCCTCGTATTCCATAACGTGGCGCGCCCGCAGCGCCAGAGCCGCCTCCCGCGCGGCAGCCAAACGCGTCTGCTGCTGCTCTATGGGCAGGCGGCGAAACGCATCCAACTGGCGGACGCGCTCTTTCAGGTCTTGGCGCAGATTCCGGCTCTCGATCGTGTCATCGTTCCAGACTGCCGGCAGGCGAAAGGAGACGCTGCTGATGCCATCGCGCCGCCAGTAGTAGTCGGCGACTTCCTCTACCAATTGCTTGGACAGCGAGTAGGCGTCGGTGGTGTAGAGCGGCAGGTCCTCGTCAAAGGGAAAGTAGGCGTACTGGCGATCGTCGTTGCCCCAGAAGCCGCCGATGGCGTTGATGGAGCTGGCCTGGACGACGCGTTTGATACCGGCGCGCGACGC
>LXNI01002080.1_pt1 | contig 15020 bp, 16 predicted proteins | sample 809091 | NCBI WGS metagenome assembly LXNI01 (sample SAMN04870527, study PRJNA318959) | sponge metagenome | biome: 01000161; feature: marine sponge reef; material: water | host: Sarcotragus foetidus | place: Greece: Milos, Mediterranean Sea | collected 2013-05-29 | depth 5-7 m | reverse complement strand
TGCCCGGCTTGGCAGACAATACTCCCCCACTGCCGGAATAGCTCAGTCGGTAGAGCAACGCATTCGTAATGCGTAGGTCGGGAGTTCGAGTCTCCCTTCCGGCACCGCTTATCACTTCTTTACCGGCAAACAGCAAGGTCAAATCCGTTACAGACAACGATACAGGCAAAATTGTGACAGCCGAGAACCTCAATCTAACCGGCGTTGTCACGATGGAGGCCGTCCATGAAGTGATATCTAACGCACTTACCGCGTTGTTGACGTAACCCCACCAACCCCGTAAGGTACTAGCCTATTGCGCAATTGCCAAAGTCCCAGCATATTACGGTGAATAATCAGGTACTACCACGATGAATATGACCTTCCCCAAAGTGGGCATCAGTGCGAATTCAAAGTGAGGTTCACATCATGGGAGAATTAGTATGAATAAAATATATTTTGTCCTTATAACAACTATGGCGTTGAATTTATTTCCGTTTCCGGCGCCCGGTTCACCGATAATCGAATTAGTGGGTGTATGGGAAGGAACGGCAAATAGTATTTACACGGCGGCAGGACGAGATATTGGAAACATCGCCGATGAGGGCGTTGTGGTAGAGCAACTGGCAGTTTCTATGGAAATTGATTTTCAGGACGGGGCTGTATTCAGAGGCATCATTACTTCAAAATTGGGAGAGCACCTGCTGGTTGGAGCGATTCGAAGTGGTGGTAAGACGGGCTATGTTACTATTGCAGGCGGTGAAACAGGCAGTATTGATATTCGTGCCGCTCTTAGCGTATTGACAGAGAACCAACTGGAAGTGTGTTATACCCAGGGCGAGGAAAACTATATCATGGGAGTTGCATGTTCAATTCTCACCAGGATGCCGGACAGGTGAAATCATATCTGGTCTTTAGGCACCCTCTTTCCAATCTCAACCAGCCCGATACCCTCTTCACCCGTATCATGCAACTTCAAAGGGGCAAAATTTTCGACGATGCCATAGACAAACGGTGTCGGCCCCGGCTTTTCTGATTGCAGGGGTACACTGGCAAAACGATTTTGCAAATCCGCAGACAGCGAAAAAGTTTCGCCGTAGATGTCTGTTAAACGAAATTCAACATTCGCCGGTTGATTATCCGGTCCCTCTCCCTTTCCTTCAAACTCTATATCTCCAAGTGCCCGCAGTCCCTGCCGTTCATCAAATACATAGCCACAGAGGGTCGGCAGATTGGGCCGAAGCGAGCTGGTTACCGTCATGACACCAAAAATATGTTTTGGAAAATGCAAACCGGTCCATATATGCCTGAGCACCAGGTTGTCCGAGCGAATGCTGCGAGAATGGTCGCGATAACCAAGCGCATCAATGTCAAAATCCCGGGTTGCCGCTCCATTGGTGTTTAACGAGAGTTTTCCGCGCACCTGCATACCTTGTTGCTGGTGCACATGTTGTTGATTGGTGGCAATGCCCATGACTTCTTTCAATAGCACTTTATCCGGGTTCGCCGAATCATAATCATCAAAATTGAACAAGGGTCCACGTTTTAAAAAACTGACCTCCAGCACAAGGTCGTCATTTTGCAGCGAAAGGTCAATTTGTTCGTGGGCCTTGATGAACCGGACAGTCAAATACCCATCTCTTAGTTCACTGGAAAATGCGAAGTCATCAGGGAAAGGAATCTGTCTCCCGTGCTTGAACAGCTTGCCCTGGATACTTAAATTGCAGGCAAAGCTTATGCGCTCAAATATGGGTTCGCTAACAACGTGTATGGCGCCAAAGATATCGTTCTCTTTATCAAAGATCAGAAACAACCAGTTCTCCTTGTAGCGCAGATAGGCGCTTGGCGGGACTGGATGAGGCATGTCGTCATTTGTAGTTACCATCGATGTATGCTCCTTGAAAATGCCCGTCTTGCTTTGTGGTTTGTGTAATCAGGAGTGATGTATCCGTTCCATCAATTCCGAAATTCGAAAAATTGATTCATTGACATATTGGTGTGAGACAACCCGGGCTGCCTCCGGGCCACTCACCAGGCCGGCGTTAAAGGCGCTATGCACCTGGCAGCATTGTACTCCCACCCGGGTAGCCGCCAGGAGAATATTGTAGTTAAGCTGGTCTTCATCCGGCAGCGGTGCACCAGTGTTTTCGTAAGCTTCAAGGAATAACGCCCAGGAGCCCAGCGCCTGCGCCATGAAGTAGAAGTAACCCAGGTCATAGGCGGGGTTGCCGATATGAGCAAACTCCCAGTCCAGGATCGCCATGACCTGACTGTTTTTTATCAAGATATTGTTAAGTCCGTAGTCACCATGTACCAGTGTCCTTGGCGCTAGATCACTCAGGCCTGCATTTTTTCTCAGCCAGTGGAGCGCAAGTTCAAACGTGGCGGATTTCACATCGGTGGCCCGAAAATCCCGCTCAGCCAGACCGAGCCAGAACAGGGCTTTATCGCTGGTTTTCCCCCGGGCATTATCGATTGACTCGCCAAATTCCCCGGGCGCTATTTTATGTATAGTTGCCAGGTTGCTTGCAACGTCAGCAAGAGCCGTAGAGTCTTGCGCCGGCATTTTGAACATGTGGCCGATTGATTCCCCGGTTACACTCTCTGAAAGCATGAAAGGTGTGCCAAAAACTGTTCCGGACTCTTCCAGTGCGAGGGGTTTGGGGACATTCACATTTTTATCAAAAAGAATAGTTTGTAAGCGGTATTCATCTACCACACTGGCCCCACTGAACCTGCCGCTGGCATCACTGCGTAGAATAATTCGCCGGGGTAGTGTCGTTACATCCGATAGTTCAATTCTCAGAGTGAGTTTGGAATGCCCGCCTGATATGAACCCACTGTGTTCTATTTCAACTCCCTCGTTATCCGGAAACCGATCCAGGATGAAAGCCAGCAAGGCGCCTTCATCATAGTTTTTCTGATTTGACGCGCGAGTGTTGCTGATTTCTCCTGAATCCTGCGGTAACGTCAATCCAGCAGTAAATAGCGCTTTGGCGTAGCCGGTGTCGGCGTTTATCAGGGAATGTTTCACAGCGTCTGTCTTTGTTGTGCTACCCTTGTTCAACTCCGACTGCAGCTTTGCTACCAAAGTCACAAAGGTATCAAGTTGTTGCATGTCTTGGTTACCGCTCAGGTCTTTCAGTTGCTCAACGATGTGATCTACACCTTCATGCAAAATCAGATTGCCTTCCGATAGAAGGCGACCGACTGCATCGAAATACCTGGTAGCGGCCTCCGGCGCGATTTCTGTCTCGATTTTCAGGATGTCAAGCAAACGTCGGGCAATCATCAAGTCCTCAGCGTGTTCCCCGGTGAGTTCTCCTGATGCAGCAACCCGCTGCAAGATATCAGCCACTGAATTCAGGTAATGCATAATTCGTTTTTCCATAATGGGTGTTGCCTATTCTCTCGTCAGGGCCTCGGCACAACGCCTGCCGCAAATTACCGCGCCTTCAATACCGGCAGAAATGAATTCACCGGCGAAAGTCACCCTCCCATCCATGAATTCAGGCCGGGCTTTTGTTAATGATTTGTACACCCCGACATAACGCTCGTGGTCAACGTATTCCCAATTATGGAGGTTGACCATCTCTACCTGGTCTTTAAGGTCACCCATAAACGGCTTGACGGTATCAAGTGCGTTATGCGCCACCTGCAAATCGTCCAGATCCTGCTGTGTTTCAGCCCATTCTCCCGTCATATGAAGAGCGATTAAGCCTTTGCCCTCAGGTGCGCGACCAGGACATTTGTTATGCTCAAGGACAATGCCCAGTACGTCTTTTGCTTCAATGCCGGGCACCATTACCAGGGATGCAGGACTGTCTGGCCGGGACTTCAGGCCAACATGGACGGTCAAGCTGGGGACGCCCTTTATCTTATCAAACCATTTACGTTGTCGGCCTGACATCCATGGGGCGATATTCAGCGCCAGTTCCGGGGGGATCGCGATGACGGCGGCGTCAAAGTTGTGGGCTTCACCATCCACTTGCAGGACGACCTGGTTATGTATCATCTCAATTTTTTCAACGCGGGCATTCAGTCGAATGTCGCCAAGTTGCGCAGCAATGTTTTCAGATAAGGCGCCCATCCCGCCTTTTATCTGCACGAACTCTGCACCACTGAACATCTTCATCAGCCAGATGATATCAACGGCGGAAGACGTTTTCGTGGAACTAAACATATTCATGCGAATGACCGGATCAACCAGGTAATCGTGTATTTCCTTGCCCAGTTTCCGAATGGCGAACGATTCACAATTCTCCATATCCAACGCCTCGAGCTGTGCCATATCTTCGAAGTCGCATTTTGACCAGTAGCGGAGCAAGGTTGGCAGTATTCTGAAAAGTTTCAGCTTTGCTCCCAACGATAAAAATCCTGTCTTTAGTCCGGATGAAACAATTTTCGACAGATCGATATAGTGCAATATTTCGTCTCTGGCGATTGCCAGTACGGGTTGGGTATGAACGCGCATTGCACCGGCGCCAGTTTCATGGAGGAGTTGCAGTGTCTCTTTATAGGCAGGCGACAGGGTGATAGCGCCGGGATCCATGATATAGCCGTCTTTTTTTATGGAAATGGTCCTGCCGCCGACCTCAGAATTTTTTTCGAATACGGTTGTTGTAAGTCCTGCGTTCTGCAAATGCCAGGCGGCAGACAACCCTGCCATACCTGCTCCAATGACGGCTATGCCCTGTTTACCGCCCATCTTGTCAGGCCCCGGTCAAGTCGCCAACACAGATGCAATTGATGCGGTGTGTATAATGTCATGGGCATCGCAACCACGGGACAGGTCAATCCAGGGTTTATCCAGTCCCTGCAGTATGGGCCCCATGGCATGGGCGCCCCCCAGTCGTTCGGCAAGCTTGTAAGCGATATTGCCCGAGTTGAGGTCCGGGAATATCAGCACATTCGCACTGCCGGCCACCTCTGACGCGCTGGCCTTGGCCGCCCCGATCTCCGGCACCAGTGCCGCATCGGCCTGTAACTCACCGCAAATGCTGAGTTTCGGCGCTATGGCCCGGGCAATCTCCAGTGCCCGGCGCACCTTGTCCACGCTTTCATCCTCGGCGGAGCCGTGGGTAGAGAAGGACAATAATGCCACTTTCGGCTCCTCACCCGTTAGCCGCCCATGTGTCCTGGCGCTGTCGATCGCAATGTGTGCGAGTTGTTCCGCGTCCGGGTTGGGATTCACCCCGCAATCGCCGAAGGTCATCAGCCGATAGTGGTGGTCCATCAGAAATGTGCTGGAAACAAGTCTGGAGTCTTCTGCCAGGCCTATACCGAGCAGGCAGGCGCGTACTACGTCGGCGGTTGTAGCCAGTGAACCTGCCACACCGGTATCGACATATCCAGTTTTGACCAGGTTGGTAGCGAGCAGTAGCGGATCCGATAATTCCTGTTTTGCCGCGTCCGGCGTCATGCCCCTGTGGGCGCGCCGCCGGGTGTAGCTCTCCACCACCTCATCAAACATTGGCTGTGCCTGCGGGTGTTCCCGGAATACTTCGCATCCGTTGATACCTGGATCCGGTTCCAGGATCACCGGACGACAAATACCCGATGCCCTGATCTCGTCCAGTGCCTCCCGTACACGCGCATCCGACTGCTCCGGAAAGATCACACGTTTTTTTGCTGCGCGCGCCCGCTCCTTCAATAGGTCCAGGACACCGGAAGGTGAGGGTTTTGTCGGAGAGATCAATTGCCTAACTGAGGAGGTCGTCCGGCACTTCCAGTTCCAGGTGCAGTAAACCCAGGCCGTGCACCTTGCCCTGGGCGTCCGTGATCAGGGTTTCCGTGCCGCCGCCGCCCAGGGAATTTTCCAGGATAAAGTTAAGCGACTGAAGATTGGGAAGCTCGTGGCGAATCACGGCGCCATGACAGATTTCCCTGAAGAAATCCTTGACTACAGCGGCAGTGAGTTGTTGTTCCAGAAATTGGTAAAGTTCGGGTGTTTTTGCCATAACGCCGACATTACTTGCGTCACCTTTGTCACCTGAACGGGCAACGGCGATTTCAAACAGTTGTACCTTTGCCATCTTAAACTTCCTCAACTACAAAGCTGGTATTGATGAGGGACTTGTCGATCAATGCCGGCCAGTACCCTATCACTTCGGTGGCCCTGGAACGGCCGGCCGCTATGCCGGTCACACCGGGAGGACCAGATGTGACAGCCGGTGCGATTTCCGTACCCAGCGTATTGAGCGCCTTGGGGTCATCGCCTTTTGCGCCAATACGTAACAACAGCTCAAGAGGCTGGTCATTGTTTTCAACCATTCCTTTATATAATACGTTCGTGCCAAACAATTCGACGAAGCGATCCTCCTCGGGAATGCGGTAGCCGTACATTTCCATACGCTGGAATATCATATCGGCAATGATATTGGCTTTTTCCACTGCATCGGGTCCCGCAATGCAAAGGGTGCCGAGGATTTTGTAACCTTTGGAGTAAGAAACAGACACCTTGTAGGTTGGTGTGGCCGGACCGCCCCTGATACCGGAGAAGGCAACACGGTTTTCACCCTGCTGGCTGATATTAATCGTGGTGAAATCGGCAACACAGTCAGGCCCCAGATAATTTTTTGGATCACCCAATTCGTAGAGTATCTGCGAGGTGACGGTTTCCACAGTTACAAGGCCACCGGTGTTGTCATGCTTGGTAATCACGAAGCTGCCGTCCGCACTGGCTTCGGCGACAGGATAACCGATGCGGGCAAAGTCTTTAACCTGACGCCAGCCCGCGTAATTACCGCCGGTACATTGAGGTCCACACTCGACAATGTGACCCATGACCGTGGCAGAGGCAATTTTATCGTAATCTTCCATGGACCAGCCGAATTCGTATACCAGGGGGGCCACCACCACGGAGGGGTCACTGGCGCGACCGGTAATCACAATATCCGCACCGGCCTGCAGTGCTTCAACAATCGGTCCGGCACCGATGTAGACATTGGCGCTGGTGATTTTGTCACGGATGGTCGAGATATCCTCGCCAGTTTCCATGTTCTGCAGATTCTCATTGCCGGCCGTAATCTCATCAAGGCGATCCATAATGTCATCGCCTTCAACTATCGCTATTTTCATGCCGGTAATGCCCAGGTCTCCAAAAACCTTTTTGCTGGCTGCCAGACAGGCCTTCGGGTTGACACCGCCGGCGTTTGCTATGATTTTGATGCCTTTTTCCTTACAGGCGGGCAGAATTTTCTGGAGCATGAGGATGAAGTCCAGGGCGTAACCGGTTTCAGGTTTGCGCATCTTTTGCTTTTGCATGATGCTCATGGTGATCTCGGCCAGGTAGTCGAAGGTGAGATAGTCAACCGGGCCTTCTTCCACCAAGCGGATCGGACCCAGCAAGCTGTCTCCCCAGAAGCCCTGGGCGTTGGCTACGCGGACAATCCTGTTGTTAGTCATCGTTTACTCTTCAGTCCAGTTGGGTGGGCGTTTTTGCAGGAAGGCATTGAGACCCTCCCGACCCTCATCGGAATCACGTACATCGGCAATCAGCCGCACGGTAGCGGCGATCAGATCTTCGGAAACCGGGCGGTGGGACACATCAAAGGTCAGTTGCTTGGCCAGGCGCACGGCATCGGGACCATTTTTCACCAGGGTATCCGCCAGCGCCTCCACGGCGCTGTCCAGTTTCTCTTCAGGAACCACGTCGCTCAAGATGCCCAGGGCCACGGCTTGCTCGTCCGACACGGGCTGCCCGCTCATGAACATACGCCGCGCGGCCTTCTCGCCAATCGTGGCAACCACGTAGGGAGCGATAGTAGCGGGAAGAACACCCAGTTTTACCTCACTGGTTGCAAACCTGGCGCGAGGGGAGCCGATCGCGTAGTCGCAGCAGCACACCAGGCCGACACCGCCGCCCATGGTTGCGCCCTGAACCCGGGCAATGGTAGGCTTAGGCAGGTTATTCAGGGACTTCATCAGTTGCGCCAGCTGACCGCCGTCTGCGAGGTTTTGCTCGTAACTGTTTTCTCCCATGCGGCGCATATAGTCGATATCGCCTCCTGCAGAAAAGCTCTTGCCGGCGCCGGCCAGCACAACTACCCGAACATTATTATCCGTTGCAGCACTCTCAAAAGCCTGGATCAGGCGCTGTACCTGGTTATCGTCGAATGCGTTATGCACCTCGGGACGGTTCATGGTGATCGTCCGGATACCCTTTGTATTGGTTTTGATGTCTAGTACGCCGGTTGTTGCCATTGGTCTCCGTCGAGGGTTTTTCGGTAGAAATCAAGGGTCAGGCTGCAATGAGTAACAGTGCGATTAACAGGGTGCAAACTGACACGCACCAGCCGTCGGCCAGTAATTTGAGGGGTAATGGCGCGATCCTGGCCTCCATGAATTCTGTAATCACGAAGCGGACTTTGACAAAAGCAATGATGAGGATAGCAATACTGGCGTATTGAGAACTACTCGACCCCTGTCCCTGGTCCAGAAACCAGGACAGCAATGTGGCGCCGACAAGCAGGGCAAGAATTAAGGAAATTCGAGTTGCGATCAGTGTTCTCATGGTGTCAATTCACCAGGTACAGCAAGGCAAACAGGATAATCCACAGCAGGTCAACCAGGTGCCAGAAAATGCCGCCGCTCTCAAGATTTTGCAGGTCCGATGTTGACATCGAGCCGCGTCGTGACCAGCTATAGTTGGCCAGATAGGCCAGTACTCCGATTCCGATCAGCACGTGAAAGGCATGGACACCGGTGAAAATAAAGAAATACATAAAAAAATCGTTGGTATTGACAGTAATGCCCGCCTGTATTTTTTCACCGTACTCAAAGACCTTGTTAATGATAAAAACCACGCCGCATCCAAGCGCCATCAGGAACATGACCGGAGGCGTTTTTTCGACTCCTGAGCGGGCGCTATGCACTGCGGTTGCCACCAGCCAGGAACTGCTCAAAAGCAGAACCGTATTGATCAGGCCAAATACCTGGTTGAGCTGCGCCTGGGAAGCGTTGAATAACTCAACGTCAACACGCCTGTAAAACAGAAATACGGCGAAAAATAGTGAAAAAACCAGTAAATCGCCAAAGATGAACACCCAGATTCCGATTTCGCCCGGAGTGCGGTGAATTCCCCCGTCTGGTTGATTTAACCGTGTGTCAGATGCGATTGACGACATATACCGGTAATGGATGCATGAAAGTGCGCTGTATGATATTATAGCGCATGCTATAATAGCACATGCTATATATCAATGGCAAAATGTCATCCGGGCCAAAACCGTAAGGATAAATAAAATGAATAAACGTAATCAGTTAATCTGTGCGCACAGCGGACTTGTCTTCGCTGTCTTACTTGGTGCAGGGTGGTTTTTTATTCCTGGTTGGTTCCCTCCCATTGAACCGGGGCTCAATGCTGAAGCGATTCAGGCGATGTATTCCGCCGACAGACAATATATTCGCATTGGTATCAGCCTTTGTGTTTTCAGCGGTGTATTCTTTTGGTCGCTTTCTGCTGCAATCGCTGGTCAAATGAGACGAATAGAAGGATATGAAGATCCCATATTATCGCGCGTACAAATGGCGTCAGCCTCAGGCGCAGTATTAACGGTGCTCTTCACAGGTTATTTTGTGCTGGCCGCTGCTTACCGGCCGGATATGTCGGCTCAAAACATCCAGATTTTTAACGATTTGGCATGGCTGATGTTTATTGGCGCCTATCCACCGCTGGCTATTCAGGTCGTAGCGATCGGCTTATGTATTCTTGGTGACAAGAGTGACAAAACCCTCTTTCCCCGCTGGCTCGGGTTTGTTAATTTCTGGGTCGCGGTCCTTTTCCTTCCAGGTGTGCTGTTGCCGTTTTTTCATAGCGGCCCTTTCGCCTGGAATGGCCTGATTGGATTCTGGCTCGTCGCATTCTTTTTCTTTTTGTGGATCGGCATCATATGGCGGTACACGGTCAAGGCGATACAAAACCAGGATTACACCAGGGTCGCAACCTGACGCGACACCTGACGTTTATGCGTTTGGGGCGCTTGCCTGCTTTTTGGGCACCCAGACAAGACCGCGGCCGGTCGCCACAAGTTCGCCCTCGACAAGGCATTCGGCATCCAGGGTCACTTGCTGTTTTTCAACGTTTACCTCGACCACTGTCATGGTTGCAGTGACCGAATCGCCAATACGCACCGGTTTCAGGAACTTCATGTCCTGCCTCATATAGGCACAACCCGGCCCGGGAAGTTTTGTACCAACGATGGTTGACCAGAGGCTTGTTGTCAGCATTCCGTGTGATATTCTGCCATTGAATCTGGTTTGCGATGCAAACTCTTCATCGAGGTGCAGGGGGTTGTTGTCGCCTGAAACACCTGCATAGATCAGAATGTCAGATTCGGTAATTGTTTTTGTAAAGTCATCGCTCATACCGACACTGAGGTCTTCCAGGTAATAGCCATGTAAACGGTCGTAGGTTGAAGCAGGCATAATCTTCGAGTGTCCTCATCGTAAATATTCTTCTTTCAGCAGGCGTTTATACAGTTTTCCCGTCTCGTGGCGGGGAATCCGGGAGCGAAAATCAATCGTATGAGGACATTTGATTGCGGCGATTCTTGCCCGGCAATAGTCAATCAATTCAACCGAGAGCGCCTTACCCGGAAGACTCCTCCCGGCGGGTTGAACAACGGCGTGAAGGCGCTCACCACTGTCACCATCCGGCAAGCCGAAAACAGCGGCATCAATTACCTTGGGGTGATTGATCAGTAACTGTTCTGCTTCGAGAGGATAAACATTGACACCGTTGATAATGGCGACGTCGGTTTTACGGTCTGTGAGGTAAAGGTAGCCATCCTTATCCAAGTAGCCAATATCGCCAAGGGTACTCCAACCCCTGTCGTTATAGGCTTCCCTGGTTTGTTCCGGGTCCTTGTAATATTCAAATTCAGGTCCATCAAAATAAATTGTACCTACCTGGCCGGCGGGTAATTCGTTACCATCGTCGTCGACAACATGTACTCTACAACCCACGGCCTTGCCCACTGAACCCGGGTGTTGCAGCCACTCCTCTGAATTAAGCATGGTCGCACCATTACCTTCCGTACCCCCGTAGGCTTCTTCAAGGATGGGCCCTAACCAGTCGATCATGGCTTGTTTGGTTTCCACTGAAACCGGGGCGGCGCCGCTCATGACAAATTCAAGTGAACTGATGTCAAAAGCCTTGCGCACCGCATCAGGCAATTTCAGGAGCCTTACCATCATGGTCGGAACCCAGTGGGCATGGGTGATCCGATATTGTTCAATCAAGGCCAGGTCTTGTTCTGCCTCAAACCTTTCAGTCATTACGACGGTGCCGCCGAAATAATGTTGCGCCATGGAAAAGCGCAACGGCCCGGAGTGGTAGAGCGGTGCAGACATGAGATATTTCGTCTGTTCATTCCATTGATAGCGCCGGCCGAAGAACGCATAAAGCGCGGCCGGTTCATCGATGGCAGCATCCTCGATCGGAATTTTGATTGCCTTGGGTCTTCCGGTTGACCCCGAAGAGTACAGCATATCCACTCCCCGGGTTTCCTTCCCGGACGGCGTAGTTGGTTGCCCTGCTATGGCAGACTCGTAATTTTCAAAGCCTTCCACTTCCCCACCCGCCATAAAACAGGAGAGTCCTCGAGTGGTCTTGCCCAACCGTCGGCAAAGCTCCCTCTGTTGTGTGGATGAAAACAATACCCTGGCGCCACAGTGTTCGAGGATATACGCCACTTCTTCAGGTTTGAAGCGCCAGGAAATAGCGGTGAAATAAAGTCCGCTCCGTTGCGCCGCCCAGCTGATTTCAAAAAATCGGGGATGATTTTCCATGATCACTGCCATGTGGTCCCCCGGCTTTAACCCTGCCTGACGCAACAGGTTGGCACATTGAACAGACCGGTCATTCAGCTTTTTATAGCTGATAGTTTCACCGGCAGTGACAGCGATTACAGCAGGTTTGTCGGGGTAGACTGCTGACCAGTGGCGTGGATGCATGACTTAGCCGCTGTCATCACCGGAATGTGTATAAAAAATTTCTCTCCAGTCAGTCACCAGGGCGGGTTTATCTGCCCCCTCAATTTCAATCACGCAGTTAATACTGACGATGGTGCCGCCTTTTCGATCCTCCGGTTCAAGCATGGTGGCGCGTAAGCGTACGCGGGAACCACTGGTTACGGGATGCAACCACCGGGTCTTGTCCAGCCCATACATGTAGCCGTAATCCCACCCTGTTATCTCAGCGATGCTGAGCCAGTGTGCCGGAACCAGGGACAGCGTCAGAAAACCGTGACCAACAGTCCCTCCAAGCTCGCGCTTTGCCCTCTCAACATCCACGTGAATCCAGGTGTGATCACCGCTGACGTCCGCAAACGCGTTAATCATATCCTGGGTTATTGTCTCCCATTCTGAAACGCCAATTTCCTGACCGACTAAATCGGGCACATCCCGAAGTGGTATTTTACGGATCATTTTAGCGAAATCACATTAATCCGAGAATAGAAATTGCTGAAATGCTCAGGTATGGAACGCCGCCGAGATTGTGTGCCAGGCCAATGCTGGGGCTATCCAGTTGTCGTTCTCCGGCGCGGTCCAGCAACTGAGAGTAGATCTCGTAGGCCATGCGCAGACCGGATGCCCCGATAGGATGACCAAAGCACTTGAGCCCTCCATCTGTCTGGCACGGCACTCCGCCGTCGCGATCATAAAACCCATCCATCACATCTCTGGTTGCCTGTCCCTCTTCGGACAGGAAAAGGTCTTCCATGGTAACCAACTCGGTAATGGAAAAACAGTCATGCACCTCAATCAGGCTGAGTTCTTCCCGGGGCTTGTCGATCCCGGCCTCCCGGTAGGCGCGCCGGGCGGCAATTCTGGTATTTCGGACATGGCTGCCATCCCAGCTATTGGTTGTGGATTCCATACCGGAGCTGATGGAAAGCTGCAGGGCCTTGATGGATACCAGGTCTGACTTACCCAGGGAGCGTGCGATTTCCGGGGTCGTGACAATGGCGCATGCGGCCCCATCCGATACACCGCAGCAATCAAACAGCCCGATGGGATCGGATATCATGGGAGCGTTGAGAATGGTCTCCATGGACACGGCCTTACGCAGGTGCGCCTTGGGGCTGAGAGTACCATTCTGATGGCTTTTCCAGGAGATATGGGCCATGGCCTGCTTGATATCTTCCCGGGATACGCCATGTTTATGTTCGTAACCGTGTGCGAGTTGGGCAAATCCCGCCGGGGCGGACCCCAGTGGTAACCAGAGTTCGTTGAAGTTACCCTTGAATACGGGTGGTAGCCCGCCGTAACCGGTGTCCTTCAATTTCTCCGCGCCGATGGCGAGCGCGATGTCAGCGGCGCCGGCAGCAACGGCATAAGTTGCGCCGCGTAGCGCTTCCGTTCCTGTGGCGCACATATTTTCCATACGGCTTACCGGGATACCGTCAAGCCGTAAGGCAGTGGATGCAGGTATCGCCGAATTCCCAACGTTGACCGCGTCGGTGCAACAACCGTACCACGCCGCATCGATCTGATTACGCTCCACACCGGCATCCAGCAGCGCTTCATCAAAGGCTTCCGCCATCAAATCGGGTGAGTCTTTGTCCCAGCGTTCGCCGAATTGCGAACAACCCATGCCCAGTATTGCTACTTTATCTTTGATGCCGGATGCCATGTTCAGTCCTCTTTTATCAATGCGGGGGTGGCTTTCCAGAAATATCTGCGATAACACCGTTGCCAGTCAATTTCCTTGATCCTGAAAACGATACGCATGGGCACGCCAACGGCAAGTCCACCGGGGCCTGCATCGACCATTTCCATTGACACCCGCGCGCCATTGTCAAACTGGATAAAGCCAACATTAAGGGGTGGGGCAGGATGATAGGAGAGCCAGTCATTGGTGAACGTGAATACCTTGCAGGGTTCGTCTACCAGGGAGACATTTTCAAATTGTTCTGACGGCGCCCGGCATCTGTCATTAACGCAGTACTGTAGTTGTGGAAACTGTATGGTATTACATTGTGCGCAACGTCCCGCATTAAAACCGGCTGTCTGGTTCAGGGTTCGATACTGGGCGGACAACATGGTTTTGGAATTCTTTTCTGAGCGCATACCCCAGTCCAGCTCTATCCCCTGGTAGAATGAAAGCATGCGCAGGTAATGATAAGTGTCCAGTTTGTCAGCCAGGCTGCCCTTGACTCCCCGTATCGGTTGATGCGCAGCCAGGTGTTCGGTTGTTCGCAGTAGAATGGCATCAACACCCTGGCCAAACCCGATGAGCAGTATGTATTCCCCGGCTCCGGCCTCTTCAAGTACGCCGGCCAGCATTAACAGTGGGTGCGCGGCACCGGTGTAACCGCAATTCTGTTTCAGTTCATCCGCCAGTTTACCCTCGAATCCCAGTTTTCGCGCAACCGCCTGGGCCGCGTTTCGTTGAACCGGCGGCATGATCAGATGATCCAGCTCTCGTACGCTGACACCAGCCTGATCAAGTGCGGAGGCAGCCGCTTTCGGTACCAGTTTGAGGATTGCTTCGTCACGGACCCATCGATCTTCCCAGTAATAGTTATACTTTTCCTCCGCGGCGCGAAAATGGTCGACAAAATTGGCTGTCACGGTAGCACCGGCCTGGTACCCGGCAATCACGTTCTTAGTGCCGGTGGTGATTGCTGCCGCGCCTGCGCCAAAGGCCAGTTCCTGAGCGCTGGCCGATTTGGCCACGGGACGTTCCGATCCAATGATAAGGCAGGACTTTTCCGATTGCAGTGCCCGGGAAAGCCCGGAGGTGCCGCCCCGCTGGGAACCGGCAATGTCTATACTTTCAGTGCTGGCTTTCAATTGCAGTGCGCTGGACACGACTGCACTGTTCTGCAAATCGGCGAAGGGCAGGGTAGTTGAGACCAGGGCAACGCTCTCTATTGATTCGACGCCAATGCCGCTCAGGCAGTCACGGCCTGCCTCAACGGCCATGGTGATCGCATCCTCATCCCAACTGCAAAAGGCCCGTTCACCTTTTGCTGCGCCACGCAGTGCTGGCGCCATCCATGCGTGGACATCAGCGATCAAGCTGCGTCGGA
>LXNI01002079.1_pt1 | contig 15023 bp, 14 predicted proteins | sample 809091 | NCBI WGS metagenome assembly LXNI01 (sample SAMN04870527, study PRJNA318959) | sponge metagenome | biome: 01000161; feature: marine sponge reef; material: water | host: Sarcotragus foetidus | place: Greece: Milos, Mediterranean Sea | collected 2013-05-29 | depth 5-7 m | reverse complement strand
CGGCTCACGGTCAGGATGACATGCGCCATGCCGTTGATCTGGATCATTCCGCGGCTCCGGGATTGGGGTGGGCGTAGAGATTCTTGCGGGCCTCTTCGTCCCACTGGCCGGTCGGCTTGCCGAACTCGCGCCCGACCTCATAGCCGCGCCGGAGCGCCGGGCGCTGTTGCAGGCCCTTGTACCAGCGTTTCACGTTCGGGAAGCTGTCGAGATCGACTTCCTGGCGCTTGTAAGTGATGACCCAGGGCCAGCAGGCCATGTCGGCGATGGAGTAGTTGCCGGCGATGAACTCGCGTCCCTCCAGCCGCCGGTCGAGCACGCCGTAGAGGCGCAGCATCTCGTTGGTGTAGCGCTCGACGGCGTAGGGCAGCGTTTCCGGCGCGTAGAAGCGGAAATGGCCGGACTGACCGAGCATCGGCCCGAGGCCGCCCATCTGCCACATCAGCCACTCCATGACCTCCATGCGGGCGCGCAGGTCCGTCGGCAGGAACCTGCCGGTCTTTTCCGCGAGATAGAGCAGGATCGCCCCGCTCTCGAACACGGAGACCGGCTCGCCGCCGCCCGGCGGGTCGTGGTCGATAATCGCCGGCATTCGGTTATTGGGGCTGATCTTCAGGAAGTCCGGCTCGAACTGGCCGCCGCGCCCGATATTGACAGGCACGACACGGTAGTCGAGCTCCATCTCCTCAAGCGCGATGGAAATCTTCCAGCCGTTCGGGGTCGGCCAGTAATAGGCATCGATCATCGGAGGCGCTCCGCCAGCGGTCCGTCACTATAGCGCGACGCTCCGACGTGCCGCTATGGCGGCTGCGGCCGGCTCAGCGGTCGAGGTCGAGCGCGTAGCCGCCGGAGCGCACGGTGCGGATCGCGTCCGGCTCGCCTTCGCCGTTGAGCGCCTTGCGCAGCCGGCGGATATGGACATCGACCGTGCGCTCCTCGATATAGACATCGCGGCCCCAGACGGAATCGAGCAGCTGGGCGCGCGTCTGCACCCGCGTCGGCCGTTCCATGAAGGTCCGCAGCAGGCGGTACTCCTTGGGACCGAGCTGCACCCCGCGCCCGTTGCGGGAGACGCGGTGGCGGACAAGGTCGATGACGATGCCGCGATATTCCAGCTTCTCCTCCACCAGCGCAGGGTGCGAACGGCGCAGCACCGCCTTGAGGCGCGCCTCCAGCTCCCTGGGCGAGAAGGGCTTGACGATATAGTCGTCGGCGCCGGTTTCGAGGCCGCGAACCCGGTCGGCTTCCTCGCCCCGCGCCGTCAACAGGATGATCGGCAGCAGCCGCGTGCTCGCCTTGGCGCGAAGCTCGCGGCAGACCTCGATCCCGGATTTGCGCGGCAGCATCCAGTCCAGCAGCACCGCATCCGGCTGCTCCTCGGCGACTCGCTCCAGCGCCTCGTCGCCGTCCGTCGCCACGGACACCGAATAGCCGGAAGTCTCGAGGTTGTAGCGGAGCAGTTCGACGATCGGCGCCTCATCCTCGACCACAAGGATATGCGGACGGTCTGCGCTCATAGGCCCTCCGCCTCCGGGACAAGGGAATTGGTCGGATCGTGCGTCTCCCGCTCCGCGGACCGGGTGCCGAGCACGGCATAGTCGATCTGTTCGGCGATATTGGTCGTGTGGTCGCCGACGCGTTCCAGGTTCTTGGCGACGAAAAGCAGATGGGTGCAGGGCCCGATATTGCGCGGGTCCTCCATCATGTAGGTCAGCAGTTCGCGGAACAGGCTTGCATAGTGCTGGTCCACCTCGGCATCGCGGGCGAATATATCCGCCGCAGCTTCGGTGTCGCGCGCGGTCCAGGCGTCCAGCACCTGCTTGATCATCGTCTGCACGACGCGCGCCATCGACGCGATGGAGGCCGTTGTTGACAGCGGCGGAAAGCGGCTTACCGCGTGCGTCCGCTTGGCGATGTTCTTGGCCATGTCGCCGATCCGCTCCAGATCGGAAGAGATCCTGATGGCGGCGAAGATCGTCCTGAGATCCGCCGCCACAGGCTGGCGCAGCGCCACCAGGCGGACGCTGAACAGGTCGATCTCGATGTCGAGCGCGTCGATCTCCTTGTCGCGGGCGACGACCTGCTCGGCGAGTTCGGTGTTGCCGCGCCTGAGGGCTTCCACGGCGCCGGCAAGCTGCGCTTCCACCAGGCCGCCCATTTCGGCCAGCCGGTTGTCGAGCTGGCGCAGCTCCTCGTCGAAAGCCTTGTGGATATGCTCGGCTCGATCATTCATCCGAAGGCTTCTCCCGGTCCTCCGTCAGCCGATCCGGCCGGAAATATAGGATTCCGTGCGCGGATCGACAGGCTGGGTAAACACCGTGTCGGTATCGCCGACCTCGACAAGGTCGCCGAGGTGGAAGAAGGCCGTGCGTTGCGAGACACGCGCGGCCTGCTGCATCGAATGGGTCACGATGACGATAGTGAAGTTCTGCTTGAGCTCATCCATCAGCGCCTCGATGCGCGCCGTGGCGATGGGGTCGAGAGAGGAGCAGGGCTCGTCCATCAGGATGACCTCGGGACGCACCGCAATCGCGCGCGCGATGCACAGGCGCTGCTGCTGCCCGCCCGAGAGCCCGGTCGCGGGCGCGTCGAGACGGTCCTTCACTTCCTCCCAGAGGCCGGCGCGCTCCAGGCTCGACGCGACGATGTCGTCCATCTCGGCGCGCGAGCGCGCCAGCCCGTGGATCTTCGGCCCGTATGCGACATTGTCGTGGATCGACTTGGGGAACGGGTTGGGCTTCTGGAACACCATACCGATGCGGGCGCGCAGATAGACGAGATCCACGGCCGGGTCGTAAATATCTTCGCCGTCGAGGCGGATATCGCCGTCCACCCGGCAGATGTCGATCAGGTCGTTCATCCGGTTGAGGCAGCGCAGGAAAGTGGACTTGCCGCAGCCGGACGGGCCGATGAGCGCCGTGACCTCATGCTCGCGAATGTCGAGATCGACCTGCTTGAGCGCATGCGCATCGTCATAGAAGACATTGACGCCGCGCGCCGTCAGCTTGGGCCGGATCGTGCTCGGGGACATGTCCAACGGGATCGGGCCTCCTACCAGCGGCGCTCGAAACGCCGGCGCAGAATGACGGCCGTCAGGTTCATGACGACCAGGAACGCGAGGAGCACGATGATAGCCGCTGCGGTCTTCTCGGCGAAGGCGCGTTCCGGGCTGTCGGCCCAGATATAGACCTGCACCGGCAGGGCGGATGCAGGATCGAGCGGCCCCTGGGGCACGTCCACGATGAAGGCGACCATGCCGATCATAATGAGCGGCGCCAATTCGCCGAGCGCCCGGGCCATGCCGATGATCGTGCCGGTCATGATGCCCGGCGTGGCGAGCGGCAGCGTGTGGTGGAGCATGGCCTGCATCCGGCTGGCGCCGAGGCCGATGGCGGCCTCCCGGATCGAGGGAGGCACCGCGTGGAGCGAGGCCCGCGTCACGATGATGATGGTGGGAAGGGTCATGAGGGCGAGCACCATGCCGCCGACCAGCGGCGCCGAGCGCGTCAGCCCCATGAAGCCCAGGAAGACGGCGAGGCCCAGCAGTCCGAAGACGATGGAGGGGACGGCGGCGAGATTGTTGATGTTGATCTCGATGAGGTCGGTCCACCGGTTTCGCGGCGCGAATTCCTCGAGGTAGATCGCTGCCATCACGCCGAGCGGGAAGCTCAGCAGAAGGCAGGTCAGGAGCGCGAAGAACGAGCCGGAGATCGCGCCGAGAATGCCGGCAAGCTCCGGTTCCCGGCTGTCGCCATTGGAGAAGAAGCGCCAGTTGAAGGCGCTGCGGATGCGGCCTTCCGCCTCCAGCCGGTCGAGCCACCCCAATTGCTTCTCGGTGAAGCGTCCGGAATCGCGGGCGGTCACGCCCTTGAACAGCATATCCACTTCGTCGTCGGCCGGCGCCCAGACACGCATGGTCCGGCCGATCAGGCCGGGGTTTTCGAGGACCCGCTCGCGCAGTTCGAAGCCGGCGCCGATGCTCACCAGCGCGGTCAGCTTCCGCCGGTCGCGGCGCTTGCGCACCGCTTCCGGGAAGATTTCGCCAAGCGCCGCGCGGACGACGGCGCGGTAATTCGCGGTCGAAAGGGTTTCGGGATCGCGTGTGCCGGAGGGGTCGAGGACGCTCTCGTCCATGGTGACGTCCAGGGCGATCTCGGTCTGCGAGAAGGCGCCGATACCCTGGTGGCCGATCGCGCCGATCAACAGGATGAGAAAGGCAAGCGCAATGCCGATGGCGGCGATACCGTAGAAGTGGAACCGCGCCTCCGCCCGCCGCCGCCGCGGCAGCGACGCCAAGATCGTCTCGGTCGGGCTCTGCCGCGGGTCAGTCATAGCGTTCCTGGTAGCGGCGCACGAGCATGAGCGCGATGAGGTTCAGGATCAGCGTCGCGATGAACAGCAGGAGGCCGAGCGCGAAGGCGGCCAGCGTCTTCGGGCTGTCGAATTCCTGGTCGCCGGTCAGCAGGGCGACCATCTGCACCGTGACGGTGGTCACGGCCTGAAGCGGATTGACGGTCAAGTGGGCCGAAAGGCCGGCCGCCATGACCACGATCATCGTCTCCCCGATGGCGCGCGAGACGCCAAGCAGAAGGGCGCCGCCAATGCCGGGGAGCGCGGCCGGGAGCACGATGTCCCGGACGGTCTCCGACTTGGTTGCGCCTAGCCCGAGGGCGCCTTCGCGCAATGACTGCGGCACGGCAGAGATCACATCGTCGGCGAGCGATGAGACGATCGGCACGATCATCACGCCCATCACCACGCCGGCGGCGAGCGCGCTCTCGGACGAGACCTCGAAGCCGACGGCCTCCGAGCTGTCACGCACGAAGGGCGCGACGACGAGCACCGCGAAGAAGCCATAGACCACGGTCGGGATGCCGGCCAGGATTTCAAGGATCGGCTTGGCGAAGGCCCGGGCACGCGGCGTTGCATATTCCGCGAGATAAATCGCGGAAAGCAGTCCCAGGGGCCCGGCGACGGTCATCGCCACGGCGGCGATGAGTCCGGTGCCGACCAGCAACGGAATCACGCCGAACGCGCCGCTCGACCCCACCTGGTCCTCGCGGATGGCGATCTGCGGGCTCCAATTGAGCCCGAAGAGGAAGTCGAACAGCGGCACCGCGTCGAGAAAGCGAAGGGTCTCGAACAGCAGCGACAATGCGATCCCGACCGTTGTCAGGACCGCGACGAGAGAACTGGCGGCGAGGAGCCCGAGCAGGATGCGCTCGCCCAGCACCTGGCGCGCGCGCCGTCCTTCCGGCGCCGCCATGAGTGAGGGGCGCGTTCCGCCCTGCACTGCTGCGACTGCCTGCGCCATGCCGGGCTCCGCCGCCGCCGGACCTTACATCGACAGGTTCTGAAGGCCGTTGGCCGCCGCGCTCCACTCCTTGCGCTCGGCGTCGGACATCGGGATCAGGCCCTTGTCGGCGAGATAGCCGTCGGGGCCCCAGGTCGCCTCATTGGTGAACTCGGCGATGAACTCGGCGATGCCGGGCACCTCGCCGATATGCGCCTTCTTCACATAGAAGAACAGCGCGCGGGAGACGGGATAGTTGCCCTCGGCGATCTCCTCGAACTCCGGCGCCACGCCGTTGATCGTGCTGCCCTGCAGCGTGTCGTCGTTCTGGTCAAGGAAACTGAAACCGAAAATGCCGAACGCGCGCGGATTGGTGGTCAGCTTCTGGACGATCAAATTGTCGTTCTCGCCGGCCTCGATATAGGCGCCGTCTTCGCGGATCGTGTGGCAGACCTTCTTGTAGGCCTTCTTGTCCGCCTTCTTCATGGCCGCGATGCCGGCGAACGTCTTGCAGCCGCCTTCCATGGCGAGCTCGACGAAGGCGTCGCGCGTGCCGGAGGTCGCGGGCGGGCCGAGCACCTCGATGCGCACATCCGGCAGGTCGGCATTGACGTCCTTCCAGGTCTTGTTCGGGTTCGCCTTCATCGGGCAGGCGTCCGCGCTCCCGCAGGCGCCGTCCGGCACCTCGTGCGCGAGCGCCAGGAAGACTTCCTTGAGGGTCAACGACATCCGGTCCGTCGCGCGGGAATTGGCGAGCACGATGCCGTCATAGCCGACCTTGACCTCGATCACATCGGCGATGCCGTTCTCCGCACAGTTTTTCACTTCCTTCGCCTTGATGCGGCGCGAGGCGTTGGTAATGTCGGGATGGCCTTCGCCGATCCCCGTGCAGAACAGCTTGAGCCCGCCGCCCGAGCCGGTCGACTCGACGATCGGGGTCTTGAACGAGGTCGTCTTGCCGAACCGTTCGGCCACTGCCGTCGAGAACGGGAACACGGTCGAGGACCCGACAATGCGGATCTGGTCGCGGGCCTCTGCGGCGCCCGCGACGGCCACGCCGGCAAGCAGCCCGGCGATCAGCGTCTTTTTCATCTGGGAGCGTCCCTTGTTGACATGGTTACGGCGACAGCCATGCATGTGCCTGACCGCCCGCTGCCACCCTGCCGCGCGGCAATGATGCGGCCGTTTCAAACCCGCGTCACAGATACTGCATTTTCATTACGGTAATGTGACGCCGCCGGCCCGCGCCGAACGGAATTACGACATTGGCCTAAGGGACGTTCGCGCCCTCGGCGGACGGCAGATATACGGTGAAGCAGCTTCCCCGGCCGACCGTGCTTGTTGCCGCCATGCGCCCGCGATGCCGGTTTACGATGTGCTTCACGATCGCGAGGCCAAGCCCGGTGCCGCCGAGTTGCCGCGAGCGGGCCTTGTCCGCGCGGTAAAAGCGTTCGGTCAGCCGCGGCAGGTCGGCGTCGTCGATGCCTGGGCCGGCATCCGTCACGGCGATGGAAGCGCCCGGCAGGCCGATATCGGGGATGCGCGCGACCGGCGCCGCTTCCAGACGCACATCCTCGCCGCCATATTTGATGGCGTTGTCCAGCAGGTTCTCGAACACCTGGGTCAGTTCGTCCCTGTCGCCGAGTACCGGCGGCAGGCCGTCTGCGATGTCGAGCGCCACCGGCACGTCCGAGCGCAGCGCCAGCATCTCGGCGACGCCCTCGAGCAAGGGCGCAAGTTCGAGCGCTGTCTCCGGCTGGATATGCTCGCGCGACTCGACGCGCGCCAGCGAGAGCAGGTCGTCCACGAGCCGCGACATGCGCGCGGCCTCCGCGTCCATGATCTCCAGAAAGCGCACCCGCGCCTCCGGGTCGTTCGCCGCCGGCCCGCGCAAGGTTTCGATGAAGCCGATCAGCGTTGCGAGCGGCGAGCGGAGTTCGTGGCTGACATTGGAGACGAAATCGGCGCGCATCCGCTCGTTCTGCCGGAGTGCGGTGACATCGCGCATGATGACCAGCGCGCCGCCCTGCCCGCCGGGGGCCGCCAGCGCCTGGAGGTCGTATGCACGCGCGATCGGCACGGGAAGGGAGACTTCGACACCGTGCTGGCCGCCGTCCGCGAGCACGGCGTCCACGGCGCGCAGCGCATCCGGATGGCGCAGGCTGTGGCTGAGATTCCGACCAAGGGCATGTTCGCCGAGCACCGCCCGCGCCGCAGGGTTGATGCGCGTGACGACCCGCCCAGCATCCAGCAGCAGCACCGGATCGGGCAGCGAGTCGAGAATGTCTGTGGCGAGATTGTTCATGCGGCCCTAAAGTGCATGAAATATATGACGATTCGATGCGAGGATACCCTGCGATGCGCGATTTCCACCATCCGGGCCGCTCCGCCGTCCGCGCCGCCAATGCGATGGTCGCCACCAGCCAGCCTTCCGCGACGCTCGCCGGGGTGGAGGTGCTGCGGGCGGGCGGCAACGCCGTCGATGCCGCGGTCGCCGCCTGCGCGGTACTCTGCGTGACCGAACCGCAGTCCACCGGCATTGGCGGGGACTGCTTCTGCCTCTATGCGCCGGCGGGCGCGGCGGCGCCGATCGCGCTCAACGGCTCCGGCCATGCACCGGCCGCGCTCTCGGCGGAATGGCTCGGGGAGCGGGGCGTGAACGCGCTCGACGAATCGAGCCCCCATGCGGTGACGGTGCCCGGCGCCGTCGATGCCTGGGAGCGGCTCCTGGAGGACCATGGCAGCAAGGGCCTCGACGAGCTCCTGCAGCCGGCGATCCGCTATGCCGAGGACGGTTTCGTCGTCCATGCGCGCACGGCTGCTGACTGGAGCGAGTCCGCGGGGCGCCTCGCCGGCGACGCCGACACGGCGGCGCAATTCCTGCCGAACGGCAAGGCCGTCGGGGAAGGCCGCACATTCCGTCAGCCCGCGCTCGCGGCGACGCTGAAGCGGATTGCGCGCGAAGGCCGGTCGGCCTTTTACGAGGGCGAGGCCGCGGCGGACATGGTGGGCAAGCTGCGGGCGCTGGGCGGGTTGCACACGGAGGAGGATTTCGCCGCCCGCAAGGCCGAATATGTCGAGCCGATCGCGACCGACTATCGCGGCTATACCGTGTTCGAATGTCCGCCCAACGGCGTCGGCGTCATCGCGCTGCTCATGCTCAACATGCTGGAAGGGTTCGCGCCGGCGGACGACCCGCTGTCGCCCGACCGCATGCACCGGCTCATTGAGGCGACCCGCCTTGCCTACCGGGACCGGAACGCCTTCGTCGCCGACCCCGCAGGCGCCGATGTGCCGCTGGATATGCTGTTGTCGAAGGACTATGCGGCCGCGCTCAGGGGCACGATCTGCGAGGACCGGGCGGCGGCCGCCCTGCCGCCTGCCGGCTGGCCCCGGCATGAGGATACGGTCTATCTCTCGGTGGTGGACCGGGACGGCAATGCCTGCTCCTTCATCAACTCGCTGTTCAAATCCTTCGGCAGCGCGATCCTGGCGCCGGCATCGGGCGTGATGCTGCATAATCGGGGGCTCGGCTTCTCCCTCGACCCCGCGCATCCGAACGCCATCCGGGCGAATCGGCGCCCGATGCACACCATCATCCCGGCAATGCTGGCGAAGCAGGGCCGCGCGGTCATGCCGTTCGGCGTGATGGGCGGGCATTACCAGCCGGTCGGCCAGTCCTGGGTGCTGTCCTCGATGCTGGACCACGGCCTCGACCCGCAGGCGGCGCTCGACCTGCCGCGCCTGTTCGCCTGGGATGGCCGCGTCGAGGTCGAGCGCGGCATACCGGAGGCCGCCGCCGCCGAGCTCCGCCGCCGGGGCCATGAACTCGCGCCGGCGGGCCCGCCGCATGGCGGCGGCCAGGCGATCTGGATCGACCATGACTCGGGCGCGCTGGTGGCGGGCTCGGATCCGCGCAAGGACGGCCTCGCGCTCGGTTACTGAGCCGGGACCCGCGGGAGGCGGCAGGAGGACCGGATGAGCGGACGGCTGGACGGCAAGACCGTGGTGGTGACCGGCGCCGCCTCGCGCGGCGAGGGCGTGGGCACCGGAAAGGCGATCGCGGTGCTCGCGGCGCGCGAAGGGGCGCGGGTGGTGCTGGTCAACCGCTCGGCCGAACGCGCCGAGGGGCTGGCGGCGGAAATCCGCGCCGGGGGCGGCGAGGCGCTCGTCTTCGCGGGCGATGTGACCGAGGAAGCCGATGCGGGCGCCATGGCGGAAGCGGCGGAGGCGCATTTCGGGCGCATCGACGCGCTGGTCAACAATGTCGGCGGCTCTCGGCAGCAGGGCGCCGTCATGGAGATCGGCCGCGAGGGGTGGGATGCGACGCTCGCCGTCAACCTCACCTCCGCCATGCTCTGCGCGCGGGCCTGCATCCCCGCCATGCAGCGCGCCGGTGGCGGGTCGATCCTCAACATCTCCTCCGTCGTCGGCGCGCGCGGCCTGCTGAGCGGCACCGGCTCCGTCGCCTACGCCTCCGCCAAGGCGGGCCTGCACGGCCTCACCATGTCGCTCGCGACCGACTATGCGAAGGACGCGATCCGCTGCAATTGCATCATCGTCGGCACGATCTTCACGCCGATGGTGGCGCATCAGGGCCCGGAAGCCCGGGCGCGGCGGGCGGCGATGGTGCCGCTCGGCACGGAAGGCACGGGCTGGGACATAGGCTGGGCGGCGGTTTACCTCACCAGCGACGAGGCGCGCTGGATCACGGGCGTGCTGCTGCCGGTCGATGCCGGCCTCCTCGCCATCCGCGACTGGCCGCGATAGGCCCGGCCGGGCGCTACTGCGGATAAAGGCGGAAGGCGACGCGCGCGCCGGTCTCTTCCCGCGTGACGGCGAGCGACAGCATCTCGCCCTCGCGGCGGAACCGGCCGTCTCCCGCCGGCTGCCAGCCAAGTTGGGGCAGAACACCCTCATACCAGTTGCGAATATGCGCTTCCGGCAGGTCCCCAACCGCGGCCGCCTCGACAATGCGGCCGTCCGGCTTGTCGAATTCCATGGCCGAGCCGGGCTCGATCGCCAACCCCGCCATCAGCGGCAGGGCCTCGAACCCCGGCACGAAGCGCTCACCGGCCGGCGCGCCCGAAACCAGCAGGCAAAACATGAGGACCAGCGCGGCTCTCAAGGCCGCCGCGCCCCAAATCCGGTCTTCGGCCCTGTCATGCCCCGATCGCCGCCTCTTCCCCGCACATCGCCGCCGCCAACAGCGAATCCGCCCGGTCCGAAGCGGACCGCGGACAGGGAACGGTATGCCGGCCCGGCCCCCGGCGCAAGCCCGCGCGGCCCCGGCGTTGCTCGCGGGCGCTGATTTCAGGAACCCCGGGCCAGGGCCTGCTCAAGGTCCGCGATGAGCTCGTCCGCGCGTTCTATGCCCACGGAGAGGCGCAACAGATTCGCCGGCACGGCGCTAAGCGGCCCCTCGACCGTGGCGCGGTGCTCGATCAGGCTCTCGACCCCGCCGAGCGAGGTCGCCGGCACGAAAAGCCTCGTGCGGGTTGCAACCCTCTTGGCGACCTCCGCGCCGCCTTCGACCAGCAGCGAGAGCATGGCGCCGAAGCCGCCTTCCATCTGTCGCTTTGCAGTCTCGTGCCCGGCATGGGAGGCGAGGCCCGGATAGAGCACCGCCTCGATGCCGGCGCGGCCTTCAAAATGCCGCGCGATGGCGAGCGCGTTCGCCGCCTGGCGCTCATAGCGCAGATGCAGCGTGCGCATGCCGCGCAGCAAGAGCCAGGCCTCGAACGCGCCGAGCACGCCGCCCGTCCGTGTGCGCGCCGCCCTGATCTCCTCCCAGCGCTCGTTCAGGGCGCCGGTCGCGAGCGCGCCCGCCAGCAGGTCGCTGTGCCCGCCCAGATATTTCGTGGCGGAGTGGAAGACGATATCGGCGCCGAGTTCGAGCGCCCGGAGCGTTACCGGCGGCGTCGCGGTCGCGTCCACACCGAGAACCGCGCCAGCCTCGCGCGCGACTTCGGCGGCGGCGCGCACATCGATCACGTCCCAGGTCGGGTTCACGCAGGTCTCGATCCAGACGACCGAGGTCCGGCCGGGGCGCACCGCCGTTTCGAGCGCGCCCGGCTGCGAGGCGTCGAAGAATTCGACCTCGACCCCGCGCCGGTCGGCGAGGCGGCGCAGCAGGTCGGCCGCGCCGTAATACATCACCCGCGGCGCCACGATATGCTCGCCCGCGCTCACGGTGTCGAAGAACGCGGCGATGGCAGCCATGCCCGATGAGAAGACGAGCGCGTCTGCGGCTCCTTCGAGCTTCGCCAGCACGGTTTCGACATGCGCGCCGGTCGGGTTGCCGTCCCGGCTGTATCCGTAGCCCGTCAGTTCGTAACGGCTGTTGCGCGCATAGGTCGTCGCGGCATGGACCGGCGGCACTACGGCGCCGGTCTCGCGATCCACGAAATGCCCGCCCTGGGCAAGCAGCGTGTCGAGCGAAAGATCGTTTCCGGTCATGCGTTGCCGGGGTCGTTCTGCCGGGCCCAGACATCCTGCGGGGGCGTGTCGGCCGGCGCGCGGGCGCGGAGCGCGTAGTAAGGAAGGTAAATCCGATAGGCGTCGTAAAGGCGGCGCAGCTCGCCAACCGCGTCGTCATGGAGATCGACCCTAAGGTCTATGTCCTCGACAATATCGGCGCCGCGCACGATGAGCGCCGCCGAGCGCTCGGGCAGGGGCGCGCCGTCCGGCGCGGCCTGGCCTCCCGCATCCCTGCCCGCCTCGACCGATGCGAGCAACCGCTCCGGAAGGCCGACCCCGGCCTGCGCCCGCCACGCGGCGGCCATCGCCTCGACCGTCGCTTCCCCGGCCAGCACATTGCCGAATACCGCAAAGCCCTCGCCGGCGATATGGCCGGACCAGGGCCGTGTATGCGGCCCGGTATGCGCCGCAACGCGGCCGTCCGCCGCCGCGATCACGACCTGGCGCCAGTCGAAGCCGTCATCCGCGGCCGCCAGCCGTTCAAGCGCGCGCTCCGGGTCCGGCGCTTCCCTGAGCGCGGCGACGGCCAGCGGCCCGAGCGCGGGATTGGCGAAGGCCTGGGTCGAGAGCACGGCGGTGCCGCGCTCGAAGAACGGGCAATAGCCGCCGACGCCGAGCGAATAGGTCGCAATGCCGATCCCGAGCCGCCCTGTGTCTGGGCAGACGCCGATTGCGGTGAATGTCATGCGCGCCGCCTTTCCGTCATGCTCATCCGCCGGGTCAGTCGGCGGCCTCGCCCTGCCAGCCGACATTGGCGCGCAGGCGCGGCATGACCTCTGATGCCATCAGCTTCATGTGGCGGGTCCAGAGATCGCGGTGGACCCAGTCGTGATGCGAGGCGATGAGGGTCTCGAACGGCCCTGTCTCGTCGCGGAACGCCGCCAGCCGGTCGGCCACCGTCTGCGGGCTGCCGGCGATGACCATCGTGTCGAGGCAGTAATCCACCGTCACATCATCGTCGGGCATGTCGGGGTCGGATTTGAGCATGTGGACGAAACCGCCGGCCCTCGTCACCCCGATGATATAGCGGAAATACCACCGCATCGCGCATTCCGGATGCTTGAGATAGGCCTCTGCCTCGGAGTCCGTCTCCGCCACGAACAGGGTGCGCCCGGCCCGCCACTTTTCCGTCGCCAGGGGCAGGCCCCGGGCCTTCTTTTCGTCGCGCCAGTGCCGCCAGTGTTCCTTGAGGACGTCGGCGGGAACGAAATTGGCCGAGATCGAGTGCCAGTCGCGCCGCGCGGCCAGCCGGATGCTCGAGGAGCCGCGGCTCATCGCGGGAAGCATGATCGGCGGGTGCGGGGTCTGATATGGCTTGCCCATGGCGCCGACACCGATATCGGGGATGACCTGATCCCTGATCTCGAAGTCCCAATATTTGCCGCGGAACTCGTAGGGCGGCTCGGAAGACCAGATGCCGAGGATCATGTCGATGGATTCCTCCAGCATCGCCATGCGGTCCTGATCGAGCACCTTGAACATCTCGAAGTCGGGAGGCGCGGCGCCCGGGCCGATGCCGAACATGAAGCGGCCCTTCGCCATATGGTCGAATTGCGCGACCTGGCCGGCGATGATGGCGGGATGCTGGTTCGGGAGGCAGATGACCCCGGTACACAGCTTGATCCGCTCGGTCTCGGGGATGAGCGCGGCCATCAGCATCAGCGGAGACTGGATCGGTTCGGAAGGCAGCGCGAAATGCTCGCCCAGCCAGACCTCGTCGAACCCGACCGCGTCCGCGCAGCGTATGACGTCCATGTCCTCGTTGAGCAGCGTATGGTATCCGCGGCGGAAGTCATGGATCGGGTGCATGAACATGCCAAGCTTCATCTTTGCGCTCCTTTCCGCATGCGGTGCGCCCCGGCCCCCGCGCCGGCGCGGCAGGGCGGAAGCGGCAGATTATCAGGCTCCGGGGGCAGCCGGGTAGCCATGGCGCGGGCGGTCAGAACTGCTCCGCCGTCATGTCCAGCTCCGCCCCGCCGGCATTCTCTATGGCGGCGAGGAGCCCGGCATATTGGGGCAGCAGGGTTTCAGCGTAGAAGCGCGCGGTCAGGCGCTTCGCCTCCAGGAACTCCCTGTCTTCCGCGCCATCGGCCAGGAGACGCTCGGCGGCGGCGGCGCCCCTGGCGAGCAGCCAGCCGCCGGCTGTGAGACCGAGGAGATGGCAGAACGGCACGGCCGCTGCCGCCGCCGCGCCGAACCGCTTGCCGAAACGGGCGAGAATGAGCCCGGCCGCATGCTCGACGGCGTCTATGGCGGCGGCCAGGGCGCCGTCCGGCGCGTCCGCGCGCATCAGGGCGATCTGGGCCCGGAGCGCGTCGCCGCCATCGCGGGCGAGCTTGCGCGCGACCAGGTCCATGGCCTGGATGCCGTTGGCGCCCTCATAGATGGGCGCGATGCGGCTGTCACGCATATGCTGGGCGGCGCCGGTTTCCTCGATGAAGCCCATGCCGCCATGCACCTGGATGCCGAGCGATGCGATCTCGACGCCGAGATCGCTGCACCACGCCTTGACCACCGGGATCATCAGGTCCACGCGCGCCTGGGCCTGCGCATCGCCGCTGCGCTGCGCCCGGTCGAGCGCGGCCGCCACCCAGTAGCAGAGCGCGCGCATGGCCTCGATCTCGGCCTTCATGGTCATCAGCATCCGCCGCACATCCGGGTGGCTGACGATCGGCGCCGGGCCGGCCGCGCCGGTAAGCTCGTCCCGGCCCTGGCGGCGCTCCATGGCGAAGGCGCGTGCCTGCTGATAGGCCCGCTCGGCGACCGCAACGCCCTGCAGGCCGACGCCGAGGCGGGCATTGTTCATCATCGTGAACATATACTGGATGCCGCAATTTTCCTCGCCGATGAGCGCGCCGAGCGCGCCGTCGCCCTCGCCATAGGCCATCACGCAGGTCGGGCTGCCATGGATGCCGAGCTTGTGTTCGAGCCCGACCGGGCGGAGATCGTTGCGCGCGCCGAGGCTGCCGTCTTCGTTCACCAGAATCTTGGGCACGATGAACAGCGAGACGCCGCGAATGCCGCGCGGCGCATCCGGCGTGCGTGCCAGCACCATATGGACGATGTTGTCCGTGAAGTCCTGGTCGCCATAGCTGATGAAGATCTTCTGCCCGCTGATGCGATACGTGCCGTCGCCCGCCGGCACGGCGCGCGTGGCGAGCGCGCCGACATCGGAGCCGGCCTGGGGCTCCGTCAGGTTCATGGTGCCGGCCCACGCGCCGGAAATCATCTTCTCCAGATAGAGAGCCTT
>LXNI01002078.1_pt1 | contig 15028 bp, 8 predicted proteins | sample 809091 | NCBI WGS metagenome assembly LXNI01 (sample SAMN04870527, study PRJNA318959) | sponge metagenome | biome: 01000161; feature: marine sponge reef; material: water | host: Sarcotragus foetidus | place: Greece: Milos, Mediterranean Sea | collected 2013-05-29 | depth 5-7 m | reverse complement strand
AACCAGGCGAGCAGGGCTGTCAGCAGGTTGGCTGTTTGCCACAGGATCAGAAACGCGCCGACGCTGAGCAGGAGGCCGAACAGGACAGCGTTGCGGACGCTGATGACGCCGGTGACGAGGGGTCTGTTGGCGGTGCGACGCATTTTGCCGTCAATGTCCCGATCCAGCACCATGTTGAATACGCCGGCGCCGCCGGTGGCCATGTAGCCGCCGACGAGGACTCCGAGCAGGGGCAGCCAGTGAGGGAGACCGCGGGCAGCCATGAACATGGGGCAGATCGCGGTGAAGAGCAGGAGGGAGATGACTTTGGGCTTGGTCAGGGTCAGGTAGTCGCGCCAGGTGGCAGCGGGCAGGGTTGCAGTGGTGTTGATCATGAGGGCTGGACCTCTTTTGTTTGCCAGGGTACGGACGGGATTGCGCTGCCGGTGGGGGAAGCGCTGAGCGTCAACCAACCGACTACGGACCATAGACCGAAGGCTGCTACGGCCAGGGCAAGGTGGAGAAGCTGGAGCGGAATCGGGCCCAGCATGGCAAGATTGACTGTCCCGACCAGCAGTTGGACGGCGTAGACTGCCAGGAGCAGGTTGCGAAAACGGCGAGCCTGGGGCGTGGGCTTGAGCCAGCCGGTCAGGGCGTGGCTTATCCAGAGATAGACGCCGACTGCGATTGCCAAGAATGGGTGCAGGATCCGCAGGCGGATGAGCGGATGGGCCTGGGCGCTGAAGTCGTCGGTTAGCCCTTCTTGCAGGGATTCCGGTGGGAACATGGTGTTGCCCATGGCGGCGATTCCGCCTGAGAACATTAGAATCATCATCCCCAGCAGGCTTACACTTATGAGGATTTTCAGGCCAGTCTGACCTGTCCAGACCGGCGGCCAGTCGCGCCCGGGATAGGCATGGACGGTGGTGAGCGCGAGCGCGCCGACCAGCAGCATGGAGTTGAGCAGGTGGAATGCGACCAGGAGGCCGCGGGCGACAGAGACGTTGTCGCCGGTGAGACCGGTGAGGACGGTGCCGGCGCCTATGAGGGCTTCGAACAGGAGGAAGACGGCGGAAATTATGGTGAAAGGCAGGAAGCCGGGCAGGTCGTGGCGGAGGCGTACTGCTTTTACGAGAAGCCAAATGCCCATCAATAGGGCCACTCCGGAAAGGGCGCGATGCGAGAACTCTATCCAGGTGGCGAGGCCGTGGTCGAGAGGGAGGATTTCGCCCTGGCAGCGGGGCCAGTCACGGCCGCAGCCGGCGCCGGAGCCGGTGGCTCTGACGATGGCGCCCTGGAGGATGACGATGGTGTTGATGGATAGGGTGGTCCAGGCGAGGTGGGGGGCTTTCATTGGGGTGCGATTGGCTTGGGTTGCATTGGTGTTGTTTGGGTGAGACGCAAATTGTTTCCATGATGCCATAGGATTGGAGTTGGGAGGTAATTTTGGGGTGGGGTTGGGAGGATGGGGGCGCGGGTAGTCGAGTCGGGTAGCTTCGCGGTGCGGAATTTCAGATGTGTTTGAGCGGGTGAGGGAGGAGTATGTTAGGGAGGACTGATGGGGGGAGTGTGTCTACAATGGATAGCGTCCAGTGACTGCAGCCACTGGACGCTTGATTTCAAAGCCCCTACTCTTTCTCAAAGCCGCTGTCGCTGAACTTCAGCGTCCGGCTGTTCTCGGTGACGATTCGCACCACTCCGTCCGGCGCGCCGTCGGGGATGTCGGCCTCGATTTCCAGGGTCAGCCTGACTGTGGAGCCGGTCAGCCCGGACAGGTGTGAGATCACCTCTTCGGCGATCTGGCCTGCGTCGCGGCCGGCACGGGTGGGGTCCAGCTGGACGGAACCGTGGTAGCGTTTCGCCTTGGGTGGGGGAGGTGGTGGCGGCGGAACTGGATCAGGGTCGGGATCTGGATCAGGGTCCGGGTCGGGTTCCGGATCTGGGTCTGGATCAGGCTCCACCTCATCATCCAGCTGGCGCCTCGCGACCTCCGGTTCGACCAACAGACCCGATGAATTCTCGTTAAGGACAAGTCCTTGTGCGGCGCGTAGACCGGGATATCGATCGCCGCTCTCGTCGAAACTGTCCCCATAGGCGAACGAGTCATGCTCCCAGGTCAACAGCGATACGCCGTCCCGGATTGCATCAAGCAGGACGGATGGCTGCTGCAGACGCGGGAGATAGATGTAGCGGGCGAAGTCGTCCACGAGTTGGCGGACGGATACGTGATCGCCGCGCCATAGGGGGACGCGGTCCAGTTCCATGCGAAGACGGGTTCCGGCCATCAAGGTGACGAGCATCTCGTCGTTGAGCAGGCGGCGGCTGGCCTGTGATGCCAGGGAGCCTGATCCGCGCAGGCGGATCGTCTGCCATTCCACGGGCGCTTGGGGTGTTTTTTGGCTGGGTACCAACAGCCAGGGGAAGGCTTCGCCGATGCGGGCGTTGACGGTGCCGTCGGCCGATTCGGTCTGTTGTTGGGCCTGGCGCACCTGGTGCGGGGGCAGGTCGAGCGCGTCGCTGTCCTCAATGATGGAGCGCCAGGCCAAGTAGGTCCTGACCGCCTGGTCGAGGTCCTGTTGGCGCGCGCCGTCGGCCGCGAGGAAGATCAGCGCGTTGCGGAAGAGGCGGGGCGCGGTTCCCCTGGACTCGAGGATATTTTGGGCCGCGCCGAGGGCTGGGGTGTCCTCGGACCCGCTGGTGTGGGTTGCCTGGACGTTCAACACGACCAGGCCCACCTCCATGTCGTCCTGGACATCCTGCCCGGATTCGGGGAAGAGATGAACGCGCTTGAATTCGCCTTTGTCCTTGAAATTCGCTTGTAGCCGTTTCTCGATCTCGCGCTCCACTTTGTGGGGGTCGCGGCGCAGTTCTTCGGCGCGGTCGGCGGCGAGGTTGGCGACGGTGGGCTGGGTCGAATACCAGTAGCGGGTGCCGTCGCGGTAGAGGTAGGTCGCGTTGTCGGCGAGACGACGCAGGGCGTCGCCGAAGTCGGAGACGCTTTCGCCCGGCATGGCGCAGCCGAGCTTGATGCGCCGTTCGTCCAAGCCCTGGTTGGCTGCGGCCGGCGTGGGCGCGGAGCCGAGAAAGACGGTGCGGGCCACGCGGCGGCAGGCGTTGTGGCGGCCGAGATTGGGGAAATCCCCGTCCAGTTGCACAGGGCGCGAGCCGGCGCCGTCGATATCGCGCTCGATGACGGGCGCCCAGTTGGCGGGCAGATAGCGGGTCATCTCGAACTGCACGCGGCCGTCGTCCAAGGGGATGCTGGCGGGCAGGATGAGGGGATTGCGGTCGCCCGATTCCCATAGGGTGTGGATCACTGCCGCCATGAGGCGCAGGACGCCGCGTGTGCGCTGGAAGCTGGGCAGAGTGGACCAGTCGGAATAGAGACGTTCGAAGACCTCGGGGTGGATCGGGTAGGCTTCGCGCATGCGCTTTTCGTAGTCGGCTTCCTTGGTATCGGCAGGAAACTCTTCTGCTTTGGAACGGTAGAGGTCGAGGTAGGCGCGGGCTACGTTGTCACGGGTGGTGAAGCTGTCGCTTGAAATTTGCTGGAAGAGGCGGCGGCGGACGATTTCGAAGCTCTCGTCAGCGCTGGCCGGACGCCAGGAGGAGTCGACGCGGCCGATGACGTTGCCCAGGCGGGCCAGGGCCTCGCGCCCGCGCACGCCGCCGACCTCGATATCGTCGGTCTCGGTGGGACCGCTGGGCCGGGCGGACGCGGGCAGGCTGATGACGAGGAGGCAGTTGGGCGGCAGTTTGGCCGACTCAGAGAGGGCCTGGGCAAAGGTGAACTGGGTCTCGAAGGAGCCGGCGGGCAGGTCGCTTTCGTCGTGGAGCTGGCGGGCGTAGGCGACATACTCGTCGATGAGGATCAGGGCAGGGCCGTAGTCTGTCAGCAATTGACGGAGGGCGTCGCCGGGGTTGGTGGCGTTCTCGTCGTCGGCGCGCACGCGTTCGTAGGCAGCGCGCGCTTCGCTCTGGCCGCCGGCGGCATGGCCGAGTTGCCAGGCAAGCTCGCCCCACAGCGTGCGCACCTGGGTGCCGTCGGGCTTGGTGACCGGGTTGCCGGGCGAGATGCGGTTGCCGACGAGGACGACGCGGTTGACGCGTGGCAGCTCGGTCACTTCTGCGGCTTGCATGATGTCGTCGATGCCGTCCAACTGGCCGGGTTGCGCGCCGGAAAAGAGGTGGTAGAGGGCGAGCATGGAGTGTGTCTTGCCGCCGCCGAAGTTGGTCTGCAGCTGCACGACGGGCTCGCCGCCTTTGCCGTTCAGGCGCTGGAGTCCATTTGCCAGCAGGCCTCGCAGGCTTTGGGTCAGGTAGGTGCGGCGGAAGAATTCGGAAGGGTTGCGGTACTCGGTGGAACCCTCGCCGAGATGCACTTGCCAGAGGTCGGCGGCGAATTCGGCCTGCTGGTAGTGGCCGCTGGCGACGTCGGGGTGGGGGTTGACGACGTCGCGCCAGGCGGGGAGGCCGCTGGCTGCTGCTGCGGTGACGGGAGCCGCGGCGCGGCGGCGCTGCTGGCGGGCCTGTTCGTCGAAGCGCAGGCGCTGCAGCTCACTCTTCATCTTTTCGACTTGGGAGGCCTGATTGGAGGAAACGGCGGTCAACAGCCGCTGTGCGGAGTCCAGCATCCGGATTGTATCATCGCCGGAGAACCGTTCCTGGTGCGCCCATGCGTTGCGATACTCCCTTAACTCGCTCACTAGACTGCGTTCCAAGCGGCCCAAGGTCAAGGAGAAGACGTCGTTCCACGACACCCACATCACTCGCAGCAGGTCGGTGACATCCATGTGGTGGAATGGCCTGTTCGGCTCCTGCTGGGAGAAGATTCGTCTCTGGTCATGGGGTCTGTCGAAGATGCGTTCCAGTTCTGTCTTGCCGCGCCCCTTGTAGCGGGCGACAAACTCGCGCGAGACGTAGGGCGCCAGGCCATTCTTGAGGAGTTCCAGCGCGAGGCCGACGCGTTCTCTATTTGTGGTTGCCATGGGTTACTCGTTTGTGGTTGTTACTGGAATAGTTTACGCAGCCAGTTTGCAAATGCGGTTGAATTCGGCACGTTAGTGTCCAGATCTCCTGCCTTAATCGCCAAGCCCATTGGCCGGGGAGCCTCTCTTGCCGCCAGCCAGGCGTGGACCTTGGCCCTCTGCATCTTCCCTGGCACAAAGTTGCGCTCGGCCGGCGGGATGCCTTCTATATAGGCTTCCGACAGAGGCCACACGGAATCGCCGGGCGGGATCATGTTGCCGACGAAATCTTCCAGTTCTCCGGTCGAACGGTTATCGGGCATGAGCCAGATGCCGATGCGGAGCCTGCCTTCGATGATGGTTCCGCTTGGCTCAGGTTGAGAAGGCAGGTCAGGCAGATCGAAGTGGTCTTCCTGTCGCAGCCTGTTCAGCCTGTGGGTAACCGCTTGCCAACGGGCGTCCAAATCATCATTTGCATCCAGCATGATTCCAAGGACTGTGCGCCCCGGAATGTCGACTTCCACTTCGATGGAATCGAGCAGAGAATCCTTGCCCTCTTTCTCAACGATCATGAAGTTCTGCGCCAACCCGCTGCGTTCGCTTAAATGAATAACTACGTGTTTATCATCCGGCCCTTCTACAAGCAGTACTCGGGGGTGCGAGTCGGATTCTTGCATTGCGTTACCTGACTTCGATTCTTTGTTCGGCAGCGATTTTCAGTCTGCGCTCGGAGTAGCGGACAGCGCGCAGGCCGTCTTCTTCCTTTTCGAGGCGTACCAGCACGCCTTCGACGTCTTCATTTTCTACGGCCGCCTGGGCGAAGCCTCGAACGCAATCCCAGCTGTGCGTCGTGGCGAAGACTTGAATGTTATTTTCGTGGGCGGTCTGGAGCACCATGCGCCAGTAATCTGGCTGCACGGAATGGTGAATGCCGTTCTCCGCTTCATCAATGAGTAAGAATCCGTTGCGGCTGTTGGCGAGCGCCAAGGCGACGCCGAAAAGGCGCGATGCGCCCTCTCCGAGGCTTCGCAACGGCACTGGACCAGGGTAATTCTCAAGTTTGACGATGACCCTTCTACCAGTTCCCAAACCACTACGCGAGAACCCACCCACCACCGCTACTCGCTCAATGCCATCACCATAGACCAGTCCCATTGACTTGGTTATGAGTTCCTCATTGTCGGTAAGTGCAACATCGTCCCACATGCGTGCCATGTCGGATTGCGGTAGCAGTCCCGGCCCCAGAAACTCAAACTCTAGTGATGGTGGCAGCTTTTCGCCGGTATAACCTTTAGTGTCTACGTCACCAGAAACAAGTGAATAACTGTGTCCCCGAAAATCAGCCATAAGGGTAAGGAAACGATTCCCTATGCCGACAGCCGAGAAATTGGATGGAATCTGGTCAAGAGCAGTATTTTCTAAATCAATGAGAGTCGATTCGATTCTAAGTTGATCCGACTTGTCCACTGGGCCTACTGCCACGCATAGTGGCTCGGCCATTCCCCGTCCGTGAAATAACGCCGTCCAGTCTAATTCAACGTCATTCCCGCGAGTCGAATCTTTCAGATCGATAACTTCATCCCTACTTCTCAAAATCTGTAGCAGTACTTGTTGCCGACCGCGTGCCGCGTATACCTTTATCGCATCCAACACAGTCGTTTTGCCGACACCATTGCGCCCGGCAAGCAGGGTTACCCGGCCAAGGCGCGGGATTTTCAGCTGCTTGATCCCGCGAAAGTTCTCGATATGCAGATCCGGGAGTAGCAGACCGCTGTCGTTCAGTTTGGCGTCCATTTGTCAGCACCTCCAACACGCGCCCACCACGCCGTACGATTTCCTCCGGTTTTGTCGCCCTGATGGTTCGAGGAAGTCAAAGCGATGCACTGAACGAAATGTGTTTTCTTCGCCTTCTTCACGCCTCATTGAGCAATGTTGCCTGCTCCACCTGCGGGCGCTCACGGGCGAGGCGGGCGATCTCCGGCCAGCTTTGTACGAGGGCATTATACCCTAAGGCATCCTGGGCGCGGTTCTTCTGTTCGCAGATGCGGTAGAGGCGGTAGGCGAGTTCGCGTGCGGACTCGGCGTCGGCGCGCAGCTTGGCCAGCAGTTCGGCGGCGCCCTCCTCGCCGGACTGGTTGTGTACGCGGATCAGATGATGGACCATCTCCCAGACGGTGCGGCGGGAGTCGGTTTCAGGATCCCAGTCTTCAGGCAGTTCGTCGGGGCGGAGCAGGCGCATCTTGCCCCCACCGGATTCAACGATGCCGGCCTCGATCAAGCCAGCATTACTTGTATTCTTGGCGGTGATAAGCGTCTCGGCTACGCCAAAGGCATCAGTGTTGAAACCCGCCTGCTCGAACCAAGCGACCGCCCATCGCGTATCGGCGTCAAAGTCGCCCTCTTGCTCGGCCAGCATTTCGTCCACAGTCCGGTTGATCAGCGAAAGGGCGTCGCGCACCGAGAGCGGACGACCGCTGACATCCAACACCCTAGCGTAGCGGCTGAAGACCGCCATGCCCGGCCCGATGGCTGCTTGCGCCAAATCCACCGGGGCTATGCTACCGGCCTGCATTGTACGCAGGGCTGAGGATAGCTCCTCTCTAAGAGTATCTATGAATTCGCGGCGCGTGGCCGACGGCGCATTAGAGGAGCGTGAACGACAGACGAGAACAATGCTGGATGCAAGTGCATTCGTGCCAATGGCCAACGCACGTGCGCCTCTTTCCGTGCGAACTGGCCACGTTCCAGTGATCGCGAGACCAACGCTGATTGCTGCGTCGAGGAAGGTTTCCCATCCGGTGCTGGTGAGACCGTCTCCTTTTTTCTCCGACTGCTTGAAGGCGTAGTAAATGGTGATAGGCAATGCTGAGTGAGATCGTTCAGCCAAGCGCTGCATTGCCTGTCTCATACCGCGCAGGAAAAAGGATTCTGCTTCCTGTTTACTGCCGTGGCGATATGGTGTGGCAACCATTTCCTCGGCCTTGGGCGTGGCAAGCGTGGCAAATAGATTCGGGAGGGAATCCCTTAGCATCTTTCTCAGCCACATATATGAGAAATCCGAAAGATCGGCGTAGCCAACATTGTCATAGTAAGGTGGATCAGTAGAAAAGACCGGTTGCGCAGAAACCGTTTTCCCTTCACCCAAGCTGTTGACTAGAGCGGCGTCAGCTTGAAATGACCTACCTGCCCTGTTGACAGAAGGCAAAGTCTGAATTGATTCGACAACCCAGTTTACTTGAGCCATCCAGTTCTGAGTCGAATCAGAAAAAACGTTTACTTCCGCGTAATCCCACATCATTGGGATCGCCTGTCTAGAGAAAACTCCGGCGACAAAGTCGCCGGAGTTTTGCCACCGAGCAAAGCTCGAACAACTGTTCGCATTCCGACTATTAGAAAACGCCAAATACACACCCACCGCCTCGGCATACGCAGTCGCCCCGGTGCCGCCTTCACGCAGGGGAACGCCATTGTCCGGCATGCCGGCGACGGCCGCGTCGAGGCGAATGCGTTCACGGGCTTCACCCACCAAGTCAGAGAAAGTGGTCAGCGCCACCAGCTGGCGGTCGGTGAAGAGTTCACGCCACTTTGTCATCCCATATTGCTGTACTCGGAAGCCGAGCGCACGTTGGGGCAAGTCTGTTGCCGGCGTGTCCTCGGGCACTGCGCTCAGGGCGACTGATTCATGTTCTAGAGTTGGCGATAGATAGACTCTGCCTTTATCACCTTCAACAACAATAGCCATCAGACGGGCACTCATGCCCCCTGCCTTCGCTTCAGAACGCAAGTATTCAAACGGCATTGGGACACCCGACATAAGACACAAAAAGGCACTTCCACTTCCGCCAGACTTCGTGCCCCGATTAGCGGCCTCCGGCGATTTCCCGGCTTTGACGGTGAAATGGTACCCGCCTTCCTCGATCACCGGCTCGACATAAGCTTCCTTTCCGCCTTTCTTCGACAGGATGAAGGTTGACGCCAGCGGCACCTCCACTTCGGCGAAGGCCGGGTTCGGGCTACGGACGGTTCGGGCCCACAGCCAGGCGATGACGGTCAGCTTGCGGCCCTTGTAGCGCTTCAGATCGGGACGATCTGCGGTCATCTCCGCGGTGACCTCCACTCTGGGGTAAAGATGGCCGATGCGATTTTCGGCCTCACCGCGCATCCATTTGCCGTAGTGGCGCACGTCTTCGGCCAGGCCGGTCGCGCCCTTCCAGGCGGCGCTGATGTCCGCCTGGCCAGCGCTGTGCTCCGGGTTGACCGGCGGGCGACCGGCGAACTTAGGCGGAATCTCGATCATGGCCTTGTTGATGAGCACCGCAACCGGGTTGAGGTCGCTGGCGTAGCTCTCCAGGCCAAGGCGCTGGGCTTCGAGGGGGATGGCGCCGCCGCCGGCGAAGGGGTCGTGGAAGGCGGGCAGATTTTCCGGGTCGAACAGTTCGGCGGCGCGGGGGTGATTTTTGTTATCGGCGCAGGTGCGGCGCCAGCTCTTGCGAATCTCGACGCGTGCTTTCTCCAGGACGTGCTCGTTGGTCGTGTTTTCCCAAAGCACAAGTTCTTCAATTATCTCGAAGAGTCGGTCCCGTTCTTTCTTCTGTTCCTCTTCGGTGGGGAAGTCCTCCGGCAGGTCGGATGGGTCGTCGACCAGTTGGGAGAAGAGGACGGCGCGGGCGGCGGCAAGCGGGCGTCGCGCCCACCATAAGTGTAAGGTGCTGGGGTGGCCGTGGCGGATCGATTTTTCGCGGGCGGAGGCGGCGTTAATTTTGTCGAGCGGCAGGGCGACTTCGATGAGTTTCTTACGGGTTTTGGTCATAGTTATGAGTTCTCGCAATCATTGGGAAGCCCAAAGCCAGTCGGATTAGCGTCAATCAGATCGGTGGCATTCCTAATCCCGGAGGCGACGACAAAGCCTGGATTTTCTTGAATATAAGCAAAAGGCTTATCGTTCTGGTCTACGATAGGATTTCCGTCACTATTGACTATCGGTTCAAGTAATGGCAAGGGGTAGTGGGAGACTATTCCTGCTACCTGGAAGTCGCCAGACGATTGACCGTTTGGTCGAAACACAACGGGGCCTCCGCTGAAACCTCTGTTGCCGTGCCCATCAATGTAAATGACCGAGAATGCCTTGTCAGAGGCGCTGAATATTCCTGACTTCACAAATGGCATCGGGAAGTTACGGTTCAATTCCTCTGGAGCTGTGTCCCAACGCCAACCGAACGGAAATCCTAGAAAATATACTGGCTGTCCGTAGGTCAAACCTGCAGTGGATGCTTCCAATGAATACGGCGGTGCCAACTGGATTGGACACGCCAAGACAGCCACATCTACTTCGTCCATACCCGTACCAACAACATCGACATTGACGCTCTTCCACCGTTTCTCGTGGTAGATATCGAGCCTATCACCAGAAGCAATGCCTTCGACCACATGGCGGGCTGTAACCAAGTACTGTCTGCCATTACGGTCTATAGCGAAAGCCGTACCTGACGAATCGTTGCTCTTGATGTGAAATACGCGAAATATGACATTTGTCGTTATCATATGTTGTGCTACTCATTCTTCTTTGAGTGAAACTGCACCGGTTCACCTGGGTTTAACAGAGTACTTGGCGTATTTCCGGCCTCCTAGTGATGTGCATACTACGACCCCCATGATAGAATCATTGGCCCTACGCCCTGCTCGCCGTGCCTAACATCTTGCGTGTATGCGGATCGGGATCAAGCTTAGTAGGACTCCTTCGCTTCCGCCATTCTCTTCTGGTGCAGCTGATACTGTCTCTCGATGCCGAGCCAGATGCTGGCGGCGAGTCCCAACTCCTTCTCGAACAGGAGCGCAGTCTCCTCCTCAACCGAAGCCATCCCGGCAATAATTTCGTTGATAAGCTGCATTGGGCAACCACATCTGCGAGCAAATTCAGCCGGCGAGATGCCACGCACTTCGAGATGCTCTTCCAGGACCCAACCAGGCGGCACTGCATAGTCGGGCCGAAATTTATGTGTCGTCATAGCTTTGCCATGTTTACCTTAGATAGAAGACTCTGACAGTATACCGCCCTCCGTCAGTCACGCTGGTGCCTCTGAACGCGCCAGTAGTTCGGCGAAATTGTAGTTGACGCTGGTGACGCCGAAGTCGGGCTCGCGTTGGAAGGGGCGGCGGAGGTAGTGGACGCGGTGGTCGTCGCCGTCGAGAAATTCGACGATGGCGAGGATGTAGGCGTCGGGCTTGTTGAGTGAGTAGAGGATCTCGTTGCGGGTTACGGTTATGGCGGGCGCGCCGCTGACGCGGCCTTTGACTTCGAGGAAGCGCAGGCGGCCGCTGGCGGGATCGCGGCTCTCGATATCGTAGCCGCGTTTCTCGAACTCGCGGTCAGTCGGTTCGAAGCCGAGGCTGCGTTCCACGTCCATGATGATTGCACGGGCGCGGGCGGCGGCGGCCTGGGTGTCGCTGGTTACTGTGGGTAGGGGGAGCGAGGCTTCGCCTGCCATCGACCGGAGTAGCCCGAGCGGGACGATCAGGGCCGCGCCGAGCACGACGGGGGGCCGGGGCGAGATCTGACGCTCCAATTCGATTTCGGCGAGCCTCTTTTGGAGGCGTTCCTGGAGGCGGTCGGCGCGCTGGCGGGCCTGGGCGGAGTTGAGGCGGGCGTTGGCGCGGCCGGCTTGCTCTTGCAGCTTGAGGTCTTCGGCGCGGCGGTCCCAGTGCGATATCTCCATGGTCAGGCGAGCCTGCACGGCGTCTCGTGTTTTGTCGAGGAGCGGCTGTCTGACGCTGCGGATTTCTTCGACGTGTTCGGGCACGACGCTGGCGACAGCGTAGCGTTGGGCGGTTTGCTCCAGATCGGCGCCGATCCAGGTGCATTCCGGGCGCGCAAGCAGGGCTTCGTGGCCCGGTTCGTGCACGGCTAGCGGCCGGTAGTCGAGATAGGGGGCGTACTCCATGTGACGGGTGGTGCCGGCCGCGTCGAACTCGACGTAGAGCATGCGCTTGGAGATGACGCGGCGCGTGCCGGCGCGGGTGAGGCTGGCATCCTGAATGGCGTGTTCGAGGAAGAAGAGGACGCGCGGTTCGGTGCCCCCGTCGCGCTCGTCGACGAGGACGGCGCCTTGCTTCAGCAGGTCGCGGTGGCTTTTGAGCGTGCTGTCGATGACGGCGTCGAGCAGGGGATGGCCGGGACAGACAAAGGCGGCGGGTGGATGGCTGTCGTTGACGGCCAGAGACTTTTCGAAGGCGATGCGTTCGTAGCGGCGCAGCACGGGCATGCCGGCGCCGACGGTGCGCTCGCTGTTGCGCAGCGGGGCGGGCACGTGCGTGATTTCAAAGCGGCGGCTCTCGCGCTGGCGGGCGCGGCCGCCCACACGCTCGAAGGCCTCGAGGAAGAAGGACTCGATATAGTGGGGTTGGAGACGGCGGGCCTCGGCCCGCTCCATGCGGGCGCGGACACGATGCACGCGGCTGGCGTCCATTGAGTCCGGCGTCAGCGAGCGCACTTCGAGCAGATCGCGCAGCTTTTCTACATCGAAGGCGTTTTCGACTGTGGTGGTGAGCTTGGCGCGCACGTTTGGCTGCTCGCCGTAACGGATAGCATCGACGAGCAGTTCGCGCAGGGGTCTGCCGTCGAACTGCATTTTGCCGAGCACGTCAAATACCTGGCCGCCGAGGGTCTGGCGCGCCTGTTCCAGCTTCTCGAGGAGGCGCCCGTATACGTCGCCCTCGCGGGTTTCGGAGGCGACCAGGTTCCAGAGATGGCAGACCTCGGTCTGGCCGATGCGATGAATGCGGCCGAAGCGCTGCTCGAGGCGGTTCGGGTTCCAGGGCAGGTCGTAGTTGACCATCAGATGGGCGCGCTGGAGATTGATGCCCTCGCCAGCGGCGTCGGTTGCCAGGAGGACGCGCACTTCCGGGTCGTGGCGGAAGGCCTCCTGGGCGGCGTTGCGGTCCTCGCGGCGCAGACCGCCGTGGATGACGACGACTGCCTGTTCGCGGCCCAGGCGGCCGGCGATGCGCGTGTGTAAGTAGTTGAGGGTATCGCGGTGTTCAGTGAAGATGACCAGCTTCTGCTGGGGCGAGGGTACGGGTTCGGGGATGGGACCGGCGCCGTAGGGAGCGGGGGTCTCGGCGAGCGTACTGATGAACAGCTTGTCGAGTAGCTCTCCAAGTTCTCGCCACTTGGTATCGCCCCCGCCCCGCAGAACGCGGCCGGCTTCCGCTTCGAGGGCGTTGAGTGTGCCGATTTCCTGTTTCAGCTCATCGATGGTCTGGGCGGCGGTGGCCTGATCGAGGATCTCTCCCTCCTGGGCTTCTACCTCACTCTCGGGGGCGTCTTCCAGGTCTTCGAAATCTTCGCTGTCGAGCGTTAACGTGGCCGGCGCGGCGACGAAATCTGCCTGGCCCTTGCGTTGCAGCCCCTCCACCTCCTGCAGACGGCCTTGCAACCGTTCGCGGCGGCGGCGCAGGGAGCTGTAGATCGCCTCGGGCGACGAGGCGAGGCGGCGTTGGAGGATGGTGAGGGCGAAGCCGACGGCGCCGGCGCGTTTGTCGTTGGCGAGCGCGTGGGCGCGGTTAAACTCTTCGCGAACGTACTGGGTTACGGCGGTATAGAGCTGCTCTTCCTCGGGCGACAGTTTGTAGGCGACGGTGTAGGCCATGCGCTCGGGAAAGAGGGGCTTGCTGTCGAATTTGAGCAGCGTCTCTTTGACCATGCGGCGCATGAGGTCGGAGACATCGACGTTGTGAACGCCGTCGCGGAACTTGCCTTCGAAGCGATCGCTGTCCAGCAGCGCCATGAAAAGCTGGAAGTCTTCCTCTTTGCCGTTGTGGGGCGTGGCGGTCATCAGGAGGAATTGACGGGTCAGGTCGGAGAGGAGCTGGCCGAGGCGGTAGCGCTTGGTGTAGCGCGGTTCGTTGCCGAAATAGCTGGCCGACATTTTGTGGGCTTCGTCGCATACGACCAGGTCCCAGTCACAGTCGCGCGCCTTCAGTTTCTGCTGCACCTCCTCGTCGCGCGAGAGTTTGTCGAGACGGGCGATTACGAGGTCGGTTTCGAGGAACCAGTTGCCGGTGCGGGCGGCTTCGAGCTTGTCGTTGGTGAGAATTTCAAAGGGCAGCTGGAAGCGCCGGTAGAGCTCATCCTGCCACTGTTCGGCCAGCGCGCCGGGACAGACGACGAGGCAGCGCTGGAGGTCGCCGCGGGCGATCAGCTCTTTGATGAGCAGGCCGGCCATGATGGTCTTGCCGGCGCCGGGATCGTCGGCCAGGAGGAATCGCAGCGGCGAGCGGGGCAGCATGGCCTCGTAGACGGCGGTGATCTGGTGGGGGAGAGGCTCGACGTCGGAGGTATGGACGGCCAGCAGCGGGTCAAAGAGATGGGCGAGGCGGATGCGCTGGGCTTCGGACGCGAGGCGGAAGAGGGCCCCGTCGCCGTCGAAGTTCCAGGGACGAGCCTGCTCGGCAACTTTGATACGGGACTCGTCTTCGCGGTAGAGGAGCTCGTTGGCCACGTCGCCTGACGGCGTCTTGTAGGTCAGTTCCAAGGCGGCGTCGCCGTACCATTGCACGTTGACGACGGTGACGAGGCTGTCCGTGAGGATGCCCTCGACGGCCGCATTGGTTGTGAGGTCTTCCAGTCTCATATTTCGGGATGTTCGATGTGGGAATATCCGGCCAGAACATTGTGCTGTCGTATGACGTAGCATGTTCTGTCATGGATGATGCTACTCTACATCGGCACTGAAGGTCAACTTTTCGACCCATGCGACTATGCCCGATCTAATATACGCCATCAGTATGTGCTGGAACATCTGAAGATGGAGTACACTATTGTGGAACTGACTTTATCGGATTGCCATTGACTACCAGGACCTGAATATGCCTTCTACGCTTGATACATTTGCCAACCCGCCGACGGAGTTTTCGGTGCTGCCTTTTTGGTTTTGGAATGATGATTTGAATGCTGATGAGATCCGGCGGCAGATTGGGGATTTTGAAGCGCATGGGGTGCATGGGTTCATTATTCATCCGCGGGTGGGGCTGCCGCGCTCTTTGGGGTGGATGTCGGAGGCGCTGCTGGAATTTTATGATGTGGC
>LXNI01002076.1_pt1 | contig 15036 bp, 11 predicted proteins | sample 809091 | NCBI WGS metagenome assembly LXNI01 (sample SAMN04870527, study PRJNA318959) | sponge metagenome | biome: 01000161; feature: marine sponge reef; material: water | host: Sarcotragus foetidus | place: Greece: Milos, Mediterranean Sea | collected 2013-05-29 | depth 5-7 m | reverse complement strand
AAGGGCGCTGATCAGCGCCCTTGTCTGTTGGATACCTGGTGGTTAATTGCGGCAATTATTTTCTGCTGTATCGTGCCTGGAATTTACTGACACGACCCGCCGTATCAACAATCTTTTGTTTCCCTGTGTAAAAGGGATGACACGCAGAGCAAATCTCGACGTGAAGATCATGGCCCAAAGTGGATTTGGTTTCAAACTGATTGCCACAGGCGCAAACCACCTTCATAGCGGCATATGCGGGGTGAATATCTGGTTTCATAGCTGTCTTTTTGGGGCGGTGTGATACCGTCATCAATGGTGAGGAACGACAAGGAGGGCGATCATATGAAAAAACACGCGGCATATCAAGCACGATCGCGCACTGACTATCGGTTCATTGAACGGATAAATTCTTCATTGGTCTTGGTCGCCTTGAGCTTGTCAATCAAAAACTCGATGGCCTGCAGATCATCCATCGGATGCAACAGCTTCCTCAACAACCAGATTTTCTGCAATTCGACAGGCCCCGTCAATAATTCCTCACGCCGTGTCCCCGAACGGTTGATAATCATAGCCGGATAAACACGTTTTTCAGCAATCCGGCGGTCCAGATGAATTTCCATGTTACCGGTCCCTTTAAACTCTTCATAGATCACATCGTCCATTTTGGATCCGGTATCGATCAGTGCGGTTGCAAGGACCGTCAGGCTACCGCCTTCCTCGATATTTCGGGCTGCTCCGAAAAACCGCTTGGGACGTTGCAGCGCGTTGGCATCGACACCGCCGGTAAGGACCTTGCCCGAAGCCGGTGCCACTGTATTATAGGCCCGTGCCAATCGAGTAATGGAATCCAGCAAAATGACCACATCCTTCTTGTGCTCGACCAATCGCTTGGCTTTTTCAATCACCATTTCAGCAACCTGAACATGGCGTGATGCCGGTTCATCAAAAGTGGAAGAGACAACCTCGCCTCTTACCGTCCGCTGCATCTCGGTGACTTCCTCAGGGCGCTCATCGATCAACAACACCATGACGATGACTTCCGGATTCAATGAGGTGATGGATTGTGCGATCTGCTGCAGCATCACTGTCTTGCCCGTTTTGGGCGCTGAGACAAGCAGTCCTCTTTGTCCTTTCCCGATCGGGGAAATCAGGTCAATGATCCGTCCGGTCAAATCTTCCGTGGAACCGTTCTCTCTTTCGAGCCTCAACCTTTCATCAGGATGCAATGGTATCAGGTTCTCGAACAGAATTTTCTTCCTCGCCTCCTCAGGAGACTGGTAGTTGATCTGCTCAACTTTCAGTAGCGCGAAGTAACGTTCCGAATCTTTCGGCGGGCGAATCTGCCCTGAAACCGTATCGCCTGTTCTCAAGCTGAATCGCCGAATCTGGCTGGGTGACATGTAAATGTCATCCGGACCGGCAAGATAGGAGGAGGACGCCGACCGGAGAAACCCGAATCCGTCCTGCAATATCTCGACCACACCCTCCCCCATGATTTTTTCGCCGACACGGGCATGGGCCTTTAGAATAGAAAATATCTGATCCTGCTTCCGTAATCTTGTTATGTTGTCGAGCTTAAGAGAACGAGCGAACTCGACGAGTTCGGTAGGCGATTTAGATTTGAGTTCGAGTAGACTAATGGCCATAACGAAGGGGAAACTTGGTTTGCTATAACGGAACCCGTCACAACGGACAGGCAAACTGCTAAATTAGATCGGTTCGTAGGAAGTATTATCGCGCGGATGGCCGCTTGAGCACATCCATTGCAGTGATTATGCGTGTATCATATAGAGTCCAGTTACAGATGTCCAGTTCGCACCGGTGTCGTTATCGTGCATAAAGTAAGGAGAAGACGAGGCCGGGCTATTAACCCCTAGAGGTTACTGTCAATGAAATCAACCAGTTGGGATTTGGAAACGGCACCCACTTTAGTCGCTTCCACATTTCCATTTTTGAACAGCATTAAGGTCGGAATACCCCGGATACCATATCTTGTTGGCGTTTCGGGATTATCATCGATATTGAGTTTGGCAATTTTAATCTTTTCACTGTAGTCGGCAGCGAGTTCATCCAAGATAGGGGCAATCATCTTACAGGGACCACACCATTCAGCCCAGTAGTCGATAAGCACCGGTTGATCGGCATTTAGCACCTCTTCTTCGAAAGAACCATCGCTGACATGTACTATTACACTTGACATGAGATTTTACATTTTCGTGTTTTCAGATAGGCTAACTATGCAGTCAGTCGACCTTTGAATCAAGTAGCTAGCCTAAAATATTTGACTGGTCCGTTTCGACCCCATGCCACATCGTCAATAATTGTGAATCATGACAGAAAAACATCTAACAGATAAAAAGTTCGAAGATTTTGCGTTGACGGAAACCCTCCAGCAGGGACTGGTCGATGCCGGATTTACGTATTGTACGCCAATCCAGGCACAGAGCCTGCCCGCTGCATTGAGCGGGACCGACATTGCCGGCCAAGCGCAGACCGGCACCGGGAAAACCATCGCTTTTCTACTGGCCTGCTGTCAGTATCTCCTGGTCAATGCAGCCCCGGAAAAAAGGCATCCGCAGCAGGTACGGGCAGTGATATTGGCGCCCACCCGGGAACTGGCAATCCAGATATACAAGGATGCCGACGTACTGGCAAAACACACCGGGTTGCGGCTGGGTCTGGTCTATGGCGGTACCGGCTATGAAGAACAGCAGACCGTGTTAAAAAAAGGTGTTGATATCCTGATCGGCACACCCGGCAGAATGATCGATTTCTACAAGCAAAAACTGTTCGATTTGAAGATGACGCAAGTCGTGGTACTCGATGAAGCAGATCGCATGTTCGATTTGGGTTTCATCAAGGACATCCGCTTCTTGCTGAGACGGATGCCGGATTCGGAAAAAAGACTGAATATGCTGTATTCAGCCACACTGTCTTATCGGGTCATGGAACTTGCCTATGAGCACATGAACGATCCTCAGGAAATAAAAATCGAAGCACAGACCATTGTGGCTGACCAGGTTGCGGAGTGCTGTTATTACCCTGCCGATGTTGAAAAACTTCCGTTGCTTGTGAATTTGCTGAAGAAGGCTCACATGGACCGGGTGCTCGTCTTTGTCAATACCCGCCATGCCGCCGAGAAAGTGTCTAAGATTCTGACCGCAAATGATCTGGCCAATGCGAGCTTGTCCGGCGATGTGCCGCAACGCAAACGGGAAAAACTGCTGGAAAGCTTCAAGCGTGGTGAGCAGCCGGTTTTGGTCGCTACCGATGTTGCCGCCAGGGGATTACACATTCCAGCCGTCAGCCATGTCTTCAATTTCGATCTGCCGCAGGATGCGGATGACTATGTTCATCGAATCGGGCGCACAGCTCGCGCAGGAGCGAGCGGAGAGGCCATCAGCTTCATCTGCGAAAAATACGCCTATTCGATGATGGATATCGAGACATGCGTTGGTCATTCAATCCCCAAAAGGGAGATTGACCATAAGCTGCTACGGGACATCGCCATGCCCGGAAGGAGGCCTCCAACTCCGAAGGAACGAAAGAAAACCGCCAAACCGGAGAACCCGGCGCCACCCCAACCCGCATTACAGGAAAAAACGGAACCGGCCGCATCACCCCAACACGCGCCAACCGACGACCACAACAAACCCGCTCCAGTGCGACCTTCCGTCACATCACTTCGTTTCAGTCGTCGGTTCGGAGAAATCCCTGCCATCGGGTAAATATCGATTTCGATATTCGAAAGGACCGCACCGTCAGGGAAAAGGGGCAGATCACACCACCGCAAAAGACGCAAAAATACCGAGACAAGACAGTATTTGGCTTGGAAAACCAATTCCGCCCAACACAATAGGGGGAAGTGCGTATTGAAACCCTCGGGTGTGATGCTCCGACCCGAGCACAAGGCTAAGGACGAGCGGGCGAAGTTTACCGCAACAGAAACAGACCAAGATCACCGAAGGCGCAGCACAGAACCCGCATCGGACAGTGTACCGCCCTAGATTCGCCGCCGATCAAGTACGCCGGAAGAAACAAAAGCCGTTTCAGAAATGTTTCCGTGCATCGAAATTAAGTTGCGTGGAATCTTCCAGTGTACCGGTGATATCATCAATGTCCTTCCCGGTCACCTTCACCCCGAACTGTGTACTCGACCACGGTCTCCAAGTATACCCAACATGGATCGTATCCAACGTGTCAATGCCGTTTTGCTGATAAAACCCATCCGTCGAATAGCGCTCAATAGCCACATGCAAATTCGACCCGTCCGTCAGCCTGTATTGTAAACTGGGCCTGATGCTGAACGACTCATTCCTGCCGGCATAATTCTCTGATGTCGTCCAACTGTCCGGCAAATCACCCAGAATCAGATTATCGATGCCCTCGCCAATCGTGACCCTCAGTGCCGCCATGAAGTCACCAAATCGCCATCCGCCTTCAAGATTAAGCCCCCAGCTTGTTTGACGGCGATCAGCCATCCGATCTTGATATGCCCCCTCTATACCGACCGTCCGACCCAGTGCAGAAACACGATACAGGCCGGAACGACCGCCAGAACCACCCTGCCAGGACAGCACCACATTGGGCGATGTCTGTACGTTCGGCTCACTCGCAGTGGGAACCGTGCGGTCCTGATCGATATCTTCCAGCGCAATCGAAACACCGTTGGGTGATGTCCATCGGATTTGATCGGCCGTCTGTCTGTCGTCTTCATCCAGAACGGACGATTGCAGTCTTGAATCAAGATACAAGACATCCTGAAAATTTGTCCAGTCGGTCCCCACCGTCAGCGTTCCCTTGCCCGTTTCGATATCCGCCCCGACCCGTTTTATCCTGAACCCTTGCGACGGAGAGGACAGGTCAAGCCGGTCCGTATGATAGCTGCTCATTAGGTAAGTCGCCTCATCGGCTTCAGATACTGTCGGTGTCAGCTCGATTGATGTCCAGACATTGACCGAGGGACGACGTTCCTTCGAATCCGGTTGCGCGCCGGTCTTGCCCTGGATGTTAAATCGGGTATCGAACAACTGGTTGTCAGTAACCGAATTGAATCCCAGATCATCAATGGTGAGGGGCTCCACGGCCTCAGCCTGGACCACGCCAAGCCAGCAACATACCGCAACAGCACCCGTCGTTTTCGCTCTTCTTCGAAAAAAACCGCCATGGTCCCCATTTCGGAGCAAGAACATCGTTTGGAATTTAGCCACTCTTCGCCGCATGTCAGTATGTTCTGTACCCTGCAGACTCGTCACTCTCATTGAGGAAGATTATACGCCTATCGAAATTCGGTTGTCCAGCACTGCAGCGGCTGTCCGGTAACCGAATTGGTTGTCTGTTGGCCGGATGCTGTGCCCTCCAGGACCCGCGAACAGACCCAAGATACCGCTGATACGGTGCACACAGCCGGCATACACCGTGTTCCAGGTCGCCCGGCACACCTATTTCTGGCAAATCGCACAATAATAGGTCGACCGTTGCCTGACACTGGTTTTCCTGATGGTGCTAAAACAAGCAACGCAGGGCTCACATGCCCGATCATAGACCAGAAGCTGTTGCTCGAAATAACCGGGCAACCCGTCGGCGCCAACAAAATCCTTTAATGTGGTACCACCTTGAGCAATCGCTCCGGATAGAATTTTCTTGATAGAACGGACAAGGGCATTGTAACGCTCAAGTGAGATCCGGTCGCATCGTCTCAAGGGGTGAATACCCGCATCGAACAGGGCTTCTGACGCATAGATATTGCCCACGCCAACAACGACCCTTCCGTCCATGATCAATGCCTTGATCCCAATTTTGCGTCGTTTTGCATGCCGCTGCAAAAAGCCTCCCGTAAATTGATCCGACAGTGGCTCTACGCCGAGTGACTGTAACCGCCTGTGTGATGCCGGATTCCCCCGGGCATACAGCAAACAACCGAATCGCCTGGGATCCCGATAGCGGACGATCTGACCTGTTTCCGTCACGAGATCAAAATGATCATGGGGTTGTCGGGGGCGGTCTTTCAGCAAAACCCGCATCGAGCCCGACATGCCAAGGTGAATCAATAATCCGCCCCGGTCCAGATAAATCACGATATATTTGCCCCTGCGCCCCAAACACGCTACCTTGGCGCCCGCGATCTGCCGCTCCAGGCCCGCTTCAATTGGCCATCGGAGCCTGCGCTCGCTGATCACGAGTTGCTTCAAGACCCGGCCTTCAAGATAGGGTCGGATACCCCGCATCGTTGTTTCGACTTCCGGTAGCTCTGGCATACCAATTGACAACCTAAAACATTAAATATATATAAGGCCACTGTCTGATCCCACATTACCTCCATAATGCCTTTTTCAATCACCAATCAGCGAAACGGTGGCCAATTTACCGCAAACGACCATGAAACCATCCTCGATGCGGCGTTGCGTGACAACCGGATTTACCCATACGGCTGTCGCAGTGGTGTCTGCGGCGCCTGCAAGTGCAGCCTGATCAGTGGCCGCGTTGACTATGGCGAATACGAAGAGTTTGCATTAACGGAAGAAGAAAAAGAAGAGGGCAAGGTGCTTATCTGCCAGGCCATTGCGCTTGAGGATGTCACCATTGATGCCGCTGAGGTGATGTCGGGCCACAGCATTCAGATCAAAATGCTGCCGTGTCGAGTCAAAAAAATCAATAAATTGGCCGAGGATGTCATCCAGATGTATCTTGCGCTACCCAAAACGCAAGAGTTCAATTTTATTGCGGGTCAATACATCGACATCGTGCTCAAAGATGGACAACGGCGAAGTTTTTCGATCGCCAATCTCCCTGAACATACCGCTGATCAAGGCCTCGAACTGCATATACGTCATGTGCCGGACGGCCATTTTACGCCCAAGATATTTGATTCCGTGAGAGAACGGGACCTGATGAGATTCGAAGGCCCCTTTGGCACCTACTTTTGGCAATCGGACCCTGAACAGCCCACTATCATGATTGCAGGAGGAACCGGCTTTTCTCCGGTCAAGGGATTGATCGAACACGCAGTCACACAAAATCCGAATCAGTCCATCCATCTTTTCTGGGGAGCCCGTGACCGACAGGACCTGTATATGAATGATCGTGTTCAGGACTGGCTGATCCAGTATCCCAATTTAAAATACACGCCGGTCCTGTCCGAGAACACTGCCTTGGACTGGACCGGCGCAACTGGCTGGGTACATGACACCGTGTGCAGCACCTACCGTGATTTTTCCCGGTTCGATGTCTATGCCAGTGGTCCCCCCGTGATGATTGATGCCATCAGAGAGGCCCTGACAGCGAGAAAGATGGATCCGGAACGCTTCTTTTTCGATTCATTTGAGTATGCCGCGCAACCCTAGGACCTGCTCGACTGCGAAACATCCGCACCCCGGGACAAGGCAAAATCAGTGTCCATTGTCGGCGCTGATGGCTTCCTGACGACGAGTGCATCGACCACTGTCGCTGCTGATTCGGTGACGATGACCGGATTGAGGTCAATTTCCGCGACATCGTGTCTGAGATGATAGGCCATCTCCGACAAGGACACGATGACATCAATCAGCGCCTCCTTGTTTCTGGCCGGTTCTCCCCGGACTCCTTCAAGCAGGCGGTTCACCTTGAGTGTTTCAACCATTTGTTGCGCCTCGATACGTGAAACCGGTGCTTGCGCTAAAGCATGGTCGTCGATGATTTCGATGAGCGCCCCGCCTGCCGCAACCATCACGAACGGACCGAACTGCGGATCATTGATCACCCCCAGACCGATTTCTATTCCGCTATCCATACATTTGCTGACCAGTGCCTGCGGACCAATACGATGCCTGAGATCCCGATAATGCCGGGTAAGCTCGGATACACCGGTGATGTTGACGAACACACCGCCTTGATCACTTTTGTGTGCAATGCCGGTCTCTGCGGTTTTCAGCACAAGCGGGAATCCGATCTTCGATGCTGCAGCCCGTAATTCGTCCTCACTGCCGATCACGGCATGGGCAGGGGTTGGAATAGCGAAATCACACAGCAATTTCATTGCGGTGGATTCACTCAACGTAACCACGTCACTGACTGACAACCTCGCCCTCCATTTCGTCACGGCCTGCGTACAGCGAGGGAGGGAGGCGGTTTGGCGTCCTTGTTGATGACAAAAATCCCGGTAGCGAAACAGATGTCGGATGGCCAGCAGCCCTTCCTTGACACCATCGATAAACGGCAACCCGATATCGCCACACTGCCGACTCAATTCATGATTCACCGTGCCGCTGTAACAGTTGATCATTGCGATCGGCTTGTCTGATTCATTCAGCGTGTGTTTCATCACCCGGTAAAATCCTTCAGAAAGATAGTAACCATCCCTGAAATTCGCAAAAAAGGCTCCAACGGACACGTGGCAATCCTTGACCAGTGCAGACAGGCAAGCCTGAAAACGACTTTCGAAGTTGTCGTTCGTTCCCCAAGCATCGAGCGGATTTTCCGCCTTCAATCCCGGATCAAGATGTTGCTGGATCGCCTGTTTTGTGGACGTCTCAATGTTGGCAAACCCGATCTCCAATTCATCGGCAAGATCCACCATCAGTTCACGGAAACCACCCGACTCGTGAATCGTTGCCAGTGATCCGGGTCCCGCCCGACGCGCGGATTGAAAGAGCGTCAAGGTCGCTGCCATCTCATCCAGATCATTGACTTCGATGACACCATATCGTCGGAATAACGCCTGAAGGACGTCATGGTTCCCGGCAATGGCACCGGTATGCGTCGTTGCCATTTCCACGCTAAGTGGCGTTTTGCCAATCTTCAGCACGATAACCGGAATCCGGTTTTGCACCGCCTTGTCCAGTGCGGTCACAAACGCCACCGGGTCCCTGACTGTCTCCAAGAACAACGCGATGACGTCTGTTTCATCCTGTTCCAAACACCAGTCCATGTAATCCGCGACCGTGGTGACCAATTCGTTGCCACTGGAAACACAGAGATTGAACCTGATGTGACGCCCGTTGTGCACATAAGTGGTAAATGCCGACCCGGACTGGGCGATATAACTGACCCCGCCTTTGGGTATCCGGTCCGGTTTAGGGAAGACGCCTGCATGTAATCCGTGGGTCAGATTGTAAAACCCCATGCCGTTGCCACCACAAATCACGATGTCGGCTGCCTTGGCCATCGCGGTCAGTCGCTGCTGCAAGGAAGGCACACTGTCATGCGCCAGATAGCAACTGGCATAGATGGTAACCGCCTTTACACCATGATCAATCGCCTGTGCCAATACCGTTTCAAGTCTTTCATCTGCCACCGCCAGGACCGCATGCTCAACGGTTTCAGGGAGCGCATCCAAAGACCGATAGCACGGTCGCCCGAGCAATCTGTCATATCGCGGATTAACGGGGTAAACTGCACCGGTAAAACCGGCGTTAATGACCATATCGACCAAGGTATGCCCGGGGCTTCCCTGTCGACCGGAAGCACCGACCAGCGCGATAGAGCGGGGATTGAGCAAGGGGTCTAGGCGATGACGGGCCATGCTATACACACCGGATACGGTCGGGTTTGAAACAACATCAATATTGAACCGGGGAGTGAACAGGCGGGTCAGTTGTCACCCTGGGTCAGCCTTTTTTCTCTCCACGCCAGGGCAGGTCGCAGCCCTTTTGTTTTCAGCACATGATTGAATTGTTTTCGCAACGCAGTTTCGATCGACTCGATCTGCACTGCCGTATCGACACCCATCTCCAATGCTTGCATGATACCCATTGTTTCATAGGTCCGATTGATCGCCTGTTTGGTCATTTGCACCGCATCGGGATCCATCAGCGCAATTTCCCTGGCCATTGCGATTCCTCGACGAAGCCCATCTCCCTGGTCAACGACTTCATTCACGATCCCCAGTTGCAGCGCCTCGTCCGAGGTCATCTTGTCTTGACCGGTCAGCAGCAGCTTTTTCGTCCTTTTGGGATTGGTATACCAGGGAAGCAACAGCGCAACGATGCTGCTGCCAAATCGCAGTTCAGGCTCGCCAAACAGCGTGCCTGCTTCACAGACGGTGATATCGCAGGCCAGAGCCAGTTCAAAACCGGCTGCCAGTGCATAACCGTGCACCACGGCAATGGTTGGTTTTCGGGCGTGCCAGAAGCGCATGATAATATCGAGATCGTAGGCTAGGGCCTTGCGCCATTCATGGACCCCTTTACGGTTGATTTCCGCCCCCGCATTCAGATCGAATCCTGCACAGAACGCACGGCCGTTGCCACTGAGCACGATGGCATAGAGACTGTCGTCCTGCTCGATACAAGCCAGGGCAGACTCCAGTTCTTCAAGCATTCCTTGAGTAATGGCGTTCAGTTTGTCAGGGCGATTCAACGTTATGATCGCAACGGGCCCTTGTGTCTCAAGAACAATGGTTTCAAAATTCATGCCCCTGCACTCGGTTGGCGGTTAAAATTGGAATCGCCGAATTATACGAAGAATTCCGCTTTCAGTGGGAACTGAACTGGGCGCATATCCGGTCGACGCATTTAGCACCTTCAGCGGATCATTGGCCTGTGCGATGAAATATCGGTCAATGCAAAGGTACCGGGCTTTGACAAACCCATCGCCTCCCTCCGAATCCGGGGCCAAACCGCCGCCCACGCTATCTGGCGACCGAGAGGGCTTCTCCGCTGGCAGGTTGTTCTGACGCATCCAACAGCACCATCTCACTCCCTGTCGTCACGGATGGCGACGATGTCGGCAGTCGGTCCGAAGCGGGTAGCGCCAGTCCCTTTCTATAGCAGATCATCGCCGCCTCCGTCTCACCAATCTGCTCCAACAATCCACCCAGTTCGATACAAGCCTCTTTGGCTTTGTCACCGTTTGATATCAACTGCTTGAGCAACGCTTGAGCACGCTCGAATTCTTCATTGCGCCGATAGAGTCTGGCGAGTGTCAATTGCAGATTTTGATCCTCGAAATGGTTCTTTGCCCAGGACTCTGCCAGCTTGATCTGGTCGGTAATGAAATCGGTTTCCGCCTTTCCATACAAACCGGCCAACTGCGAATCAAAATGTCGATTAATCGCCTTCCTGAGTAATTTTTCGGCTTGCACCATTGCCCCTGTATGAATCAGGTACCGGGCATAGCCTGCGACAACACGAGGGGTCCGCTTTTGGGAATATGACAGCGACTGCCAGGTATTTTCCAGCTCCCCTTGCACCAGTTTCGGTTGAGAAAGATACTGTTCAAACGCCCTCTTTTCGCGCATTTCGGTCTCCTCCGGCGAGAAGGCGTTCATTTTTTGCACCGTGGGTGCCAACTTAACCAACGCAGACCACTCGCCCAGATCCCGATAACTGTCAGTGAGCAACCTGACCACGGGGACACATTTGGGGAATCGTTTATGCAGTTTTTCAAGACACTCCCGGCTGGTGGCAATTTCTCCGGCCTGATACAGCAAGCGGGCACGTGTCAGTTCAATGGCGAGTTGCTGCTTTGGATATTTTGCCAATGCATCGTCAAGATACTTGTCCCGGTGGTGATGATGTCCCTGTTGCTGGGCCGAATAGGCCGCACCCAGATAATTGATAAGCGGCGACCGGTTGTCAGACAATCGGCTTAGCAGCGCACTTTCGGCCTTCGACCACTCGCCTTCGATCAGTCTCGCATAACCTTGCATGGTCTTGTTTTGTATCGTCCTCTGGGTTCGCCGTTCATTCCACTGGCCGATCTTTTTGGGTGCACGAAACAGGCTGACAACCAGATTAAACAGCAGATACGCCGCTGCAAAAGCAAGCAGCAGAATCAAAATGAACAGCAGCAGCGGCAACTTGATGGTGTAGGGATCCCAGGCCAATACCACAAATCCCGGATCCTGCAGGGCGAATTTCGCCAGCACGATCGCCCCGGCCAGCGCAGCCAGAATGGAAAGAATCAGTTTCACGGTATGCTGTACCCTTGATTGATCAACGCTCTAATCGATGCCAGCGACTTCGAAAGATCGGGTAATGGCGGCGGTATCGGTGCCGTTGACAGTGCTTCCAATCGTGTCAGCCATTGGTCCGTTTCCCCTGACTGCCGGTCGAATCGCTGGCTCACCCAGTCAGCCGCTTCCTGCATACGTTGCTCAAACAAGGGATAGTTCTGTCGGATATAGGCAATTTCGGCAGAGTCAAGAATCAGTTTGGCCTTCTCGACCGTCAGCACCTTGATCTCGGCAGACAGAATGGGGCGAACCGGTTCATCATGTTTTTCAATCTGGATCAAATCGGCGATTTGCAACAGAAACTGTCGGCCCAGCCGGGAGATGGACTCCACCCATCCTTGCCCGCCCGCCTGCGAAGCCTGACTTTCATCCACTGCTTCAGCGGATGACGGTACAGGGGTCGTTTCTGCCAAACCCAGCGTCCCGATATCACCCGGCAACGGCAACTGGTCAATCGAATCAGACAACGCACCGATCGCAGTGACGGCACTCACAACATCAATCCGACTGATCTGTTCGAGTTGTGCGATTTGCCCGGCAAGCTGCTGACGCACTTCTGATGCGGCAGAACCGCCCTGGACCGCTAATTGCTCATCGGCCAGCTTCAATGCCTTCAATGCAATCGCGGCATCGCCGGTCAACTGCAACCGCTGATGGGCAATAAAAATGAGTTGTTCCGCCTCTTCCAGGCTCCATATCGCGGCACTTTTACCCAATTCTGACCGGACCGCCGTTACACCCTCCAACAATACATCGAACTCTTGTCGCAATACGGCCTCGTCGTCTTTTCGCTGGTTGTCGACCGTTGCAATCTTGTCTGCAAGCTGAACCTGCTGATCCGCCAGTTGCTTCCCGAGCACGCTCAACTGATCGGCGAATGTTTCCTCTGCCTGCGCTACCTGCGCCACCTGCGCTTTCATCTGGCTGACCTGAACACTCAAATCCGTCTGCGACTGCCGGAAACGGTCGATACGCTGATCCATCTCGCCAATCCGACTGTCTTGTCGGGCCGCATGAAAGTTACTGTTCGACTTGATCAGGTACCAGGTGGAAGCAGCGACACCCCCCCCGACAATCAGTACCATGGCAAGTACCACCCATAGCAACAGATTGGACTGATGGGGTGTCGTCTTGACGGGCGTGAGCTGTGGCGGGGGACTCGTCGGTTCTTCGGGCTGTTCCGATCTCCCGTCTTTGCGGACAACGGACGGGGTGGCTGTGGAGGGTGAAGACCGGGTAACGGTCTTTTTCCGTCTGACTTTCTTCTTTGTTCCGTGTTGGCTTTTCACTTCCACTTTGGCGTTGTCTTGTGCCATTGAATCCCTCGGGACCAGATAATTTCGAAATTGATATCTTATCCTACTGTAACACGGTGGGAATTAAAACGATCAGGGCAAATTGCGGCCACGATGCATTGTTCCGATCATTGACACAATGTCTGTATCGGAAGGGCTGCTTGATATCCGCATCCGGGCAACCACCCCCTTGCGTCGACAGTATTCCCCGATACGTTGGCTGATCGCAACGATCGGCGTATTTCGAAAAAGAAAGCTGTTTTCCCTGCCCAGCAAATTCAGCAACCCATCAACAATGGAGTTGCTCGTGACCACCACCACGTCAATCTGCCGGTCCTTCCACTGCTTGACGACCGGCTCAATCGGACGCTGCGTCAGCACCCGTCGATAACATTCGACCATTTCCACGCTGGCACCTTGCAATAGCAGTGCCTGCCTTAACCACTCCCGCCCGGACTGCCCGCGGAAGATGACAACCTGGCGCTGGTCAAGAGCGACAGGGCCCAGGACATCCAGCAACCCTTCGCTGTCCATGGTCGTGACCGGAACATGATCGACCCGTATGCCATGGAACTCACACCGCGCAGCCGAGCGGTGCCCGAATACCGCCACTTGGGGCTGTTGCGGCCAGTGCAAACGATGCCGCCTCAATGCCCTGGCAACCCGGTCCACTGCCGAGACACTCACAAAAACAACCAGATCCACCGCTTGGAGGCACCTGAGGTGATGCTCGAATGCCTCGATATCAGCGGGTTCGACGATCTCCAGCACCGGGAAGTGCACGGCCTCTCCTCCCTGACGCACGATCAATTCGCAAAGTGTCCGACCTTGAAACAACGGTCTGGGGACCAGCACCCGACACCCTTGCAAGGCAGCCACACCGGTGCACTTCACCTCATCAACCATAGACTGACTGCAAAATGTGATCGGCCCCTTGGGAAATCAGCCTCTTTGCAAGTTGTTGTCCCAATTGACCCGCCTGGCCAGCCGGCCCGGAACACTCGGTTCTTAATATCCTTGAACCGTCCACGGTGCCGACCATCCCCCGCAACCGCAAGTGCCCGTCACTGAGTTCACCGTGCACCGCAACCGGGGCCTGACATCCGCCTCCAAGACAAGCGTTTGCTGCCCGCTCTGCCGTCATCAACACGGCAGATTGACGATCATTGAGCGGTTCGATCAGTTCATTCATGCGTTGATCATCGATCCTGCACTCGATGCCGATGACACCCTGTCCCGCTGCCGGCAGGCAAATCACCGGATCAATCTCCTGTCGAATACGGTCCTTCAATCCCAACCGTTTCAGCCCCGCGACAGCCAGAATGATCCCATCATACTCTCCTTGGTCAAGCCGAGTGAGCCTGGTATTGACATTGCCGCGAAGATTCCTGAAATCAAGATGGGGGTAGGCCGCTCGCAGCTGGCTTTGTCTGCGCAAACTGCATGTGCCGATGATTGCTCCTGCCGGCAACGAGCCCAATGACGGATGATGATTCGATACGAATGCGTCTCTGGGATCTTCTCTGGGACAAAATGCCGGCATATGCAGACCGTCCGGCAAACTCACTGTCACGTCCTTCATGGAGTGAACCGCCAGATCAACTTCTTCGCTCAAAAGCGCCTCCTCAAGTTCCTTGAGAAACAGTCCCTTGCCACCAATCTGGGCCAATGGAACATCGAGCGTCTTGTCGCCTGCCGAGACGATCTTCACCAGTTCCACCGCCCTGTCAGGATAACGTTCAATCAACGCATTGCGTACCATGTGCGCCTGCCACAGGGCCAACTGGCTTTGCCGGGTCCCGATTTTGATAGATTTCATTGCACTTG
>LXNI01002075.1_pt1 | contig 15053 bp, 11 predicted proteins | sample 809091 | NCBI WGS metagenome assembly LXNI01 (sample SAMN04870527, study PRJNA318959) | sponge metagenome | biome: 01000161; feature: marine sponge reef; material: water | host: Sarcotragus foetidus | place: Greece: Milos, Mediterranean Sea | collected 2013-05-29 | depth 5-7 m | reverse complement strand
CCACTGTTGAGGTCAGTGCCCAGATCCACAAACTTCCGGACTTCCAGCCGATCTCCGCGGCGAATGTGTGCTACGAGCGCATGGCCGCGGCGTTTGAAGAGGCAGGCCTGCCCAGGCCCAGTGCCTAGTGCGTCGCTAGGCCGGGCCGTCGTCCCGCAGGGCGGGCCCGTTGGGGAAAGGGTCGGCTCCGGGCTCATATCGTGGGTTCGGCTGGGGCACGACCGCTCCGGTGTCGGCGAGGAAGCGATCTAGAAGTGCGCTCAATTCGCCGACTATCTGTGGCTGCTGTCCGGCCAGGTCAGTTGTCTCGCCGATATCCTTGGCGAGGTCGTAAAGTTCGTGGCGGTCTTGTTGATCCGGACCATCGCAGTGAAAACGAATCAATTTCCAAGCTCCACGGTGGACCGAGGTGCTTGGTCGATGGAGCGTGGCCGCCGAGTACTGTGGGCTGTGCACGAAAATCGCTTCGCGGTCGAGTGCTGCGCCTTTGAGGGCCGGCACGATGCTGACACCGTCGAACGATTGCCCCTCGCGAGCAGGCACTCCTGTCAACTCCAGCAGTGTCGGGTAGAAATCTATGCTCTGCACGATCTCGTCGCTTCTCGAGCCGGGCGTGACGAGCGGAGGCCAGGCGACAATCAGAGGCTCGCGGACACCGCCCTCGTAGATTGACGACTTGCCGCTGCGGAGCGGCTCGTTACTCGTCACGGGCACTCCGGCATTCAAGCGGTGGACCATGCCGCCATTGTCCGAGAAGAACACAATGATCGTCTCGTCGGCGATGCCCACCTCGTCGATCGCCGAAAGTAGCGTGCCCACCGCGTCATCCAGGCTCTCCACCATTGCACCCATGATCGGATTGCGTTGAGCCATTCTCGAGTCGGCCTTGGCGCGGTACTTGCCCACAAGGTCTGGTTTGCCCTGAATCGGAGCATGCACGGAGAAGCACCAGTAGTTGAGGAAGAACGGCCGCTCACTGTTCTGGCGGATGAACTCCGCAGCCTCGGTCGCCATCCGGTCTTCAATGTGCTCGCCGTCAGCTCCCGCTCCAGGCCAGAAGTTCCAAGGGCCGAGATAGCCCCCGGATGGGCCGGGCCCGTGCGTGTGGGGCAAGTCGATCTCAAAACCTTGATTCAAGGGGTCGAAGGGCTCTCGGCCGAGATGCCACTTGCCGAAGTGTGCCGTGCGATAGCCTGCGGCGCGGAGAGCTTCCGCCAGTGTGAAGTAGTCGAGTCGCAGTCGCGTCAAGCTGTTGGCTACGAGGGCTGGTTGAATCGCCGGACCGCGGGCGCGGAGACTCTTCTCGAGGACTTCACGCTCGAGATGTCCCGCGGCGGTAGTGATGCCGATACGGGCTGGGTGCAGGCCCGTGAGGATGCTGGCTCGTGTCGGCGAACAGATCGCCGCTGCTGCGTAAGCACTAGTGAAGGTCATGCCGCGCTGTGCGAGCGCGTCGATGTGTGGAGTTTCGTAGTACTGGCTGCCATAAGCACCGGTGTCGGTCCAGCCGAGGTCATCGGCAAGGATGAAGATGACGTTCGGAGGTTGTGCTTGGCCAGTTCCTCCATCGCAGCCGTACGCTAGTGCAAAGGCGACCGCTAGGACTAGGAGAGGCCGTGGCGGGCCGACGCTCGCGCCCGTGACACCTTGGTCGCGACCGCGTGGATTCGAGTGCTGTGTCAAGTTGGCTCGCTATGGTCCGCCCACGATCTCGCCGTGCGGCTTGCCTTCGGCTAGTTCGGCATAGCGTACGCGAACCTGTTCGGCGAAACGGGCTGCAACCCAGTTGCTGACCTCGTCTGAGAGTTCGATGACGGTGTCGACTCCGGCGCCGTCTTCGACGGTGACGACATCTTCAAGCGCCTTGCCTTCGGCGAATGCGGCCTCGACTGCCGCATTGAGTTCTTCGAAGAACTGCCGTTGGCCAGCAGCGATCTCCGGTCCGCCGCTTGGCCCGTGCCCCGGAAGGATGGTTGCGGGCTGGAGTGCCTCGGCTTGCTCCACGACGTTCGGCCAGTTGCCGGTATTGGAGTGGCCGGTGAAGTTGTACGGACCGTTGACGATTGCGTCGCCCGTGCACAGGATGCCGTCGTCTGGCAGAAATACCATTCCGTCTCCTCGCGTATGAGCCCATCCGAAGTGGTGGAACTCAACTTTGCGGCTGGCCCCCTCAAGCGTATGGGGCACGATGTCGAAGGTCTCCATCGGGGGTTCAACCGTGTCGGCGCCAACGGCTGCTACATCGGGGCGAGCCTGGGCGGCTGCCTGCCAGCCTGCAGGCTCGTAACGCTTCATTTCCTCAGCGACGCCGATGTACGCCAAAGTGGTCGCTCCTTGCCGGGTCCACACAGCGTTGGCGTAGGCGTGGTCTCCATGATGGTGGGTGTCGAAGACGTATCGGACGGGCTTGTCACTGACTTGCTGGATGTCCTTCATCAGAGCTTCCGCCCCGCTAGGGAAGTTTGCGTCTACGACCAGCAGGCCATCTCCGATGTCGATTACGACGTTATTGCAGTGACCTTGATCTCGTTCGCCCATGCGAAACCAGATTCCGTCCTTGACCAGTTTGAGAGTCTCGGTTTCGGTTACGGTCTCAACGGCGGGCGGGGAAGTGCATTGCCAAGCGATGCACAGGCCGACGGCGGCTAAGACAAGCAAGAAGATTCGCATAACAGGCTCCGGGAGAGGGTTACGAGGATTCGTTCTCTCGGGGGGATTCTAGCCCCATTTGGGATCTGCCGCAAGTTTCGAGGATTCAGGATGACACGCATCGACGGGCAATGCGGCAGAGGGCTCAGCAGCATAGGTGCGGTGTCCGTCGCGCTCGCCGCCACGACGGCAACCCCCGCACGCTTCGGCTCCGAACGTTCGGGCAGTCAGATTCTTTTCGGAGATGCGTAGCACCGGCGAAATGGTAGGGATGGATTGATCGTGGTCGATTCTTGCTACATTTGCAGCACTTTCAGGGAGCGCTCGGCGAAGTCACTTACTGCCCACGCGCACGCGCAGTCTGCCTTACAATCGTCGCTGGCGGGCTACAAGATCCGATCTCAGAGCCGAAGGGGGGAGTCGTGCATCCGGGCAAATTGATGATTTCGAGAAGAGAGATGCTGGCTGGCGCGGTGGCCTCGGCCGCTTCGCTCGGGGCGTGCGGCGGCTCGCTGCCGGGGCCGCGCACCGTTCGTCGCCCGAACTTCCTGTTCCTGTTCTCTGACCAGCACCGGGCCGATTGGCTGGGCCGGAATCCGGATATTCCAGTGCCCACCCCGCACATCGACAGCCTTGCCAGCCGCGGTGTCGACTTCACCCAAGCCATCGTACCTTCCCCGGTTTGCGGGCCGTCGCGCTCGTGTCTCGCATCGGGTATGGAGTACGAGAACTGCGGTGTGGAGGTCAATCGGGACCCCTACGATCCCGCGATCACCACTTTCTACAGGCATCTGCGCGAGAGCGGCTATCACACGATGGCGACTGGCAAGATCGACTTGCACAAGGGCAGTCAGGGACGCACGCTCGATGGACGGCAGAACATGGACGAGTGGGGCTTTTCAGACATGCAGATCACTGCGGGCAAGGGCGGCGGCTACCTCGGCAAGCCGGTTGGGCCCAAGGAGCCCTACTATGCCTACCTAGCTGAATTGGACCCTCCGCTAGATCGCATCTGCGCTGACGACATCCAGCGCCGGGCTGTCCCCCGCGACGAGAACTGGTGGGGCATGACCGAGCCTTGTCCGCTCGAAGACGAGCACTACCTCGACAACTTCACTGCCAGGGAGGGCCTCAGGCTGCTGGAAAGGGCTCCCGACGAATCGCCGTGGTTCCTGATCGTCAACTTCAACGGCCCGCATCCGCCGATGGATATCACCGCCCAAATGGAGCGGCAGTATCGCGGACCGGATCGGGTGATCGAGGACTTTCCCCAACCGCAGGAATATTCTGGACCCTTTCCGGCGGAGCAGCATGTCCGCATCCGCCAGAACTACGCTGCCATGATCGAGAACATCGATGGCTGGCTGGGAACCTGCCAAGACCGCTTGCGCGAACGAGGCGATCTGGACAACACAGTGATCGTGTACTCCAGCGATCACGGGGAGATGTTGGGCGACAAATCACGATGGGGCAAGAGCGTGCCGTACCAAGCCTCGGCGGGCGTGCCTCTAGTGATGGCCGGTCCCGGGATAGCCCAGGGGCGGTCGAGCGATGCGCTCGTCAGCCTGGTGGACATGGCCGCCACCTTCATCGACCTGGCGGATCTCACGGTGCCGCCTGAGATACAGAGCCGTTCCCTGCGGCGCCTATTGGACCAAGGTGGCGGCGACCACCGAGAGTACGCCAGATCCGCTCTGAAGACTAGCCAGGCCCATGCGGGCAGGTTTCGCTTGGTGCAAGACCACCGCTACAAGTTGGTGGAGGGGTTCTCAGAGCGTAGGGAACTGTATGACCGCGAGGCGGACCCATTTGAGGCCGAGAACATTGCCGCCAGCAAGCCGGGCGAGGTGGAACGGTTGGCAAAGCTCTTCCCAGATGCCTGAATCACGCCCAAGAGATTGGCGTAGTAGTATATCGATTGATGGTAGGAAATGGACAACCATCGATCCGGGAGATCCGATTCGAGAGTCGTGTTCATCCGAGCCTGCCGGTCGAGGTCATCGAACGCAGTGAACTGATGAACCGACATGACCCGAAGGAGTTCGCAACACCCCAGCGGCCATCGTTTCATGCGTTCCTGCTCGTGCAGACTGGAACTGGGATCCATATGGTCGACTTCGTGGAGATATCGCTAAGGCCAGGACAACTCGTGCAAGTTCGCCCCGGACAAGTCCAGATCTGGGACATCGATAGAGCCTTCGAGGCGGTCATAGTTCTGTCGAAGACCTCCGTTCCGCCTCTATCAACGCACAGCATTTTCTCGAATGCATATCGTGACCTAGACCAACCCTCGTTGAGGACAGCCCAGGGTCTGGTCGAGCTTCTTCGACGCGAACAAGAACGCTTCGATGGCAATGACGCTTCGGTCAGGCTCATGAACGCGCTATTCGAGGCTCTGTGCTGCGTCTTCGAGCGTGGGCGCGACGAGCAGCCCACCTCCTTGCCGCAGCCATACGTAGCATTCGTCGAAGCGGTCGAGGACAACCTATTTCAGAGCCACACCGTTCGAGAGTTGGCTGACAGCATCGGATTCTCGGAGCGAACGATTACTCGGGCATGCCAAAAGGTCTGTGCCCGTAGCGCGAGGGAAGTCCTCAATGAGCGGCTCGTGGTCGAAGCCAAGCGCCTGCTCGCTTACACCGACAGACTTGCCGCGGAAATCGCGACGGACCTCGGATTCTCGGAGCCCACGAACTTCCACAAGTTCTTCATTCGTCACGCTGGCATGCGCCCGAGTCAGTTCCGCAGTGGCTATCGCAAAGCGAGTTGACTCACAAACCAAGCTTGGTGGACTCCTCACCCTATGCGGAGTTCAAGCCGACACAGCCGGCAAGTGGACAAAGACAGCTTGCCACCGAGGTCAATGGGGAGACTCCGCCCAAGAGGACCGGTTCATCCAGCAGAACGGTGCTCTGCGTCCGGGATTGCAAGAGCGCCGAGCAACAGCCCAAGACCGCCGGGAGCGAGTACTACCCGACTCAGAACATTCCGTTGTCGTGTGCTGCTGTGTCTGGAATCACTTGAAGCACGTCCCAGTGCTCCACGACTTTGCCCGAGCTGTCGAACCGGAAGATGTCGATGCCCGCATAGTCCTGGTCGCCTGGCCAGTGCTGATAGCAGTGCAATACAACAAGGTTGCCCTCCGCAATTGCGCGCTTGAACTCCACGCGTTTCCCCGGGTATTCCCTTGCCATCCGCTCGAAGTAGTCGATGAAGGGTTGTTTGCCATCACCGACTCCCGGGTTATGTTGCGTGTATGTCTCTCCGACGTACCGTTCGATAGCCTCGCGAGGCCGACACTGGTTGAACATCAGGTCGTAAAAGGCCATTGCGTGTCGCTTCATTTCGTCCGTGCGGCTTTCCATCTGTGCCCACCTCCCCAGAACTCATCTATTCGGTTTCGACGCCGCCGATTCGGCCCATCCTTCTCCACGCTGGCTGGCACGTGGGTTCGTCACCGGTCCTGAGGCCTTACGTCAGGGATGAAGTCGGCGTACGGATTCGGGGCGCGGCGAGGGCGGTCTCCCGGGCCTGCTACTCCCCCGGAGCCTCCTTCGCGCCGAGAGGCGGCGCGCTGACGCAACCCGATCTCGTACCCTCCCGGTTCGTACAGCATGATTGCGCGGACCGGCTCGTCGCCGACCACCTCGGCCCAGTGAGACGTGTCTGGGGGAATGTACACGAGGTCGCCCGCGCCAATTGTGTCGGTCTCACCGCCAACAGTCCACTTCATCGTGCCCGCAAGCACTATGAAGGTCTCTGAGTGATAGCCATGCTTGTGAGATGGGGACTTCATCCCGGGCTGAAAGGTCTCGTCGATCACGCTGTAGCGCCCATTGGTCTGGTTTGCCGTCAGCATGACGCGGCTGACGGTGGTTGCGCTTGGTTCTAACTTCTCGGCCGCGTCGCGGTGAACGAAGAGGTGGGTCGCCGTCGTGCTTTTCTCGCTCTGGCTCAGCGACCGCGCGGGCATCAAGAGATTGCCGGCGATTCCCGCAATCAGCAGCGCGCTGCCGAGTCCCAGTTTGAACGATCTGCTTGCCATGAACGTGTTGATCCTCCCATCCCCTGATTGGGCGCTGTTCACGACCATCAGGATCTCGCTAGATGGAAGTATCCAACATCGTCGCCTGGAAGTAAAGATTCCAAGAGGCCTTTCGATGGTAGTAAGCGGACAAACCGTGCATTCTTCCCATCCAAGCGGAATGCGCATTCCCATCCGTGGCTCAGAGTCGAGATCATCGAGCATAGACCCGGCCAGCCTGGGAGGGGCAGAGACTTGCTCAAGCGGTGCCGTCGCACCGTTGTCGCCGGCCAGGCGCTCAAGAGGCCGGAAAGGTAGCTCTGACAAGGGGCAATGCACCCGATCGCATGATTCCCGGACGTTCAGAAAATCTCTCGGCCGAGGCTATTCCGCTGCCCGTTGGGATGCGTTCCTCCTCCCGATTGCTTGGCGCTCTTCCGTAGACATGGGAGTGGTGGTGGGTGCTACGCACTGCGTTGCGTCACCGTAACACTTGATGACTCCATCGGCTTGGAACACTGTTTCTCGTTGGGCGTTGTAAAGATGGGCAAACACAGTCATGCGCTTCAAGTTCCAAACAACCGAATCTTCGCCGCCATTGGCCGTCACACAGGTGCCGAAGTACACACCCTCCGCGATCTTGCTCACCCTCAGGCCGGTGCTTCTTCCGCGCGTATCCTATTCGCGGACATAATCTGTCGAGCCGCCCTTTACAGACAGTCTGCTGCTTCGCTACAGGCAGGATAATGCCAAGGAATATAATTCGCTCGATGTTGGAGAAGCAAGGGATCGAGAGGCCCGTCATTGGCGGAGGGGCGGACACCATGCATTCGGGCCTCGGTGCAAATGGAAATACCTTGATGGGTGTACAGCTCGGTCTGAGCGAAGCAACGCCTGACAGGAACTTACCGAGGCGACATTAGCAGCAGGTTCAGTGACAGGCGCACAGCCTAGGTAACACGGGCAGCGCACCAGATCCAGCCCTGCCGCACCAGCGGTGCCGGCTGGACACTGTAAACTGGTACTCAGACTGGTCGAGTCGGATGAAGCTAGTCGCCGTAGTCGCCGCTCTACTGAGCATCTTCGCGCAAAGTGCGATGGTGGCCGCTGATGTGTCTGAACCGACCGCGGCAACGGACGCCACGAGCGCTGACGAGGACCGAGTTCGCCGTAAGGACCGGCCTGAAATGGCGCAGATTCGTCAAGCAGTCCAAGCGTTCCGCCTAATCACAGCCACTGCCGGTCTTCGCCCGGGGCAGGCCAGCGACTCCCAACGGTCAACGACCGTCGGCGGCCGCAGCAGTTCTTGGCACGGACGCGTGTTCGAATACTTGCGGAACGATGCCCTGGACGCCGTTCCCCACGAAGTAGTCCAGCGCGGCGGCGACCGCAACTTGCGCCGCCGCAACCAGTTCGGTTTCACGCTGAACGGTCCATTGGTAGTCCCGAAGTTGTATGACGGCCGTGGACGTACCTTCTTCACGCTTTCCTACGAGGGAACTCGCGAGCGAGTTGGCCGCTCGTACTTGCTCACGCTGGCCACCGAGCAGCGGCGACTCGGGGACTTTTCTGACCTTGTCAACAAGGCTGGAAACGCGCTGGCGATCTACGATCCGGAATCCACCCGCGCCAATCCGCTCTACGACCCTTCTCGACGTGTCCGCCGGTCCAACTTGGAGTACGAACGCGACCCATTCCCGAACAACCGCATTCCCGCCCATCGCCTTGATAGCGTCGCTCTGAAGGCGAACCGCGAGTACCCACAGCCCAACGCGGACGTGGGGCCGTTTTTCCGCAACAACTACTGGTCGAACCCGTCTGAACGCAACACGCCCGATGGCTTCATTGCCCGCGTCGACCACAATCTCGGCGAGTTGCAGAAGGTCACGCTCAGCATCAACTCCTCCGACGGATTCCGAGACGGCTTGGACATCTACCCCACCAGTGCGAACTTCGCCCGGCCCGATCGTGAATTCGTCAGCCGCAGCGTCCGCCTGGCGGACACCGTCAACGTGACGCCGAACATCACCTACCGCACAGCGGTCAACGCCCGCTCCGAGATTGCCGACACCAACTCCCTGCTCGGCGACCAGAACCGGCCCCGGGACCTGGGCCTGCAAGGTGTCAGCGGCAAGGTCTTCCCAGCATTCCGCTTCCGGGGCTATACCGGGATGGGGCCGACCCAGCGCTCCTACCTTCGCAATGCGTTGGCCGTCTATGACTTCGACAACGAGCTGATCGTGCGCTCTGGCAAGCACACGTGGACAATCACCAGTACCGCAAACGTGGTCGACTGGGGCACGCTCGAGCTGGACTCGCCTTCAGGCAGCTTCTCATTCAGCAACCGTCTGACCGGCCTGCCGGGGATCAACAACACCGGGGATGGGTTCGCAACATTCTTGCTGGGACAGGCGTGGCGAGCCGAGGCGACTGATCAGCCCCAGCCGGCATACCTGCACCGAAAGTCCTTCCAAAACACCGTCGGCAACCAATGGCAAGTGCGTCAAAACTTGACGCTGACGCTTCGCGTCAACCTTAACACCACTTCCCCCAGGACCGAGAAATACAATCGGCAGTCGTCGCTGGACCTATCGGTCATCAATGATGCCACCGGAACGCCCGGAGCCTTGGTGTTCGCTGGGCGAAACGGCCAGGCCCGCGCGTTCCAGCCCTATCGCGTCCGGGCGGAACCCCGAGTCAGCGTTTCGTGGAGCCCGACCGCGAATCGCAGCACGGTTGTTCGCGGCACCGTCCTACGCTCGTACAGCGCGGTCAGCTTGCGCTCCGGCCCATTCGCCACCCAGGGCTTTTCGGGCAGACGCTACCCGGTGTCGCCGAACCGGCAGCTCGTGCCGGCAGTGACGTTGGAGAACGGCTTTCCCGGCTTGGTGAATCCTCTTCCCGACCTGCGCAACGACTTCGCCAACGAATCCGACGTCGACCTGATTCCGGCGACCGCGGCTCAGCCGAACTTCAACCACCTGTCTCTCGAGGTCGAGCGCAGGCTGCCCAAGGGGCTGACGCTGCGAGCGCGGGGGCGTGCCACGCGCGGCCGCGATTTGTTGGTCGGCGGGCACATCGTTTCGCTAAACCAAGTTCCGCTCAGCGCACTGGCCTATCGGGACCGCCTCAACGATGAAGCCTTTCGGCGATCCCTGCGTCCGTTTCCGCATTTCCAGCAAATCCGTGCCAACTACCAGTACCCGTCTGGCAGACTCCACTACGACGAGGGGCAAGTCACGCTGCGGAAGCGCACCGGGGATGGGCTGAGCTTGGACTTGGACTACGCCTATCGCAGGCGGAAGGACGATTTTTCGGGGCGCGGGTTGCAGGACCCGCACGACCGCCAGAGCGCTTGGGCGCATAGCGTTGGCTTCCGCCCGCAGCGGCTCTCGCTCAGCTACACCTACGAGTTGCCCATGGGCCCGGGCAGGCCTCTGCTTGGTTGGCGCGGCCCGCTCGCCAAACTGGTCTCGGACTGGACGGTCAGCGGATACACCAGATGGTACAGCGGCGATCCGATCGTGCTGGAGCCGATGTTCAACAATACCGGCGGGATTGTGCGGTACTTGCAGGTCAACGCTGTGCCCGGGATGGACCCGCACGTGCGCGATCCGGGCCCGGGCGGCTGGTTCAACCCGCATGCTTTCGTTGATCCGCCGGACTTCGCGCTCGGCGATGTGGCGCGGGCGCATCCCACGCTGCGGAACCCCGACTACCGCAATCACGACATCTCGATCACCAAGCGGGTCGTGCTCAGCCAAGAGCAGAGCGTCGAGTTGCTCGTGCAGGGTTTCAATTTCTTGAACCAAGGCAACTGGAACGACCCTGACAACGAAATCGGACCGGCCGATGCTCGCAACGTGAATGCTGGCAGGATCATCGGCTCGCGGGGAGGAAGGGTGCTGCAGCTCGGACTGCGCTACAACTTCTAGCAATGCAGTTTCTCCGGCTGGGCGCATTCGTGTTGGTGCTGGCCCCGCTTTGCCCTGCCCAGGTGCTCAAGACGGCCGTTTGGAGCGAGAGCGTTGCGGGCGGTCTCGAGGTGTCCGTCGGTGGAGAGGCCGCAGCTGTACGGTCGGTGCAGACGGCCGAAGACCACCTCATTCTGCTGCTGGTAATGGATACGGTGAAGTTCGCGGACCGCGTGGATGCGGCGCGGGCGGCATTGGTGGCCAAACTCACCAGCCTTGGCCCGAAATATTTCGCGGGCATTCTGTCGGCGCAGGACGGCCTCAGAGTCGTTTCAGACCCGGTCAGGGGACGCACCAGACTTCGCGAGAAATTGCAGTCGCTCGACGTCCGCGGCGTGCCCGGATTGATGGATGTCGTTGAACAGGTTTCCGAAATCGCTGACCAGACGCTGGCCTCCTCCGACGTGCGGGTGGCGGCCCTGTTCGTCACCGATGGCGAGATCGAAGACTATCGCGGGGACTACACCATTCCAGTCGTCAACCCGAGCGACCGCAGTGACTTGAGCCGGCGATTCCGCAGCCAGTTGATTCTGGAGCGTGTCCAGTCCATCGCGGATCGCTTGGAACGGGCGCAAGCGCCGCTGTTCTTTCTGCACCTCGCGAGGCAATATGACGCCCTGAATGAGGTCTACCAGAACGGAATCAGCGAGTTTGCTCAGACCACCGGCGGCCGGGCCATGTTCGTGCGGGGTGTGCAGGAGATCCCAGCGGTGGTGGAGCAATTGCTCGACGAGATTGCGGCGCACTCCGTCGTCACCATCGAGACCGGCTGTGAGGGCATCCACAAGCTCGAGATTCGATCCACTGCGGGGAGCATCCGCCATCGCGAGACCGTGCGCTGCCCGTCAGCAGGATCCTGACCCCGTCTTCAAATTCTGGCCCCTCCGTGCCGCACAACGATCCGGCTGTCTACACTGGTTGGACTGCCATGTCTTGCTTCGCCCGCGTCCTGCTGATCGTAACGTGCTTGGTTGGTGCCAGTTGGCCCGCTGCTACCCAAGATCGCGAGCAGAGGCTGCCAGCTGGAATCGTCAAGCACGCCGATATCACCTATGCGGAAGTCGGCGGGCGCGAATTGCTGTTGGACGTCTACGCTCGTGAACCTCGGCCCGAGCGTCCCGTCCCGGTGGTCGTGTGGGTCCATGGCGGCGGCTGGAGGGGCGGCTCGAAGGATCGCATCAATCGCTCCCTGCCAATCTTGGAGCACGGGTACGGGTTTGTCTCGGTGGGTTATCGGTTGAGTGGCGAAGCGCTCTTTCCAGCGGCAATCGCCGATGTGAAAGCCGCCTTCCGCTGGGTGCGGGCGAACGCCGCGCAGTATGGATTTGACGCCGAACGGGTCGGTGCGTGGGGCTCGTCAGCCGGCGGGCACCTAGTCGCGCTGCTCGGAACGGCCCACGAGGTGGCGGAGTGGGACAGCATGCATGAAGAGAATGCCGGCGTGTCCTCGCGGCCCGATGCAGTCTGCAACTGGTTCGGGCCTTCCGACTTCCTGCGGATGAACGATTTCCCCGGCCGCATCGACCACGATGCGGCCGATTCCCCGGAATCGCGGTTCATCGGTGGGCCGATCCAAGAGCATCCCGCGAAGGTCCAACGGGCCAATCCCATCAGCTATGTCACGGCGGACGACCCGCCGATGTTGCACATGCACGGCGAGAAGGACCAGTCTGTGCCCTACAACCAGAGCGAGTTGCTACATGCGGCGCTGCACGCTGCGGGCCTTGACACCACCCTCTACAAGGTCAGCAACGCTGACCATGGGTTTCGCGACATGCAAGGCGACACGCCGGAGAGCCTGATGACGATGGTGGTCGCGTTCTTTGAGCGCACGATCGGCAAACCCTGAGAGTGAGCGCTGGTCTCGGCGCCAAGTTGGGCTGGCCTAGTCCTCCCAGGCCACGCCGGTGCGCTCCGCGTAGCGCTCCCACTCTTCCGCCATGCTCTTGACGCGATCGGGATAGCGTGCGGCCAGATTGGTCGTCTCGCTGCGGTCGTCTTTGAGGTTGTACAGTTCCCAATCGATTTCTTGCGGCATGCGCTTGCCCCAGACGGCCTTCCAATCTCCTTGGATCAGACCGCGCGCCGCTTGGTGCTCGAAGTAGAGCGGCCGGTCGGGCAGGCTTCCGCCGTTGAAAACCGGCAACAGGTTCACACCCTCCTCGGGCTGGACCGTTCGCCCCGCAAGATCCAGCGGGTATTCCGCCTCCGCGGCGGCCCGCAGCGTAGGCATTACATCGATGATGTGGCCCCGCTCGCGTACCCAGTTACCGGGCTTGCGGATGCCCTCCGGCCAGTGCGCGATGAACGGCGTCGCAGTGCCGCCTTCGTGCGTGAAGTGCTTGTACAACCGGAAGGGCGTGTTGCCTAGGTTGGCCCAGCCGCTTCCGTAGGAGTGATAGGAGCCGGGCCCTCCCATCTTGCGCAGGGCGTCGCCAGTGTGCAGGATGGTCACGCCTTCACGGCTGCGTTCGTCGAAGCCGTAAGGCCCCCATTCGTAGCAGGCGCCGTTGTCGCTCAGCAGCATGATCAGCGTGTTGTCGAAGTCGCCTGTCTCGCGCAGATGGTCCACGATCTGGCCGATGCCTCGGTCCACGTGCTCGACCATCGCCGCAAACAGCGCCATGCGGCGGGCGAGATCCTTCCTCCTCGGCTCGTCGATGGAAGCCCATGCGGGATTCGGCTTTCCGGGGAACCCGTTGGCGATGTCTTCCCGGTCTACCGGGACTAGCGAGCGCTTGGTAAACGTCCAACGCTTGCCGTCGATCAGGCCGATTCGCTGCATGCGAGCATAGCGCTCCTCACGCAAGACATCCCAGCCGCGCAGGTAGGTCTCGAAGTACTTGTCGGCGCTCTCGGGCGGCGCTTGGACCGGGAAGTGCGGGGAAGAGTGGCCGAGAAAGACGAACCACGGTTGGTCGCGCTGCTGGCCTTGCTTGATGAACTCCAAGGCGTATTCGCTGAACACGTCCGTGGCGTAGAACTCCCCTTGGGGCCGGTCGATCTCCTTCTTCCGCCCTTGGGGCAAGCGCACGTAGTAATCGGCGTCCCATTGGTCGTGCGAGTGATCGAAGGCGTAGCCGAAGAATTCCTCGAAACCGCGTTGCGTCGGCCCAGTGTCATTGTGCAGGTGCCACTTGCCGACGTAATAGCAGCTGTAGCCCGACTTGCCGAGCGTCTCGCCGAGCGTGACGCAGCGATCGTTGAGTCGTCCCAGATAGGCCGGGCCGCGGTCAGGATGGGGCTCGCGGGTGGTGAAGCTGGCAATGCCGGTTTGCGGCGGGTACAGGCCGGTCATCAGCGAGGCGCGGCTCGGGCAGCAGCGCGCGGAGTTGTAGAAGGACTCGAAGCGAACGCCCCCTTCGGCCAAAGCGTCGATGTTGGGCGTGTCGATTTCGCCGCCGTAGCAGCCGAGGTCCGAATAGCCAAGGTCGTCGAGCAGAACGACGATGATGTTGGGACGGTCCGCCGCGAATGCGCAGGGTAGCGCGGCAAGCAGGAGGGCAGTCAGAAGACGGGTCATTGGCATGAAGGTATCACGAAGCGACTCCGGTGCGACGGCACGGACCACGGGCCGACGATCAGGGAGATGCCGCGCCACTGGCAAACTCGAGCTGCGCGGTGGCGAGTTGATAGTCGTAGCGAGCTTGGTGGAGGCTGTTCTCGGCCGCCGCCAGTTCCGTTCTGGCGACGACCACATCGAGTCGGGAAGACAGGCCCTGCTGTTGCCGGATATCAGCCAGAGTGGCCATCGCCTGAGCTTGCTCGACGCCTTGCCTGGCTGCCTGGACGGCTTCCAGAGTCGAGACCACTTCGCTGTGGGCGCTAGTGACTTCGAGCCGAATTGCTTGCCGCAGCTCGTCGCGCATCGCCTCGGTCTTGTCCACTACAAGCCTGGTCTCTTCAATGCTCGCTTCGAGCCGCCCGCCGGTGAAGACAGGAAGTTGGAGTCCGAAGGCGCCGAACAAGAGTCGCCCTAGCGTGAGTTCGGCAAAGCGGGTCCAGCCACCGCTGAACATGATCATGAGTCGGGGGTACTTTTCGCGCTGGGCGCGCCGCACCCACTCTTCGGCGGCTTGGATTCTGGCATCGACCGCAGCCAGCTCTGCGCGGGCTTCGAGTGAATTGGCGACGAGGGGCTCGAGCGGGCCCGGAATCCGCTCCGAGATCTCAGGCTCGTGCAGCTGGTAGAGAACGGGTGCCTCCTCCCCCATGACCGTGCCGAGGCCAGACAGAGCTCGCTTCTGGGCCTCGGTGGCGGAGGTGAGGCCGGACTGTGCTTTGGATAGGTTAGCTCGGGCTTGGTCGACCTCGACCTTGGCCCCGAGTTCTGCCTCCAGCAGCGCATCGGCGCGGGCCTGTTCTAATTCCCGCCGTTTGATGCGCTCTCCGGCCAGTGCGAAGTG
>LXNI01002074.1_pt1 | contig 15057 bp, 14 predicted proteins | sample 809091 | NCBI WGS metagenome assembly LXNI01 (sample SAMN04870527, study PRJNA318959) | sponge metagenome | biome: 01000161; feature: marine sponge reef; material: water | host: Sarcotragus foetidus | place: Greece: Milos, Mediterranean Sea | collected 2013-05-29 | depth 5-7 m | reverse complement strand
CTGGTGCGAGAGTTCCTACTGCTCGTCTTGCTGTACGCCGCAAATCTCGTCACCATACTGCGCGGATGGGCACCGGCAACCGCCGTTATGGCTGTGTTTCTGCTCTACATCGCCGTCCACCGCAGAGATCGACACAGCTTTCATGATCTTGTCGCCGGCACCTACGTGGCCCGCTTGTCGACCAATCGCCGAGCCGACGAGCCGGCGCTCGGCGTCGCGCCGCAGGAGTAAGGAGTCGGCGTGAGGAATCCGAACGACGGCGACCGCGAACCGGACTCCGGGTCGCCGGACGATCCGCCAGCCGACCGCGATTGGCCCGAGCCCGTGGATTCGGACGACCGGCCGCCGGCAACTGGAGGACTGGGAGGATTCGCGGCCGATTCAGGTCTGGTCTATCGGCGCATTGGCGCGTACATCATCGACTCGCTGCTCGTCGCGCTGACGACCACGGTTCTGGGCCTGGCCACGGGCATCATCAGCATGGATCTTGAGGGACCGGCCCTCGACCCGTCGCTGGCGCTGTGGATGCTGATCTTTGAGGTGCTGTATCGCTGGTCCGTGCAGTCGGCGTTCGGTGCCACGTTGGGCAAGTTGGCGCTTGGTCTGCGTCTCGTCGGCGCGGACGGCGGCCCGGCAGGCGCTCATCGCATTTTGATTCGAGAGGTTGCGCTGGGCGCCATGCTTGGAGTCGCCCAAGCTACCGGCTGGGCCATCCTGCCGGCGCTCGTGCAAGTGATGCTGGTGTATGTCGTGATCCACCGGCCGGACCGGCGCAGCCTGCACGACCTGACCGTGCAAACGCGCGTGATCCGCGTCCCGCCCAGCGACTCCGAGACGCCCGCACGACCCGCATAGGCAGCTGGCGGCGCGGCTCGGCCCCCCTCGGTTTGCCCGGGCTCAACGCGGGCCCGGTCGCCTGGCGGCCTAGACGCCGGCGTCTTTGAGACCGCTACCGGTGGCCGCGATCAGAACGCGTTCGGCTGGGCCAATCACGCCGGAAGCGCGCAGCCGCGTTGCCGCCGCGAAGGCCACGGCCGAGGTGTACTCGAGGTCTAAACCCTCATGACGGGACAGCTCGGCGCGCGTGCTGCGTGCGTCCGCATCGTCAACGTCCACAATTGTTCCGCCCGAGGCTCGGACGGCCCGAAGCACCTCGGCGCCGCGCGCCGGTCGGCCGACGGCCACCCCGCCGGCCACGGTAGGTTGCGACCGAATGGTCAACGGTTCAGCGGCGCCCGCGGCAAACGCCGCGGCTAGGGGTGGGCAGGCTGACGCCTGGGCGGCGTGCAGGCGGGGCAGTGGCGCCTGAAAGCCGGCGGCCGCCAGTTCGCCGTAGGCCTTAAACGCGCCGAGCAACAGCCCGCCGTTGCCCACCGGCAGCACGATGTGCAGCGGCGGATCGTCGATCAGCTCGCTCGCGACTTCCAGGCCGAAAGTCTTGGTTCCTTCCACGAAGGCCGGATGGCGGGCGTGGGAGGCATAGGCCACGTCGGGGGCGTGGGCGGCGTGTTCGGCCGCCGTGGCCACGTCCTCGCGCGTGCCGGCAATGGCCACTACCTCGGCACCGTAGCCTGCGATCTGGTTCAGCTTGGCCGCGGGCGCCGATTCAGGCACGAATATCCGCGCCCGTAGCCCCGCGCGCGCCGCATAGGCGGCCATCGCAGCGCCGGCGTTTCCTGAGGAGTCCTCGACGATTGAGGTAACCCCCTGGCCGGCCAGCTCGGAAATTACCGGCGCCGCCCCGCGGTCCTTGAACGAGCCGGTTGGCGACAGGTACTCCAGCTTGGCCAGCAGGCGCGGCAACCCATGTGCGGCGCCCCATCGGGGCAGCGGGACGACCGGCGTATCGCCTTCACCCAGGCTGACCTGCGGGATGTGCGCAGGCAGCCCAAGCGTCGGGCGATGTCGCCAGATGCCGGGTTGCCCCGGGTCGCGCAGCGTTTCCCATCCACTCCCCGCGCCTGGCAGCTTCGTTGGCTGCAGCGGCGCCGGTACGTCCATCTAGGCAACCCCCAGTCGTTCGAGGTCGGCATCGGACAAGCCAAAGAAGTGTGCAAATTCATGGATGACAGTGGCGCGAATTTCGCCCTTCAGCTCCTCCACATCGTCAAAAGCCGCCAGGAGCGGTCCGCGGTAGATGGTGATGCGGTCCGGAAGGACCATGTTGTAGCCCGAGGTCCTTTCGGTCAGCGGCACGCCGCTGTAGAGCCCGAATAGCGTGTAACCCTCGGGGACTTCGGCCGCTTGCAGGTCGGCGGCCGACGGCCACTCCTCAACCAGCACGTCCACGTTGGCCAGCTGGGCACGCAAGGCGTCGGGAATCGAGGCCACGGCCTCCATCACGACGTCCTCAAAACCGGCCGGTGTCAGCTTTGCCACGACAGCATCACGTTCCCAGGAGCCTCGGAGCCCCTGTGATAGCATCCCGCGCCCTCGGACCGGGAGCCACGCGCCAGCATGGATGACGTGCGCGAGCACTCGCTCGCGAACGGGCTGGCGGTGCTAACCCGCGAGGTGCACACCGCCCCCATCGCCACCTTCTTCGTTTGGTACCGCGTCGGCGCACGCGACGAACCCGAAGGCATGAGCGGCGCTTCCCACTGGGTCGAACACATGATGTTCAAGCGTACCCAGAAGCTGGCCCCCGGCGACATTGGGCGCATGGTGGAAGGCGTGGGGGGCACGTTCAACGCCTTCACCTACGAAGACGCCACCGCCTACCACGAAACGCTGCCGGCTGAGCACCTGGACCTGGCGCTGGAAATCGAGTCGGACCGCATGCTCAACGCGGTCTTCGATGCCGACGACGTCGAATCAGAGCGCACGGTCATCATCTCGGAGCGTGAGGGCCACGAGGCCTCGCCTATGTTCCGGCTGATGGAGGCCGTGGAGTCCACGGCCTTCAAGGTGCATCCCTACGGTCACGGCGTGATCGGCAGCAAGGCGGACTTGCGCTCCATGACGCGGGATGACCTGTTCGGCCACTACCAGCAGCACTACGGCCCGAGCAACGCGGTGATCGTGGCCGTTGGGGACTTCGCCACGGACGATGTCTTGAATCGGATTGATCAGCACTTCGGGGGCTTTCCGGCGAACAGCCCGCCGCCGTCAGTGGCGGAGCGCGAACCGGGTCAGAACGAGGCCCGGCGCGTGGAAGTGCATCATCCGGGCCCATTCCCGGTGCTGATGCTCTGTCACCACACCCCGGAACGCACGCACCCAGACTGTGCGCCCCTGCTTGTGCTAAACGCGCTCCTGTCCGGGCCACCCAGCGGTCCATTTGGCGGCGGAGGGACGCTGCGCACCTCGCGCCTCTACCAGCGGTTTGTCGCCTCGGGCGTTGCCGCGTCGGTTGGCGCTGATGTGGGCATCAACATCGATCCGTCGTTGCACCGCGTAGTGGTGATTCTGCACCCCGGTGGCGCGCCGGAGCCGATCGAAGAGGCGGTCCTGGATGAGATCCAGCGGCTGCACGACGAAGCGCCCAGCCAGGACGAACTGGATCGAGTGGTGCGGCAGACGCGCGCCAAGCGGGCCATCGCGCTGGAGAGCGTGACGGCGCAGGCCGTGCAGTTGGGAATGCTGGAGATGGCCGCCAGTTGGCGGCTGGCCCAAACGCTCACGGACGACCTGCGCCGCGTCACCCCGGCCGACGTGCAGCGCGTGGCTCGAACTTACCTGCGCGAGCCGGCTCGGGTCACCGGCTGGTTCCTGCCGCCGGCGGCCAATGGCGCGGCGGCGTGACGACCGGCTCCCGGCACGCGATAAACGCGGATACCGTCGCGCGGAACACGCTGCCAAACGGCGCGACACTGCTGGTCTATCCGAATCCGGCATCACCATCGGTCGCCTTCGGCGCCTATCACGCGGCGGGCGCCGTGCTCGAGTCGCGCGAGCACGCCGGCCTGGCCAGTTTGACCGCCGACACGCTGAACCGCGGCACGGCAAACCGCACGTTTCTGCAGTTCAGCGAGGAGTTGGACCAGGTCGGGGCCTCGCTGGCGTTCCACGCCGATACCGAATACGCGGCCTTCGGGGGCCGGGCACTGGCCGAAGACCTGGAACTCCTGCTGACGCTGGCGACCGATGTCCTGGCGCACCCGACCTTTCCCGACGACGAAGTCGGGCGCGTACGCGAGCAGACGCTGACCGTCCTGGCCCACGCCGAGGACAACCCCGGCTCGCGAGCGGCCCGGCGCTTCCGCGAGTTGCTCTACGGGCCGTCGAATCCAAACGGCTGGCCGGAAGACGGCTACGCGGAGACCGTGCGCGAATTTCAGCCGGACGACCTGCGAGCTTTTCATGCCCGCGCCTTTGCGCCGGCCTCGCTCGTGTTGGCGGTGGTTGGCGCGGTGGATCCACCAACCGTGCGCGACCTGGCCGAGAGCACCATCGGCGCCTGGACGGCGGATCCGGACGCGGTGGACTCGAGCGGCTGGCGTAGTGCCCTGGACGCGGCCGACCCGCCGCCGGTCCCACCTCCCGAGCCGCGGCGCGAAGATCTGTCCATTGAGGGCAAAACGCAGACCGAGTTTCTGCTTGGTTGGATGGGAATCCGTCGCACCGATCCGACCTACTACGCCACCGTTGTCGCCAACTTCATCCTGGGGCAATTGGGCCTTGGCGGCCGCATCGGATCGAACGTGCGTGACACGCAGGGATTGGCCTATCACGCCTCGAGTTATGCGGTTCCGGGGCTGACCCGCCAGCCCTGGACAATCCGTGCGGGGATCAACCCCGCGAACGTGGACCGTGCCGTTGACGCCAGCCTGCACGAAGCGCGGCAGCTGGCCGAAACCCCTCCCGACGACGAAGAACTGCGCCTGAGCAAGCAGGCGCTGATCGGCTCGCTCCCGCTGCGCCTGGAGCGCAACGACGGCATCGCCAACATGCTGCTGACGATGGAGCGCTACGGGCTGGGCCTCGATCACCTGGGCGTGTACTCCGGTTTGATCGACGCGGTTACGGCGGAAGACGTGCGGGAGGCCACCGCCGCCGTAATGGCGGACCCGGCCTATACGCTGGTGACCGCGGGACCTGAACTCCCGACCGGCTAGACCCCTGCGTTCCGGCCCGAAACGTTGGGCCGATCCGAGTCCGGACCAGCCGGCACGCCGCGAGCTAGTACGAGGAAACGCGCGGCGGACCTGGATCGGCGGCAAGCACCGTGGCGTCGAAGCTGCGCTGCATCAGGTCCAGCTTGATTTCCTGGTGGTCGGGGCTGTCCCACAGGCTGTCGTGCTCGTGCGGGTCGGCCTCCATGTCGAACAGCTCGCCGATGCCGTGGCCGTGGTAGACGTTCAGCTTCCAGCGCCGATCGCGGTACATGGTGGCGAAGGTGTGATCGGGCTTGTCGACGGCGTCCAGGTACTCGCAGCGGACGAAGTCCCGGTGCGTGTCGGGCGAGGCGTCGCCGGACAGGATGGGGCGCAACGTGCGCCCCTGCATGGCCTCGGGCACGGGTAGCCCGGCGTACTCCAGCAGCGTTGGCGCGATGTCCGTTAGCTCAACCAGGGCGTCGCTGCGCAGGCCCTCCTGGATCTGACCTGGCAGTCGCCAGATCAGCGGCACCCGGCTAAGGCCGTCGAAGAAGCGGCAACCCTTCTGTGTCAGGCCGTAGTCGCCGGCCGACTCGCCGTGGTCGCTGGTAAAGATGACGATCGTGCGATCGGCCTGGCCTGACGCCTCCAGGGCGTCCATTAGCCGACCGAACTGATCGTCGATCTGCTCGATCATCGCGTAGTAGGCGGCCTGCACCTTGGTGCCCTCGAAGTCGTCCGGCCGTTGCGACTCACTCTGGAAGTCAATGCCCGAGGCCGTGAGCCGGCCCTGGTGCTCAAGGTCTGACGGTCGAAAGTGTGGTCCCGGCAGCGCGTCCGGGTCGTAGCGGCGGTAGTACTCCAACGGCGGGTTGAAGGGCGGATGCGGGTCGTAGACGTTCACGCTCAGGAACCAGGGCTGGTCGGACGGGCGCGGCTGCTTGATGAACTCTATCGACGCGTCGGTGCCCCAGGTGGTCTGGTGCACCTCGGGCGGCGTGTTGTCCTGCTCCGGCGTCGGCACCATCAGGGCGCCCGTCAGGTGGCGACGGTCAAAGTTGTGCAGCAGCACGTCGTAGGGATCGACGCCCTGCGCCTGCACCCAGGCGGCGTAGTCGTGCTGATCCAGCGGCCAATCGTTGCGTGGCGCGTGGCTGTACTTGACGTACCGGTAGCCGTCGTTGACCCGCGGTTCACGACCGTTGAAGGCTCCGGCCAGGTGCAGCTTGCCGACCAGGCCGCCGTCGTAGCCGGCCTCGGCCAGTTGGCGCGTGACCAGGTTGGCGGCCACCTCGCGATGCACCCAACCATTGCCGTTGCGCGGGTTGTGCACCCGGCTGGGATACATGCCCGTCAGGAAGCTGGCGCGGCTGGGTGTGCAGATCGGGCTCTGACAGTACGCGTGGGTGAAGGCCGTGCCTTCCGCGACGAAGCGGTCGAGATTCGGCGTGCGAATGTGCGGGTTGCCCAGTGCGCCTATGGTGTCGAAGCGCTGCTGGTCCGTGCAGTACCACAGGATGTTCGGACGCTGGTTCGGCATGGAATCCCCGCCAAGCTGGTTACCAGGCAGCGAACCCTAACGTACGGACGCTCTCCGAGGCCGGCAGGGACTCCAGGTATTCCAGCGCCGACGGTTCAACACGGCCAATGCGTGCTAGATTGCACATGGTGACCTTGGAATTGAATCTTCCGTCTGCCGCCGTCTGCGAGGTTTCTCGTTCACACCAAGCCTTTCGATTCTCGAACGGTATCCCTGAATCGACCTTTCCGACATCTGGTTCACTGCGGCGTATTGTTGACTGACGGATGGTCTGGACCTCCCGCACGAAGGCGGGTGTAGAGGGACGCACGCCCACGGCGGCGTCCAGGAACGATTTTTGCATGAACATCTATGTCGGCAATCTGCCGTACACGACCACCGAAGAAGAACTGCGTGAGATGGCCGCGCAATACGGCGAACTCACGTCCTGCACGATCATCATCGATCGTGAGACCGGCCGGTCGAGAGGCTTCGGCTTCATCGAGATGGCCAACGAAGACGAGGCCGCTGCGTTGATCGAGGGCATGAACGGCAACAACATGGGCGGCCGCATGCTCACGGTGAACAAGGCTCGTCCGCGGGCGCCCCGCGGCGGCGGCGGCGGTGGTGGCTACGGCGGCGGCGGCGGCGGCTACGGCGGCGGCGGCGGCGGTGGTGGCTACGGCGGCGGTGGCGGTGGCTACGGCGGCGGTGGCGGCGGCTACGGTCGCGGCGGTGACCGCTACTAGACGCTTAGTTCCGTCGGGCTCGACGCCCGAACTGAAACTGACCCGGAAGCGCCGGCATGCCCGGCGCTTCCGGCGTTAAGTGACGCCTAGCTCAGCCAGCCGCGGCGATTCGCCCAGGTAGTAGCCCACCTCGACCAGCGCGCGTTGCAACGCGCGGATGTTGACGTGGCGCGGCGGTACGCCCTCGGCCACGGCCCGTGCGGCCGCCATTCCCGCAACGCCCCCGGTGACCTTGGCGATCCAGCGCCAGCGCAAGCTGGCTGTACGGTCCCGGCCAATTGAGCGCCCCGCCGCCAGCATTCCCTCCACGCCCTGCGGCAGGAACTGCCCCAGCGGCATGTCGAAGTGGTGACCCTCTTCGCGCTCCCGCATGTTGACGAGCTGGCGGGTGCGCCCGCCTTTGCGTACCTCGTCGTCGTAGCGATAGAGCGTGGTCAGCACGTGCACCACGTCGTCGAACCGCCGCTCGGCCACGATGTCGTCGCGGCTCAGGGTGTAGTCGGGAACGATCGTGCGGCTCCAGCGCGTGCCCATGTAGGGCGCAATCTGGCTGACGCGGGCGTTCTCGAACCCGGGCACGTGGCGCTTGTAGAACTCGATGGTGTCGTACGCGTGCAGCCGCGCCGAGGACTCGATGGTGGACCGCTCCATCGCGTTCAGCGCCGATAGCGTGTGGTTCGGCCAGCGCGTTTCAATGGTCGTCACGTCCTGGTCGTGGGTCGCGAACGGGATCTTGTAGGCGTGCGCGCCGCCCGGGATTGAGGCCACGTACTTGTACTCGCCGGACTCCCAGTCGGCCATCATGAACGGCAACAGCTCGCGCGGGTAGTTGGCCCAGACTCGCTCCAGGGCGACGAACAGGACCTCTTCCACCCAGCGCTCTTCCTCGTCGCTCAGCGGCTTGTCGCGTTCGGCTGCTCGGAACTCCTCGTAGGCCTCCCAGTCCACGTCTTCGACGCGAAAAAACAGCCCGAAGCCGGCTTCGGCGCTGGCATGGGCGTCCTCGGTCTCGGCCCCCGCCGCGGCGGCCACGTCGGCCTCGCCGGTGGTATCGATCACGACCTTGGCGGTGATGGCCCGCCGGCCTTCGCCGGTCTCGAAAATCACGCCGCGCACATGACCGTCGTCGACAATCGCTCCGGCCACGGTGGTGGACAGGAGCAGGGAGACGTCGAGGTCGCGCAGTCGCTGTAGGGCCAGACGCTGGAACTCATTCCGATCGATGACGGGAATGTGCGCCATGCCGTCCCAGCGCCAGGGCACGTTGTCACCGCCGCTGATGAAGTCAAAGGTCTTAATGCCGCCGCGCGCGTCCAGCCGGTCCAGGAAGTCGCCCACCTGGCCGCCCAGCCCGCGGTCGTGCTGCTGCGGCGCCTGCCACAGGTCATGACGCGAACCAAGCCCCGGCCCGTAGTTGCCGCCGACGGCCGAGTACTCATCCACCAGCGTGGTGCGAGCCCCCGCCGCCGCGGCCTCCAGCGCCGCGTAGAGCCCCGAAATGCCCGCCCCGGCCACCAACACCTCGGTGTCATGCAACACCGGCACCTCGCGCGCCGGCTCATGGATCACATCGGTCATGGCAAAGTCCTCTCGGAGCGGTAGACGTCGGGGCGAATCCGTCGCGGCGGTGCTCTGGCCGGGCACGGTAGCAGAGTGAGGCGAATGGTCATCCGCGCATCGAGAATGGTTGTCGGCGGTGCCTCACGCACGATCGCATGGCTGCCTCTGTAAGGGAATTCGCAGCTCTGGACGGTCGCATGCGTCATGATCTGCCGGTTGCCATGCGCAGGCCGGCCCAGGGCGGACGCCGACCGGAGACACGACAGGAGTAGCGGATGACGAACGGTCCGGCCGTCCTGGTGGAAGGACTGGGCAAAACCTATCCCGGCGGCGTGCGCGCCGTGGACGGGATCAGCTTCGAGGTGGAGCGCGGCGAGTTCTTCGGCTTCCTGGGGCCGAACGGCGCGGGCAAGACCACCACCATCAAGATCCTGGCCACGTTGCTGCCAAAGACGGAAGGGCGCGTGGAGGTAGCCGGCCTGGACGTGACCGGCGAACCGAAGGCCGTGCGGCAGGCGATCGGCGTGGCGCTGCAGGAAGTGGGATTGGACGACCTCTCCAAGGGTCGCGACTTCCTGGAGTTGCAGGGGCTGTTGTACGGGCTGTCCCGCGCCCAGGCCCGGAAACGGGCCGCGGAACTGCTGGAACTGGTGGGGCTCTCCTCGGTGGCCGAACGCAAGGTCGGCTCCTACTCCGGCGGGATGCGGCGGCGGATCGACCTGGCCGGCGCCCTGATGCACAACCCCGGCGTGCTCTTCCTGGACGAGCCGACCACCGGCCTGGACCCGCAGAGCCGGATTGCCGTCTGGGAGCACCTGGAGGAACTCAACGCCCAGGGCGTCACGATCTTCCTCACGACCCAGCACATGGACGAGGCCGACCGCCTCTGCCGGCGGCTGGCCATCATCGACCACGGCCGACTCGTGGCCGAGGGCTCACCCACCGCGCTCAAAGCCGACGTGGGCGGCGACATCGTGCACGTGGCCATTGACTCGGACGAATCGGATGACGCCCGCGTGGCTGGAGCGCTGGCGACCGTCCGCGACCTGCCGGGAGTCCAGAGTGCGGATATCGCCGACAACGGGCTGATCGCCACCGTCAGCGATGGCGGCGCCGCCGCCCCCGCCATCATGGGCGCCTTTCAGAACGCCGGCCTGTCCATCGCCAACCTGTCCATCACCCGACCGTCCCTGGACGACGTATTCCTGCAACACACCGGCCGCCAGATCCGCGACTCGGACGCCGACGGCGACGCCGAAGACCGCATGTGGAGCCAGTGGATGGGCGTCAACCGGAGGTAATGCCAATGCTGATCCTGCGCGAGAGCTACTTCATCTACGTCCGCAACCTGAAGACCTGGCTGGCGCAGCCGTGGATGATCGTGGCGGCGGTGCTGTCGTCGGCGTTCATGTTCCTGTTCTTCGGCGAGCCGCTGCGCGGGATCACAGCATTGCCCGGGTTCCCGGCCGACGACTACCAGGCCTTCCTGGCCTCCATGGTGATCGTGATGGCGGTGGTCTTCAGCGGCAGCGACATGGCCATGGTGCTGCTGACGGACATGATGTCGGGCTACGTGGACAAGCTGCTGCTGTCGCCGGTGAATCGCTTCTCGATCCTCCTGGGCACGCTGCTGATCGGCGGCACCAGGGCCATGGCGCAGGTCGTGGCGATCATCCTGGTGGCCGCGGCCATCGGCGTGCGTTTCGAAGGCGGATTCCTCGGCATCCTGGGCGTCATCGTGGGCGCCACGCTGCTGGGCGTGGCGATGGGCTGCGTGGGCCTGATCGTGGCCATGCGCACCCGCAGCGTGCAGGTGACGGTCAACAGCTGGCTGCTCTTCATGCCGCTGGCGTTTCTGACCTCGGCCTTCATGCCACGCGACCTGCTGACCGGCTGGTTCCAGGTAGCCGTGGGCCTGAATCCCATCGAGTACATCATGGTGGCCGTGCGCGCCGTGATCATCGAAGGCTGGGTCTGGGACAGCATCCTGCCGGGAATCTGGGTCTTGCTGGCCACGACTGCGGTGCTGGTGGGTGCGGCGACGTACGAGTATCGGCGGGCGACGAACTAGTGCAGTCCGCGGCGGCATGAGGAATATCCTGGATCCCGACCTTCGGATTCTCATCGAGCACGCGTCGTCGTCAGGCGCCGGATGGGACGAAGCGGCGGTATGCCTATGAAGACTTGGAGGGTATGACCTGCTCGACGAGCCGCTGCCAACTGACTCTGATCAGACCGAATGGAACTAGGACTAGCTGAGTCTCAGGCCCCGCGAAGCCCTCGACCTGTCGACCAATCCCTGTCGTGCGCTCTGACTCAGAGCACAGCGGGTCGTCAACGCCTATCCGCTCGCGTACGCCGCGACTTTCTCCAACCGGTCGGCCAGCCGATCTCTGGCGGTCTCCAGGTCGTACTGACTCTGAAGCCCCATCCAGAACGTGGCCGAGTTCCCGAAGTAGCGCGCCATCAGCAACGCCGTCTCCGCGCTAATGGCCCGCTGGCCATGCACGATTGCGTGAATCCGGCGAGGATCGACCCCAATGGCCTTGGCCAGCCGGTACTGGCTCAGGCTGAGCGGACGCAGAAACTCCTCCATCAGGATCTCACCAGGGTGGATAGGGGGAAGCTTGGCCGGCTCTCGTACGGCTATTGAAGGCCGCAGGCTCGTTATGTCCGCCATTTCACCCTCCGTGATAGTCCACGATTTCAACCGCATAGGCGATACCGTCATCCCAAACAAAGCAGATGCGCCACTGATCGTTGACGCGGATGCTGTATTGCCCAGCCCGGTCACCGGCTAAGGCTTCCAAACGATTCCCCGGCGGTACGCGCAGGTCGTTCAGGTTTGCAGCGTTGTTCAAGATCATCAGCTTTCGTTGCGCCCTGCGTTGAATGTCCCGGGAGAACTTGCGGACGTGCCGCCGCTCGGCAACCGCCTCGGTGTCCTTGTCCCGGAAACTCCCTATCACTTGGGATGTTAGCGCGATGCGCTATTAGCGTCAAGGACAAAGGATTCGGGGTGAAACCGGCCAGCCGCCCAGACCATTGACTGACCCGGTGCGGGCGTTACTCGCCTCCCAGGCTCACCGTCTGCGTCTGCCCGCTGTCGGAGGCCCTTCGCGCCGCCCAGGCGGTTTCGTGCATCCAGAGGGCGTCGTCCGCGCTGACGGGCGGTTCGCCGTTGCCCAGGCAGGCCTGGAAGAACTCGTGCTTGAACTGGTCGAACCCGCCGCTCACGCCGATATCGGTGAAGCTGAGCCGGCGTTGCGGCGCCGTGATCCCGGTGCCTTCGCGCGTGAACCACTCGAAGCCGTCGTCGGCTTCCGGGTTGAATCGCAGCCACCCGCGGCTTCCCCAGATTTGCAGGAGGTCGTGTTTCTGCGACGACGGTGTCATGAATCCGCCGCTGAAAGTGCCGATCATGCCGTTGTCGAAGCGCAGGCTGATGGCGTAGGCGTCCTCGGCGTTTATCGGCTCGCCGCCCACGTTGTCGGCGAATCCCGCCACCTGGCGCACGTTGGCGCCGGTGATGTAGCGCATCAGGTCCAGGTAGTGGCAGCCCAGGAAAATCAGGTGCCCGCCGCCGCGGTCGCGGTCGTACATCCAGCCGTTGGCCAGTTCTTCCCACAGCCAGGTGCGCGGGTGTTCGGCCACGTAGTGCACCTGCATGCCGAACAGCCGCCCCAGCGCGCCGCTCTGCACCACCTGGCGGGCTTCGCGCACCGCCGCCAGGCCGCGCATGTTGAAGGCGACGCAGAGGTGGGCGGATGAGCGGTTGGCCACGTCGACGACGCGACGGTAGTCCTCAATGCGTCCGCAGGCCGGCTTCTCGTGGAACACGTGAACGCCGGCTTCCAGGCAGTCGATCAGCACCGGCGGCATCTTGCGCGGCTCCATGGTCACCAGCACCGCGTCCGGCTTGTATTCGTCCAGCAGCTGGCGATGGTCGGTGAAGCTGGCGACCAGCTTGTCGCCCAGGATGGCCGCGGTATTGACCTCGCGCCCGTACTTGGTCCAGCCCGGCGGCGGACCCGAGCCCGGCTCGTGCGCGCGGGCCTGCCAGTGCGGATCGGGCGAGGACCCGGTGATGGGTCGAAAGACGCCGGCGACCTGCCCCGTGGCGTCCGCAACGGCGACCTCGCCGACTTCGGGATGCTCGGCGCAAACCTTGATCAGGCCGTCCAGGTGCCAGCCGGCGGGCTCGGCAATCAGGCCAACGCGAAGCGTGTCAGACATAGTGGAATCTCAGGCGTGGCGGTGAGCCGGGATTGTAGGTTGTCGGAAGCGGCCGCCGCTTGCGGCCAACCCTCGTCTACTGCGAGGCGGCGACCCGTGACCTGCCCCGGCGCCGGTTGCGACGACGCGGCCTTTCAGGCTCACCGTTGGCCGCTGGAGTCCGCTCGCGGTCTACCGGCGGCCGGCTGGCGCCGCGACTGGCGCTCAGACTCTCGCCGGGCAGCACCTTGAATCCGCCCGCGCCGACTGTGGCGGCGGCGGCAAGGTCGCGGGCACTATGGCCATTGGTTGCGCCGTTCTCGCCCTGGATGTCGCGCCAGGTGCGTCGGACCAGCTTGCCGCCCAGGGCACGTTCGATGGCACTCAAGGCGCCCAGGTCCGCGCCGCTGACCAGTGTGATCGAGCGGCCCAGGCCGCCCATGCGTCCCGTTCGCCCGGTGCGGTGAGTGAAGAGGTTCGGGTCTTCGGGCACGTCGTAGTTGATCACTTGTCCCAGGCCGGCAATGTCCAGCCCGCGCGCGGCCACGTTGGTGGCGACCAGCACGTCAATGCGTGAACTGCGCAGACGTTCGATCACGCGGCTGCGCGCGTTCTGCGCCATGGCGCCCTGGATCGAGTCGACCCGTATGCCCGTGCTCTTTAGGCGCGCGCCCAACCGCCGCACCTGGTGACGCGTCCGCCCAAACACAATCGTGGGCGTGCCGCGAGTCTCGTCCAGGATGTGCTGCACCGCTGCCAGGCGCTCGACCTCCGGCACGATCCAGACTTCGTGGTCGATGTCGGGCCGGTCCTCGGGATCCGTGTCCAGTTCGATCCACTTCGGATTGCTGAGCTGGCGCTTGGCAATGCGCTGAACCCACTCGGGAACGGTGGCCGAGAACAGCGAGGTCTGCCGGTCAGCCGGTGTATGGCGCAGGATGGCTTCCACCTGAGGCGCCATGCCGATGTCGAACATGAGATCGGCTTCATCCAGAACCACAACGTTGATGGACTGGGTGCCGAAGCTGCCGCTCTCGATCAGGTCCAGCGCCCGGCCCGGCGTGGCCACCACGATCTGCGCGCCGGCGTCCAGCGCCTTGCGCTGCGGACCGTAGCTGACGCCCCCCAGGATTCGAACCACGCGCGCGCCCAGGCGGGCGGCCAGCGGCTCGGTCACGGACGCGATCTGCTCCACTAGTTCGCGCGTGGGTCCCAATACAAGGGCCTGCTGCTCACGGCGACCGGCATCAATGCGATCCAGCAGCGGTAGCACGTACGCCAGCGTCTTGCCCGATCCGGTGCGGGCCTGGCCCACGACGTCACGTCCGTCCAGCAGGAGGGGGATGCAGGCGTCTTGAATGGGTGTGGGATCGGTTATGGATTCGGCTGCAAGGTCGTCGGCGAGGTCTTGGTGAACTCCGAGGTCAATGAAACTAGCGATGGGGAATGCTCCCTGGATCAGGCACGCAAGCTCAACATGGCAATAGGCGCGCAGTTTCCGATGTTCGCGCGCACTCGTTTTTCTTCTGCGCACGATGACTGGTTATGTTTCAACCATACCCTAAAGGCGACGCGCCTGGGCCAGTTCAGATAGAGGGGCTCAGATCGCGGCCAACGGATTGCTAACCGCTACCCCTCGTCCGTCCAGACTTCCTGGAGGGCGAACCAGCTGGGGTAGGCCCGCCGGATCAGGACGGTCAACGCGTCGGCCATGCGCTGTACGCCAATGGCAACGCCCTCGGCGTTGGGTTTGAGATCCGCGAGCTCGACCTCGTCCAGGAACTCGACAAAGACCGTACCGTCGCGCTGGCGTTCGATGGCCGTTGGCAGCAACGGCGCGCCGTTGCGCAGGGCCAGCCAGACCGGACCGACCGGCAGGCGGGCCGACCGGCCGCACAGCTGCACGTCCACCCCCGGTCCCGCCACCGCCCGGTCGGCGACAAGCCCAATGATGTCGCCTTGCCGCAGGGCACGG
>LXNI01002073.1_pt1 | contig 15057 bp, 12 predicted proteins | sample 809091 | NCBI WGS metagenome assembly LXNI01 (sample SAMN04870527, study PRJNA318959) | sponge metagenome | biome: 01000161; feature: marine sponge reef; material: water | host: Sarcotragus foetidus | place: Greece: Milos, Mediterranean Sea | collected 2013-05-29 | depth 5-7 m | reverse complement strand
TTCGCCAGTGTCATGCACGGCGCGTTGCGGATATTGAACATCCCGCCCGATAACCTGATCGGGTTAAAACAACGGGCGCTGCTCGCCAACAACAGCGCCCAACTGAGAAATCCGGGCTAGTACCAGGATAATTATGTTGCCGGCACGCAATCGACACATCGGGATGCCATTGCGAACGCTGCTGCAAGGGATCAGCGACGCCGTGACCGAAGCGGACGTCACGGTGCAGGGGCTCAGCGCCGACAGCCGTGACGTCCGTGCCGGTGATGTATTCCTGGCTTGCCGGGGCGCGCAAACCCGCGGCAGCCTGTTCATCCGGGATGCCATCAAGGCAGGGGCGGCCGCAGTGGTTGTGGACGCGGCCTTGTTGTCCGACCTGGACCGGCGCCTGGCGGTGCTGGTTCCGGTGGCGAACCTGCGTGATAAACTGGGCTTGATCGCCGGCCGGTTTTACGGTGAACCCACGCGGCAACTGCGCCTGACCGGGGTCACCGGGACCAACGGCAAAACCTCGGTCTGCTGGTGGGCGGCGCAGCTCCATTCAGCGCTCACCGGGAAACCGGCGGGTCTGGTCGGCACCCTTGGCTACGGTTGCTTCCCGGAACTGGAAACCGGCGCTAACACGACGCCGGGAGCGCTTGAACTGCAACGCCTGTGCCGCGGTTTTCTCGACGCCGGCGCGGACACGGCGTTTATGGAAGTGTCATCCCATGCCCTGGACCAGGGACGCGTGAACGGCGTCGATTTCGACCTGGCCGTGTTCACCAACCTGAGCCGGGATCACCTGGATTATCACCACAGCCTGGATGAGTACTTCGAGGCCAAGCAAAAACTGTTCAGGTTCGAATCATTGCGCGCGGCCGTGGTGAACTGCGATGACGTTTACGGGCGCGCGCTACTGCAAAACCTGCCCGCGCAGGTGGAAGCGCTCAGCTATGGCCTCGCGCACGGGCCGCGGCAACCGCTGGTGCGCGCAACATTGGCGCCGGGGGCCGAGTTGGCGCTGGATATTACCAGTCCCTGGGGGCGCGGCCAGGTGCGCCCGGGCGTGACGGGAAAATTCAATGCCGGTAATCTCCTGGCCGTGGTCTCCACCCTGTGCCTGGCGGGACTGCCGCTGGAGCAGGCGCTGGAACAACTGGAAAACCTGGCCCCCCCGCCCGGCCGTATGGAGCGTTTCACCCGTGCCGACGGGGCGCGTATCATTGTCGATTACGCGCACACGCCTGCTGCCCTGGAGCAGGCGCTGCGCGCGCTGCGGGAAGGTTGCGCGGCGCGCCTGATCTGCGTTTTCGGTTGCGGCGGCGAGCGCGACCGGGACAAACGGGCGCTGATGGGAGAGGTGGCGGAACGCCTCGCCAGCGAGGTCATCCTGACCGATGACAACCCGCGCGGCGAACCCGGCGCCGACATCATCGCGGCCATTCTCTCCGGCATGAGCAAGCAGGCCAGGGTGTGCGTTGAACGCAACCGCTCCAGTGCAATTGAACTTGCCTTGCACAAGGCCGGGCCTGATGACGTGGTGTTGATCGCCGGCAAAGGCCATGAGACCAGCCAGGACATCTCGGGCCGGCGTTATCCGTTCAGCGATCGGCAACAGGTACGGATGTTGCTGGAGCAAGCGGGGTGATCAGCATGCGTCTGTCACAAGCCTGCGCCGCCATCCAGGGTCAACTCAGCGGGGAGGATCGGCGCTTCACCGGGTGCAGTTATGACAGCCGCACCCTGCAACCTGATGAGTTGTTTATCGCATTGCGCGGCGAGGCCCGGGACGGCCATGATTTTATCCCTGCGGCGCTGGCCCGGGGCGCGGGCGCGGCCCTGGTGGACCGGGACGCTGACTATCCCTTGCCCGTTATCAGGGTGAATGATGCCAGGCAACAGTCCGGGTTGCTGGCGGCGCACTGGCGCGCCCGCTTCGACCTGCCTGTGATTGCCGTGACCGGCAGCAACGGTAAAACCACGGTCAAGGAAATGATCAGCGCCATCCTGTCCGTCCATGCCGAGGTGTTGGCTACCCGGGGAAATCTGAATAACGACATCGGTGTGCCCTTGACCCTGTTCAGGCTGGCGCCCGGACACGCCTACGCCGTGGTCGAGATGGGCGCCAATCACCCCGGCGAGATAAGCTGGCTGAGCCACCTGGCCAGACCGCAGGTGGCGCTCATCACCCAGTGCGCGCCGGCGCATCTTGAGGGTTTCGGTTCTGTGGATGGCGTGGCCGAGGCCAAGGCCGAGATCTATGCCGGCCTGGCGCCGGGCGGCACGGCGATTGTCAATCGTGACGATACGTATGCCGGGTTCTGGCTGGAGCGTACCCGCGCTAACCGGCAAATTACCTTTGGTATGGATACGCGGGCAGACGTCCGCGCGGCCGGGATCAAACTTGACCCGGTCAAGCGACGCACGCGCTTTGAACTGGAGGCGCCAGGCTGCAAGGCCGCGGCCGAGTTGAGCCTGTTCGGCGCGCATAACGTGATGAATGCGCTGGCCGCCGCGGCCTGTTGCCACGCCGTTGACGTCCCTCTGGAACAGATCATAACCGGTCTGGGCAGGGTGCGGGGCGTGCAGGGCAGGATGCAGTTGAAAGCCGGGCGGCGCGGCGCCAATATTTTCGATGACAGTTACAATGCCAATCCCGCGTCCTTGCGCGCCGCGCTGGAAGTGGCCTGTGACCTGCCGGGACGTTGCTGGCTGGTACTGGGTGATATGGGTGAACTGGGCGCCGACGCGGCGCGCCTGCACGAGGAGGCCGGCGCGCAGGCCCGTGCGCTGGGCGTTGAGCGCCTGTACGGGATTGGCGAGCTTGCCGCCCACGCGGTAGCAGGTTTCGGCGCCGGCGCGGTACACGTTGCCGGACGCGCGGTCCTGATCGAGAGCTTGCAGGCTGACTTGCGCGTCGACGTTGTATTACTGGTCAAAGGCTCCAGGTCCATGGCGCTGGAACGCGTGGTGGATGCCCTGGCAGAGGAGGACGCCTGATGTTATTGTGGCTGGTCGAATACCTGACGCAGTTCTATAGCGGGTTCAATGCGTTTCAGTACATCATCACCCGCACCATCCTGGGCGCCCTGACTGCATTGTTTGTCACGCTGTTGATCGGGCCCGGGCTGATCCGTTACCTGGACAAGTACCGCATCGGGCAGGAAGTGCGCGCTGACGGGCCGCAGACGCACCTGGGCAAGGCCGGCACTCCGACCATGGGCGGCGCGCTGATCCTGTTTTCCATCTCCATCAGCATCCTGTGCTGGGCGGATTTGTCAAACCGTTTTGTCTGGGTGGTGTTCGGTGTCATCCTGGCGTTCGGACTGATCGGCTGGGTGGACGACTATCGCAAGATCGTGCGCAAGAACCCGAAAGGACTGAGCGCCGGCTGGAAGTATTTCTGGCAATCGGTATGCGCCTTGCTCGTGGCTTCCTTCCTGTATGCCAACGCGGCAACGCCCGCGGAGACCACCTTGATCCTGCCGTTCATCAAATCCTTTAATTACGAACTGGGCCTGTTGTTCATCGTGACCAGTTATTTCGTCATCGTGGGTTCCAGTAACGCGGTGAATCTCACGGATGGCCTGGACGGCCTGGCCATCCTGCCGACCGTCATGGTTGTGGGCGGCCTGACCGCGTTCGCCTATATCACCGGCCACATCCGTTTTGCCGAGTACCTCGGCTTTCCCTACATACCGGGCGCGGGCGAAATCTGCATCGTCTGCGCTGCCATTGCCGGTTCCGGCCTGGGTTTTCTCTGGTTCAATACCTACCCGGCCCAGGTATTCATGGGAGACATCGGCGCGCTGTCGCTGGGCGCGGCGCTGGGAACCATTGCGGTGATTGTGCGGCAGGAACTGGTGCTGTTCATCATGGGTGGCGTGTTCGTCATCGAAACGGTATCCGTCATCCTGCAGGTCAGCTCCTACAAGCTCACCGGCAAGCGAATATTTCGCATGGCGCCGCTGCACCACCACTACGAATTGAAAGGCTGGCCCGAACCGCGGGTAATCGTGCGCTTCTGGATCATCACGGTCATCCTGGTGCTGATCGGACTGGCCAGTATGAAGATCAGGTAGCAGTTAACAGTGGGTTATACAAGACAACTACAGTGTGAGTGTGAAATGCCGGATATCGATGCGCATTTTGATACCCTGATACTGGGGCTTGGCAAGACCGGCTGGTCCTGCGTCAGGTACCTGGCCGGCGCCGGCGAGGACCTGGCAGTTGCCGACTCCAGGCAGGCGCCGCCGGAACTGGCGAACCTGCGGCAGGGTTACCCGCAGGTGCCGTTCTTTGCCGGGGAATTCCGGCCCGACCTGCTGTGCCGGGCGCGCCGCTTGATCCTCAGTCCGGGTGTTGCGCCGGGTCACCCGGCCATCCGCGCCGCGGCCCGTGCCGGGGTGGAAATTGTCGGCGACGTGGAAATTTTCTGCCGTCATATCAACGCGCCGCTGATTGCAGTCACTGGGTCCAACGGCAAGAGCACGGTGGTGAGCCTGCTGGCAAGGATGCTGGAGCAGGCGGGCCTGCGGGTGGGCCTGGGCGGTAACGTCGGCACGCCGGCGCTGGACCTGCTGTGCGCGCCGCCACCGGATTATTACCTGCTGGAACTGTCCAGTTTCCAACTGGAGACCCTGCGCTCGCACCAGCCCGTTGCCGCGGCAGTCCTGAACGTGTCGGCAGACCACCTGGACCGTTATCAATGCCTGCGTGATTACGCCCGCGCCAAGGAAAACATTTATGCCGGCGCCGGCGCCATGATCATCAACCTGGACGACGCAACGGTGCGCGCCATGCGCCGTCCGGGGCGCCGTGCCGTCACCTGTTCCCTGACACGTCCGGACGCGGATTTTCACCTGCGCGAACACAACGGCGAGACCTGGCTGGCGCGCCGTAATGAACCGTTGCTGAGACAGGCGGAACTCAGGGTGCACGGCTTGCATAACCTGGCGAACAGCCTGGCCTGCCTGGCCCTGGGCAGCGCCCTGGACCTGCCGCTGCCCGCCATGCTGGCAGCCTTGCGCGAATTTGGCGGGTTACCCCACCGCTGTGAATGGGTGGCCGGGCTCAATGGCGTCAACTGGTTCAATGATTCGAAAGGCACCAACGTCGGCGCTACCCTGGCGGCCCTGCGCGGGTTGTCGGGCAAGCGTAACAATATTCTCCTGATCGCCGGCGGCGACGGCAAGGGCGCGGATTTCGCGCCGTTGGGGCAAGCTGTCGAGGAACACGTCAAGTCCACCATATTAATAGGCAAGAGCGCGCCGGACATTGCCGCCGTTATACCGGATCAGAGCGCACTGTGTTACGCCACCGGCATGGAGGCCGCGGTGCATACGGCATTCCGTCTGGCACAGCCTGGGGATACCGTGCTGCTCTCCCCGGCCTGCGCCAGTTTCGATATGTTCAGGGATTTTGCCGCGCGCGGTGACGCGTTCAAACGCGCCGTCGCCGGGCTCGAGTCGGAGGTCGGTAACTGATGCAGAAACTGCAGGCAGTCAACGTTCAGCAAATGGATAGCGCAGGGTGGCATGACTATGATCCCTGGCTGATCCTGGTGTTCATGTTCCTGCTGGTAGGGGGGTTGGTTATGGTCGCGTCCTCCTCCGTGGCCCTTGCCGATCGGGTGCACGACAATCCCCTCTACTATTTCCAGCGCCAGGCGGTTGCGGTGGCCGTGGGCCTGGCGCTGGCCTTTGTGATCGTCAGAATCCCGGTCGGGTTATGGCAGAAGATGGGTGTGCCGTTGCTGTTCCTGGCCATTGCCCTGCTGGCGCTGGTGCTGGTTCCGGGCGTTGGCCGCGAGGTCAACGGCAGCGTGCGCTGGATCAAGCTGGGCCCGATCAATTTTCAGGCTTCGGAACTGGCCAAGCTGTGCATGATCAGTTATGTCGCCGCCCACCTGGCGCCTCTTGCCGAGGCTCGGCGCCAGGGTTTCAGTAGTTTTATGCCTCCTCTCGCAGTGGTAACGCTGCTCTCGAGCCTGCTGTTGCTGGAACCGGATTACGGCACCGTCGTCGTTATTTTCCTGACCACGGTAGGCGTGCTGTTCCTGGCCGGTATCCCGGCCGGCCGTTTTTTTCTGTGGTTGCCGTTGATGGTGGCGGCGCTGGCGGCGTTGGCGGTGATTCCCGCTTACCGTCTGGCCAGGCTCAAGGCGTTTATCGACCCGTGGCAGGACCCGTTCAATTCCGGTTACCAGCTTATCCAGTCGCTGATCGCATTCGGCCGGGGCGAGTGGTTCGGTGTGGGCCTGGGCAGTAGCGTGCAAAAACTGTTTTACCTGACGCAGGCGCATACCGATTTTATCTTTGCCATAGCCGCCGAAGAACTGGGACTGCTGTTTTCACTGATGATTGCGAGCGCGTTTCTTTTCTTTATCTGGCGGGCGTTCAGTATTGCCGCGTTTGCGCACCAGTCGCGCAAATATTTTGCCGCGTACATGGCCTATGGCATCGGCCTGCTGATCGGCGTGCAAGCGTTCATCCACATGGGTGTCAACGTGGGCTTGTTACCGACCAAGGGACTCACCCTGCCCCTGTTCAGTTACGGCGCCAACAGTATCGTCATCAGTTGCATACTGGTGGCCGTCCTGTTGCGCATTGATCTGGAAAACCGTTATCCGCGCGGCATCGGGATTTCCAGACAGGAGGTGGCGCCTTGAAACAGAGCCCGATCATGATTATGGCGGGAGGCACCGGCGGGCATGTTTACCCGGCGCTGGCAGTGGCCGATTACCTGCGCGCGCAGGGCGTGCCGCTGTTCTGGCTGGGAACCCCGCGCGGTATTGAGAACCGGGTGGTGCCCGAGCACGGTATAGAATTGTTGACCGTCAAGGTAAGCGGTGTGCGCGGCAAGGGTTGGCGCAGCAAGCTCATTGCGCCGTTGACGATACTCAGTGCGATCCTGCAGGCAGTGCGCATCTGCCTGCGCCGGCAGCCGGCGGCGGCGCTGGGCATGGGTGGCTTTGCCAGCGGCCCCGGCGGGATTGCAGCCTGGCTGCTGCGCATCCCGTTGCTGATCCACGAGCAGAACCGGGTCGCCGGCACCACTAACAGGATTCTGGCCCGGTTTGCAGCGACCATCATGCAGGGTTTTCCGGGCGCTTTCAGGGACAATGCCAGGGTCATCACCACGGGGAACCCGGTGCGCCAGGCCATAGTTGACTTGCCCGCACAGGCCCCGGATGGGTCGCGGCAACGCCTGAACGTGCTGGTGCTGGGCGGCAGCCAGGGCGCGCAACAATTGAACCGGGTAACGCCGCAAGGCCTGCACCGCCTGCACCACCGGTTGCCAGTAAACGTCTGGCATCAATGTGGCGAACGGCATCTTGACGAGACGCAGCGCGTGTATGCCGGTTTACCACTGGACCAGGTCAGGATCGAACCGTTTATTACTGATATGGCAGCCGCCTATGGCTGGGCGGACGTTGCCGTGTGCAGGGCCGGCGCCCTGACCATTGCGGAATTGTGCGCAGCCGGCCTGCCGTCGATACTGGTGCCGTTCCCCTATGCTATTGACGATCACCAGACGGCCAATGCCCGCTACTTGAGCGACGCCGGCGCCGCGGCGCTGCTGCCGGAAAATGAATTGACCGAAACCGCCGTTGCGGAACTGCTGTGGCAGTTATGCGGCACGGACAACAGCTTGTCGGAACGGGCGCAAAAAGCCCGGCTGTGCGCATTCCCCGCGGCCGCGCAAACGGTAGGCGCATTGTGCCTGGAGCATGCTTATGCCTGAAGGTCATAACATGAGGCGGGTCAGGCACGTTCACTTTGTCGGCATCGGCGGCGCCGGCATGAGCGGTATCGCCGAGGTGCTGCATAACCAGGGTTACACGGTGACGGGGACGGACCTGCGCCGCGGCGGCAGTACGGACAGGCTGGAAAAGTTGGGGGTCAGCATCAATTTTGCCCACCAGGCGCAATGTGTGAACGGCAGTGACGTGGTGGTGTATTCCAGCGCAGTGCCCGCGGACAACCCGGAACTGGTGGCCGCGCGCCGGCAACGTATTCCGATCATCCCGCGCGCGGAAATGCTTTCGGAACTGATGCGTTTCCGGGAAGGCGTTGCAGTGGCCGGCACGCACGGCAAGACCACCACTACCAGCCTCATCGCCAGCCTGCTGGCGGAGGGCATGTTCGACCCGACCTATATCGTTGGCGGGCGCCTGAACATGAGCGGTTCGCATGCCCGCCTGGGCAAGGGGAAATACATTGTGGCCGAGGCGGATGAGAGTGACGCCTCGTTCCTGCACTTGTCACCGGTGTATGCCGTGCTGACCAATATCGACGTGGATCACCTGGAATACTACGGCGGCAGTTACCAGGCCCTGCAAAACAATTTTATTGACTTTCTGCATTGCCTGCCGTTCTACGGCCTGGTTGTGATTTGTGGCGATGACGCCGGCATTCGGGAGATCCTGGCGCGCATCAACCGGCCCTATGTGACTTACGGGATCGATTCCAGCGCCGATTACCGGGCTGAAGCAATCGAATACGATGGGGCTGTTACCCGTTTCAACGTCGTGCAACGCGCCGCTGATGATGCGTTTCCAGTGACGCTGAACCTGCCGGGCCGCCACAATGTCCTCAATGCGCTGGCGGCTGTGGCGTTGGCAGCCGAACTTGGCATGTCGCAACAGGCCCTCAGCGCCGGGCTGGAAAACTTCCAGGGCATCGCCCGCAGGAGCTCGATCCTGGGCGACATTACTATCAACGGCAAGACGGTATTGCTGGTCGATGACTATGCCCACCATCCCAGTGAGATAAAGGTGATAGTCAGCGCCCTGGGCGCGGGCTGGCCCGGACGCAAGGTCGTGGTGGTATTCCAGCCGCACCGTTATACCCGCACCCGCGACCTGTTTGATGAGTTCTGCCAGGTCCTCTCGACGCTCGATACCTTGATCCTGCTCGACGTCTATCCGGCCGGCGAGCAGCCGATACAGGGGGCTGACAGCCGTTCCCTGGGCCGGGCATTGCGAGTGCGCAGCAAGCTGGAGCCTATTCTCGTCAGTGAGGAACCGGAATTGTTGGGCGTGTTGCAGAACGTAACCGACAACAATGACATGCTGTTGCTGCTGGGCGCCGGCGACATCAGCAACCTGGGCGGTCGCTTGCTGGAGTTATACGGGTAGGGGCGGCATGATCAAATTTGACGAACCCATGTCCCGCCACACTTCCTGGAAGGTCGGCGGGGCGGCCGACAGGTTTTTTGTCCCGGCTGATGAAGACGACCTGGCCGGTTTCCTTGCCGCGTTGCCTGCCAGCGAACCGGTTACCTGGATTGGCCTGGGCAGCAATGTGCTGGTGCGGGACGGCGGCATCAGGGGCACCGTTATTTCGACGGCGGGCATGAAAGACCGGTTGGAATTGTTGCCGGGCAACACGGTCGGCGCGAGTTGCGGCACCGCTTGTGCGAAAGTGGCGCGCTTCAGCGCCAGGTCCGGCCTGGCCGGCGCGGAATTCATGGCGGGCATACCGGGTTCGGTAGGCGGCGCGCTGGCGATGAATGCGGGCGCGTTCGGCGCCGAGACCTGGAACATCGTTGAACGGGTGGAACTGGTGAACCGGGCCGGTTCGAGGACGGAAAAAGCGGGCGCCCGGTTTGCCACCGGGTATCGCCGGGTTGACGTGGCCGCGAACGAATGGTTCCTGGGCGCGCGCCTGCGGCTCGAGCCGGACCCTGACGGGAGGGCGCAAATACGGATCAGTGAATTGCTGGCCAGGCGCGCTGCGACCCAGCCAACCGGCCGCTTCAGTTGCGGTTCCGTGTTCAAGAACCCCGAGGGGGATTTCGCCGGCCGCCTGGTGGATCAATGCGGGCTGAAGGGCTTTGCCATCGGCCCCGCGGTGGTCTCGGACAAGCATGCAAACTTCATTATCAACACCGGCAAGGCCAGCGCCGCGGATATCGAGGCGTTGATCCTGCACGTGCAGACAACCGTTGCGCAGATGACCGGCATCCGCCTGGACCCCGAGGTGAGAATCATCGGCGAGACCGGTGGCAATAAGCAGCAGTGAAACGAGCACAACAACATGACTACGGCAAAGTCGCAGTACTTATGGGCGGCAACTCGGCCGAACGCGAGATTTCCTTGCAGAGCGGCGCGGCGGTCCTGGCAGCGCTGCAACGGCAGGGGGTGGACGCGTGGGCGCTGGACGCGGGCGCAACAGTGGTGAACGACCTCGCGCAGGGCGGTTTCCGGCGCGTGTTCAACGCGCTGCACGGGCGCGGTGGTGAAGACGGTGTCATACAGGGTGCGCTGGAGGCCATGCACCTGCCTTATACGGGCAGTGACGTGCTTGGCTCAGCCCTGTCCATGGACAAGCTGCGCTGCAAGTGGATCTGGCAAGGCCTGCAATTGCCGACCCCGGAGTTCCGGCTTATCCGTGCCGAACAGGACTTGCACGACGCGGCGCGGGCGCTGGGGTTGCCGCTGATGATGAAACCGGTGCGCGAAGGCTCCAGCCTGGGCGCAGCCAAAGTGGTGGCCGCAGAAGACTTGCGCGCAGCCTGGGAGACTGCCGTGCGCTACGACGACGAGGTGATCTGTGAGCGCTGGATGCCGGGTGGCGATTATACCGTGGGCATCCTCAACAGGCGGGCGCTGCCCGCGATCAAGATTGAAACGCAACGGGATTTTTATGACTACCAGGCCAAGTACGTGGACGATGATACCCGCTACCTGTGTCCTTGCGGACTGCCGCAGGCGTTGGAAGCAGAGCTGGCTGACCTCGCACTGCGGGCATTCTCGGCAATCGGCGCAAGCGGTTGGGGCAGGGTTGACTTGTTGCTGGACGAGCACGACAGGCCCAGCCTGATCGACATCAACACGGCGCCGGGCATGACCACTCACAGCCTGGTGCCCATGGCTGCGCGGCAAGCGGGAACGGATTTTGACAACCTGGTGCTGCAGGTGCTCGAGACCAGCATGACGCCGCTGCCGGTGGGTGGCCGGAGGTGAGGATGAGACGCATATATCCCAGGATTAACAACAAGGCGCGCAAGGTGCGTATCTCAAGTGGCGTGGAGATCAAGGCATGGCAGAAGTATCTCCTGGGACTGGTGATCCTGGTTGCGTGTGCGGTGCCGTTGCGGGAGCAATGGCCGAAAATTCTGCCGATAAAACGGGTGGAAATTGCCGGCGAGTTCATGCACCTGGCGCCGTCTGAACTGGAAACCAGGGCGACCGACGCCATCCGGGGCGGATTTGTCAGCGTCAGCGTTGCCGCCATCAAGCAGGAATTGGTACAGGAGGAGTGGATCAGCAACGTCGCGGTGCGGCGAGTGTGGCCGGACAGCCTGATGATATATATCACGGAGCACGAACCGGTCGCCTTGTGGGGTGAGGGTAGCCTGCTGAGCAGTGACGGGACCTTGTTTACGCCGCCGCAGGATTCCTTCCCTGCCGGGTTGCCGGCCCTGAACGGCCCCCGCGGCAGTGAGCGCGCGGTCCTGCAGAAATACCAGCTTCTGACAAAAGAACTGGCACAACTGAACCTGGTGCTCGATGCGCTCACACTGACGGAGCGCAGGGCCTGGCAATTCAGCCTGATAAACGGACCTGTGGTGCTGCTGGGCCGCAAGAACCTGGCAGGAAGGTTTCAACGGTTTTTTGATTTTGCCATCCCGTACCAGGCTGACAGGTTGTCGCAGGCGACCTCCATTGACATGAGATATACGAATGGGTTCGCGGTGAAGTGGGCGCAGGAGTCCAACGGTAAATTTTCCGGGTAAGGGGGAAATATGGCTGAGCTAATAGTCGGACTTGATATCGGTACTTCCAAGGTCGTTGCAATTGTTGCGGAGGTGCACGAGCAGAATGAGATCGAGATCATCGGCCTGGGTTCGTGCCGCTCGCGCGGGATGAAGAAAGGGGTGGTTGTCAATATCGAATCCACGGTGCAGAGCATCCGCAGCGCCATACAGGAAGCGGAACTGATGGCAGGGTGCAATATCCATGCTGTATTCACGGGGATATCCGGCAATCATGTCCGCAGTCTGAACTCCCACGGCATCGTCGCGATCCGGGACAAGGAAGTGACCGAGGGCGACATAGAAAGAGTGATCGACGCGGCGCGGGCCGTCGCCATCCCGGCGGACCAGAAAATCCTGCACATCATTCCCCGGGATTTTGCCATCGACGGGCAGGAAGGCATCAAGGAGCCTGTCGGCATGTCGGGCGTGAGGCTGGAAGCGAAAGTGCATATCGTTACCGGCGCCGTCAGCGCCGCCCAGAACATCATCAAATGCGTGCGCCGTTGCGGTCTGGAAGCGGATGACATCGTGCTCGAGCAACTGGCGTCAAGCTATTCGGTGCTGACGGAGGACGAAAAAGACCTGGGCGTGTGTCTGGTGGATATCGGCGGCGGCACGACAGACATGGCCGTGTTTACCAATGGCGCCATCAGCCACACCGCGGTGATTCCCATCGCCGGGGACCACGTGACCAACGATATCGCCGTGGCCTTGCGCACCCCCACGCAAAATGCCGAGGAGATCAAGGTGCGGCATGCCTGCGCGCTGGCGCAACTGGCCAATTCCGACGACACCGTGGAGGTGCCCAGCGTCGGCAACCGGCCGCTGCGCAGGATGTCCAGGCAGACACTGGCAGAGGTGGTTGAGCCCCGCTACGTGGAACTGTTTTCCCTGGTTCAGGCGGAGCTGCGGCGTAGCGGTTATGAGCGAATGATTGTGGCCGGTGTGGTGATCACCGGCGGCAGTTCCAACATGCGGGGCGCGGTCGAACTGGCTGAGGAAGTTTTTCACATGCCGGTACGGGTAGGCGCCCCGCAATACGTCGGCGGACTGGCCGAACTGGTAAAAAATCCGATTTATGCAACCGGGGTAGGGCTGTTGCTGCACAGCCGGCGCCAGCAGCGCGACCGTACCTGGTCCGGGCGTATTGATGGCGCTGCATCCGGCATCTGGAAGCGCATGAAGAGTTGGTTTCAAGGCAATATTTAGTATTTTTATATCTTAACTTGCGGAGGCGGACAAAATGTTTGAACTGGTAGAGGCTGCCAACCAGGCAGCAGTAATTAAAGTGATCGGCGTTGGCGGCGGTGGCGGCAACGCGGTGAACCACATGATCAAGGCTGATATTGAGGGGGTTGAATTTATCTGCGCCAACACGGATGCACAGGCGCTGAAGACCTCGTCAGCGCCCAACATCCTGCAATTGGGCAACAGCATTACCCACGGTCTGGGCGCCGGCGCCAACCCGGAGATCGGGCGCCAGTCGGCGTTGGACGACCGGGACCGGATAGAAGATGCCCTGGACGGCGCGGACATGATCTTCATTACCGCCGGCATGGGTGGCGGCACCGGCACCGGCGCCGCGCCGATAGTAGCCCAGGTGGCCAAGGAGATGAATATCCTGACCGTTGCGGTAGTGACCAAGCCCTTCTCTTTTGAAGGCAGAAAACGGGCCGAAGTCGCCGGCAACGGTATCCGTGAACTCAGCCAGCACGTCGATTCCCTGATCACCGTCCCGAATGACAGGCTGGTGAACGTGATGGGCGCGGAAGTGCCCCTGCTGAATGCGTTTGAGTCCGCTGATGACGTGCTGCTCGGCGCGGTGCGGGGGATCGCGCAGGTCATCACCTGCCAGGGTTTGATCAACGTCGATTTTGCCGACGTGAAAACCGTGATGGGAGAGATGGGTATGGCGATGATGGGATCCGGCAAGGCCCAGGGCGAAGATCGTGCCCGGGTGGCGACGGAGGCTGCCATCAGCAGTCCGCTGCTTGAGCACATCGACCTGTCTGGCGCCAAAGGCATTCTGGGCAACATCACTGCCGGCATGGATTTCAGCATCGGTGAATTTATGGATGTCGGCAATATCATCAAGACGGTTGCCTCCGATGATGCGACCGTGGTCATTGGCACCGTGGTGAATCCTGAACTCAGCGATGAATTATGGGTTACCATTGTCGCTACCGGCCTCAGCCATCCGGGCGAACAACTGGTCCGGCCGAAACTGGTTGCGGCGGCCGGGGGCGGCGGCGAGGAGTTAATGGATTATGATAAACTCGAACGACCCACGGTTATTCGCAACAATGTCAGTACGACTGAAGCTGCGCCTGCCAGGGATGATCCTGATTTTCTGGAGATCCCCGCGTTCCTGAGGAGGCAGGTAGATTAGACAGTGATTTAGTGATCAAACAACGCACACTCAAGAACCCGATCCGCGCGCAAGGTGTTGGTTTGCATACCGGCAAAAAAGCCGACCTTACCCTGCGCCCTGCCGCGGCCAACACGGGCATTGTTTTCCGCCGGGTCGACCAGGACCCGCCTACGGAAATTCCGGCGCGTATGGCCAATGTAGGCAACACCCAGTTGTCCACTACCCTGGTCAGGAACGGCGCCAGTGTTTCCACGGTGGAGCATTTGTTATCCGCCTTTGCCGGCTTCAGTATCGATAATGCCTATATTGACGTGAGCGCTGAGGAGGTGCCGATCATGGATGGCAGCGCCGGCCCGTTTGTCTTCATGATCCAGTCTGCCGGGGTGCAGGAACAGGATGAAGAAAAATATTTTCTGCGCATTACCAGGACGTTACGGGTGGAAGATGGCGATAAATGGGCAATGCTTGAACCTTACGACGGGTTCAAGGTCGGCTTTACCATCCAGTTCGACCATCCTGTTTTCCAGGAACGCGATTGCCAGGCGGAGATCAATTTTTCCACCACCTCATTTATCAAGGAAGTCTGCCGGGCGCGTACCTTCGGTTTTATGAAGGATTTTGATTTCCTGCGGAAAAAGAACCTGATCCTGGGGGGCAGCCTGGACAATGCCATCGTGGTGGACAACGAACAGGTGGTGAATGAGGAAGGACTGCGTTACCAGGATGAGTGTGTCAGGCACAAGATTCTTGACGCGATAGGCGACTTGTACCTGCTCGGCCACAACCTGATCGGGTCTTACCAGGGATACAAATCCGGGCACGACCTGAACAACCGACTGTTGCGCCAACTGGCCCGGTCACAGGATGCCTGGGAGATCGTCAATTTCAACGAAGACGTGGCCGCATCGGTTTCCTACATCCGCCCGCTTACGGCTGAG
>LXNI01002072.1_pt1 | contig 15059 bp, 13 predicted proteins | sample 809091 | NCBI WGS metagenome assembly LXNI01 (sample SAMN04870527, study PRJNA318959) | sponge metagenome | biome: 01000161; feature: marine sponge reef; material: water | host: Sarcotragus foetidus | place: Greece: Milos, Mediterranean Sea | collected 2013-05-29 | depth 5-7 m | reverse complement strand
GACCCCATTAATTCACAAAAAAGATGACAAGATAGACCGGGACAAGCAGCAGGAGCGTATAGCAGACGATATTATTCAATGCTGGCCACTTCAGTTCCTCTCTGATCGGCAGGGTCTCACCCAACACCAGCCAGACGCAACAACCCAGTATTATTGAAAGCATGATACTCAATACGATCAATCCCATGATCCTGTTCCTAGATTAAATAATATTTCAGCAGGTCACCGGCACGAACCTGTTGCCCGGTTTCCACCTCGGCAAGTGCATCGGCCCAACTTACCGATGACATGATACCCGATCCCTGATTATGGAATTTATGTAGGTACACCTCACCGGAAGTATTGGTCACTATTCTGACTCTCAGATATTCACGACGATTACCTGTCTGGTAATTAAAGTCAGCCCGACCATAATAGCACACCGGTATAGGGTCGCAGCCTCCCTGAAGTGCAATAAGAAAAGGTCTGGCGATCATCATGAAGGTAACGTAAGTGGAGACCGGATTCCCGGGCAAACCAAAAAATGGCTTACCCTCTACCTGACCAAATGCCAGCGGTTTACCCGGTTTGATCGCCAATCGCCAGATATCCAGTGTACCCAGGGATTCAACCGCCGCGCGGACATGGTCTTCTTCGCCCACTGAAACACCGCCACTGCACAGAATGCAATCACTGAGTCCGGCACCCTTCAATATTACGTCCCGGGTTGCTTCCTGTGTATCTGCCACCAGTCCAAGATCAATCACTTCCATACCCAAACCATGCAACATTCCGGCTAGTGCATAACGGTTGGCATTATAGATTTGACCGGGAGCCAATTTTCCCGGAGGTTCAACGAGTTCGTCTCCGGTCGACATAATCGCAATTTTCAAGGGTTTGAAGATATCCAGTTCCGACAAGCCCACAGAAGCGGCCAATCCCAGATCTTCTGATCGCAGACATCGTCCACGGCTGAGTATGACGGAATCCTGCCTTATGTCCTGTCCCCGTGGACGAACGTTTTCACCGGGTTCAGGTAGATTATTGATCTGAATCCTGTTTCCAACCCGAGTGGTATCCTCTTGTATAACGACAGTGTCTGCACCTTCAGGCATTGGCGCTCCGGTGAAGATACGCACCAGGGTCCCTGGCTCCAGCATCCTGCCTACCCGACCAGCCGGAATCCGATCACTGATTTCGTAAACGCCACCGATTACTATCGATTTATCCCGGGAGTCAAAAGCATATCCATCCATGGAACTGTTCGGAGCCGGAGGAACATTGACAGGTGAGTGTATGTCCCGGGAGAGGTAACGACCAAGCGCATCATCAAGATTCCTTACAGTCGAACCAGCTGTGCACTCTACATTTTGCAATAAATACTCAACAACCTCATCGACTGGAAGCAATGGGGAATTCAAGAGTGGCTATCCCGTCTGATCAATTCAGCAAAATTGCAGGGTCGATGATTAATATCAAGCTGCTCTCGCAGAATGCCATCCCAGGCTGTTCGACAGGCACCCGTGGAACCGGGAATACAAAACACAAGCGTATTGTTGGCAAACCCTGCCAGGGCCCGCGACTGAACCGTGGACGTACCTATCTCCATATAGGACAGGTGCCGGAACAATTCTCCGAAACCTTCAATCGTATTATCCAGCAAGGGAACTATCGCTTCCGGGGTCAAGTCCCTGGAGGTAAATCCTGTACCCCCGGTGACCAGTATCACTTCCACTTCTGGCGTCGCAATCCATTGCGAAACTTTTGCTCTGAGCCGGTACACATCATCGACTTCCAGGCAACGGTCTGCCAGATGATGACCGGCAAGCTCAAGTGAATCGCAGAGAAACTGACCTGAAGTGTCAGTTTCCAGCGTACGCGTATCAGACACCGTTAATACCGCAATTTCCAGTGATTCCAACATCTTGTGAATCTCCTCAGAGCAACCTGTTCAGCAGAATTTGCTAACGAACTACAGGACTATTGTACAGGACGGCGTGTTCGATTCGATCACAGGCCTGTTCAAGAATTTCCATCGGGCATCCAAAATTCAATCGCAAATATCCAGGACTCCCAAAATGTGTACCATCTGACAAACCAACACCTGATGACTCAAAAAATCCTGTTGGATCGCGGAGATTCAGTTGCCTGGTGTCGATCCAGGCCAGATAGGTCGCTTCCACCCTATTCATGGATAATCCGGGAACACTGTCCAGCCGCTGTTTCAGATAATCACGATTGGCCTGCAGGCAGGTAATCAATTCTTCTCGCCAGGGTTCACAATCGCGATAGGCAGTCAGCATCACCTCAAAAGAAAAAAGATTTACATCACCGGTAATTCCTTCGCTGGCAGCGATGAACTTCTCGCGAAGGTCCGGATTCCGGATGATCGCAATGCCGCCCCCAATACCCGATAGATTGAATGTTTTCCCTGGCGACATCAGAGTCACGAGATGGTCCTCAATGTCAGGATTGATCTTTGCCATTGGGATATGTCGCCGGCCATCAAAACATAAGTCACAATGAATCTCATCGGAACAGATTGTCAATTCATTCTGAAGACAAATGTTGGCAATCCCGTTCAGTTCATTCCTGGTCAACATTCTGCCCACTGGATTGAATGGATTACACAACAATAACAAACGACAACTGTTATCTATAGATTGCTCCAGCCCATTCAATGGGTAGCGATATGATCCATCCACCTGATCAACTGGTACCCGGATCAATTCAAGCCCGGTATTTTTCGGCGCCTCAAGAAAAGGATGATAAACCGGTGTTGCGGTTATGACCGACTCACCAGGGTCCACGAAACCCCGGCAGGCTACGTTCAGACCCGGTACCACTCCTGGAATAAACACAAGTTCTTCGTGACTGACAGTCCAGTCAAATTGACTCTGCAGGTAACCAAGAAAGACCTCTATGAGTTCATCCGGTGGATCTGTGTAACCATAAATACCGTGCTCAGTCCTGTTCACTATAGCCTGAGTAATCTGTGGCGGAGACTTGAAATCCATATCCGCAACCCACATCGGCAATATATCGGTATCCCGATACTTGTCCCACTTGGTACTGTATGTACCGCGCCGTTCTGTTACTTCATCAAACAGGCTCATCTTGTAATATCCATCAGGCCTCTTTTACTGGAAAATTAACTGAATTTCAGACAAACTCCTCTGCTCAGACTGTTATATCATTCGTTGCTCAGTTCATCACTACAAATCATCGAAGAGTGGAAATCATGGGTCTATTCAGTAAAAAAATAGAATTACCAACAGCAGATACTGCGCTGGCCGGCCGTGATGAATTAATGCCTGTGCCAGCTTCACACTACGTCAATGGTAAACCATTGAAACCACCTTTCCCCGGCCACCTGGAACAGGCCATCTTCGGCTTGGGGTGTTTCTGGGGAGCAGAGCGAATATTCTGGGAGAGAGAAGGCGTCCATGTAACCGCGGTGGGTTATTCAGGCGGCTATACTCCAAATCCCTCCTACGAGGAAGTCTGTTCCGGGTTGACTGGACATAACGAAGTCGTCCTGGTGGTTTTTGATCCGGCAATAGTGGACTACCAGGACTTGCTTTCACTTTTCTGGGAAAGCCATAATCCCACGCAGGGTATGCGTCAGGGTAACGATCTTGGGACCCAGTACCGCTCCGGTATCTATACGTTCAATGACAATCAACTCAAGCAGGCTGAAGAAAGTCTTCATTGCTTTCAGACCTGCCTGCGACAAGAAGGCTATGGCAGTATCACTACAGAGGTCCGCCCTGCAACGGAATTTTATTACGCCGAGCATTACCATCAGCAATATCTTGCCAAGGTGCCCAATGGCTACTGCGGACTCGGTGGTACAGGAGTCTGTTATCCGCCTTTAGCCGTTTAAGACTGAAAAAAAACAAATCGTAATTATGCCTGAGGCACCTGTTTCAAGCTGTTAAGCTGTCAATCGGCTCAAGGCTTCCTTATAACGTGCGATTGTGTTATTGATGACATCATCGGGTAATGCAGGTCCGGGATATTCCTTGTTCCACCTGCCGGCATCAACAAGTTCCTGGGTGTAGTTGCGCACGTACTGTTTGTCAAAACTGTTTTGTTCTCTACCCGGCTCCCAGTTGTCTGCTGGCCAGAAGCGCGAGCTGTCAGGTGTCAATACCTCGTCAATGAGTACAGGCTCATCGGAACCAGCTTCCAGGCCGAATTCGAATTTTGTATCTGCGATGATGATGCCCCGTTCACGGGCATATTCTCTGCCGGTTTTGTAAATACGGAGCGACTTCTCGCGAATGTTTTGCATCAAGGTCCCGCCAACCAGACCACAAGCCTCATCAAAACTGATGTTTTCGTCATGACCTTCATCAGCCTTGGTCGATGGCGTAAAAATCGGTTCATCAATCCGATCACTGTTTACCATCCCGCCTGGCAGCGTGATACCGCATACTTTACCGGTGTTCTGGTAGTCCTTGAAGCCGCTCCCGGTCAAATATCCCCTGACTATACATTCTACCGGTACAACATTGGTCTTGCGACAGATCATGATACGGCCTTCAAGCATCGCTCGTTGATCTCCTGTCAAGCCCTCAATATCTGCCGGGTCGGTAGAAACCAGATGATGCTTGATTGAATCTGCAAAGAAATCAAACCAGAATCTGGAGACCCTGGTCAGAAGTATGCCTTTACCGGGTATGCCATTTTCCAAAACCACGTCGAACACGCTGACTCTGTCGCTGGCTACTATTAAAATACCGTCGGTACCGTCCGGTAACGTCATATCATAAAGATCTCTTACTTTTCCGGATCGCTTGTTGGGTAGCGGTAAGTCTGTGTTCATCACCAATGTTGTCACTGTTATCACCTTAGAATCAGTAAAAAGTCAGAATTGCAGTAATTTCATCCTTCGAATAGAGATGATACCGTTTTCTCTAAGACAAGGCCTGCTCTAGATCCGTAACCAGATCATCGGTATCTTCAATACCAATTGAAAACCGAACCAGGGAATCATCAATCCCCATGGAAGCACGCCTTTCCGGTCCCATTTCATAGTAAATTGAATGGGCAACAGGTATTGCCAGGGAGCGGTTATCTCCCAGGTTACTGGTGCAGATAAACAGTTCCAGCCTGTTCAGGAATTCAAAACAGTCCATGTCTTTCAGTTCAATGCTGAATATGGCGCCGGGATATCGGAACAGGGAGCGGGCAAGTTCATACTGGGGATGTTCTTCCAGTCCGGGGTAGTAGACACGACTGATCCCTGAGTGCTGTTCAAGAAATGACGTCAGGGTTGACGCATTCCGGCACGACCTGTCCATACGCAGCGCCAATGTATCAGAACCTACTGAAATGTGATGGGCTGCTTCCGGCCCCAGCGAGGCTCCAAAGTCGCGCAAACCTTTCTTCTTGATCTGGGTTATAGCCCAGCTGGAAGGATCACCCTTTTTGTAGGTGTCATAAATATTGGGATACTCAGACCAGTCGTAATTTGCCAGTTCGGTTACCGCCCCTCCAAGTGCATTCCCATGTCCCCCGATATACTTGGTCAGGCTGTTGATGCTGAGACTGGCGTCTGCATCTTTGGGCTGAAAGAGGTAGGGAGTGGTCAACGTGTTGTCCACGAAATAAACCAGATTGTGCTGTCTGCACAATTTTCCGATAGCCTCAAGATCGGAAACCTGTGTTCTCGGGTTGGCAATTGTCTCCACAAACACCATTCTGGTGTTGTCCCGAATTTCCGCTGCAACTGCATCCACAGAGGTTGCATCGACAAAAGACACTTCGATCCCATGTGCTGCAAATGAGTTGAACAGACTGTTGGTATTACCAAAAAGGAAAGAAGAAGAAACAAAATGATCACCGTTACGTAACAGTGAAAACAGTGTTGTACCGATTGCAGCCATCCCTGTCGAAAAAGCAGCTGTTGCCACTCCCCCTTCCATAATCGTAATCTTGTCCTGCAGGGCATTTACCGTAGGATTAACCTGTCGCCCATAGGAATAACCCTGCTGACGACCCTGGAATACTGCCGCCAGATCATGTGCATCATCATATCCGAAGGTCACCGCAGTATGTATGGGTTTGTGTATCGACCCATGTTCAACTCCACCCCGTCTGTCTGAATGTAGAATCTGTGATGTAAATCCCATAAGGTACTCTCGCTCCCGTCAACCGGGTAAATATATTTCCGTTACAATAACTCAAGGTGGGTTCCCGAAAGTTCAAACACAATCCATTTACTGAACTCATATCGGCGCATGGTGTATTGTAGAAACCGAACGCTTTACTATCAAGGTATCCTGGGTAACACACTTAACTTCCACTGTTATTCAATTCACATTCTGGCCATAAGGGATAGTTGTTAGAATTCCACTTCAATCAAAGGAGCGCCCATGAACTCAATAAACCAGGAATTCCTGAATTTCTTACAGCATTCCCCAACACCGTTTCATGCGGTCACGAATATGGCATCCAAACTGATTGATAACAATTTTCAGAAACTTGAAGAAAGAGACTCCTGGGATATCCAACCCGGGAGATACTTTGTAACACGTAACCAATCCTCGATTATCGCCTTTGTTCTGGGTAAAAAAATCCCACTGGAAACCGGTATTAGGCTTGTTGGCGCCCACACTGACAGCCCCTGCCTCAGAGTCAAACCGAATCCGGTAATTCGTAAACATTCATATCTGCAACTGGGAGTTGAAGTCTATGGGGGTGTTTTGTTGAACCCCTGGTACGACCGGGACCTCGGCCTTGCCGGTCGTGTGACCCTTGCAAAGGGATCAGCCATTCATAATCTCCTGATTAACTTCAACAGTTCAGTTGGTGTGATTCCCAGCCTGGCGATACACCTTGACCGTGGTGTTAACGACTCAAGAAGTATCAATCCACAACAGCATATCCCACCTATTCTCATGCAGGCGGATGATGAAGAAACCATTGAGTCGATTCTGCTTGATCAGATCCATAAGGAATATGGCGACAGTGAAAATGGCCGGATACTCGGCTATGAATTGTCATTCTACGACAGGAATCCACCAGCGATTATTGGACTGCAGGACGAATTTATTGCTGGCGCCCGACTGGACAATCTGCTGAGCTGTTATATTGGTCTTCAGAGCCTGATCGACGCCGGAGATCAGAGTTTGTGCATACTGGTCTGCAATGACCATGAAGAAGTTGGCAGCACTTCTGCGTCCGGGGCTCTTGGTCCCTTTCTGAAATCAGTGATAGAGAGACTGATCCCGGATACTGAGACAAGACACCGGGTCATCGACAGGTCATTGCTGATTTCAACGGATAATGCCCATGGTATTCACCCAAACTACGACGATCGACATGATGCCAATCACGGACCAGTTCTGAATCAGGGACCAGTCATCAAGATCAATGCCAATCAGCGATACGCAACCAACAGTGAAACAGAGGCATTCTTCGCCAACATCTGCGAGCAACAGGAAATTCCCTTTCAGAAATTCATCAATAGAAGCGATTTGATGTGCGGCAGCACAATTGGTCCGCTGACCGCGAGTGAAATTGGCGTAAAGACACTGGATGTAGGTGTACCGACCTTTGCAATGCACTCCATACGTGAACTTGCCGGAACCAGGGATTCGGATTATCTTCTCCGCGCATTGACGGCCTTTTTTTCTGCAACAGAGGTTCCGGGAGCGTTGTCCTGGGCCTGATTTACATTGTAGTGACAGAAATCAGGTCGGCAACTGTCCTTTCAACATGTGGGGTTTCACCAGTAACCTTTCCAGCAACTCAAAGAAAAGTTCAGCCATAATTGCCAGACCTGCCGCCGGTAGTGCACCCTGAAGAATCAGATTCGTATCGTTCAACGCAAGACCGGTGACGATGGGTTCGCCAAGCCCTCCGGCACCGATAAATGCGGCCAGTGTTGCCGTGCCAATACTGATAATGGCGGCTGTACGGATTCCGGCCAGAATATTGGGTAGTGACATTGGCAATAGCACGTGGCGCAGTTGCTCCCATCTGGAAAGCCCAATGGCTTCAGCTACCCGTTTCAACAAAGGGTCAATGGTGACCAGTGCAGTCACAGTATTACGGAGTATGGGTAACAGGGAGTACAGAAAAAGAGCCACGATCGCCGGCCACTCACCAATCCCGAACAGAGGGATCATTAATGCCAGCAATGCAATGGAAGGGACCGTCTGCAGCAATCCTGCAACATAAACAGTGACTCTTGACGCTGACCGGTTTCGATAAACAAGAATGCCCAGAGGCAAACCAAAAAGACAACCCAGGGCCAATGCAATTATCGTCAGCTTAAGGTGGGTAATGGAATTGTGCAGTATTGAGGAAACAAGCCTGTCTTCAATTTCAGTCTCGCCAAGATTTTCTTCCCTGATAAATTCACTCGCAACTTCTGCAAAGCTCTTGCCGTCAACAGTTGTCCTGCTGTTCAGTTCAAGCATCCTTTGATTGTCGATCCTGCCCGTCAGGCGAAGCAGGATATCTCGCGCTCCATCCGGCAAATCCGAGCGTACAAACGGGACTGCCAAATATTGTGGAAAGTAACCTCTATCATCATCCAGTATAGCCAATGTATAGCGGGACAACTCCCCGTCAGTAGAATAGGCATCGGTGACATCAATGGTACCCTCGTCGATAGCCTGATAGGCCAATCCATGTTCGATACCCACTGGTTTCCCGGACAGGCTGTAAGTACTGGCCATCCCGGGCCAGCCATCTTCCCTGTTCAGAAATTCCAGTGAAAAACCCAGAAGCAGTTCCGGGTGGTCCGCCAGATGCGATATCCGGGTTATGCCTTTTTCAATCGCCAGCTTTTCCTTCATCGCCATGGCATAGGTATTGTTGAAACCAAAGGAATCAAGCACCTGCAAACCAAGGCTCGAAACCGATGTATTCAGTTCGGCAATTTTCGGCTTGAGATTTTTTGTCTTTAGAATGACCTGGGACAGGGTGCCGGTATATTCTGCATAGACATCAATTTCACCTCTCTCCAAAGCTTCGTAACATACCAATGTTCCACCCAGACCGAATTTTCTATCGACAGTAAACCCTTCCAGTTCCAGCGATTGTGCCATGATTTCAGCCAGCAGATAATTTTCGCTGAAGTTTTTACTGCCTATTGTAATAAGGTCTGAGTGCGCCGGGATACAGATCAGAAACAGCAGAAATAAAACGACAATACGGCGTGGGTCAGCCATCATCATTTGACTCCCCCCGAAATAACTGTCTGACGTAATCAGCAGCAGGGTTTGCTTGAATTTCCTGTAAGTTACCCTGCTGGATAACCTGACCCTGCTTCAGAATGACAAGGTGCTGTGCAAGTTTTACTGCTTCGCTGATGTCATGTGTCACCAGGAGGATAGATTTTGCCGTAGAATTCTCAAGTCGCAGCATTTCATCGTAGATGGACTCCCGTGTAATGAGGTCCAGTGCCGAAAAAGGCTCATCCAGTAATAACAGAGGTGGGTCGAGCATCATTGCCCTGCACAATCCCACCCGTTGTTCCTGCCCCCCGGACAAGCTGTGCGGATACCGCCCGGACAATTCATCGTCCAGATCAAACAATGACAGCAAATTGTCATATCGCTCATTGATTTTTCGGGCAGACCATCCTTCCTTTCTGGCCATCAGAACCACATTTTCCCGAACTGTAAGGTGGGGGAACAATCCCGCTCCCTGTACCGCGTAACCCATGGACCGTCGCAGAGTGGTCAATCGACTGTAATCCAGCAAATCTCCATGTACCCGTACAGTGCCGGAATCCGGTAATATCAGTCCATTGACAAGTTGCAGAAGTGTTGACTTGCCACTGCCGCTCTCCCCTACAATCGCTGTCGTTGCGGCGGCAGGCATCGCCAGAGACAAATCATGTATGACCAGCTTGTCATTGTATGACTTGACTATATTTTCAAATTCAATTGAATGGCTGGACAATCTGACAAGCCTTCCATGTCACCAGGGTAATCAGTATACCAACATCAGAAAGTCAGCACGAACAGCATGCCATCCATAACTCTCATCAAACATCACGAAGTAAATCCAGGTAAGCCGGCCTGTTTGCTCCGCGACAGCGGCAGGGCGAGTTTTGGCCCGCTGAAGGCTCTGAACTCACGTTCATAAGACCCCTGCTGTGGCGCCTATTTTTGTCAAATATGATTTCAGGTCACGCAGACAGTCAGATTCTCCATGTGTGGTCAGCAATCGATCAATTTCATCCATCACTTTCCTGATTTGATTACCACCCTGCCAGCGAGTCCTGCGGAATTTATGCCAACGATCCTTTTCATCCGGAGACAGAGAGTCAGGATAATTTCGTGCTCGAAAACGAAACAGCAATTCATCAAACTGATCATCATGGAATCTACCGTTAAAAGTATGCAGTTGCCCGACATCAGACTGGTGTATCTGTTCCATTGTCGCCCGGTCTACCGGGTCGGTGAATCCTCCCTGATAAAGCATATGGTCAGGGTCACTGGTCTCTGCAAAATCCCGCCTGGCAAAAGCATCACTTACTTTTTCCACCAGACCGCTTGTAGTCTGCAATTGTCTGAACCGTTTCTTACAGAGAGCAAGATCAATGCCTAATCTCATCTCATCGAGTTCGCTCAGAGTGGACAATGGTGCAATTGCCGGGCATCGATTGAGATGAATGGTCTTCAGCGGAATTCTCTTTTCTCCTTCTTCCAGGTCTCTGGTGGAAGTAAACACCAATCGCGCTATTTCTTCAGCGGATGCATTAATCAATGTTTCAGTTTCTGAAGAAAGATCGAAACATATGATCCCGTTATTGTTATCGGGATGACTGCAGATTGGCAGGGTAATTGCCAGGCAGGCACGCCTGGCGCCGTACATTGAGGATACATGTACTATCGGTGACTTGCCTAATGGGTAGAGTTGACTGATCAGTTCCTTTTTCTGCCGCAACTTGAATAGAAAGGAAAACAGCTTTGGTTGTCTTTTCCTGAGAAGTCCAGTCAATTCAACAGTGGCAAGCACATCCGATACGGCATCATGGGCATCGTGTTTAATACCATTCGCCTCGGTAAGTGCTCCAAGACGAAATACTGGAGTTCCGTGATCGTCCATTGGCCATTGCAAGCCATCCGGACGCAATGCAAAGGCCATCCGAAACAGATCGATGACATCCCATCGGGAATTCCCCTGCCGCCACTCACGGGCATAAGGATCCTGGAAATTCCGGTAACACATCTGTCGGGTGAATTCGTCATCAAAACGAATACTGTTGTAACCGGCAACACAGGTCTCCGGCTCGAGAAAGTGCGAAAGAACCTGCTGACAGAACCGGGTTTCACTCAGGCCTGACGACTGTAACTTCACCATGCTCAAACCTGTGACCAAAATAGCTTCGGGGCTGGGAATGACATCATCTCCAGGGCAACCATATAGATTGACGGGATCATCTATCTGGTTCAAATCCAGATCAGTCCGAACACCGGCAAACTGGACTGGCCGATCCATTACAGGATCGGTCCCGGTTGTTTCAAAGTCATACCAGAAAATTGACGGTGACATGGGACCAGTATAGCCCTTTGTTTCAAGCACTCAACACAACTGAGCACCTCATCCGGAAGCAACCATCTTACCAACCCACACAATGTCCAATCTGCGAACAGCCCTGTTAACAAAACAAGCCAATAAATAAGCACAATATCCGACCAACAGCAGATGGCTTTGGGGTGTTCATTTGCGCAAGCCTAATGTCGGAGCGCCGAACTGGAGGAGAGAGACTACAGGCTCTCGGGGGAAGAGAGGGAAGCCCGGAGGGACGCGCAGACGCTGAAGCAAATGAATGCCCCAAATCCATCTGCGAACAGACTCATTAACAAGTCAAGCCAACAAACAAGCACAATATCCGACCCAAAGCCATCTGCGAACACCCCGAATTAAGCAAACAGTACCTCAAATAGGAGAAACAGACAGAAACCCTATATAATCGTGCCTTTTTTCCGGGACCAACATGAATCGTTCGAAGATATACCTTGCAGCAGGTCCCATCCTCGGTGCCGTTTTATTTTTTACATTGAAAGCTATGGGCTGGGAAAGCAGCGCATGCTGGACTGCCGCCATCGCCATTACCTGTGCCGTCTGGTGGATATTTGAACCAATACCGATACCCGCTACTTCCCTTTTACCCATTGCCACATTCCCGGTTCTGGGCATTCTGACACCCAGAGAAATCGGCGAATCCTACGGCAGTCCTCTGGTGTTATTGCTTTTAGGCGGATTCATCCTGTCCACGGCGATGGCAAGCAGTGGCGCCCATCGCCGGGTTGCACTCACCATGGTCAATCTGGTAGGTGGCTCCAGCAGTCGACGACTGGTGCTTGGTTTTATGGCTGCATCGGCATTGTTGAGCATGTGGATTTCAAATACTGCCACAACCTTGATGCTGCTCCCGGTAGCTTTGGCAGTATTGGAAAAAGCCGAAGACAAATCACTGTCAATCCCCCTGCTACTCGGGATCGCCTACGCGGCAAGTGTAGGTGGTATTGGAACACCCATTGGTACCCCACCGAATCTATTGTTCCGGGAGGTCTATCAACAGTTTACGGGAACAGAAGTACCGTTTCTAACCTGGATGAGTTGGGGAATACCGGTTGTCATCATCTTTGTGCCGATCATCGGGGTCTACCTTACAAGGAATCTCACTTTTACCGGAAATTTCAACATGCCGGCTGTGGGAAAGTGGCAACCTTATGAAAAACGCGTATTGATCGTTTTCTCTCTTACCGCACTTGCCTGGATGACCCGTGGCGAACCATTTGGCGGCTGGAAAACATGGCTTGATTTACCGGGCGCCAACGATGCCAGCGTCGCATTGATCGCTGTTATTCTCATGTTCCTCATACCCAACGGGAAGGGGGGTAAACTGCTGGATTGGGAAACAGCCAATCGTATTCCATGGGGAATGCTAATATTGTTTGGTGGTGGCATTGCGATTGCCAAAGCTTTTATTGCATCAGGTTTGAGTACCGCACTTGGCGAAATGCTATCCGGAATTGCTACATGGCATATTGTCATGATGCTGGCGATGATCTGCCTGGGAATAACATTTCTGACGGAGGTTACCAGCAATACTGCAACTACAACTCTGATGATGCCAATCCTGGCTGCCGCTGCGATAGCAGCAGGTATGGAACCGGCATTGCTGATGGTACCGGCGGCAATGAGTGCCAGTTGCGCCTTTATGTTACCGGTAGCAACCGCTCCGAATATGGTGGTTTTCAGTACCGGCACCGTACCGATAAAAGTGATGGCCAGAGAAGGTGTGGCGCTTAATTTTATTGGTGCTGTAATTATTACAACAGTTTGTCTGGTATTTTTGTAGTCACTTTCAAGGGAGTTGTATGTGCCGGTAAGTCTCGTTATGACATGTTTCGACCAGGACTGAAAACAGGTTTTAAATTAAGCAGCAGATCGTTGTAACCACTTTTCAGCGCTCCCGCGCGAAAACGCCAAATGATGAGGGCTCCCAGGGCAAGCGCCCCTCCCCATTGCAACACCAATAGTGCTGGTGATTCAGAAGCATCCAGGTTGACGGTTAATTCATATCCGGTTGCAATCAGCAGCAGATCAATGGCGATTCCCAACACAACAGTAACGACAATGACGATACCTACGTAGATTGAGGCAAAACGGGTTCCGAACTGACTGATAATGATCGCTATAGTGCCCGTGTTCGTGGCCGGTCCGGTCATCAGAAAAATCAGTGCTGCACCGGGGCTGAAGCCTTTTGCAATGAGTGCTGCTGCAATGGGTGTACTTGCAGAAGCACAGATATAAAGAGGTACGCCAAATATCACCATCGCAGGGTAGGAAAGCCATCGGGCATACCCGTGTTCCATGAGATCGCTGGGAATAGCCAGATAAATCAACCCGCCAAGCACAATGCCTACCAGGAGAGCGAATAAAATATCATCAGCGATTTCAATAAAGCCATACCGGAAGATATGTCTCATAAGGGTTTTAAAATCTATGCCAATCTCTTCTTTAACCGAAGTGACCGCAATTGTGTCTTCCCTGATGGAGTTGTCTTTTCGACAAGAATCAGGCTTGACCCGGGAAATAAATCGCCATGACGATATCGTCGATGCAACAACTCGCAAATACTCCAGGATCATACGTTTCAACAAAGACGGTGTAACAAAACAGTCATCGGAACCTGGAAACAGCGTCTGGTGATTTCCTTGATCGTCGCAACAGTCAGGATCCTGATCCTGATCGTCACAACAATCAGAATCATTTTCGTCGCAGCAGTCAGGTTCGTGATTGTCGTCAATGCCATGCTGAATGTTTCCAGCATCCGGGAATGACGCATTCTCTTCACCTCGCATCATACCAATGCAAAAAATGCCTGCTACCACCGCCGTGATAAAACTGATGATTGGACGTACGATAGCAGCGATCCAGCCAAAGAACGCATTGGTGACTAATATCGAATCAGCACCCGTTTCCGGCGCCGTGATCAGAAATGACATACATGCCGAACGCGAAGCGCCTTTGCGCCGCATTTCCGCCACTACCGGTACTACAGAACAACTGCAAAGAGGCATCGGTACCCCTATCGCCGCACTGGTACTCACGGATTTCAAGCTTTCATCATGGAACCATCTGACTACAGCCTGGCGTGAAATGAATACATGTAATAACCCGGAAAGAAACAGTCCGAGCAGCAACATGGGTGACAACAAGAGAAAAGACGAATAAAGGAAGTCGAAAAAACCAATAAATGCATTTGCTAAATCAGTAAACACAGCTTTCGCTCCGGACAAGGCCAGATTTGAGGTCGACAAGAACACTTTTTACACATGTAGAATACATTCCATACAGTACCATGAAGAGCCTTCAGCGGGCCAAAACTCGCTCTGCCGCTGTCGCGGAGCAACAAGGCCGGCTTACCTGGATTTTCTTCGTCATATTTATGAGAGCCTGTTTCATTAACCAGTGTGTTCGCAGATGGCTTTGGGGCATTCATTTGCACCAGCGTCTGCGCGTCCCTCCCGGATTCCCGAGCTTCCCCCGCATGCCTGTAGTCATGCTCCTCCAACTCGGCGCTCCGACATTAT
>LXNI01002071.1_pt1 | contig 15069 bp, 10 predicted proteins | sample 809091 | NCBI WGS metagenome assembly LXNI01 (sample SAMN04870527, study PRJNA318959) | sponge metagenome | biome: 01000161; feature: marine sponge reef; material: water | host: Sarcotragus foetidus | place: Greece: Milos, Mediterranean Sea | collected 2013-05-29 | depth 5-7 m | reverse complement strand
GAGGTCACGACCTACCTCGAACCCGGGGACGTCGTGAGTCCCTCCGTAGCCGACCTCGCCACGCCGCCCGGCCCCTACGTGAACTACTTCGCACCGGACAAGAACGTGCGGGACTACACCGGCGAGGGCATCGCCATGAAGTGGCTTTCGGTCGAAGGGCCGCTTCATGAGACGTGGCCGCCGCCCGCCACGCGCGAACTGCTCGGCGATCTCGCCATCGTCGACGGCCGGGTACAGTTGCACAAGGCACCGTCGGCGCACGTCCTGGACATCGTTGCGGCTTTCGCACCAAAGGCCTTCCGCCGCCCCCTGGCACCCGGTGAAGCGGAGGCCTACGCCCGCCTGGCCGAGCCGCTGCTCGCGGCGGGACGTCCCTTCGTCGAAGCGTTGCGGGTACCGCTCCGTGCCGTCCTGAGCGCGCCCGCGTTCCTGTTCCACGGCACGTCGCGCGACGCGGACGACCCCGGCGCGCTGGACGACTTCGCCCTCGCGACCCGGTTGTCGTACTTCCTGTGGCGCAGCATGCCGGACCCCGAACTGATCGAGTGCGCGAACGCCGGCCAGTTGACCGACCCCGGCGTGTTGTCCGCGCAGATCGAACGCATGCTCGACGATCGCAAGAGCGAACGCTTCGTCAAGGACTTCGCCGGCCAGGCCTTCCGGCTCTACGAGATGCATGCAACGACGCCGGACGCCGGGCTCTATCCCGAGTACGACGAGCGCTTGGGCCAGGCCATGGCCGCCGAAACGGAAATGTTCCTCAGCGAACTGATCGCGCGGGACCTCGGTGTCCGGCATCTTGTGGACGCGGACTTCACCTTCGTCAACCGGCGCCTTGCCGAGCACTACGGCATCGAAGGCATCGCCGGGCAGCACATGCGCATGGTCGATCTCGCGCCGGACAGCGTACGTGGCGGTCTCTTGGCCCAGGCCGCGATCCACAAGCTCACGGCCAACGGAACGACGTCGTCGCCGGTGCCGCGAGGCAATTTCGTCCTCGCGAACCTGCTCGGCCAACCGGCGCCGCCGCCGCCACCGAATGTGGCGGGACTCGAGCCCGACACCCGGGGCACGACGACTATCCGGGAACAGCTTGCGGCCCACCGCGCCAACCCGATGTGCGCAACCTGCCACACGGTCATCGATCCTCCCGGGCTCGCCCTGGAGTCCTTTGACCCGATCGGCGCCTTCCGCACCACCTACCGAGCGTCCGGCGACGAGGTCGTGGTCAACGGCGACTCCTACCCCGGGCCGTACAAGGAAGGATTGCCGGTGGATCCGAGCGGCATCACGCCGGAGGGCTTCTCCTTCGCCGGATTCGCCGACTACCAGCGCTTCCTGATCGGACGCAAGCTCGACCTCGTGGCGCGCCACGTGGCCTCGGAACTGCTGGTACTGGCCACCGGCGCCGAGGTGGGGTTCGCCGACCGCCGCGACCGGGACGGCATCGTCCACGCCGTAGCCGCGGATGACTATCCCTTGCGCACGATGATCCACGAGGTCGTGCGCAGCGACCTGTTCAGGAGACCATGACGATGCCTTCGCGGACCCTTGACCGACGTACGTTCCTCAAGGCCAGCGGCGTGGCCATGGCGCTGCCGTGGCTCGAGACCCTGGCGAGAGCGAATCCCGGGGTTCCGCCGGCGCCGGCGCGCATGGTCAATATCGGCGCAACGCTCGGTCTCTACTCGGATGCCTGGTTTCCCAAGAGCGCCGGCGCCGACTACGAGGCCAGCGAATACTTGGCGCTGATCGACCGTCACCGCAGCCGCTACACGCTGTTCTCCGGGTTGGGACACGCCAACCAGAGTGGACGCCAAGCGCACAACTCCGAGATCACCTGGCTGACCTCGGCGGAACACCCGGGCCTGGACGGCTTCCAGAACACGATCTCGCTGGACCAGGCGGCTGCCGACCATGTCGGCTACGTCACCCGGTTTCCGTCCATCGTGCTGGGCACGGTCAGCCCGCAGAGCCAGTCGTACACGACCGGCGGCGTCATGGTCCCCGCGGAGACGAGCCCGGCCGGCCTCTTCGCCAAGCTGTTCCTGCAAGGAGACGCGGCCACGGTGGCGCGCGAGAAGCAGCGTCTCACCGATGGCGGCAGCATCCTCGATCGCCTGCGCCTGGACGCCAAGGCGCTGCAGGCACGGGCGAGCGCCGCGGACGGCCGAAAACTCGATGCCTATTTCCAGGCCGTGCGCACGGCCGAGAGCGAACTCGTCGAAGTCCGGGCTTGGCTCGACCGGCCCAAGCCTGCAGTTGACGTGGACCCGCCCACCGATATCGACGACCCGGCCGACCTGATCGGCCGCGTCAAACTGATGTTCAACCTGATGCCCCTGATCCTTGCCACGGACTCCTCCCGCGTCGTCAGCCTGATGATCCAGGATCACGGCGTGGTGCCCAAGGTCGAGGGCGTCAACGGCGAACACCACGGCTTGTCGCACCACGGCCAGGACGAGGCGAAGATCGTGCAACTCAAACGGGTCGAGGCGGAGATCGTCAATCACTTCGGCGAACTGCTCGACCAGCTCGACGAGCGCCCGGACGGCGGCCCGAGTCTCCTGGACACCACGACGGTGCTGTTCGGCAGCAACCTCGGCAACGCCAACTCGCACAGTTCCAGGCACCTCCCGATCCTCGTCGCCGGCGGGCCATTTGCCCACGGCCGCCACGTCGTCCACGAAGGCGAGGCGGACGCCCCGCTGTCGAACCTGTTCGTGACGTTGCTGCGAGCCTTCGGCGTGCCAACGGATCGCTTCGGCCACAGCACCGAACCGTTGACCTGGGCGTAGGCGCGTCGCCTGACGGCGACGCGAGATCGAGGCGGACCGCAAGCGGTCCGATGCTCCGCATTTCTCCCGCCGGCGTCGGGAGTACAACCTTGGTGTCAACTTCGGCGCTCTCAAGGCATCTAGCGGGGCTGCGCCCCATCAAGTACCCGCCAAGGTCCGACGGCCAGAAACTTCGCTCAACTGCACAGATGGACCGCGGTCACGCAAACTAGATCGGACCTGCTCAAGAACGCTGGGCGCGTCGCCCGGCGCCGGTTCAACCGATCCTGTCAACGGCCCCAGAAGTCGGCCACCTCCCCCGCCGCAGCGCCCGCCCGCACGAAACGCGGTTGCCACCAGTTCGGCATGAACGCCTGGTAGGCCGGGTCGCCGAAGCGGGGGTCGACGAGCACGGCGAAGCCGCGGCTATCGCCGCGGGCGACCCGGCCGACGGCCTGTACGACCCGGGTCATGGCCGGCTGCCGGTAGGCGATCTCTAAGCCGTCTTCGGCAATGTCGCCGGCAACGCTGTCGGCGGCGATGCAGTCGCGGCGGAGCGACCGGGGCGGCAGTCCGACGCCCACGGCCACGATGCCGCGCAGGGCGTGGCTGTCGTAGTCCACCGACTCCGCGAAGACGCCGCCCATCACCACGAAGGCCACTCGGTCCGCATCCGGCGTGTTGAGCCAAGCGATGAAGTCCTCCCGGTCCGCCAATGCCATGTCGGGCTCCTGGCAACGCAGTCGGGGATGGTCGAAGGCCGCGGCGGCGGCGCGCGCGTAGGCGAAGGACGGAAAAGCCACCAGGATGTTGCCTGGCGTGGCTTCACTGACGCCGTCGATCAAGCCAACGAGATCCGGCATCGTGCGTTGGCGGTCACGGTAGAAGGTGCTCAAGTCCGGAACGAGGAGGATTTCGAGCTGCTCCGGGAACGCCAGGCCGCTCGTTGACAGCGAATCCGATTCCTCCCCGAAACCGTGAATGCGTTGGAAGACGCCGGTCGGCGTGAGCGTCCCCGACAGCCGCGCGCTGCCATGGAATTGCGCGACGATCTCCTGGATGTAGCGACCCGGTACGGTGCAGACGATCTCCACTTCGAATCGCCGTCCGGCATGGCAGCCGAGACAGTGGAACGCGCCCTCACCCTCCTGCGCCCATTCGCAGGCGCGGCGGAATCGCAGGAGATCGAAATGGGCTTCGCTCACCGCCGGCAAGGCGTCCGGTTCGAGAGGCGTTTCGGCAAGTGTGCCAAGGAACCTGTCAATGGCCCGGACAAGGCCTTCGGGCCAAGGCACCTCACGCTCCGCGTCGGCGTCGTCGGCCGGCCCGCCCGCCGTGTCGAGCTTGGCTAGCGCCCGTTCCACCGCGCGAAGGCCTTTGGCGAGCCCCGGCGCGATGCCGGGTTCGGCAAGGGCGGCCTTCACGACACCACGGCGAAGGCGCATGCCGAGCATGTCCCGGACGCGGTCGCCGAGTTGATGAGCTTCGTCGACGATCAGCCCGATCCGCCGGAACCGCTCGTTGTCCAGACGCTTGAGCCGGATGACAGGGTCGAACACGTAGTTGTAGTCGCCGATGACGGCATCGGCCCATGCGGCGGCATCCAGCGACAGTTCGAATGGACACACGCGGTGTTCGCGCGCCACCTGCTCCACGACCGGCCGGTCCGCCACGCCCCCGCCAAGCAACGCTTGCCGGGCGGCCGGCATGCGGTCGTAGTAGCCCCGCGCGAATTCGCAACGGTCCGGATCGCACGGCATGCCCGGGTTGAAGCAGATGCGCTCCTTGGCCGTGATCGTGACGGCGACGGCGGCGTCCCCCGCAGCATCCCGGAAGGCCGCTTCCGCGGCCCTTTGACCGGTGGTTCGCGAGGTCAGGAACACAACCCGGTCCAAGTGCCCCCCGCCCATCGCCTTCAAGGCGGGGAAGATGCTGGCGATGGTCTTGCCCGAGCCGGTCGGTGCTTCGATGAGCCAGTCGGCCGCATCGCGAAAGCCGCGGAACAGCGCCTTCGCGACGCGGCGTTGACCGTTGCGAAACTCGCCGTGGGGGAAGGCCGTGGCCCGCAACCGCTCATCGCGGTGGAGAAGCCGGGCGTCCGTCCAGGCCATCCATCGCGCGTAGGCCGCGCAGGTCGCCTCGAAGAAGTCGACCAGTTCGCGACGCGAGAGGCGCTCCTCGACGACCACTTCGGTCGGCTTGTCCGGGTGCAGGTAGACCAGGCGCAGGCGCAACGGGCCGAGCGTCGGATCGGCCAATACGAGCATGGCGCCGTAGAGCTTGAGTTGCGCGGTGTTGACCGAGCCGATCCGGGCGTGCAGCTCCTGCGCGTCGGCTCGCGTCGTCTTGATCTCCTCGACCAGTGCCGCCGCCGGATCCCAGCCGTCGATGCGACCGCTGACGATGAGCGCGCCGAGCGATGCCTTGACGCCCACCTCGCACTGGTAGCTCGGCGGTTTGCCGCGTTGATACTCGTGCTGCCGCGCGATCCCTTCCTGGGCCAGCGCGGAGTACTCGTAGCGATAGTGGATGTCCCCATGACGGTGAACGAACTGAGCCAACTCCTTCACACCGAGGCGTATCGCATCCGCCGACTCCGACGCCCTGTCGTTCGACGGCATCGTCAAGCCGCCGCGAGTCGGCCGAGTCGGAAGCGCAGTACCCGCACCGGCAAACCGGCGGCGCGTAGTGCTTGGATCCACAGGTGCTGATGCGGCTGCAGTTGATCGGTCGGCCCCTTGACTTCGACGAACTCGTAGCGGCCCGGCCCGTAGACGACCGTGAGGTCGGGGAAGCCGCTGCGCTTGCCGGCAAGGTCGCCCCGGACGATCTCCAGCAGGGCGCGCAGGTCCGCCTCGGACACGGCGTCGAGGACGGCTTCGATGACGTCGAGCGGACAGCGGTGCCAACTGAACAACCGGTTCGCCGTTCCGGCCTTGGCGCGGGCCGTGCGCTTAAGCCCATTCTTGAGCGGTGCGGCCAGCGGATCCGAGCACGTGGCCGCGCGTGTGGCGAAGAAGTCGGGCCAGAACAGGTCCCGCGGGCCGACCTGGAACGGATGCAGGAAGGCGCCCTCGATCGGGGCGAACATCCACGACCAGTACGCCAGGGCGAAGATCGCCATCGGGAGGTCGTTCTCCAGGTGCCAGGCGGTGCCGCCAGACGCGGTACACACGCCCGCGGCGTATTGCTCGATCGGCATGGCGGGAATTGCGTCGAGTTGGACCTCGGTGGTGGGCACGGCGGGACGTCGGCCTCGACGGGCGAACCGCGCCGCGAAGTCCGCCTCCAGCGTCGTCTCGGGATGGGACAGCACCTCGCGGCGCAGTCGCTCGACGCCCGCGCGATCACCGAGCCGGTGCAGGATGCGCATGCGCCGCTCCCGTGCCGGAGCCAGCGTCGAAAGCCCGAAGCAGCGCAACGCCCACCGATCGGCGCCGGCGCGTTCCAGATTGCGCCCGAGCTGGTTCAGGATCCGGCTGCGTCGTCGTTCCAAGGTGCGGTTGTCGATCTCCTCACGTAACCGCTCGACGAGGTCCAGCACCTGCTCGCTGCATGCCTCGAGATCGGGACACTTGCCGAGCGCGTTCACTTCGTCCTGCGTGGCCGACAGGTCCAGGTATCGGGTCAGCGTCGATCGGTCGGGAAACAGCCGGGTCTCGCGGCACAGTTGGACCGGCTCGAAGCGGTGGACGCCGAGGTCGCGCATCACGAACGTCGTCAGGTCCTGCCGACGGTCGCCGAAGAACAGCAGCCGGTAGAGGTCCAAGTGGTCGGACGACGCCACGGCGAGCCAGGCGAAGGCGCGCCGCACCCGCCACCGCAGGAACGCCGCCGGTATCCGGGCGACCACCCACGCGCCCCGTTCGGCTTTGTTGGCGTGCGGCGCGCGCGCAAGCTCCGGCGCGAACACCGCCTCCATCTCCGGACGCCTCATCAATCCGCACAGAACCGTCGGCGCGGCGTCGGGACAGCGCGTGATCAAGCCGGTGTCCCCAAGGCAGCTCAACGCCGCCTCCAGATCGCCGACCTCGGCGTAGCCCAGCCGGTCCTCGCGGATCAGCGGGCCACGCCGCCCGATCAGCCGGGCGTACAGCCGCTGCGCCGGAACAGGCAATGCGAGGATCCTGGCGCCAAAGCACAATTCGGCCGGGTCCAGCAGGTCACCGTAGCGTCGCAGTACGGTGCGCACGACCACGAGCAGGTTCTCGGCGTAGTAGTGTTCCGGCGGCGGCTTGCCGGCCTCGAGATGGACGATGGGCGTATGATGGTCTTCGCTTGGCACTCGGTCGGGCAAGCCATATTCGCACATGGATGTATATACAGCATCCGCATGAGGAGATGCAATGCCAGTCGCCGACACCTGCATCTGCACCGTGGTCGCGGCGCAGGCGCTCACGAGCCTGCTCGAAGCCGCGCGGGAACTCGGCCGGCCCGGCTCCTCTGGCCAAGGGATCTACCGCGACAGCCATCCGTGGCTGGTGGCCCGTGAACTGCTCGACCTTGCGACCAGCCGCGGCGAGCGGATGGCGGTGATGTTCGCTGTGGAGCCTTCAGCGGGGGAGCGCGAGGGGCCCGCCCCTCGCATGAAAGAGCCTTCAGCCGGGGAGCGCGAGGGGCTTGCCCCTGCCGGTACCGCCCCCCTGCGGTTCTCGCACTGGGCCCATGTTCGATCCATCGAGGTCCACGAACTGCACAAGGGTGCGTGGGAGACGCGCTGCGCCTTCGGGCCCATCGAGCCCGTGAACGCCATTTGGGAACCCCTCGACAGCGTCGTGCTGGCACCGTCCGCCGAACAACGCCATCGCGAACGCATGGAGCCCATCAAGAAGCACCGTCAGTTGCTCGACGCGAACCTGATTCGTCCGTACGCCGTGTGCGAAACACCGGCGTTCATCGCGCAGGACGTCCGCGTACCGTCAGGCACTCCCCCTTAGTCCAGCGCCGCCTCGAGGATGTCCTTCGGCAACGCCTTCTTCACATCGGCGCCGAGCTCGCGGAACTGCTCCACTTGGCGGACCAGGTTGCCGTTTCCGCTGACCAGCCGCTTGTAGGCGGAATCGAAGGACCTGCTTGCCGTGCCCAGGCTCTTCCCGAGCTGGTCCATGTCCTCCAGGATGACGCGCACCTTGTCGTACAACGCTCCGGCGCGACGGGCGATCTCCTGGGCATTGCGGCTCTGCTTCTCGTAGCGCCATACGTTGTCGATGATGCGCAAGGTCATCATCAACGTCGTGGGGCTGACGATGACCAGCCGCTTCTCGAAGGCCTCGGTGAAAAGGGCCGGGTCGCGTTCGATGGCCATCGTGAACGCCGCCTCGACCGGCACGAACAGCAGCACGAAGTCGAGCGAGCGCACGCCCTTGAGGCGTTCGTAGCTTTGCGCGGACAGGCTGCGGACGTGGTTGCGCAGGCTCAGGACATGGCGAGCGACGGCGGCGTCCCGCTGTTCGTCGTCGTCCGCCGCAAGCGCCGCCTCGTAGGCTGCGAGCGACACCTTGGCGTCGATGACGACGTCCTTGCTGCCGGGCAGGCGAATGACGACATCCGGGCGCTTGAGGTCGCCTTCATCGTTGCGGAACGACGTCTGCGGGAAATACTCGTGATCGCGGCGAAGCCCGGAGTCTTCAAGCACGCGTTCGAGCACAAGCTCGCCCCAGTTGCCCTGGACACGGGTGTCGCCCTTCAGTGCGCGCGCCAGGTGCTCGGCTTCCCTGTTCACGCGCTCGCTCGCCTGTTGCAGGTTGCGCACCTCGCTCAGTAGCGATGCGCGATCCTTGGCATCGGTGGTGTAGACCTCCTCGACGCGCCGCTTGAAATCCGTGATCTGCTGCCGGAACGGACTCAGGACGTTGCCGAGTTGCTCGGTGTGCTTCTGCTGCAAGCGCGCGCCGTGCTGCTCGAAGATCTGGTTGGCGAGCAGTTGGAACTCCTGCTTGAGATTGCCGCTCGCTTCCCTGAACAGCGCCTCCTTGTCCCGGAAGCTCCGTTGTGTTTCGTCAAGACGGGTGCGGATCTCGGCCAACTCCACCCGGGCCGCTTCGGCGTTCGCACGACTGACCGCGCCTTCGTCCCGAGCGATGCGGAGTTGGTCCATCAGTTCGGCGTTGGCACCCCCGAGACGAACCGCCTCCGCACTGGCCACGTCGTGCTTGGCCGAGAGCCCCCGCAGTTCCTCACGAGCGCTCGCCAATCCCTGCTCGGCGCGCAACGCCGCATCCTTCTGCACGTCAAGACGCTCTTCGAGCAGGCTCTTGTCGACGGCGTCCATCTCGCGATGGCGCGCCAACGCCGCGTCAAGCCTCCGGCGTTCTTGCCGACGGGCGATGAAGACTGCACCGGCGGCGCCGAGGAGGAGTCCAGCGAGTCCGAAAACGATGCCTTCCATGGCGTTGTTCCTTTGTCAGCGGCGCGCCGAGGTCAAGTCCCCCGCCCTGCCCGTTTGAAATCAGGCGGTCGTTTCTCGAGGAAGGCGTCCACCGCCTCCTTGTGCTCGGCCGACGCGTAGGCTTTGGCCAGCGCCTCCATTTCCCGTTGCTGCACCAGGCCAATGTCGGTCTCGGCGCCGTTCGCGGTCAGGAGTTCCTTCACCCAGCGCAGGTGCGGCGACGGATTGGCGGCGATCTGGCGAGCCAGCGCCGTCGCTTCGGCCATCAGGTCGGCGGGAGCCACCAGGCGATCCGCCAAGCCCATCTCGAACGCTTGGCGCCCGGAGTACAAGGCACCCGTGAGGCACATCTCGCTCGCCTTGCCGAGCCCGACCCGCTGGACGAGGAAGTGCGAACTGGCCAGTTCCGGCGTGACGCCCATCTTGACGAACAGCATGCCGAACTTGGCGTCCTCGGAGGCGACGATGACGTCCATCGGCAGCATCATGGTCGCACCGACGCCAACGCAGGCCCCATTGATGGCCGCGATCAAGGGCTTGGAGGAGCGCAACAGGGTGATCCAGTCGCCGACGCCGCCCTCTCGGCGGTCCGGTGCGTCCTCGCGCTCCTCCCCGGTCATGCGCGCTTTGAAGTTGTCCTTGATGTCCGCGCCGGCGCAAAAGCCGCGGCCGGCCCCGGTGACCACCATCGCACCGACGTCGGGGTCGGTGTTGCAGTCGGTGATCGCGGCATGCAGGTCGGCATGCATCTGACCCGTCCAGGCGTTGAGCCGGTGCGGACGGTTGAGCGTCAAGACGGCGATGTCGTCGGCCTTGTCGACCAGGATCGTCTCGTAGGTGGCTGCTGACATCGATTCGATACCCCTTGGTCTCGTGCTGTGTCCTAGTTTGCGGTTTTCCGCGCCGCCGCAAGATCGGTGGCGGCGGCGCGCGCCAGGAAGCCGCCGTCCGACCCGAGCGTGACCAGGTTGAAGCCCTGCGCCAGGTACTGCTGCGTGCGCTCGAGCGAACCCGTGTGGATGCCGGCGGCGATGCCGTGCTTTCGGCAAGCGGCCAGGATTCCCGCGACGGTTGCGACGTGTTTCGGGTCGTCGTCCTGACCCGGCGTCAGTCCCAGCGCATAGGCCAGGTCCGCCGGGCCGATGTAGATGGCGTCCAGGCCCGGCGTGGATGCGATCTCATCGAGGTTCTCGATGCCCTCGGCGGTTTCCACCATGGCAATGCACGCGATCTGTCCATTCGCTTCCCGCGCGTAGCCCCGACCACCGTACAGCGCGGCGCGGATCGGTCCGAACGACCGCAAGCCGTCCGGCGGATAGCGACAGGCGGACACCGCGGTTTCGGCTTCCTCGCGGTTGTTGACCATCGGTACGATGACCCCGTAGGCGCCGGCGTCCAACGCCTTCATGATCTCGTAGGGCTCGTTCCAGGGCACGCGTACCAGCGGTGTCGTGTCCTGGGTGGACATCGCGGGGAGCATGTAGGTGAGATCGTCGTAGCTCAACATGCCGTGTTGCAGATCGACGCAGAGGTAGTCGAACCCGAGGCTCGCCATCGTCTCCGCCGTGTACGCGTTGCCGATGCTGAGCCAGCCGCCTACGGTGTTGCCGCCCGCCCGCCACGTGGCCAGCGATTTGTTTTCTCTCATCCGTGCAAGTTCCCCAAGAATCCGATGGTCCGGTGAAGGTGGTGTGACGCGGTCGATTGTATAGAATTCGCGCGCCCGGAGAGGCTTCGGCCGACGTGCCGCCCATCGAGGGTCCGCAATCGGGCGGCACGCGTCGTGGGTTCTCGGGCCTGGGGGAGATGAATGCAATTGGAACTCGAAGCCGCTGTCGCAGCGGTGACGGCGACGGGCGAACCGTACGAAGCGCGCACCGAGACCATCCGCGGGGTGGACTTCACCGTGTTCGCGAACGCGCCGCGCAACTTGCGCGAACTCTACGCAAGCGGTCTGAACCACGCCGGGAACGACTTCTACGTCTACCAGGACGAGCGTTACACCTACCAGGACATGTGGGACCGCGCGGCCCAGTGCGCCAACGCGCTGCAGGGACGGGGCGTCGAGCCCGGCGACCGGGTCGGCATCGCCCTGCGCAACTACCCGGAGTGGATCGCCGCGTTCATGGCGATCACGTCGACCGGCGCGGTCGCCGTGGCCGTGAACGCCTGGTGGTCCGGGGAAGAACTGCTCTACGGCATCGAGGACAGTGGTCTCAAGATCCTGTTCACCGACGTGGAGCGAACCGAGCGCCTGCTCCCCCGCCGGGATCAACTCGCAATCGAGGTCATCACCGTCCGCCATGCGCGGCCGGGCCTGACCACCTGGGAGCAGTTCATCGACACAGAGGCCACCGCGATGCCCGAACCGGACATCGCGCCCGACGACAACGCCACGATCCTGTACACGTCCGGCTCCACTGCGCACCCCAAGGGCGTGCTGTCCACTCACCGGGCGATCACGAACGCCCTTTTGGGCTGGGAATGCGGCGGCGCCGTCGCGATGCGGATGAACCCGGCGCTTGCAGCTGCGGTCGGCCGCTCCGCCCCGCAACCCGAGCACCCGCCCGCCGCGATCCTGACCGTACCGCTGTTCCACGTGACCGGCCTGGTCGTCCAGGCACTGTCCTCGTTCCGCCGCGGCCGCAAGCTCGTCGGCATGTACAAGTGGGACGCGGAAGAGGCTCTGCGCATCATCGAGGCGGAGCGCATTACCGAGTTCAACGGCGTGCCGACCATGGCCTGGGAACTGGTGCAGTCGCCGAACCGGAGCAAATACGACCTGTCGAGCCTCAAGAGCGCGGGCGGCGGTGGCGCGCCCATGGCCCCCGAACACGCTCGCCAGATCGACAAGACCATCGCCAAGGGGGCGCCCGGAACAGGCTGGGGCATGACCGAGACCCAAGGGCTCGCGACCACGATCGGCGGCGAAGCATTCCTCCAGCGTCCGCGCAGTTGCGGTCGCGCCGTACCACCCATCGTGCGTGTGAAGGCCGTGGCCGAAGATGGCCGCGACTGCGCGCCGATGGAAACCGGCGAGCTGTGGATCTGGGGCGTGATGAACTTCTCGGAATACTGGAACAAACCGGACGCCACATCGGCGGGCCTGACCGACGGCTGGGTGCACACCGGGGACGTCGGCCACGTCGACGAGGAAGGCTACGTCTTCATCACCGACCGGCTGAAGGACATGGTGCTGCGGGGCGGCGAGAACATCGGCTGCCAGGAAGTCGAAGCCGTCCTCTACGGCCACCCCGACGTGCAGGAGGCGGCGGTGTTCGGTGTTCCCGACGAGCGCCTGGGCGAGACCTTGGCGGCCGTGGTTGTCGCCAAGCCCGACACCACGCTCACCGCCAAGGACGTGCAGGACTTCGCCGCCGACCACGTGGCCAAGTTCAAGGTTCCCGACCACGTGTGGATCCGCACGGAGCGCCTGCCCCGCATCGCCTCGGAGAAGATCTTCAAACGCGGTCTGCGCGACGAGGCCGTCGAGCAACTACGAGCCCTCAGCCTAGGAGCGCGAGGGGCGAGCCCCTCGCATGAAGGAGCAGCGCGAGGGGCGGCCCGCTCGCAGGAAAAAGGAGCCCAATCTTGACCGCGACCGCGAATATGGCCAAGAAGGCCAAGAAGCCCAAGAAGAAAGTCGCCATGCAACTGCCGCGTGCGGCCGAAGTGGCGAACCTGGAGCAACGCTATTCCCTGGAGTTGGAGGCGCTCGCCCCGATTGCCGAGATCGTCGAGGTCGCGAGCCCGAGCGCCGACGCGTTCGTCGAAGGCGCCGCCGATTGCGACGCCGTGATCACCTCCTGGGGAATCCGCCTCGACGAGTCCGTGGTGAGCCGCCTGGACGAGTGCGTGGTCATAGGCCTTGGCAGCGTGGGCGTCGACATGGTGGACGTGGAAGCGGCCACGGAAGCGGGCATCGTGGTGACCAACACGCCGGACGTGTTCATCGAAGAGGTCGCCGACCACGCCATGATGCTGCTGCTGGCTTCCATCCGGCGCACCAAGGAGCAGAACATCCTTGCGGCCGGCGGCGACTGGTTCCAGGGGCGGCCGCAGTTGAACCACGTGCCGCGGTTGATGGGCCGGACCCTGGGCCTCGTGTCGTTCGGCAATGTCGCCCGGTGCACAGCCGCGCGGGCCCAGGTCTTCGGCCTCAACGTGATCGCCTACGACCCCTACGTCAGCGAGTTGACCATCGGCGATGCCGGCGTGGAACCCGTCAGTTGGAGCGAACTGCTGGCACGGGCCGACTACATCAGCGTGCACTCCCCGCACAACGAGGAGACGCACCACAGCCTGAATGCCGATGCGTTCGCGCAAATGAAGGACGGCGTGGTGATCGTCAATACGGCGCGTGGCCCCATCATCAAGGAAGCCGACTTGATCGAGGCGCTCGAGAACGGCAAGGTGCAGTCGGCGGGGCTGGACGTGCTCGAGAAGGAGCCGCCCGATGCCGACAACCCGTTGCTGGCCATGCCCAACGTCATCGTGACGCCGCATGTCGCATCGGCATCGACCCGCATGCGCCCGACGGCCCGTCGACGCGTCGGGCGGGAGGTCTCGCTGGTGCTGCGCGGCAAGTGGCCGATGAGTTGCGTCAATCCGACAGTTCTGCCCAAGACGCCGCTCGAGCGTTGGCAGCCCTACCCCATGAACAGAGGTCCAAACCGATGAACATCAAAACCCGCCTTCCTCTTGCAGCCTTCCCTCTTGCAGCCTTCGCGACTCTCGTAGCGCTTGGCGTGCCTGCGGCCGAGATCGACGACAAGGTCAACGCCGCCTTGGCGTCCGACATCCGCACCGATGCCGAGCGCGCCCGCGACGCCAACCGCAGGCCCTTGGAGACGCTGAAGTTCTTCGGACTCTCAGATGACATGCACGTGCTGGAGCTGTTTCCCGGCGGCGGCTGGTACAGCAAGATCCTCGCGCCCGTGCTGGCGGAGAACGGTCGCCTCGGCATATCGATCTTCACCCAGAACGTCGAAGCCGTTGCCGCCGAGGCCGGGTGGGACATCGACGTGATCGCAAACGACGGCTACCAGGCCGTTGAAGGCACACGGCGCTTCACGATGACCGGCATGGACTTCGGCGAAGGTCGCTTCGACATGGCGCTGACGTTCCGCAACATGCACAACTTCACGGACGACGGGCGGGCAATGCTGAACGCTGCCGTGTTCCGCGCCCTCAAGCCGGGCGGCATCTACGGGGTGGTGGATCACACCCGCCGCCACATGCAGGCCGAGACGGACGAGAACTGGCGGCGCGAGGATCCCGTGCGCACGATCAAGGAGGTCCAGGCGGCAGGTTTCGAGTTCGTCGACTACGCGGACCTGCACTACCGGGCGGACGACGAACTCCGCTACGAGGTCGGGCGGCGCAGCGTGACCGGCAACACGGACCGTTTCACGTTCAAGTTCCGACGACCGGAGTAGCCGCGCCAACTCCGCTCGCCGCAGTCGCCCAGGCAGTCAGCGGCGTTGCCGCGCTTCCAGGGCCGCGAGACGCCGTTCGGCCTCGGCCGCACGGCGTTCCGCCGCGTGCCGAGCGGCTTCGGCTTGTCGGCGCGCAGCTTCGGCATCTCGCAGCGCCGCGGCGGCGGCGTGGATGTCGTGAATGTCGCGATCCGTTCGGGGGTCGCGGATGCGAAGCAATCCGTCCTCGACGCGCAACTCCAAACCAAGCACCTCGCTACGGACGCCGCGGTTTCCGGGCAACGGATCGATGGGGGTGTATACGCCGGCGGCGAGCTGATAGCCCTGCACCGGCGGCTCGACGTAGGCGCTTGACGGGTCGGCCACCCAGAACTCGGGCACGCCGAGCCGCTGGTAGAGCGCCTTCTTCGCGCTGATATCGTGCCGCCACGTGCTGAAGGAGAGCACCTCCAGGACGAAGTCCGGC
>LXNI01002070.1_pt1 | contig 15071 bp, 13 predicted proteins | sample 809091 | NCBI WGS metagenome assembly LXNI01 (sample SAMN04870527, study PRJNA318959) | sponge metagenome | biome: 01000161; feature: marine sponge reef; material: water | host: Sarcotragus foetidus | place: Greece: Milos, Mediterranean Sea | collected 2013-05-29 | depth 5-7 m | reverse complement strand
ACCGCGGGGGCGACCGGTCTGGTTGGTACTCTCGTCCGGCGCTTCGCCGTATTCGCCGACCTGGATGTCGGCCAGCGTCAGGCCGTTCTTGCCTGGCGATGCCTGGGTGTTCCATGGGCCCGTACGGTCCATCCAGCCGAGATCCAAGTCGTAGTCGTTGGCGGTATCGACGGCTTCGCTCATGCGATGACTCCTCGGGACGTTCGGTGGAGTGAACAAAGGACTATAGCGCGGCCTGCGTTGTCGGCAAACCCTGATTTTCGGTCTCGACGTTCATGGCCGCCGACGGGCTGCAGTCCAACCGCAATCCGGACATTCGGAAAATCTGCTACGCTTGGGGCTGGCGTTGGGCAGGACACCACGAGATGACGGCAACATTGATCGTCTCCAGTCGCGGCCAGATCACGCTGCCGGCGGCAACGCGGAAGCGCTTGGGCATCAAGGGCGGCGACGTGGTGATCCTGGAGGACAGGGGCAACGAGATCGTATTGAAGCCCGGCGTCGTGCTCGAAGTCGAACTCTACTCCGATGCGCAGATTGCCGAGTGGGACGCCGCCGACAGGCTGGACAACGAGGAACGCGACCGTATCGTCGCTGCCACCACGGGGCCGAGGTGAAGCTCTTCCTCGACGCCAATGTCATCTTCACGGCTGCTCACAACCCCACCGGAAAAGCGGCGTTAGTCGTAGAACTTCCGCCGGATGCCGATTGGGCGTTGGCAAGCAGCGCGTACGCCATTGAAGAGGCGCGGCGGAATCTGCAGCGGAAGGCTCCGGGCGCTTTGGACCGGCTGGTCGGCATCGTGAAGCGGCTGGAGGTGGTTCAGCACCGTCCCGGCCTGGAGTACCCGGCAGGGCTGATCGAGAAGGATCGACCGGTCTTCCAGGCCGCGTTGGGTTGGGGAGCCAGTCACCTGTTGACCGGTGATCTGAGGCACTTCGGCCCGCTCATGGAGCGACCCAAGCAAACCTCCGGCGTCGTCGTCCAAACGGTGGCGGCGTTCCTAGCGTTCCTCGGCACGTCCGAACTTGACCCTTGAGCGAAGTTTCACGGACCAGGGCAGGCGCCGGGGTCTTGCCGCGTGCTTGGCCGTGGTGGTCACGTGCGGCGCTTCGGGGGCCGGTCGGGACGTAACGTCGTCCTACCTGGGCACGCCCTTGAATCCGACCGGTGGTCCCGAGGCTACCGAGGCGGCGATCACCGTCCCGCGCGTCGAGGACGGGGTTGCCGGCATCAAGCTGGACGGACGCCTGGACGAAGCTGTCTGGCGTCGGATCCCGGCCTACGACCACATGATGGTCACGACGCCCGACAACGACGAACCCGCCGCATACCGCACCCATACGTTCCTGTTCTACTCCGAACGCGGCCTGTATGTCGGCGCGTGGAACGAGCAGCCCCCGGATTCCCTGGTCAGCCGGCTTACCGGGCGCGATGTGTTCGATACCTCGGACGCCTACCAGATCGTGATCGACAGTTCGGGCAACGGCCTCTACGGGTACTGGTTCCGCGTCAAGCTCGGCGACTCGCTGATGGACGGCACGCTGCTGCCGGAACGGCGATTCATGAGCAATTGGGACGGACCGTGGCGCGCCAAGACACGCAAGACCGAGGACGGCTGGACGGTGGAGATGTTCCTGCCCTGGGTGATGCTGAACATGCCCGCGACAACGAACGGCGAGCGGCGCATGGCCGTCGAGTTCGCGCGTTTCCTTGCGCGCCGCAACGAAGTCTGGTCGTGGCCGGCGCTGCCGTCGACGGAGCCGCAGTTCATCTCGTTGTTTCAGCCGATCAAGCTCCGTGGCGTCGCGCCCAGACAGGAGGTGAGCCTGTTCCCGTACATCGCCGGCGGGCGGGACATCGCCCGCGACGAAGACAACGGCAAGGTGGGGCTCGATGTGTTCTGGCGTCCTTCGTCGGCGTTCTTCCTCAGCGGGACGGTGAATCCCGACTTCGGGCAGGTGGAGGCCGACAACGTGGTGGTGAACCTGTCCGCCTTCGAGACTTTCTTCCCGGAGAAGCGCCTGTTCTTCCTGGAGAACCAGGACGTGTTCAACACCGGCGACTACGGCTACGGCACGGCGACCACCTTGCTGCATACGCGCCGCTTCGGGACCGCGGTCGGTTCCCGCCGCGGCGCGCCGGACCTCGGGGGCAATGCGCGGTACAAGGACGGCCTAACGACGAAACCGGTCGATCTCATGCTCGCTTCCAAGGCGGTCGCGCAGCGCGGACGGTCCCGGTACGGCCTGCTGGTCGCCGCCGAGGACGACACGACGCTTGGCTTTGCCGACGGCCGAGGGGCCGACACGGCGCCGGGCCGGGACTTCGGCGTGCTCCGCTACCAGCTCGAGGACACCGCCGATGGCGGTCGCAAGGCCGTGGGTTGGCTGGCGACGGTTGCGGACCATCCGGGGCGGCGCGCCATCGCGCAGTCCGTGGACGGCCACTACCGCACGCCGACCGGTGCCTTGAGCATCGATTCGCAGATCATGACCAGCGACGTCGCGGGGATGCGGGGTTGGGGCGGCCTTCTGAACGTGATCGCCGCGCCGCGCACGGGCGATCAGCACTTCTTTCACCTTGCCGCCTACGACGACGCTCTGGATCTCAACGACGTCGGCTACTTGCAGCGCAACGGCTATACGCACATGTTCTACGAGTACTGGTGGCGGCGGCAGGACTACGAGCACATCCGGGACACCAGCAGTTGGGTCTACGTCCAGACCGACGTCAATACGCATGGGCAACTCACAGGCGGCGTAGTGAATGTGCATCGGGGCTGGGGCTTCAATGACAACACGAGCCTCGATGTCGACCTCTACTACGATCCGCCACGCTGGGACGACCGCAACAGTCGCGGACATGGCGTGTTCAAGGAGCCGGCCGACTGGGGCGCGAACGCGTTCTGGGGCAGTCCCCGTGACCGCCAGTTCACGACCAGCTTCGGGCTCGGGTGGGGGCGCGAACGGATGGGTGGGCGCAGTGCGCGCGCGAACACCTTCCTCAACTTCAGCCCCGCCGACCGGATTCGCCTCATGGCCGGAGTCGGCTACGAGAACGGCGACAGTTGGCTGGTCTGGCAGGGCGAGACCAGGTTCACGGCGTTCGCCTCCGAGCGGTGGTCGCTGAACTTCGGGCTCGGCGTGTTCTTCACCGCCGAGCAGCACCTCGAGTTGCAGGCGCAATGGGTGGCGGTGAAGGCGTTCGAGTCTCGCCGGTTCGTGATTCCAGGCGCGGCGTACCTCGAGGAGGTGGCGCGCCCAGCCGGCGAGGCGGGGTCGAGGTTCACCATCAGCGATCTCGTGCTGCAGGCCCGCTACCGCTGGCAGATCGCTCCGCTTTCGGACCTCTTCGTCGTCTACAACCGTCGCGGCAGTCTGCCCGCCGCCGAGCAGCGTGGCGCCTTCGCAAGCCTCATCGGCGAGAGCTTCTCGACACCCGAACAGGAAGGCCTGCTGGTCAAACTGCGATACCGGTTCGGCCTGTGATCGTGTCGCGATTTCCCGGGTGTACGATGGTCGGCCACGAGGAGCGAAGACCGCTATGAGCGATTCCAACGTTGACGCCACGGTGGCCGTGCAGGGGCAGAGCTGGGACCTCGGCAGCGAGTATCCGACCGCGGACTCGGCGGCGGTCGAAGACGATCTGTCCGTCCTGGACGGGCTCATCGCAGACATCGAAACCCGCAATCGCGTTCTGGCACCCCTCCTGGCCCGGGCCTCGGAGTTGTCGGTCGAGTCGGGCGCCGACGCCATTTCGACGGCGCGCGCCGTGCACGGCCTGATCGAACGCGCGGCCACCATCGCCGGCGACCTGGCGGGCTATGCCTCGTGCTCTTTGAGCGTCGATAGCCAGGACGCGGCCGCCCGGGACCTGCAGGGGCGGCTGCAGGCCGTGCAAAGCCGCCTCGCGAATGCGGCGGAACCGCTCGATCAATTCTTGAGCCTCGTGTCGGACGAGGTCGTCGAGGTGTACCTCGACCACGACGCCACTGCGGCGAGCCGGTTCGCCGTCGAACACCAACGCAAGCGCCGCCACGAACTGCTGCCCCTGGAGCAGGAGACACTGGTGAACAGCTTGGCCCAGGACGGCATCAGGGCATGGAGCCGGCTCTACGATCAACTGTCCGGATCGCTCACCTGCGAGGTGGTGCTCGACAACGAGACGCGGACCTTGGGCGTCGCGGCGGCGAGCGGCTTGATGCTCGGCCCGGACGACCGTGTGCGCGAGACGGCTTGGCGGGCGATCAATGCGACCTGGGACGAGCACGTCGAGTCCTGTGCGGCGGCGGTCAATGCCATCGCAGGCTGGCGGCTTTCGATGTGCCGGCGGCGCGGGAACGGCGTGCACTATCTCGATGCGCCCGCGCATGCGAACCGCTTGGGCCGGGAGACCATCGATACGCTCATGGGTGTTGTCGAGGAAGGTGTCCCGCTCGCAAGGCAAGCGGCGCGGCTGCAGGCCAAGGCCTACGGGAAGCCCCGCTACGGCCCCTGGGATCAACGTGCGCCGGCCCCCGTTTTGCCGAACACCGAAGCGGCGCCGATCCCGTACGAGGATGCGCTCGGCCTGATTGCCGAGAGCTACAGCTCCGTCGCGCCGGAGATGGGGGACTTCGTGCGCATGATGGCGAAAAAGCACTGGATCGAGGGCACCGTCGGGCCGCGCAAACGCCCGGGCGCCTACTGCACGGGTTTCCGCAAATCGCGCACGCCGCGCGTGTACATGACCTACACCGGCGGCGCGAGCGACGTCATCACGCTGGCCCATGAACTGGGGCATGCCTACCACGCCTGGGTGATGCGCGATCTCCCGGACAGTCAGCGCAGCTACGGCATGTCCATTGCGGAAACCGCAAGCACGTTCGGGGAAACCATCGTTCGGGACGCGTTGCGTGACCGCGCGGTCGGCCCGCGGGAGGAGCTTCCGATCGCCTGGGAAGAGGCGAGCGCGGTCGTTGCGTTCGTGTTGAACATCCCGACCCGGTTCGAGTTCGAGCGCAACTTCCACGAGGCGCGGGCCGAGAGGCCGTTGCGGCCGGACGAGTTGAAAGCCATGATGAGCGCGGCGTGGGAGAAGTGGTATGGCGACGCCTTGAGCGAACCGGACCCGCTGTTCTGGGCCAACAAGCTGCATTTCTACATCTCGGGATTGAGCTTCTACAACTTTCCCTATCTCTTCGGCTACCTGTTCAGCCAGGGGCTCTACGCGCGCCGGTCGCAACTCGGCGACGGCTTCTTCGATCGCTACCGTGAGCTCTTGCGCGACACGGGGCGCATGACGACCGAGGACCTCGCCGCCAAGCACCTCGACGTGGACCTCACGCGGCCCGACTTCTGGCGCGAAACGCTCGATTCGCTGGCACCGCGGGTCGACGACTTCGAGCGCCTCGTGGAGTCGAGCACATCGTGAGCGCCGCGCGGCGACTCTTTGCCACGCTGGCCGCGTGCCTGGCGTGGACGGCGACGGCGGACTACCTGGACGAGGACCTGCGCGCCCGCGTGGAGGCGCTGAAGGCCGACGCCGCACAGATTCCGAGCAACCGCGCGAATGCTCGGGCACGGGCCGCAACCCTCCTGGATTGGGTCAATGCCTACTCCTTGAGCGGTCGCTATGTGCCGGTCAACGCCACCTCCGTGGCGTCCGGCGTATTGGCCTACCCGGATCGCGCCAACCGGATCGCCGGCCTCGATCCGATGATCGCGGAACTGGCCCTGCTCGACGACAACCTCGATGCGCTGGGCACGCTGGTCGCGGAAACCGGCCCCTTCGAGGCGCGGACCTTCGCGACCATCCGCCAGACCTACACCGTCGGCAGGAAGGATGTCGAACCGGACGGCGGCTTCATCGTGGCGCGTCAGTTCATGGCCGACTTCGGCGGCTTCCAGACGGACGACGAGACGGCGGACAACTACATCTCCATCGCGTCGTCCAAGGCGAACGTGCGTTTTTCCCGCTCGGCGCTGCCGATGGGCGGCATGCACGGCGGCTTCCGCCGAGCCACCGATGCCCTGGTATTCCGGGTCACCTCTGGGAGGCTGACCGAGGGCGATACGGTGACCATCACCTATGGCGACACGACCGGCGGTTCGCGGGGACTGTTGATGCCGACCTTCTCGAGCGATCGGATGCCGTTGCCGCTCTACGTCGACTTCGACGGTTCCGACTTGCCCGTCAGTCTGCCCATCCAGCCGATCGTCATCGTCGGCGGCGAAGTTGCCGGCGTCCATGCCGTCGCGCCCTCCGTCGTGGCGACGGGCGAGGCGTTCACGTTGACGGTGCGTGCCGAGGACCGGTTCTACAACCGTGCGACGGGTCCGATTCCCGGATGGCTTGTGCTGGTCAATGGCGAACCTTTCGCCGAGATTCCGCCCGGCGCCAACCCCGCGGCCCTGCCCGACGTCCGCTTCGACGCCCCCGGCGTGTACCGCTTCGCGATTCGCTCCGCCGATGGCGCCGTGACGGGAACGGCGAATCCCGTGCTGGTCGAGGATGCGCCCGGGCGCCGCATCTATTGGGGCGATACGCACGGTCACTCGGGTTTCGCCGAAGGCGTCGGCAGTCCGGACCGGTTCATGACGTGGGCGCGGGACGATGCGGGCCTCGACTACGTCGTGCACTCGGAGCACGACATCTGGACGGACGACTACGAGTGGGGCGTACTCGTCGACAACGTAGGCCGATTCTCGCGAGAAGGGGAGTTCGTCGCCTTCCTCGGCTACGAATGGACGATTCAGAACGTCCAGGGCGGCCACCACAACGTGCTGTTTCGCACGGCGGACGCGCGCCGCCGAATCCCGGGCGCCGAGTTCGGCACGCTGTCGGGCCTCTACCAGGGCCTGCGCGCCCACCACGACCCGCAAGACGTGGTCGTGATTCCCCACGCCCACCAGGCGGGCGACTACCGCGTGAGCGACCCGGCGCTTGAGCCGTTGGTGGAGATCATGTCCCAGCACGGCACCTTCGAGTGGTTCGGCCGCAGCTATTTGGCCCAGGGCCACCAGGTCGGTTTCATCGCGGCAAGCGACAACCACCTGAGCCAACCCGGCTACAACGCGCCGAAACGCGGCGGCCTCGCCCAGCGCGGCGGCCTGGGGGCCGTGCGCGCGAGCACGCTGACGCGCGATGCGCTCTTCGATGCCATGCGTGACCGGGCGACCTACGCGACGACGGGCGAGCGCATGATCCTCGACGTCTCGGTCAACGGTGCCGAGATGGGCACGCGCACGGCGTTCCAGGAGCAGCGGCGGATCGCCGGCCGCGTCATCGGAACGGCACCGGTCTCCAGCATCGCGGTGATCAAGAACGGTGCTGCGATCTGGCGGCGCGACTACCTGACGGACACCGCCGGCCGCAACGTCTCGGGTGGCGACTTCCTGCTCGCATTCGAGTCGCCTTCCGCACCCTACCACCCGCAGGACAACCCGCGCGGTTGGCGGTGGTGGTGGGGGGAGATCGACGTCGACGGCGCGACGGTGGCGAGCGTCGATGCCATGGATTTCGCCAATCGGGAGACCGAGGGCGTGGACTGGACCGACGGGTCAAGCATCGCCTTTCGCACCCACACCCGCGGCGGCAGCAGCGCCATGAAACTCACGCTTGAAGACGTTCGCCGCCCCGCATCGTTGACCATCCGTTTGCGCGAGGGAGCGGAGTTCGGCGGCGGGCCGCCGCGCTTCCGCTACCACCGGAGCGTGCCGGCTGCGGAGGTCGTGCTGCCGTTGCGCGAGCTTGAGCAGGGCGCGGTCACGCGTACGTTGGAGTTCGACGGATACGCCGACGCCGTGAGCTTGCGGCGGATCGTCGCGGACGGTGAGACCGACGTGAGTTTCGAAGTCGAGGACCAGGGGCAGCGCCAAGGCGACTACTACTACGTGCGCGTCGTCCAGGCCAACGACGCGATCGCCTGGTCGAGCCCGGTCTGGGTCGGCGGCTATCCGGCCCGATAGACTCGCCTTCAGAGGATCGGGAGCGCAATGACGTTCGCACTGCACGAAAAGCTCGCCGCGGACTGCGAAGTCCTGGGCGACATGGCCCTGTGCCGGATCCTGCTGATGCGCGACCACCGGTTCCCGTGGACGATTCTCGTGCCACGGCTCGGCGGCCTGCGCGACGTCCACGACCTGCCGCGCGAGCAGGCCCTTGCCCTGTTCGACGAGGTGGGGCTGGTGTCGCGCGCGTTGGTGACCGCCTTCGCGGCGGAAAAGATCAACGTCGCCGCTCTCGGCAACCAGGTTCCGCAACTGCACGTGCACGTCATTGGTCGTTTTGCGCGGGATGCCGCCTGGCCCGGGCCTGTATGGAACGCCGGGATCGTGGAGGAAGCGGACCTCGACGTCGTGACGCAACGCGTGACCGTGCTGCGGGAGGCGTTGGGTCTCTAAACCGGGGTGAGTGGACGCACTTGCCGGCGCGGCACCGGCGCGGAGACTTGCTACTCGCTTTCGTTCGGCTTCTTCACGCGGATCGCGTGCACGTCGACATGCCAAAGCTCGCCGTTGACGTAGACCGTGGTGATGACCACGATCACCCGCTCCGTCGTGGTTTCGTACATCGTGCTGATCGTGGCGGACGTTACGCCGTCCCCGCTGGGCGTGACGTAGTCAACCTGGCCGGTCGGCATCAGGTTCACGTCTCCATTGGGCAACCTGACCGGTTTGGTCGAGAGCGCCACGATGTCTCTCGTGGCCAGGTCAATCGCCGCGACGAAATGCTGGCGGCCGATGCGGGTGATTTCGATGCAGTACGTGTCGCACTCGCCAGCGGCAAGATGCACGACAGGCTGCACGGTCGGCGAACCTGGCGCGGCCGATTCCTGCGGAGTTGCCGCGAAGCCGCTAACGCACAGCAGCATGGCGACTGTGGCCCCGAGCAGAGCGATCAGTTTGCGAACGGCTCCCAAAAAGATGCTCCTTGTTGTGTGTCTATGTAAGGGTTAACCAGTATGCCTGTTCGGCTGCGGGTTTGTGCACATGCGTCGCGCTCGAGCGCTCGAACAGCCGCAGATCACCGAGGCCGACCACGGCCAAAGGGGTTCGGCCGGCGCAACTGACGTCGGCGGAACCGCGCCGGTTCGAGGAGCGCGAGGATGTCCGAGGTCGCAGGCGCCACTTCGCCGTTCACTGCGCTGGCGATGATCTCGGCACCGAAGATCGCCGTGATGGTGCCGTGGGAGCCGTGGCCGAGATTGAACCATGTGTCGCCATCGGGTCCGATGACGGGTAGACGGTCGGACGTGACGGCGCGGGTGCCGCGAAAGCGGTTCAGCGTGGGGCCGGGCTGCGCGCCGAAGAATCCCGCGTAGCGTGAAGCGTTCGCCAGGCTGGCGCGGCCGGGGTTCCAGGGCCTGTACTCGTACGTCGCACCGGCCCAGGCGGACGCCGTGGCCGGAACGATGACCCCGTCGCCCACGATCGGCAGCCGCGGTGGCCGGTCGCACGGGAAACGGTCGAGCTGTCCGGCCAGTCTGCCGACTTCGAGGTGCGGGAACTCGGCCACATCCGCGCCCGTGGCCCGAACGACCGTGGTACCTGGCGGCGTGTCCAGCGCGGGCCGAACCGCAATGCTCGGATCGTTCGCGAGATCCGCGGCAAGCGCCTTGCCGTTGATCGTCAACGCACCGGGGAAGAACAGCCCGGGCACCCGAACGGGTGTCCCCGCGAGTTCGGACGCCGCGTGCGGGTCCGTGTATGTCGCGACCTCGTCGGGTGTCGCTTCGGCGACCCGGCGAAGGCGAGTCGGTTCCTTACTGGCGAGTGCTGTCCCCTCGCGCTCCCCGGCCGAGGGTAGGTTCGGGCCGGCGAGCTCAAGGACGCCGGTTGCGGCCACGCCGGCGCGACCACGCAGCCACGCTGCGGCGTGGAGGAAGGCCTGCAGCCGGCAAAGCGCTTCAACCGAGGCCGCCGGCAGCAGGCGCGGGTGCAGCACGGCGGCGGGAATCGCGGACGCGCCGCTGGCCACGCCTTCGCCCCGGTCGAGAAGCGCAACGCCGATGCCCTTGGCGGCAAGGCGCTGCGCCGTGGCGGCCCCGGCCAATCCTGCACCCACGACGAGGGCCTCGCGCGGGGCGCGAAAGGTGCGGCCGGTGCCCGCGAACACCGCTGCGGTGCTGTGCCGCTTGTGTGGACGCTGATCGACCCGGCGCACCGTGAAGCCGTGCGCGGCGAGGCGGCGGCGCACGTCGCCCGCGGCCGAGAAGGTCGTCGCGGTGGCGCCCGGAGCGCACAGGGCCGCGATGTCGGCGAACAGCGCATCGCGCCACATCGCCGGGTTGCGTTTCGGCGCGAAGCCGTCGAGGAACCACGCGTCGACGCCGCGCCGCTGCTGTCGTCGCAGGTCGGCCAATCCGTCGCGGACATCGCCGAAGAAGACCGATAGCTGGATTCGACCGGACTCGAAAAAGCGACGATGCCAGCCCCGCACCGGCGGCGGGTAGGCGGCGACCAGCGGGCCGACGAGCGGGTAGTCGTGCCGCCAGGGCTTAAGCGCCCGTGCCACGTCGGCGCGCGACAGTGGGTGGCGTTCGAACGACACGAAGTGCATCCGGGCGCGGGTGGCCGCGGCGGCGACGACGAGATTGAGGCCGGTGCCGAAACCGAGTTCGGCGATGGTGAAGGTCTGGCTGCTCGCCTCGACGCGTTCGGCGACCGCCGCCGGCGCCAGGAAGACGCGGCGGACCTCGTCGGGACCATCCGCGGAGAAGTAGACATCGCCGAACCGTCGCGACACGCACCGCTCGCCGTCGAAGTCGACTTCGGCCGTGGTCAGCGTGGTCGCCGACGGCGTCGATTTCCCGCTCGCATTTTCCATGGCGACGGATTATGGTGCCCCCGAGGCTCTTGTAAGGAGTTCGTGCCGACGTGGCGTTATCGACGCGTCGCGCAGCGTTGCAGGGAGGCCGAGCCTCGGGACCAGTGGGAAGGCGAGGAGCGGGCCGTCGACCGCAACAACCGACAGCTCGTTTGAACTTGCGTTGCCGTGCGCGCGATTGACAGAATGCGCGGCAGGAGTGAACCGCTTCCTCAAGCGGTGGGAGGACGAGTTTTGAACGTGATCGACTGGTGGTACGGGGTCGTCGGGCTTGCCCCGTGGACGACGGTGGCCTACACCTTGGCCGTCACCCACGGCACGATCGTCGCGGTCACCGTGTACCTGCACCGTCATTCCGCGCACCGTTCGCTGGACCTGAGCCCGGGGCTGGCGATGGTGTTCCGCGTCTGGCTATGGCTGACGACGGGCATGATCACCAAGGAGTGGACGGCGGTGCATCGCAAGCACCACGCCACCACGGAGACCGAAGACGATCCGCACAGCCCCCAGGTCCACGGCCTGCAGGAGATCTTCTGGAAGGGCACCGAGTACTACCGTGCCGGCAGCACGCCGGAGACGCTGGCCAAATACGGCAAGGGCACGCCCGACGACTGGTTCGAGCGCAAGGTTGCGTTGGGGCATCCGTATCTCGGCATCGGCATCATGGCGGTGATCGACATCGCCCTGTTCGGCAGCATCGGCATCATCGTCTGGGCGATCCAGATGCTGTGGATTCCGATCCTCGCCGCCGGCGTCATCAACGGCGTCTGTCATCACACCGGCTACCGCAACTTCGAGACCGCGGACGCCGCCAAGAACATCGTGCCGTGGGGCATCCTCATCGGCGGCGAGGAACTGCACAACAACCACCACACCTACCCCAACTCCGCCAAGCTCTCGGTGAAGCGCTGGGAATTCGACATCGGCTGGGCATGGATCCGCCTCTTCGAACTGTGCGGCTGGGCCAAGGCCCGATCCACGGGCCCGGTGGTGACCCGCGTCCAGGGCAAGGCGCAGATCGACATGGACACCGTCTGGGCGGTGCTCAACGATCGCTTCCGCATCATGTCCCGCTACGCCGAAGACGTCGTCAAGCCGCTCGCCAAGCAGGAAGTACGCCGGGCCGACGCCTCCGCCCGACGCCTGCTCCGGCGCGCCCGGAGCGTCCTTTGCCGCGACGACGGCATCGTCCGCGAGCGCGACCGGCACGACATCAACGCCATCCTCGCATCGAGCCCGGTTCTCAAGACCATCTACGAGAAGCGCCTGGAACTGAACGCCGTGTGGGCCAAGCGCGGCGGCAACGGCGAGGACCTGCTCAGGGAGTTCAGGGATTGGTGCGCGTCGGCCGAGGAGACCGGCATCCAGGCCCTGCGCGACTTCGTGGGCGAGTTGAAGTCCTACTCGATGCCTTTGAGAGTCGCCACGACCTAGGCGTCGGCACCGCCGCGCCCGGGGACGCGCCCGAAGCCCGGCGCCCGGTGACCATGGAACTGTCGCAGAACGAGATCCGCGTTGTCGGCTGCCTGATGGAAAAGGCCGTCACGACGCCGGACCAGTGCCCGTTGACCCTCAACGCGCTTGTCGCCGCCTGCAATCAGAAGTCGAGCCGCGACCCCGTCCTTTCGCTTGATCGGGCCACGGTGCAGCGAACGGCCCGCGCGCTGGAGGACCAAGGGTTCGTGACGAGCGAGGAGAACTTCCGCACGGGTGTGGTCAAGTACAGCCAGCGTTTCTGCAACACGGCATTCAGCGATCAGCAATTCAGCGAGGCCGAGTACGCCGTTGTCTGCGTCCTCCTGCTGCGCGGATCGCAGACCCCCGGAGAACTGCGCGCGCGCGGTGCGCGGCTGTACGCGTTCGAGGACAACGAGGCCGTCGAGGAGACCTTGTCGGCCCTCATGGACGCCGCGCGCGAGGGCGGCGCCGTCGTGGCACGACTGCCGCGCAAACCGGGCCGACGCGACCACGAGTACGCGCATCTGTTCTCGGGCCACGTTGAGTCGGTGCCCTTGGAACGGCCCGCACCCGCGTCGCCGGCCGGGGCGACCGTGCAGCGCCAGAGCGCACTCGCAGCGCTGGAAGCACGTGTCACCGCCCTGGAGCATGAACTCGCCGAGCTCAAGGGGCTGTTGGAGTAGGCCCCAGGACGCACTGCGGCGCTGTGCCGTGCAGTTCGCACGCTCGTGGTAACTTGCCGTTGGAAGGATGGCGTGGTGAACTACATTGCCACGGAGACTGAACGGATGGCAGCCGATGGCCATGGCGTTGACGATCAATGTGCTCGGTGTCCGAGAGGACGGCGAATGGTGCGCCATTGCCCTCGAGATGAGCCTTCGAGGCTACGGCGCGACGTTCGACGAGGCGCTGGCGCAACTGGAGGAGGCCATCGAAGCGCAGGTCTCCTTCGCGGTGCAGCATGACAACGTTGATCAGATCTTCATCCCCGCCGAACCGCACTACTTCGGGCTTTACGCTGACCTGAAGCGGGAGACAATGAAGCGCCAGCTTCTCGACCGCCGCACAGTGACCATGCCCGACTATCGGGTCGGGGACATCCCGTTGCCTCGCCCGACGACGGATCAGTTTAGGCCGGCCGCAGCGTGACCCGGCAAAATGGCATCGCAGGAGTATCGCGACGTTCTTGCCGCGCTACGTCGTCACGACCCGAGATTCGAGGTCCATCGACGGCGAGGCAAAGGCAGCCACAGGATGATCGCGCATCCCGACGTTGAAGGTCGGATGCGGCAGTATCCGCTTCCTTACCATGGTCCGAAGGCACGAATTGCGGCGGGGATGTTGAAGGAGATCGTCCGCGTCTTCGAGCTCCCTGACGACGTCTTCGACTGAAGGCGAGGCATGTCTATACGTGGCGACAGCTCGTCCGGTGCTGCATCGCTCGGACGCGGCGTGGAACGGCTATCCGAATGTGGTGCTGAATCAGCTCACCGACGCCAAGTGACGACCCACTGGGCAGGACTCCAAAAGCTATTGGTTGGTCCGTATCGAGCCGCACGTTCAGTGCCCGACGACGCATTGGCGACTCCGCGGCTATGATTCCCTCATGAACTCGACGGAACTTGCCGGCTTGAAACCGGTCGTCGGCAGTGCCATCACAGACTTGGACTTGCGTAGGCTCATCGAGTACGTCGGGCGCATTCTCGGCGGCGACGCGCCTGCGGAAGACGACGAAGCGGAGTGGGAGCGGCTCTTGCGCAACCTTGAGCTTGTCACCGGACCGCCCGAGCATCCGATGCCAACCGTCAACGGTTGTCTGCTGTTCGGCCTCGATCCTCGTCGTCTACTGCCGCAGTCGGGCATCCGCGCCATCTGCTATGTCGGCGACGAGCCGGACTACACGACCCGCGCAGACGAGGACATCGGCGGCGCAATGGTTCCCCTGCACATGCGCAATGGCATGACGATGGAGGGCGGCCTTGTCGATCTGGCGTGGGACTTCGTGCGCCGCAACACCGTTCCGTCGGCCCACCTTGACGGGATGCGGCGCATCGACCGCTGGGAGTACCCCGAAGCCGCCGTGCGTGAAGCCCTGGCCAACGCCGTAGTCCATCGTGACTACAGCATTGCCGGTACGGACATCATGCTCACCGTCTTCAGCGACCGCTTGGAGGTGCAGAGCCCCGGTCGCCTGCCGAATACGGTCACGCCGGATGGCATGAGGCTCGGTCTGCGCTATGCGCGCAATCAGACGCTTGTGAACGTGATGCGGGACTACGGCTACGTAGATGCGCGGGGCATGGGCGTGCGAAATCGCATAATCCCCGCCATGCGGGCGCACAACGGAACGGCACCCGACCTGATCCCGGAAGAGCACCGTTTCACGGTGCGGCTTTGGAAGCATGGCCCGAGATGATCCCGCCTCCGGCGTCTTGAAGGCCAAGCAGCGCCGCTTGCGCGCCGGTTTTCGGTCGGATCTGGACTTGCGCATCCACCGCGCCATCAGTTGGATTCGAGGTGCCGAACGGGCAGCCTGCGACAAGGACCCGGACACGGCTTTCATCTGTTACTGGATTGCGTTCAACGCCGCCTACGCCCAGGGCAAGGACCTGCACGAGCGGTTCCAGGACACGGAATTCCGACAGTGGTACTTCGCCCAGATCTTGAGCGTCGACCGCGAGGGCGTCGTTTACGATGCGATCTGGCGTCGTTTCTCCGACGCGTTGCACCCGTTCCTCAACAACCGGTTTGTCTTCGAGCCGTTCTGGCGGCACCAACACGGCGAAGAAGGATTCGAAGAC